>Ga0209991_10001619_pt1 | contig 10254 bp, 10 predicted proteins | sample ChitaG_FD_183167 | JGI IMG/M metagenome (GOLD analysis project Ga0209991, IMG submission 183167) | Deep subsurface microbial communities from South Pacific Ocean to uncover new lineages of life (NeLLi) - Chile_00310 metaG (SPAdes)... | ecosystem: Environmental > Aquatic > Marine > Oceanic >... | reverse complement strand
TTTGCAGACCATTGCATGAAGTTTTCAGCCCTTTGGAGTTCTGTAAAGTTTGGTATGCTCAGTGGTCGTGGCACCAAGGGGCCTCAATTGCTTGGCTTGCATGCAACGTTTGGGAACTATCCTGTGGAAGGACCTCGTGTAGATGCCTTGACAAATGTCCCCGGGGAACCCTTAACAATAGTTGGAGTTGCCCCATTCAAAGACTTCATCCGCATTATCCAGCAAATGGACCAAGGCGAGTTTCGGATAGAAAACAGAACTTTCAAGTGTGCAAGTTTCTCCTCGCCGGACCAACTCGTTCTTCGAGCAAGGAGAGACGAACATTTGAGATCGCCAGACTTAGTAAAAGACTTGAGCAGACCTTGGCCCGCCCTGTTCTTGCGCAGATATGGCCTGGATATCTCCACTCTGGGAATTGACGAGGTAAGCCTCAATACAGCTCTGCAACGCGGAAGGTATCGCTATGATAGTTTGTTCTACCTTTCCGTAGACAAACTGGGCTTCGGAGTTGGCGGTTCCCACGCAACTCAAATAGAGCTGTTGGCGCCCCTCTATATATCCGTCTTTGCACAACTTTCTCAGGGAAAGCTAGTCATCCAGGTCGAGGTAGATACATCCATCTCTTCTGAAAGTTTTTTCGCAAAGGTGTGGCATGGCCCATATCGGGATGGCGTTAGTGAAATCGTAGAGTTCGGAGACGCCCAAATCGTCAAAACGTCGGAGGCAGAAGGCAGGAAACTTCGAACCCTTGCGAAAGACATACAGTTGCCGCCATCAATCGGTCAGTCGGTCGTGGTGCTGATTCTTGATGGTGAGGAACTAGACTATTGCTCACCTTCTGTGGAAATGAAACCGGTGGCGGTACCTACTGAGGAGAAGACTTGGACCGATTTGGTTATTCACGGGCCAGAGGAGGGAACTGAGGATGTTTGCTTTGTGTTGATGGCCATGAATTCCCAAATGAGGAGAATATTCAAAGATGTATTTGAGCCAGTAGCGAAAGAGTTCAATCTGATAGCTGAGCATTCAGATATGCTTCCTTCTTCGACCGTAGTGCCAGAAATCATCAAGAAAATACATACAGCCAAAGTGGTACTTGCCGATGTCACTCGTCATCGTCCTAACGTCTACTACGAGATTGGCTTCGCTCATAAGGTGAATCCAAATAAAGTCATCATCATCGGGCAAGAGCTGCACAATGAGCTTCCTTCCGACATAGACCAGCAAAGCTTCCGATACATTCACTGTGGAGACGATCCAGACGGGCTCTTGGACCTGAGCGCGCAACTCAGCAAGCGTATTCAAAATTGTTTAGACCAACGTCGTGAATAGCACGCAGCATGCTTTTCTTATCGCGCATAACAACCCTCAGTTTTGCTAGCCTGTCAGTGACAGGACACGCTTTTAACAATTACTCAGAATGTTAAATTATTGCGCTACTTCAGAATGCTCAAAATCAAGGCTTTTCTCTCTTCGTGGCTAGGAATATCTCTAGGGTTTAATACTGCTCCCACATCAAAAATCATCGCATCTATTGCCCCAGCGAGAAAAGCCTTGTCCTTTTCAAAAGTTTGCCCATATTTTACCCATTCTGAATTACCTACCATACGCTTAGCCTTTTCCCTAACTGCTTCTTCCACCAGTTTTGAAATTGCCATGTAACCCTCCTTTCCGATAGCCTATTTCCACATATTAGACCTAGATCACCTGCAACTAGGAGGCCCAGTTCTTCTTTCTCTTCGATGCCTATAAGTTCCAACCTTTTTGGATTATACACCCCACCAGAAGACCCTGAGCCGGACTGAAAATGATGTTCATTTTGCCGTACGCTTCTTCATCTCTTTTTGAAGTTCATGAATATCATACCAAAGTTCAAAGAGCATACCTATTGCCAGTGTCCACAATAAGGCAGTGACAAACGTTCTTATCCACGCATCAGCAGTCTCAAGTGCCACTAATGATATTCCACCTCCAACTATCGCTGAAGCAATCTGTAAGCCTTTACCAAGCCATCTAATTTGAATCCAGAAGCCCATGAATGACCCTCCTTTACACTATGTGACAGATACCGTAACAATTATAGCACTTCAGAGCAACGCCCTCGGAATTTGGATGTGCTAAAATCCAAACATTCCTAATCTGGGCTTACCCCTCTCCTCTCTGCGTGCAGATATTACGGTGAATTTACAAAGTAGTAGCTCGTTGAGCTTAGGTCTCTGTAGACGACAGATTGCCTCAATTGCACTTTATAGCGTTTCGTGTAATGGTCTCGCGAAGCCGCACAGCATTCATGCAACGGCCGCAAGCGCATTGCTCTTGGTATGACCGATGTGCTAGACTTACAGTCAGGCCAATAGTTCGCATCTTGCCGGAGGATACAGGGCGATGTGGTCTCTTAAGTATAATGCTGGCCAGCTACATGTAGGAAAGGAAGACCTCACTCTCCTACGTGAGCACGGGCTTTCACCTGACGGGGTCAAGTGCATGACGGTCATGCTTGGCTCTGGCAGACAAACCAGAGAAGCCCCACACATTGCCTACTCAAAGCAGTAGAAAAACTGATGGTCGAACTACATTAGGACCCGTCAAGGAAGACAGGAGGTCGAGAGGATTTTTTGGGATTTCATAGACGAAAAGCGGGTCAGGCAAACCTAGGGTTCGTCTGTCTGGCTCTTATTTGGTATTGCGATAAGTAGGGGGTAGGCATGAAATCGAGGTTGAAATTGCCAGTAATCATCGCAATATGGCTAGTCGCTTGCCTATTTATGTTCAATGCTAAAACAGCTTTAGCAACTACTGTAACCATTTTTCATAGCATGTGTGGATATCCCACGGCCTCTCATGCCGATAGTTTTTCCAATGAGGAATGGCGGGGTATCATGCGAACCATTGATAGTGGTTCGGACCCAGACATCATGCAGCCAAGAGCCGTCTATTATACCCTTCAGTCGTTATGGACATTGCCAAGCCAGGAATACTGGGTTATTGTGGACGAGCATGATAGGCCGTTGCCGACAGAATGGTATTACAACTGCACTGGAGGAACCCGGGGAATGCTAAACGAAGGGGACATAAGTTACAGTTGGGATGATGATTCAGTTTATACGGCAACGGTCATCAATAATCCGGGGCTATGGACATGGGGCGGAATGTGGCACAGTTTGATTAGGGATTGGCGGGACAATATTCCATTAGATTTTAGAGCAATCTTTGGCCCTTATGTGAGAGCTGAGTATCAAGGTGAGGTTGTTGAGCTAGAAATAGTTGTTGATAATGTTAGCTCTCCATCGAATAATACAAATCTTGAGTTAAGACTTGAGCTTAAAGATAAAAATGATATAACGATTTGCTCTAAAACCTGGACAGATTTAACTTCAGGGCCCTATCCTAAGATATATACTTGGAGTTTAGACGACAATTGCAAGAAAAGTGTAGCACTGATTTTATGGATTATTGATAGAGCACAGGTAGGTGATTCGGTTTCTATTGATAGGATTGGACTTAGGACGAGAGTTTCTGATTTAGCAGTAACTCCGACAGAGGAGCAAGCTTTTCTTTGGACATATAGTTGGCTAATGGCAAATTATGATTCCGATACTGGGATGGTTCAAGACCGTAGCGGTTTCAAGTCAGGTGAGTGTGAGAACGTGACTGCGACTGCGAAGGCGGCTAAGATTGCTTATTATGCTTACAAAAAGGGGTACACAACTTATGATGATGCGGAAGCAATTATCACTAAAATTGCAGATACCCTGATCAATGTAGTTCCTCGAGGGCCATCTGGGGTTAACACACTTTGGCCACATTTTACTATGAATGGGGGGACACAAATTGCCCCCAATACAGAGTGGGCTTCTGGTGATACTGCTTCTGCTGCTCTAGATATCATTACAGCTCTTCAGATGTTAGGAGATCCTGAAGGACAGATAGCAGCCCTGGAGGATTTTCTAAGGGACATTGATTGGGAGGCCCTATTGTTGGAGGATGGAAGTATCTCTCACGGATATTATTATGATGGAAGTCCAAACCCCTCCGGCTGGAAGTGGTTTGGTATGGAGACCATAGGAGTAGATTGGGCCTATGCATCTGCTACAGGAAATGTCGCTATAATGGAGCCTCCTCCAAGTTACGACGGTTCAGGGTTTGTTGACAATGCTCAGTATCCCATGGTCTTTTCAGGACTAGATAGGTGGGGTAACAACTGGGATACGTACAGGAATGACATGGCTACCACCCAGATAGGGTGGTATTGTACTCCACAACAATACAATCAATATTTATGTGATACAGGATTGTTTGGGCTCTCTGCCGCGGAGACCCCGGAGGCAGATGGCTATGAAGGATATGGGGTAGGAGGAAGAATTCCTCCAAATGATGGGAACGGAGAGGTAGTTGTGCTTCATTATTCTGGAGTGATTGCCGATATAAGACCAGCAGAGGCAAAGCATGTATGGGAGGTTTTACGTGATAGAGATGGGGAGTTCTTGCAAGATAGAGTGGTTATTTCTCCGCTCAATAATATGGAGAGCATGCAAGTTGATAAGGAGACAGGGAAATGCACTATAAACTACCTGAAGGGATCATGGAATCTAGTTCTTCAAGCTGAAGGATGGGCGCAGATAGATCCCGGGGTTAGGAACGACCTAATAGCTGCTATTCGGGACAATATTTTCTTGAATACAGGTTACAGTCTGCTTAAAGACCATGTTGTGTTTGACCCCTGGGTTTATGATGTGGATGAGGATGGAGTAATTTCCAAGGCCGAAGCTCTGGCCGCTGTTGCTGACTACTTTGACCTTAAGATAACCAAAGGTCAGGCATTGGAGGTTATTGCGCTGTACTTCGCATCATAAGTTAGGGATAAGGTGAGGGAGCTCATTGCTTGCCCGCCTTCCCTTCATTTGAAAGGAGAGATGAAAATGGGGGTTAAAAAATTCCTTCCCATAGTGGTGGCGGCTCTGCTAGCAGTAGCCTTAGCGGTCCCGGCAGCAGTCGTAGGCGCACCCACTGCCACTGCTACCAGAACATTGCCTATATGGGCTTCAGTAGACCCTGGGGCTGACTTCGACGTTAGCATCACCGCCTCCGGCTGTGGCGCCTTCGGTCAGGTCGTAGAAATCTTGCCTAATGGCTTTAGCTACGTGAGCTGTGCCTCAACTGAGATTAGTGTTACCACTATAGATAGCACTATTAAGTTTACCCTCGTCGGAGATTCAGTAACCTTTACCTATACCGTCAAGGCATCAACCACCCGGGGGATTTATACCTTTAGCGGAGTAGTTAAAGATGCCGACATGAATGAATATCCTATTGGTGGCGATGAGAATGTAACAGTATGTGTTCCCTGGTACTACGATGCCGATGAGGATTGTGTAATTTCCAAGGCTGAAGCTCTGACTGCTGTTGCTGACTACTTTAACCATGAGATAACTAAAGAGCAGGCACTGGAGGTTATTGCCTGGTATTTCGCGTCCTGAAAAGGTGGGGAGCCTAACCAAGGGCTCCCCCACCTCCGCCCTATATTTTCGAAGGCGGAAAGACATAAACCAAGTTCGGAAGAAGGCGAAACGGTCAGCCCCGTGCATATCCCCCACAATTAGAAAGTTTTTCTCCCGACGGTGCACAAAAGTCCATAATGCGTGCTCTCACTCTGTTAAGCTGGTTCTAAGCAGATCGCTGGTGGAGATGAGGGAGAGTCGAAGTACATCCACCAAAAATCCTGACCCACGGGCAGAAATACAACCCATATAGCCATTAGGGTTGAAAGAGCAGGTTAGAAAATCCAAAGTCTAAACTATTTACCGTCTATTCAATGAAATAAGAGCAAGTGAATTTATCCAAATCAGCAACTCCATACTGCTGACCATCAGTTGAAAATTTAATGGTATGAGCGCCGGCAGCTATCTGCCCAAGGTCAATCGGCTCAGTCTCGGTAAACTCGTTCCAGCTTCCTTGATCATTCGGAATAAAAACAGCCCTAGGTTGTGTTTCTTCGTCCAGGTATATCATGATAGGTGCCGTAGAGGGGCTATTTTTACTGTACCTTAAAACTAGGTAAAGATGGTAACCACTATGTAACTCAGGGATATTGTATTTCACATATCCTGCTCTCGCTGTCCATGGGTCGAAGCTTTCACAGCCAAACTGTCCGTGAACCTCTGACCCAGAAGCATTAGTTCTCTGAGCCACCTGCCCTACACTATATTCATCTGGATATTCACACTCACGAGTGTACATCTCGGGTAAGGCATGCTCGAAACAGGCGGTGACGCTCTTATCTGAGTCCATTATGATAGTCACCGAGGTGCTTGTCCCTGAGGCGTCACCTTCCCAATGGTCAAACCTGTAGCCATAGGCAGACGAGGCTGTAATAGTCACCTGGGTACATTCATCATAAGTATAAGTGCCAGGGTTTGGTTCGGTGGTTCCCTGTCCACTGACATTTATGGTCAGTGTGTGAAGTGTGCGTGTCGAGAGCTTAGTAACCGTAACCACATTGCTTATCGCGCTGCTCTCACGCTTAAGCACCTCCACTTCTTCTAGTGCATACATCTTACCTGGGGTTAACTCTGTGGTCGTCATGAGGGCAAGAATTTCAAATGTTCCGGCTTCCTCTGGCTCGGTTCCATAGTAGACCATGGCTCGCCACATATTTTCACTCAGCGGAGTAGCTTGAGGTTGAACAAACCACAAAGGCGTATCTGTAGGGTGAATTAGAACGTAAATGTGATTCTGCTGGAGCTTCCAGTGGTTACCGATGACGGCCGAACCCCGTTCGTGCCAATATACAGCTTCGCCGCTAACGGGGTATACTACCTCGACCTGTGGCGGGCTAAAGATGTATTCAATTTCGGGGATCACGTATCTACCTATTAGTATTGCTAAAATCGCAATAATAAGTCCCCTACTCCAAGGGTTATTCCAAAGCCACTTCATAACAGTTTACCTCTTTGTACTTATTTTCTTAAAGCCAAGCCCACACAGTTGCCGTTCCCTTACTCCGGGGCACGGCATTGTATATAACAACTATGTAGACTATCTAAGAGTTCGTCTAACTGCTCGAAGCTAAAAAGGGCACCAGCTACTGCATTTATCCAGCGGTTCTTGTGCCCCGTTCATCATCCCCACCTCCAAATCGAGGCCTAAATCAGAATTGTCCTCATGCGGTTACTAACTGTCCTTGTGCGACAGATACTAACGCTATTCTTCCAATTTGTCAATACCCCTTAATTCATTAAACAAAAAGCGCCAGCCGTAAAGCTAGCGCTGTTAAATTTCTGGTGGAGACGGGGGGGGTCGAACTCCCCGTCCAGTAGGGACATTTCTCGTGACAATGCGCTATCAACTTACCCAACAATCCAGATTGTATAGATGAAGTAACAATTGCTTGTTTTGTTACCTTAACTGCACTTTATAGCGTAAGGTGTACTTAGGGCTATAATAGTCTGGTTTTGTTGAAACAGGGTATCAAAAAAGGACTCTCCCCACTGATAGCTGGGAGAGCCCCTGTAATCAAAATCTGGGCTGTTTTTCGGGGTGGTCAATCGAGTTTCTATCTACTTCTGCTCCTCATGAGAGGTGTCATTGACGCCTCCACCCTCTGTAATCTCGAGTTTCGTGCCACAGTTGGGGCATGTTTGATATTCCGGATTACGCAGTGCCCAGCCAAAATACCGGGCTCCACACTTCGGGCACTTAGCCTCGGGTATACCACCATCGTTCATCGCTGAGCTTCTATCCTCAATAGGTGACTAGGAGGCGGGATGCCACTTGCCCGATTGCGCCAAGGGCAGCGCACGGGAGGGGTGCTTCACCCTTCCAGGGGGCTGCTGAGCCCCTGGAGCCCCGGTCTCCCCTGGCAGAGCCCGCCATGCATCTCCTATAACCAGCCGTAAAGTCCAGCGAGATAGGATAAAAAGCACAGACCATTCAGCAATACGACCACTGAAATGCCTATGTTTAGTAACCACAAAAGTTTTGACTTACCAAACCAGACGAGGGCAACAACAATGACTAAGGCTAAGAACCCCTTGACTATAACGAGGCTGTAGCCATATGCGCCGCTGGCAAGGCCGCCATAGAATATTGACATTCTGTTGGCTTCAGCCCCGCCGATGGCTAGCAGTCGCTCTGTTAGGAGAGCATCAGCTACATTCAGTCCAACAAACAGCGAGCCGCTGATAGCCGCCGTTAGCCTCAAGGGTTCTCTTAAGGGTAATCTCATTCTAACTTCAGAGCTTCTTCCAGAGCTGTAAAGTATTGTCCCATGTGATGCCTGTCCAACCATCCGGAGCCGGCAGGGGAGTGGCACTTTCTATCAAGCCGATGCCAACGCCTACATCTGTAACATTAAAGTAATATGTTGCTTTAAGCGTTCCACTAAGATATGTGGGGGTTAGGAGAGTGGAATGCGCGGGCCAGCTCCCGTCATTATCTGCTACATAGGCCACAGCAGCCGTCTTCACGTTGGCTGCCTCGGTATTGGCTGCGTTCAAGGTTGCTCCACCGAAGATGCCTCCAACATTGGGGATAATTACGGCAGCCAAGATGCCTAAGATGGCTACCACTATAAGCAACTCGATTAAAGTGAACCCCTTCTGGCCATGACGGAACGGTTTTAGAAACCTCTTCACTGCTTTTCACCTCCTTTCTTCTCTACTAATAGGCGAGTAATGACTCAACTATTAGTTGATATTCTAGTTCCCCTTTGTGACCTTTACAATCACCTAAAAGTCACATCTAGGGTAGTAATATAGTACTACTCAACTACCAGTTGTATGCTTGCTCACGGCCTCTACCGGTTGCTACGCTTTGCAACAGAGGTTTGAGTTCAGAAATATATGACCTAAATCATAGTCAAAAGCGAGCTCCTCCTCTATAGTAGAAATGGAGAGGTGAATTAAATGACCCTGGGACAAAGAATCAGAACGAGAAGGGAAACCTTGAAGCTTACCCAGCAAGAGCTAGCCGAAGCGCTGGGACTGACACCCCAGCACATTTCAGCCATAGAGCAGGAGAAACGGACTCCTTCTTTGCCTGCTCTTGCTAAATTGGCTACAGAGCTGGGAGTAACTGTTAACTACCTGGTAGTGGGTAAAGAAGGGGGCATGACAGATATCATACCGGCGATTAAGGCTGATGAAAGGCTAAAACTTGAGGAGAAGAAGGCACTAATAGTTCTAGTGCAGGCGCTGCGCAAGAGTAGTCGGAGTGAAGAGTCTTCTCCCACCTGAAGAAGTCAAAATCTAGGCGGTCTTAAAAAGACAAAAAAGGGGGCCGGGATTTGAACCCCGACCCCTTAGTAATATACCCCTAGTAATATACTAGAAGGTAAATAGTGCCGGCTGTGCTTCCTTCCTCTTGGCTGCCTCATCCTCTTTCTTCTGCCGCCTCTCAGCTCTGTCTTTATCCTGCCTTGCCGTAGTTCTCCTCTGATAGAGCCATGCCTTGAGGCGGTTGAGGTCTCTCATTTGCTCATCGTTTATTGACTCCACCCGGATATCGTCTGGCATCTCAGCACCCGATTCCTTCCGCCGCCACTGACTGTAGGCTTTGTTGGCAATATACAGGTAAATTTGAGTCCAGTCGTGACCCATTGGTGTGGTAAGGCTGGCTGTATAGAGATAGGCACAGGCTTCAGCATCGGTTCCGGTGGGCAGTTCTCCCTTGAGTGCCCTCATGTTCATGGCTAGTCTCTCCAGGGTAATGGCGGTCTTTAGCCAGTCGGGGAGGCTATCACCCCAGCCCCCAGGAAAGACAAGGATAGAGTCTGTGAGGCAGCCCACTATCTCAGAGATGCCTTTCTCAATTGTCTTGTCCATATTCAGTTGTTACCTCCTTTCTATGGTTACTCCTTTGCCTTTTCTTTGGCGTGGGCTAGGGCTCGGCTATCAAGCTCTAGCCTAGATATTTCCTCCACCAGGTTCTTACCTCTACGAAGGACGCTATCCAGCTCATTCAGCAACTTGGCATACTTTCGGGTTACCGGGGGCATCCTTCGCAGAGTCGCTCTGCGAAAAGCCACAATCTCACCTCCTTTCTTCTCAGATTTTGGGCACAGTTACCCCTTTCGGACCGGGCAATATCTTGCCTAATCTTTCATTCGCTTAATCTCAAGCGCTTCGTAGCCATAGGGTCTGTAGTCGTCAATCGGATTCCCCCCAAAGCCATTCCAGAAGTCCACTAGCCACAGAGTATAACCGCTATATTCCTGTTCTCGGACAGCATAAAGTCGGTCGGTAAATATCCTTACAT
>Ga0209991_10001618_pt1 | contig 10256 bp, 10 predicted proteins | sample ChitaG_FD_183167 | JGI IMG/M metagenome (GOLD analysis project Ga0209991, IMG submission 183167) | Deep subsurface microbial communities from South Pacific Ocean to uncover new lineages of life (NeLLi) - Chile_00310 metaG (SPAdes)... | ecosystem: Environmental > Aquatic > Marine > Oceanic >... | reverse complement strand
CAAAGTGGGGCAAAAAGGTGCCTTATAATGGTTGTAAAGGCTTCATCAGCTGTCACCTGTTGACTTTATCATTTTTAGGATTTCTTATGAAACAGATATTTAAAGTATCTCCTCCAAGAATAAAGGTTAGCTTTAAATTCAGAGGACTTCTTACCCTCGTAGCAATCTTTGGCATGCCTCATCTCGTGCCAAAAGTCACGGAGCGCAGGACCGGGTTCAGTAATAGAGCAATCTATGCGGATTCTAACACCTTGGATCCTGCCATCCCTTTCAACATGTTCACACATGCTGCTATGCGTAAAGATTTTGGGGAAAATGGCATAAATCCCCTTAATAAAGTCTGGGGGTATCCCCAGCCTGCGGCATTCTGGCTCGATTTGGGGTTTAAGGAATCGCTCAATAACTTCGTTGAGTTCCTCGTAGGGCATTTCTCCAAAAGCAATTATAGCGGAAGAGGGAGTAAAAGGCTAATTGTGGAATGCGGGATGGAAGGAACCAAGGACGGCACACTTACCTGGTAAAATTTAGCCTATAAGGAGCATTAAGGATGTCCAGACACTTCATCACTGGAGGTGCTGGTTTTATTGGGAGCCACTTAGCGGATAGGTTAACAGCAGAGGGGAGCGAGGTTACAGTGTACGATAACCTCGCTTCAGGCAAGATGGATAACATAAAACAGCACCTCGTTAAGAAAGGCTTTCACTTCATTCAGGCTGACCTATTGGATTTCGACGCCTTGAAAGAGGCAATGAAGGGACATGAGATTATCTGGCACTTGGGGGCAAATACCGATATTATTAAGGGGAATAACATTACCGACCTTGATCTAAATAACTGCACCATCGCTACCCGCAATGTCTTAGAAGCAATGAGACAAAATGATATAGATAAGCTCCTCTTCGCTTCGAGTGCCTGTGTTTATGGTGATGCCCCCCCAATAGCCTTGAATGAAACCTTTGGTCCTCTCCTGCCTATAAATCTCTATGGTGCTGGAAAGTTAGCCTGCGAAGGACTTATTAGCGCCTACTGTCACCTCTTTGGCATAAACGCTTGGCTATTCAGGTTTGGTAATGTGGTGGGAGCTAGGATGGGGCATGGCGTCATCTACGATTTTATTCGCAAATTAAGGAAAAATCCGGGGGAACTAGAGATATTAGGTGACGGTAACCAGGAGAAGAACTTTTTCCTCGTTGAAGATTGCATTGAGGGTATGTTCCAAGCTTTCCAGAACTCTAACAGTCAGTGCGATGTCTTTACTCTGGGCTGTGAGTCCTTTACCAGGGTGACGAGAATCGCCCAGATAGTAGCCGAGGAAATGGGATTAAAGAATGTTAAGTTTAAGTACACCGGTGGTAAGAGGGGTTGGCCAGGAGACGTACCTGTAGTGCATTTTGATATAAGTAAAATGAAAAGGCTAGGTTGGGAGCCAAGGTATAGTTCCGACGAGGCAGTGCGTGTAGCTGCAAGGTGCCTTCTCGGTAAAGAAGTGGCAAATCGTGATAAAAAGGAATAGCAAAGTCTGTGTAATTGGTATCTGGCACCTGGGCTGTGTGGTTTCAGCTTGTCTGGCTGACTTAGGCTATTCTGTGGTAGGCGTGGATAAAGACCCAAATAAAGTGGAGAGCTTAAACAGTGGCATCCCACCCTTATTTGAGCCTGGCTTACAGGAGTTGCTGGCTAAAAATACTAAATCAAAAAGATTGAGCTATACTACAGACTTAAGCCATGCCCTAAAGGACTCCAGCTATGTGTTGATAACATTTGATACCCCTGTAGATGAGAATGATGAAGTAGATTTATCTGAGATATTCGCTACTAGCAGAGAGTTATCAAGGTATCTGGAAGATGAATCAGTAATCATTGTAAGTAGCCAGGTTCCGGTGGGCACATGTGAGCAAATAAAGTCAGTAATTAAGCAAAGCAAACCCTCGGTGAACTTTGATATCGCTTATAGCCCTGAGAATCTAAGGTTGGGGCAGGCGATAGAAGTCTTCAAAAATCCTGACCGGATAGTAATTGGCGCTGATAGCCCTGTTACATTGGACAAAGTAGAAGCCCTTTTTGATGTAATACCTGCTCCTAAACTCAGGATGAACTTGAGAACTGCCGAAATGACTAAGCATGCGCTTAACGCTTTTTTGGCTACCTCCGTTAGCTTTGCTAATGAAATTGCTAATCTCTGTGATGAACTGGGGGCTGATGCCTTGAAAGTGGCTACCGCCTTACGTCTAGATGCAAGGATAGGCGAAAAGGCACGTTTGCTACCAGGGCTTGGTTTCGCTGGCGGCACACTGGCGAGGGATTTGAAAGTGCTTAAGAATCTTGGGAGTAAGCTTGGCTGTGAAACGTATCTGATTAATGGGGTGCTAAAAGTAAATGAGCAGCAAAACAGATTAGTCGTCAGGAAATTAAAGAAGGTATATGGCTCAATAAAGGGGTTGACTATAGGGATTCTAGGATTAACTTATAAGGCGGGTACAAGCACCTTGCGCCGTTCCGCTGCCTTAGAGATTATCAAAGACTTAATAAGTGAAGGCGCTGTGGTTAAAGCACACGACCCTAAGGCTGATTTAGCAGAAGTTCAACTGCATAAGGAATTTGAGTTTTCCTCTGACCCATATGCGGTAGCCAAGGGCACTGATGCCCTAGTTATTGTTACCGAGTGGCCAGAATTCAAAAACCTGGATTTTGATTTAATCAAATCAATAATGAAAAAACCGGTGCTTATTGATGCCAAAAACATGCTAGATAAGGAACAGGTCGTTGGCAAAGGTTTCCTGTATTATGGTGTAGGCAGAGGGGTAGATTATGGAATTGAGAAATAAAGTATCAATCATAACGGGGGGAGGAAGGGGAATAGGAAGAGCAATAGCAGTAGCTTATGCCAAAGAGAGTTCGCAGTTAGTATTAATTTCAAGGACTGTCTCAGAACTTGAGGCAACTAAGCGGGAGATAGAAAGCTTCTCAGATTCAGGAGTGGAAATACTTCCTGGCGACGTATCGCAGTTTAAACAGGTGGAAGAATTGGTCAACTTCACCCTAGCAAAATTCTCTACCATTGATGTGCTGGTTAATTGTGCCGGAGTGCAGGGTCCTATCGGATTAGCGCTCGATAATGACGCTGAGAAGTGGCTAAGAGCCGTGCACATAAATCTTTACGGAACGTTTCTATGCACACGGGCTGTACTGCCTACAATGATGAAGAACCAAAAGGGGAAGATTATAAACTTTTCGGGTGGAGGAGCCGTTTCCCCCCGCCCCAGATTCAGTGCCTATAGTGCTTCTAAAGCAGCAGTAGTAAGACTGACTGAGACCTTAGCTGAGGAAGTCAAGGATTACAATATTGACATTAATGCCATCGCACCTGGAGCCGTAAATACCAGAATGCTAGATGAGGTTTTGGAGGCGGGTGAGGTTGCCGGTAAGGATTTCATAGCCAAAGCCATTAAACAAAAAGAAGAGGGAGGTACACCTCCAGAAAGGGCAGCCGAATTAGCTCTATTCTTAGCTTCATCCAAATCAGATGGTCTAACTGGTAGGCTTGTAAGCGCAGTGTGGGACAACTGGCGAAAGATTCCTCAGCACTGGGGTGAAATAATGACATCGGATATTTATACCCTGCGTAGAATAATCCCTGAAGATAGGGGACGCAGCTGGTAGAATTGGAAGAGCAAGATATAGGAGGCTCCAACAATTGAAAACCGTAGTTACCGGCGGCGCTGGCTTCATAGGAAGCCATTTGGCAAAGGCGCTTCTTGACCGGGGTAGAGAAGTAGTCATAGCTGATGACTTCTCTAGGGGGAATAAACTTAACCTGCTCGACCTGGGTATTCAGACTGAGTGTCTGGAGATTGACTTAAGAAACTTTGCCCAAGCCCTGAAAGTCACCAGAGGAGCAGAGACCGTCTTCCATATGGCAGCTCGGGTGGGCAGCTTAGACTGGCTGCATGGAAGTGAAGCAAACGAACTTGAAGCGCTCCAAACAAACTTGGTGATTGATGCCAATGTTTTCAGGGCTTGTATAGAGAACAGAGTCAAAAAGATAATCTATGCCTCCAGCGTTTCCGTTTATCCCATATACCTTCAAGACCGCCCCAACATCGTTTTCTCCGAGGATGCTCTACAAATCACAGATACGGTGCGTGGGACAATTGATCCGGAGGGGGGCTATGGCTGGGCAAAGTTCCTCGGTGAAATCCAGCTTTCGTGGATGACGGATATAGAAGTGGGCGTAGCCCGAATCTTTAATACCTATGGCGAAAATGGAGCTTTAGGGAAAAGTGCTCACGTAATTCCGGCGCTGATTCAGAGAGCAATCCGTTACCCAAAAGAAGAGTTTATCGTGTGGGGCGACGGCAAGCAATCACGGGATTTCCTTTACGTCTCGGATTGTGTAGATCTTTTGCTTAGGCTTGAAGAAAAGGCATCTAGCCCTCCAATTGTCGTTAATACCAGCTCAGACCAAGCGATTGCTATCAGCTCACTCGCCGAGAAAATAGTTGAACTCTCTGGTAAAGATATGGAGATAAATTATGACCCCAGCAAACCTGTAGGACCTATCAGCCGAACAGCAGATGTAACTAAAGCTAGGAATTTGTTAGGCTGGAAAGCTGAGGTGGATTTGGAAAAAGGTTTAAGGCGTACCTATGCCTGGCTGGAGAAGAGGCTACAAAACGAAGGTAATATATAGTGAGCCAAAGGTGGACAAGAGCAGAAAACACGGTGGAATATTGCAAGTATTGAGCGTCAGAGGGGAGAGACAGTGGAGAGTAAAGGCAAGGCTGTTAAGAAAATTAGTCTTGTTATTCCGGCATGGAACGAGAGAGACGGGATAGGCAAGACTATCCGAGCTGTCCCAAAGGATATATTGGAAGGCATGGGGTATAGGGTGCAGGTTCTAGTAGTGGATGGTGATTCAGGTGATGGGACTGCAAAGTTGGCAAGGGAGGCAGGGGCAGAGGTCATCATTGAGCCGAGGCGAGGTTACGGTAGGGCATATAAGACCGGCTTTGCTTACGCTGAAGGTGACATAATTGCTACGGCTGATGCTGATGGTACTTACCCGATGGAAGATATTCCGAGGTTGGTGAGTATTCTGGAAGAGGAGAAGCTGGATTTCCTAACCACCAACCGCTTCGCTTTGATGGAAAAAGGGGTGATGTCGTTCAAACATAAAGCTGGAAATAAGATACTGGCCTGGGAGACAAAGCTTCTCTTTGGGCTTAATATTAAGGACCCTGAATCAGGGATGTGGGTTTTTAAAAAGGACATCCTTGATAAGCTAAGGTTAGGCTCAGACATTTGGCCCTTCTCTCATGAGCTGAAGATAGAAGCTTGCTATTTCGCCAAATGCCGGTGGAAGGAAGTGCCTATACAGTATGGGGTTCGTCTTGGAAAGACTAAGCTCTTGGGTGGTTGGAAGACAGGGTTTACAGACCTTTTTCACATAATAAAGAAAAGAATAATTCGGTGAAATCTCCAAAGGATAGTAGACTGTGAGAATCGCTTACGTATATGACACAATTTACCCTTACAGCAAAGGGGGAGTGGAAAAAAGAATCTGGGAGCTGTCTACCAAGCTTATGCAAAGAGGACACGAGGTACACATCTTTGGGCCCAAATTCTGGCAGGGAGAGAACATATTCAAAAGAGACGGCGTTTTCTTGCATGGCATATGCCCACCGGCTAAAAAGCGTTTCCTCAAAGGCCGCCGCTTAATAAAGGACCCTATATATTTTTCTTTGAAGGTATTGCCTCCCTTACTCAAGGAGAGGTTTGATATTATTGACATTGCTAATCTCCCTTATTTCCCTTGCTTCTCAGCAAAGATTGTTTCAGTGTTAAAGAGAATACCGTTGGTAATCAGCTGGTATGAAGTATGGGGCAATTACTGGTATGAATACTTGGGAGCTATAGGGATACTAGGCAAAGTTATAGAAAGAATGACGGTAAGTTTGCCCCACAGAATAATAGTAGAAACGAAAAGCAATAAAGAAGCTTTGGCTTCTTGGGGCTATAACCCTGACAAAATTACTGTCATTCCTAGCGGTGTTTCTTTTGAGATAATTCAAAGAACTCCCTGTGTTAATGGATACAATAAGGGGGTAGATGTTATCTTTGTAGGAAGACTGATAAAGGCCAAAGGTGTACATACCTTAATAAATTCAATCGCTCACCTGAAGGAGAATTACAAAGAGGTAAAGGCAGCCATTATCGGTGATGGTCCCGAGAGGGAAAACCTCAAAGTCTTGGCAAAAGAACTAAATATCGAGGAAGAAATCAAATTCTATGGAGCGGTTGAGGAAGATAAAGAAGTGATTTCCCTCATGAAGAGTGCCAGGGTCTTTATTTACCCAGCAGTGCCGGAGGGCGGATGGGCACTTACGATAGTAGAGGCGAATGCTTGCGGCTTACCTGTGGTTAGCGTTAAGTCAGGAGCATTAGGAAGTAACGAAGCAGTTATAGATGGTTACAACGGCTTCCTCATTGAAAAACAATTGCCTGAGTTAATGGCTGAGAAGATTGCCTTGATTTTGGAAAACGACCAGCTGAGGGGAGAGTTGAAAAGAAATGCGCTAAGTTTTGCTCAAAGTCTTGATTGGGAAAATCAAACCGAAGCTATAGAAAAAGTCTATCGAGATCTGCTTGAGAATCACCGTTAAGAATGGAGGATTGGGTAGAATGGCAAAAACTGCATTGATAACGGGCATAACAGGACAGGATGGGGCTTATCTAGCAAAGTTTCTTATTGAGAAAGACTATAAGGTATTTGGCACTTATAGAAGGCTTTCCACCCCTAATTTCTGGAGATTGCAGTATTTAGATATTTTCGACAAGGTAGGATTAATCCCGGCGGATTTAATAGATACCGCTTCTCTTACCGATGCAATTAAAATATCCGAACCTAATGAGGTCTATCATCTTGCCGCTCAGAGCTTTGTTGGTGCTTCTTTTGAGCAGCCAGTTGGTGCTGGTGAGGTCACCGGATTAGGAGTAACCAGAATCTTAGAGGCAATTAGAGAGCTAAATCCGAAAGTAAAGTTTTATCAAGCATCAACCAGCGAACTTTATGGAAGTGGTAATGTGGAGGCTCAAACAGAAAATACTCCCTTTAGCCCAACCAGCCCTTATGCTGCGGCTAAGCTTTATGGTTACTGGGTAACTAGGATTTACCGAGAAGGCTATGGCATCTTTGCCTGCAATGGTATTTTATTTAACCACGAATCCCCTTTGAGGGGCTTGGAATTCGTTACTAGGAAGATTTCTAATGCAGTCGCAAAAATTGCCTTGGGTTTGGAAAAGGAGCTAAATTTAGGCAACCTGGAAGCGAAAAGAGACTGGGGATATGCTCCAGATTATATCGAATCAATGTGGCTTATGCTCCAACAGGATGAGCCTGACGATTATGTTGTTGCCACAAATGAATCGCATACGGTTATGGAATTTGCGGAAAAGGCTTTCAATCTCGTTGGCTTAGACTGGCAAAAATATGTCAAGGTGGATAGAAGATTTTTGAGGCCTTTAGATGTTAATTTCCTGCAAGGCGATTTCTCAAAGGCAAGGCAAAAGCTAGGGTGGCAACCAAAGGTGAAATTTAATGAATTGATAGAGATAATGGTAAAGGCAGACTTAGACCGCTGGCAACGGTGGCAAAAGGGAGAGAAATTCTCTTGGGACGCTCCTAATTATCCCAATGAGAATAGAATATTATCAAGAATGCTAAAGATGGAAAGATAAGATTATGATAGAAAGAATAGAATATAACGGTGAACTGTTTGCTTTAATCCTGCGTGCTAATTATGATTCAGAGGGAGTTAATTTCATTACTTCTGCGGATAATCCTCTGCAGCTTGGGATTCTTATACACAAACAAGGTTCCATAATAAAACCTCACACCCACAGGAACCTTCCAAAAACTATAACCACAGTTCAAGAAGTCCTTCATATACAAAGTGGTAAGATTGAAGCTGAATTTTATGGAAGTAAAGGTAAAAAGATCGCAAGCACTGTACTGGATTCTGGCGATACAATCTTGCTCCTTTCGGGAGGTCATGGATTTAACATATTAGAGGATTCCAAAATTATAGAGGTTAAGCAAGGGCCATATGGAGGCGTTGAAGCAGATAAGGAGAGGCTATGAGCCAAGAGGGAGGAAAAGCGAAGGCTTTTGAGAAATATGCTGAGTATTACGACTTAATCTATGAAGACAAAGATTATGAGAAAGAATGTGATTTTATTGAGGAGATATTCGCGAAATTTTCCTCTAAGCCGATAAAGTCTATCCTTGATGGAGGATGTGGAACAGGAGGACATGCTATACCTTTAGCTAAAAGAGGTTATGAAGTTACCGGCATTGATAGCTCAGAGATTATGATCAAGAGAGCTAAGGAGAAGGCTGAGTCTGTTCTTAACCCTGACTTTCGAGTGATGGACCTTCTCCAATTAGACTTAGATGACAGATTCGATGCCTGCATTTGTATGTTTGCAGTGATGGATTACATTATACAAACTGAGGAGGTTTTGAAAGCACTAAGTAATGTAATGGAGCACCTAGAGAAAGATTCCCTATTTATCTTCGACTTCTGGAATGGTTTGGCAGTATTGAGCAATCTTCCCTCAGTGAGAGTGAAGATTGCTGAAGATAAAGAAAGGAGGGTAATTAGAATTGCTCAGCCAGAACTTGATGCCTTTAACCATATCTGCCAAGTAAACTATCGGCTGATAGCAATAGAAAATAGCGAGGTCATTGATGACATCCGGGAAAGCCATGTTATTAGGTTTTTCTTCCCACAAGAAATAGCCCATTATCTAGAAGATACTGGCTTTGAAGTGCTGAAAATCTGCCCTTTCCTGAATCTGGAAGGGAAAGCCGATGAAAACGAATGGAATATAGCGGTTATAGCCAAAGCCATTTAATTCGGGGAAGGCGTAAGAAAATGATCCCTGTATGCGAGCCACTCCTCGGAGGGAAAGAGCTTGAATATGTAACCGATTGCCTCAAAACGAACTGGATTTCCTCCAAAGGTAAGTACATCGGAGAATTTGAGGAAAGGTTTGCTAACTACTGTGGCTGTAAATATGGCATTGCCACCACAAATGGAACCACAGCTCTTCATTTAGCGCTTGCCTCACTGGGAATTGGCTCTGGTGATGAGGTTATTGTCCCTACTTTCACTATGGTCTCCACCGTCTTTGCCATAACTTATACCGGTGCTAAACCCGTTTTAGTCGATGCTGAGCCGGAGACCTGGAATATGGATGTCAGCCAAATTGAAGCTAAGATTACCTCAAAAACAAAAGCTATTATGCCTGTCCATATCTATGGGCATCCCTGTGATATGGGTCCCATCATGGAGATAGCCGAGAAATATAATCTCTATGTTATAGAAGACGCTGCTGAAGCCCATGGAGCCGAATATAAGGGCAAAAAAGTCGGCGGCATTGGTCATGTCAATTGCTTCAGTTTCTATGCTAATAAGATTATTACTACTGGCGAAGGTGGCATGGTGGTAACCAACGACGGCGAAATAGCTGAAAAGGCAAAGAGGTTTAAGAACTTGGCCCACTCCCCCAAAAAGCGCTTCCTCCATACTGACATAGCCTTCAACTACCGCATGACCAATATCCAGGCAGCAATTGGGCTTGCCCAGTTTGAAAAAATTGATCAACTCGCTGAAATGAGACGAAGGAATGCCTATCTCTATAATAGCAGGCTAAAAGATATACCGGGGATAACCTTGCCGCCAGAGAAGGAATGGGCTAAGAATGTTTACTGGATGTATTCTATCCTGATAGAAGATGATTTTGGCATGAGCCGCGATGAACTGATGGCGAGGCTACGAGAGGCAGGGATCGACACTAGGACCTTCTTTATTCCGATGCATCAGCAGCCGGCATTTCTAAATATGGGATTATTTGAAGGGGAGACGTATCCCGTTGCAGAGGGATTGGGAGAGCGGGGTCTTTATCTTCCTTCAAGCTCAGGGCTGAAACAGGAAGAAATAGAATGGATTTGTCGAGTAATACATGATATAGGGAATAACGTCAAAGCAATCCATTGAGCAATTACAAGGGAAAAGTCATGCGAATGAGGACGATTGAATCGTTGGGAGAACTGCGAAAGATTTGCGAAAAGAAGGAGCCTCTTCTAGAGAGGCCCATTTCCTTCATTGCTCTCTACATCACAAAATTGCTTCTTTACACAGGAATCACTGCTAATCAAGTTACACTGCTGAATATCTTTGTCGGCATCGGTG
>Ga0209991_10001617_pt1 | contig 10257 bp, 9 predicted proteins | sample ChitaG_FD_183167 | JGI IMG/M metagenome (GOLD analysis project Ga0209991, IMG submission 183167) | Deep subsurface microbial communities from South Pacific Ocean to uncover new lineages of life (NeLLi) - Chile_00310 metaG (SPAdes)... | ecosystem: Environmental > Aquatic > Marine > Oceanic >... | reverse complement strand
GCGCGCGCGGGCGTGGCCTGTTCCTGCGCTGGACGCCGGGCGGTGCCGTCGCCGGGACGCTGCGCGAGGGCGAGTGTGTGGAATTACTATACGGCCGCGAAACCAGGGACGGCGTGGAGTGGGTGGAAGTGGGCGACGAACAAGGGCGCATCGACTGGGTGGCAGCCGAGTACGTCACGCCACAGTAGACTGCTCAATTGCGTTTGCGTTTTGCGCATTGCCGAGTATAGTCGACACACAACACAAGGAGCGCACAATGAAATTCATCAACCTGCTTCTGAAAGGCATGGCCGTCGGGGTATCCAACGTGATCCCTGGCGTCAGCGCGGGCACCTTCCTGGTATTGCTCGGCATCTACGACGAACTGCTAGAGGCAGTCGGCAATTTCCTGACCAATAAGAGCCGGAGGAAAGACTACTTTTTGTTCTTGCTGCCTCTCGTGATCGGAGCCGCCGGTGCCATCCTGGCCTCTGCAAATCTGATCACCTTCTTGCTGCAACGGTATGCAGCGTCGACGCAATTCTTCTTCATCGGACTCATTCTCGGTGGCATTCCGACTGTGCTCAGGATGCATGACGATATGAGACCTTCCATGCCCAAGGTGGTGGCGTTTGTCCTGGGGTTGGGGCTGGTGGTCCTCCTGGCGCTGGGAGAACGGCGCGGGATCAGGGGACACTTCCCTGCTGGCACCACTTCCCTCTGGGCTGGAGCCCCTCCGGGCCAGAGCCCTTGGGCCGGCGGCCTTGGGCCGGAGGCTCTGCTGGCCCTGTCCTTCTTCGCCGTGGTTGGTTTTTTTGCCGGGGGTGCGATGGTGACGCCGGGGGTAAGCGGTGCGTACATTTTCTTGCTGGCAGGAACATACGGGCCGATTATGAAGGCTCTCGCTTCCCTGACCCAACCTCCCGTTCACTGGGGGGTGATCGTCGCCGTAGCGATAGGAGCCGGAGTGGGAATCCTGGTTTGCTCCAGGTTGATTAACATGGCCCTGAAGCGGCAGCCGGCCGTGACCTTCTATGCCATCCTGGGGTTGATCTGTGGTTCGCTTGTCGGCCTTTGGCCGGCAGAGTTGGACGTTTCCGTATCCTCTCTCGCTGGCATACCAACTCTGGTGTCCGGCGTTGCCATCGCCCATCTGCTCGGCAAGCTGGCCGGGGACAGATCACCCTAGTCGCACATCGCGAGAAAGGGATGTAAGCATGCTGATTCAGCTTTCTGCCGCTGTCCGAACGGGTAGTCGCCCTTGTGGCTGGGCTCTTCTTCGCCTACATCAACTACCGTGAGGCCAAGGTGACGGGTCGGACCCAAAACGTCATCGTCGTCATCCTGGTGGTCATATTGGGAACCTTCGCTCTCTGGGGCCTCTTCAACATTAACCCCTCCTTGCACCGACCCTTCTGGCCTTACGGTTGGGAGCCGGTCGTGGGCACCGTTGGCCTGATCATCGTCTCCTTCACGGGCTTCGAAAAGATATCCACCCTCGCCGAGGAGCTCAAAAGGCCCGGTCGAAACCTGCCCCTGAGCATCGTAGGCTCGCTGATCGTGGCCACCGCCCTCTACGCCCTGGTCGTCTTCGTGGTCACGGGGGTGGTCTCGCATGAGGTGATCAACCGCATAGACGGCCCCCTGGCCAAGGCGGCCAGCACCTTCATGGGCCTGTGGGGAGGGGTGGGGCTGGCCTTCGCCCTTCTCCTGGTCACCGCATCTTCGGCCAACGCGGCCATCATGGCCTCCTCACGCATCAACTTCGCCATGAGGCGGGACGGGATCATGCCCCGATGGTTCGACGAGATCCACCCCCGCTACCGAACGCCCTATCGATTGATTCTGCTCACCAGCGGCCTGGGCCTCCTCATGGCCCTGACCGGCCGGGCCGAGGCCCTGTCCGAGATCTCCAGCGCCTCCTTCATGGTCTCCTATACCTTCTTGAGCCTCAGTTGCCTGGTCATACGGCGGGCCAAGCCCGCCTGGTACAAGCCCGCTTACCGCATTCCTCTCTATCCCTGGTTGCCCATGGTCGGCGGGACCCTGTGTCTCCTGGTCATCACCACCATGGAGAGGGCACTACAGTTCGCCGGCCTGGTCCTGGTGCTGTCCGGCGTCGCCTGGTACTATGCCTGGGCGCGGGATAGGACAAAGGTCGAGGGGGTGCTAGGCCCCTTGCTCCGGCAGGAAAGGATAAGGGCCCATGCTGCCGAGATGAGCCTGACGGGGGGACGCGAGATCCTGGTCCTGGTGGTCAAGCCAAAAACGGTCAAGAGTCTGGTTGCCCTCGCCTCTGCCATCGCCCGAGGGGAGGGAAAGGGAGCGAGGATAGCTGCCCTGAAGATCGTGACCGTCCCCCTTCAGACGCCGCTATACGCTGCTCAGGAGTACGCCGTCCGCCAGGAGCGCAAGGAGACGTCGATCCTGGACCAGGCGGTGGAGCACGGGAAGACGCTGGGCGTCGACGTCCGAACTTTGCTCAGGGCAGCTCACCACTTCCCGACGGGCATCCTCTCCATCGCCGAGTCAAGGGACACGGGCCTGATCCTGGTGGGCTGGTGGGAACCCCCTTCCCGCTCTGACGTCGAGACGCACGTTGCGGGGGCCGTCATTCTGGGCGCGAAGTGCAACGTGGCGGTTCTGAGGGATCGAGGCCTCGACGAGGTGCGCAGCATTCTGATCCCGGCTGCCGAGGGAACCCACGCCAGGTTAGGGCTGCTGTTAGCCTTCGCCATCGCCGCAAGCACCGGGGCCGAGTTGACCGTGCTGCGGGTGACAGGACCAGAGAAGGCCTGCCCTGAGCCTGGTCGAAGGGATGTCGAGGGAGAGGAGCGAGCCCGGGAGAGGCTGGTCACCGGCGTGCTGGGCGTCACTGAGGGGCGTGTGGCAACGAGGGTGGTGAAGGACAAGTCGGTCATCGGCGGCATCCTGGCCGAGACGAAGCGAACGGATTACGACCTGTTGGTCATTGGTGCTCCTGGGGAGTGGACCTTGAGGGATGCCCTCTTCGGGTCGCTCCCGGATAGAATAGCCAGCCAGGCCCCCTGCTCGGTGCTCATGGTGCGCAGGTGCGAGCCTGAGATCTCCTGGCTGCGGCGGACCCTCAGACGGCTACGAAAGCATGAACTTGAGGGGGAAATTCAATGCCTGCTGTTGCACAGGAAAACGAGACACAGGCCGAGGTCTCTCTTGGCCAGAGGTTCTTTCGCCCTGGCCGCCATTGGCGTGGCTAGCGGGGTCATCTCGCTCTATCAGTATTTCAACGTCGTGCGCCTTATGTTTTTCCCGCCCCCAAAGGACGAGACACCCATCTACGACCGCCTCTTCCGCGCGTGGCCCTGCTCCTGACCCTGGCCATGACCCTGGTCATCGGCGTCTGCGCCCAGCCGTTCATCGAGTTGGCGCAGGGAGCAGCCATGTAGGCGCAAGTCTGCCAGGGCTTCGCTAAAGCGAGCTGGCGCGTATCATGTGCCAGGGGCCGGATTTGTCTTGTCCCAAACCGGTGGTCGCGGACGCGAGCTTGCTTTGGGAGAAAAGATATGATATAATATGCCAAGTGGCATTTGCAATAACCCAACGAAGGAGGAGTCAAATGACGGTCAAAGTCGGCATCAACGGTTTCGGGCGCATCGGGCGCCAGTCCTTCAAGGCCATGTTGGACTACTACCCTGAGGAGATGGAGGTGGTGGCTGTCAACGACATCGGGGATTTACCCACCATGGCCCACCTCCTCAAGTATGACTCCAACTACGGACGCTTCCCCGGCACTGTCGAGGTCAAAGACGGCGCGCTAGTGGTCAATGGCAGGGAGACCAGATTCCTATGCGAGCGCGATCCAAGCAAGCTCACCTGGGGTGAACTGGGGGTGGATTACGTCCTCGAATCAACCGGCATCTTCAGGGAGAGGGAGAAGGCGGCCAAGCACCTGGAGGCGGGAGCCAAGAAGGTGGTCATCTCCGCCCCGGCCAAGGGCCCCGACATCACCATCGTCCTGGGGGTGAACGAGGATCAGTACGATCCAGCCAAGCACCACATCATCTCCAACGCCTCCTGCACCACCAACTGCATCGCTCCGGTGATGAAGGTGCTTTCTGAGAAATTCGGCGTCGAGAAAGCCCTGATGACCACCACCCATTCCTACACCACTGACCAGCGCATCCTGGACCTGCCGCACAGGAGGTTGGAAAGGGCAAGGGCGGCGGCGCTGAACATCATTCCCACCACTACGGGGGCGGCTATAGCCACGACCCTGGTCGTCCCGGAGCTCGAGGGAAAGTTCCACGGCATAGCCATGCGCGTCCCTACCCCCACCGTCTCCGTCATTGATGTCGTTGCCCTGCTGGGGAAGGATGTGGCGGAGGAGGAACTCATTGGTGCCTTCAAGGAGGCGGCTGAAGGTCCGATGGAGGGCCTACTTGGTGTCTGTGAGGAACCCTTGGTCTCCATCGACTTCAAGGGCGATCCCCGCTCGGCCATCGTTGACGCCGGCTCAACCATGGTGATAGACGGCAACCTGGTGAAGGTGTTGGCCTGGTACGACAACGAGTGGGCCTACGCCTGCCGGGTGGCCGACCTGTTTCACTACATTGCCGGCAAATAGCGCCTGGCCGACGGCCGATGGCAAATAGCTGATAGCTGATGGTGGGCTATCGGCTATTGAGCGAATGCAGCAAGTGGGCTATCAGCCCTAAGCTATCGAGCGAGCGCAATGAGCAATGAGCGGACTGCAGAGGGCAAGAAGCAGGAGGCAAGACAGGATAAAGGCGGTAGTTAAGTAATGGCCAAGGGGAGTCCTGCGCCAAATTCTAACAAAACTCTAATATCTCTCTAGTGTTGTTCTAACACAACCGAGTTACGATTGGATTGTACGCTCTGTCTTGAAGGTTGAGCGGAGAAGGAGACGTTTGGCGCAAGCCAGTTCGCCCAGAGGCACTGGGCTTGACAAGCCCTGAGGAGTGTGAGTATGCGTATCCACGTGGACTTTCTGGGGCTTTCCAGACTCGCAGCAGGGGTAAAAGAAATCGCGTTAGATCTGGAGGAGGGCACGACGTTTCGTGACATTGTACGCACGCTGGGAACCAGATACCCGAAAATGATCGGGAACGTAATCCAGCCCGATGGCGAGACGTTGCAGACCCCCAACATTTTTAATCTTAATGCAAAGCGAATGATCCAGGCGAGTCAGATGGATGACAGCCCCAGCGACGGTGATCGAATCATATTAATGTCTATATCAGCAGGAGGTTAACTATGTATGGTTACAGTGGGAAGATTCTTCACATTGATCTGACCACTCGCAAGACTTGGGTCGAATCCAAGCCAGAGGAGTGGTACAAGATCTACATCGGCGGTGTGTCTATGGCCAGCCGGCTTTGCTGGGAGAGCATCGAGGTAGGATGTGACCCGCTTTCGCCGGGCAACCCGATCTGCATCGCCAACGGTCTCTTCGCCGGAACGCCAGTGCCGGTGGGAGGGAAATACGGCATAGCGTCCAAGTCGCCCTTAACCGGGTTCATCGGCGACAGCATGTCGAGCAGTTGGTTTACAGTCGCGCTCAAGCGTGCCAGGTGGGATGGCATCGTCATCCACGGGGCCAGTGAGGATTGGGTCAACGTCTTTATTGACGACGACCGGGTCGAGTTCCGTGACGCCTCTCATCTTGTGGGCCTGGGGACCTATGAGACCGAGGAGGCCATCCGGGAGGAGATGGGAGACGACCAGGTTCGCTCCGCGACCATCGGGCCGGCAGGTGAAAATCAGGTCTTGTTCGCCAACGTGACCAACGACGGCCGCCAGGCTGGGCGCACCGGGCATGGCGCGGTGTGGGGGTCCAAGAAACTCAAGGCCCTCTCCGTGCGGGGGACGAACGGCGTTAGCGTGGCCGACATGGAGGCGCTGCTGAAGTTGTCCTATGACATTGTCCAGGCAGCCCAGGGGCCGCACACCCAGAAGTATCGCATTCTGGGCACAGTTGCCAACGTGCTCAATCTGAACCGCCTGGGGTTGCTCCCCACGCGCAACTATCAGCAGGGCGTGTTTGAGCACGCCGAACTGATGAGCGGCGAGTACCTGCACGAACATTACAATGTCAAGACCATCTCCTGCGCGCAGTGCCCCATTGCCTGCGAGCAGATGTCTCGGGCCAAAGATGGGCCGTATGCTGGGGCGATGACCGGCATTGACTACGAGTGTCTGTACGCGGTCGGTCCCAACTGCGGCTTGAAAGACCTGCAGGCGGCGATCAAAGCCATTGACATCTGCGACCGGGGCGGCATGGACGCGATGAGCACCGGCGTGACCATCTCCTGGGCGATGGAGACCTTCGAGCGGGGTGTCTTCACCAAAGAGGACTTCAAGTGCGCCAAGTACCCCGACGGCTTCGAGCCCTATTTCGGCAACGCCGAGGCGGTGGTGACGCTGGCCGAGATGATCCGCGATCGCGAGGGAACGGGCGATCTGTTGGCTCAGGGCACCAAACGAGCCAGTGCCCAGGTTGACGAAGAGCGCGGCACAGAGACCTACCAGTGGGCCATGCACATCAAGGGGCTGGAGTGTCCCGGCTACGATGCGCGCGGGCTAAAAACCTTTGCCCTGGGACTGGCAGTGGGCACGCGCGGCGCTTGCCACAACCGGACGGCGGCCTACGACCCCGACATCAAGGGAGACGTAGACCGCTTCAGCATTGACGAGACCCGTGGCGAACTGGCCAAGGGCACCGAGGAATATGCCGCGGTGTACGACACGCTGCCGCTGTGCAAGTTCATCCGTCGCTGCTTCACCGGCAAGGCCGACCGGGAGGGCGCGTGGCCGGCCATCGCCAAGTTGATCAACGCCACCACGGGCTGGGAGTTTGACTACGACGCTGTGGATCTAATCGGCGAACGGGCCTTTACGATCAAAAAGGCCTTTAACATCCGCGAAGGGTGGACCCGTGCGGACGACCACCTGCCCTACCGCTGGCAGCACGAGCCGATGAAAGAGGGTCCCTCGGCCGGGCACGTGGTGACCGAGGAGGAGCTGGAGTACATGAAGGACCTGTACTATGAAGCCAAAGGCTGGACCAAGGACGGGCAAATCCCCAAGGAAAAGCTGATCGCCTTGGGAATGGATGACGTCGCCGAGGAAATCGGGGTATAGGAGAGACCAATGCCTGTATCAACTTCAAGGTACCAATACATCACGTGTGACCCGAGCAAGTGTGTGGGCTGTCAGTTGTGCGAGTACATCTGCTCATACACCAAGACGGGTGAGTTCAACACCTATCGCAGCCTCATCCGCACGGTGCGGGCAGAGGAAATCCTGATCGTATCCGTGGCCTGCCGCACGTGTGAGGACGCCCCTTGCGTCATCGCCTGTCCGCGCGATGCGCTGTCCCAGGACCCGCTCACCGGCATCATCCGCATAGACGCCAATCGCTGCGACGGCTGTGCCTGGTGCATCGAGGCCTGCGACTTTGGCGCGATCTTGATCAACCCGGAGACCAAGCTGGCCGAGATCTGCGACCTGTGCGAAGACCAGGAAGATGGCCCGCAGTGCGTCAAGTGGTGCCCCAAGGAGGCGCTCGAACTCACCACGCCCGACCGGCGCGCGCAACGAGCGCGTCATAAACTGGCCGTCGAGGAGGTGCTGGGGCGATATAAGAGCTAGCCCAGCGTCGCCGCCGGTCAAATGCTCTGGCCGGTCTCCGACAGAGCCAACAGGTACAAGTCGGAGACCGGCCTCTTGACGGATCGGGCAGCCCAAGGACAACGAGCCGCCCGAGATTTTTGGTTCCCCATAATGAGGAGCAATATGGCAGGAGATAACGGAAACGAGGATCTGCGCATCGGCGTCTAAGTCTGCCACTGTGGGGTGAATATCGCGGGGGTGATAGATCCCAAGGGTAGGGGAGGAAGTGTTTAAATGTTCGATAGAATATCCGTAAATCCAAACATCTGCGGAGGGAAGCCTTGCATCAAAGGCACGAGAATCCCGGTGGCGATGGTGCTCGATTTGCTGGAGGATGGAGTGACCTTTGAAGAAATCTTGCGTGATTATTATCCTCACCTTACGGTGGCGGATATCAAGGCTTGCATTGAGTATGCTAGAGCCCTCATCGAAGGAGAAGAGATTCACTTTGTCGAGGAAGTGGCACTGGTATGAAATTCCTCGCTGATGAATGCGTTTACCATGTCACCGTTGAATCTGTGCGGAACCTGGGGACATGATGTCCTCACCGTGCAGGAAGTAGGACTAATTGGCCACGAGAATGGCCATATCCTCACATATGCAGTGGGCAACGGGCGAATTCTCATCACGAACGACATGCATTTCAGCAACATCATCGTTTATCCTCCCACGCAGCACCTAGGCATCATTGTGCTGAAGATCAGGCCCCGCATCCTTGATAGAGTGCATGCGGCACTATCTCGTTTCCTTAATATAATTGACCAAGAAGGCATGAAGGGCACCCTTGTGATAATTGACAGGAACAAATACAGGATGCGTAAGGGTTAACGCATTTGATAGAGCTAGGAGAGGTGCATGAACAATAACAATGACCTGCGCATTGGCGTTTACGTCTGCCACTGTGGAGCGAACATCGCCGGGGTCATTGACCCACGGGAGGTGGCGGAGTACGCTGGCACACTGCCCGGAGTGGTGATAGCCAAGGATTCTCAATACGCCTGTGCCGACTCCGGCCAGGCTCTTATCCGGCAGGACATTAAAGAACATAGTTTGAATCGAGTGGTGGTGGCTGCCTGCAGTCCCCGCCTCCATGAACCCACCTTCAGGGCCTGCGTGATCGAAGCGGGGCTGAATCCCTTCCTTTTCGAGATGGCTAACATCCGGGAGCAGGATACGTGGGTCCATTCCCATGAGCCGGAGGCGGCCCTGCAGAAGGCCAAGGATATGGTGGCCAGCCACGTGGCCAAGGCTCGCTACCTCGTTCCTCTGACGATGATCGAGGTGCCGGTCACCAAAAGGGCCCTGGTCATCGGCGGGGGGATCGCGGGCATCAGTGCCGCCCTCGACCTGGCGGACATGGGGGTCGAGACCTACATCGTGGAGAAAGAGCCTTCCATCGGGGGGAGGATGTCTCAACTTAACAAGACCTTCCCCACTATGGATTGTTCCATATGAATTCTGGCCCCTAAGATGGTTGACGCGGCGCGTCACCCCAACATCAAAATTCTCTCCTACGCCGAAGTACAGCGAGTGGATGGATACATCGGCAACTTCAAGGTCAAGGTGCTCCAGAAGCCCCGCTATGTGCTGGAGGATCGGTGCAATGGCTGCGGCCTTTGCGCTCCCGTGTGCCCCATCGAGGTGCCCAATGAGTTCGAGGAGGGCATCGCTCCCCGTAAGGCGATCTACGTTCCCCAGCCACAGGCTGTCCCTCTGATCTACACCATTGACATGGACAACTGCATCGAGTGCTACAAGTGCGTGGATGCCTGCGGCAGCCTGCACGCGATTGACTTCTCGCAAGAGCCGGAGGAGATCGAGCTAGACGTGGGGACTATCATCGTGGCTACCGGCTTCGATGTCTTTGACCCTACCCCCATCGAGGAGTACGGCTACGGCCAGTACGACAACGTCCTCACCGCCATCGAACTGGAGAGGCTGCACAACTCCGCCGGCCCCACCGTGGGAAGGCTTACCCGCCCCTCCGATGGCCAGATACCCCGACGCGTGGCCTTCGTCCAGTGCGTGGGCTCGCGGGACAGTCGCTACCATGAGTACTGTTCCGGCTTTTGCTGCATGTATACCATCAAGAACGCCCTGGTGCTGAAGGGCATGTACCCCGACATGGAGATCACCATCTTCTACATTGACATCCGTGCTCCGGCCAAGAGCTATGAGGAGTTCTACCAGCGGGCCCGCAACGAGGGCATTCGCTTCATCCAGGGACGCCCGGCTCAGGTCACCGAGGATCCGGACACCAAGAACCTCATCATCGAGGCCGAGGACAGAAACCTGGGGGAGGTGATAGAGCTGGAGGCGGAGATGGTCGTCCTCTCCACGGCTGCCGTGCCCCGCCAGGGGGCCGACACCCTGGGCCAGGTGTTGACCATCCCCAGGGATCCCAGTGGCTTCTACATGGAGTACCACCCCAAGTTGAGGCCCATTGACACCCCCACTGAGGGGGTCTTTCTGGCCGGAGCGGCTCAGGGTCCCAAGGACATCCCGGCCAGCGTGGCTCAAGGCAGCGGTGCCGCCGCCCGAGCGGGGCGCATCATGGCTGTTGACAAGTGGGAGATCGAGCCCATCGTGGCCTACGTGTGGGAGGAT
>Ga0209991_10001616_pt1 | contig 10259 bp, 6 predicted proteins | sample ChitaG_FD_183167 | JGI IMG/M metagenome (GOLD analysis project Ga0209991, IMG submission 183167) | Deep subsurface microbial communities from South Pacific Ocean to uncover new lineages of life (NeLLi) - Chile_00310 metaG (SPAdes)... | ecosystem: Environmental > Aquatic > Marine > Oceanic >... | reverse complement strand
CCTCTCTCGTCAATGGAGAGGAGACTAATTATTTCCCGCAGCAATGCTTGTATTTCCTGCCTGAGCCGCACGGGCAGGGGTCATTACGCCCAACTTTCTTGCCCACCGGAACCGCCTCTTTCTTTTTGGGAGCTTCCTTGGCAATACCGACGCGGTAAATGCTATGGGCAACGTCATGCTGAATGCTAGCTAAGAGGGCCTCAAAAGAGGCATGGCCTTCTCTCTTATACACCATCAACGGTTGTTCCTGACCGACAGCCCGCAGACTTATCCCCTGACGCAGGTGATCCATGTCAGTAAGGTGGTCCTTCCATAACAGGTCGATAACTCGCAACATTACCAATCGCTCCGCTATCCGCATATTATCAGGGCCTAGCTCTTGCTCCCGCTGGTTGTAAAGCTCGGTGGCGTAATCAGTCAACTTTTCCGCGATTTGCTTGTCACTGAGCTCGGAAAACCCATCGCTTCTGAACTGCGGAGGCAGGGGGAAGATGGTGGATAGATCCTCAAGTAAGCCAGCTAAATTAGATTGTTCTTCTTCCAGCTCGTAGCTAGCCTTGCTGAAATGCCTGCCTACCAGGCTCTGGATTTCATCCTGGACCATGGATATTATATTAGCCTTAAGGTCAGCGCCACTGAGTATTTTTCTCCTCTCGGCGTAAATCACCTCGCGGTGCTTGTTAATGACATCATCATACTCCACAAGGTGTTTACGAGTATTGAAATTATAGCCTTCGGTCTGGACCTGGGAATTGGTCAGAGCCTTAGTGGCAAAAGGATGCTCAATAGGGCTATTTTCATCCATACCTGCCCACTGCATAATTCCCTTAACACGTTCACCGCCAAAGCGGCGAAGAATTTCATCTTCCAGGGAAGCATAAAAACGAGAACTGCCCGGGTCTCCCTGCCTTCCTGCCCTTCCCCGGAGCTGATTATCAATTCGTCTGGCTTCGTGGTGCTCGGTACCTACAATGTGAAGCCCGCCAAGCTCAACCACCTTGTTATGCTCTTCCTGCCATTCTGCTTGGTCACGTTTCTCTTTCTCAGTCTCAGGATTGCCACCAAGGATAATATCCACACCCCGCCCGGCCATGTTTGTGGCCACAGTTACCGCCTCGAGACGCCCGGCTTGAGCGATTATATCTGCCTCCTTTTCATGATGCGTGGCATTTAACACTTGAGGGAGTATGCCATCTCTCCTCAGGAGGCCAGATAACTCCTCTGATTTCTCAATAGAGGTTGTGCCGATAAGAACAGGTCTTTTCTGGTCATGTAATTGCTTGATTTCCCTGGCTACGGCGGCAAACTTGGTTTTCTCGTCTTTGTAAATCTGGTCAGTGTATTCAGTGCGAATCAAGGGCCTGTTTGTGGGTATGATTACCACTTCCAGCTTATAAATCTTGTGGAACTCCTCGGCTTCCGTGATGGCGGTACCGGTCATGCCCGCCAGTTTTTGATACAGGCGGAAGTAGTTCTGGAAGGTGATGGTAGCCATGGTAACTGATTCTCGCTGAATCTTTACCCTCTCTTTGGCCTCGATGGCCTGATGCAATCCCTCAGAATATCGCCTGCCAAACATCAATCTGCCGGTGAATTCATCCACGATGATGACCTGTCCATCCTTAACCACATAGTCCTTGTCCTTCTTGAACAAGACACGAGCCTTAAGGGCGCTCTCCAGATGTGAAGTGAGAAGGCGATTAGACTCGTCATAAAGGTCAGGTGCTTTGAGCAAGCCTTCCTTCTTCAGCATCTTCTCCACCCTGGTCATGCCAGTCTCGGTAAGGTTGGCAGCACGCGTACGTTCGTCAATAGTATAATCTGTGTCTCTGTCAAGGCGGGAAACTAGCTGGGCGAAGGTATAATATCTCTTAGTTGCTTCTTCGGCGGCACCGCTAATAATGAGTGGTGTACGGGCTTCGTCGATAAGGATGTTATCAACCTCATCGACGATGGCATAGTTCAAGGGACACTGCACGCATTGAGACAAATCCAGGACCATATTGTCTCTGAGGTAATCAAAGCCAAACTCGTTATTGGTACCATAAGTTATATCTGCCTCATAAGCCTGGCGGCGGGTGACAGGGCGGAGAAACTTCCACTTCTGGTCTTCCGACTCGTAGCTGGGGTCATAGATATAGGAGGGGGCAGGTTGGTCGGTTGTTTGCTGGGCATTGATGCTGGCTACGCTTATACCCAGGGTGTGGTAAATAGGGCCCATCCAGTGGCAGTCCCGCTTGGCAAGATAATCATTGACGGTAATCAGATGGCTGCCTTGTCCGGTGAGGGCATTGAAGTAGAGGGGCAAGGTAGCTACCAGGGTTTTTCCCTCACCAGTTTTCATCTCGGCTATCTTTCCCTGGTGAAGGACGATTCCCCCCATTAACTGGACATCAAAATGCCGCTGTCTTATGGTTCGCTTGGCCGCTTCTCTAACAGCAGCGTAAGCCTCCGGTAAAATCTCATCCAAGCCTTCACCATCGGCTAGCCGAGCCTTAAACTCATCGGTTTTCGCTCGAAGCTCAGCATCGGTGAGCTTTTCAAAGTCAGGCTCCAACGAGTTTATGCGGTCAACCAAAGGCTGAAGGCGCCTCAATTCTTTCTCGTTGGAATCAATCAGATTGCTAAGCCACTTAAGCATTTTCGGCTATCAGTCCTCAGTTTTCAGTTAACTGCTGACTACTCCATTATCACTCAAACATCGCTCCCACTGATAAGCCGGTGTGAATGCGATGAATGGCTTCGCCAATAAGCGAAGCTATGGGCAAGACAGTGATCTTAGCCAGTTTCTTATCGCCATTAACAGGTATGGTGTCAGTAACGACTACCTCTTTCACCCGGCTCGTAGCTATTCTCTGGATAGCGGAACCAGAGAAAACGGGGTGAGTGCAGCAAGCATAAACCTCAGTAACTCCATGTTCTAAAAGAGCATTCACCACCCCGACCAGAGACCCAGCGGTATCAATCTCATCATCAACCGTCAGGGCACGCATTCCCTCAACCTCGCCAATTACGTTGAGGGTTTCAGTGGCATCGGCATTTCCCAAGCGCCTCTTTTCAATGATAGCCAGGGGGACTCCAAGTTTAGCAGCCATATCACGGGCTACCTTGGAAATACCAATATCAGTAGCAACCACTACCAGGTTATCCAGAGCCTTTTCCTTGAAATACTGAGCCAAGATGGGCCGAGTGGTGAGCTCATCCACAGGTATGGTGAAGAATCCTTGAATTTGAGGGGCGTGGAGGTCTACGGTGAGCAATCTATTAGCTCCAGCCGTAGCAATCAGGTCGGCAATCAAGCGAGCAGTGATAGGAACCCTAGGTTGGTCTTTTTTGTCAGTGCGGCTATAGCCATAATAGGGAATGACAGCGGTAATTCGCCCCGCTGAAGCTCGCCTGAAGGCATCGAGCATGATAAGTAACTCAACCAGGCTTTTGTTAACTGGAGAGCAAATAGGCTGAATGACAAAAACGTCCCGTTCCCGGACATTCTCGAGGATGCGCACAAAAATGTTCTCGTTGCTAAACTCAAAGACCTCAGCCTCCCCCAGGGGTATGCCTAAGTAATCACACACAGACCCTGCTAAGGCAGGGTGAGCAGTGCCGCTGAACACTTTTAATTCGTCCATCATTACCTCTTAGCTATCTAAATACTAACTTGATTATATCATGAAATCATCGCTGTTTCTTGGGAAGGGTTAGTAAAAGCAAGTAAAGAAATTAATCCATACTTTCTGAAAAACGAAGCCTTTAGGGGTAACTAATTAAGGGAAGAAGTGTCTCATGCCAGCCCAAGAATGGGAAATCGTTGGCACATCTCTCGTACTTTCTGGCGGACTTGTTCTTGCGCACGCTTATCCCTCGAAGGAGAAAGCACTTTGACAATGAGAGAGGCAATGCGCTTCATCTCCTCTATGCCAAAACCTCTCGTGGTCACCGCCGGGGTGCCCAGCCTGATACCGCTTGTAATCAGTGGTGGCTTGGGGTCAAAAGGAATGACATTCCTATTTACCGAGATGCCCGCTGCCCCTAAGGCTTCCTCAGCATCCTTGCCGCTTAACCCTTGAGGGGAAAGGTCAACGAGGACAATGTGGTTATCTGTGCCCCCGGAAACAATACGCATTCCATATCTCTGGAGTTCGGAAGCCAAAACGCGGGCATTCTCCAGCACTGACTTCTGGTAATCAACAAACTCGGGTTGCATAGCTTCAAAGAAGCACACGGCTTTGGCGGCGATGATATGCATGGAAGGACCACCCTGCATCCCGGGGAAAATTGCAGCATCAATAGCTGAAGCCATCTCTTTATCACATAAAATAAAGCCACCCCTGGGTCCCCGCAAGGTCTTTTGCGTGGTGGCGGTAGTAACTTGAGCATAGGATACAGGGGAGGGATGAAGTCCAGCGGCTATTATCCCCGCTATGTGAGCCATGTCAACCAATAACTTGGCACCCGCCTTATCAGCTATATAGCGAAGTCTCTCAAAATCAATAATACGAGAGTAACTACTCGCCCCAGCTATTATTAACTTAGGTCTATGCTCCAGAGCTAACCTTTCAATTTCATCGTAGTTGAGCATCTCGGTTTTAGGATCAACTCCGTAAGGGACAAAGTTATACCATTTTCCGGAGAAATTGACCTCAGAGCCATGGGTGAGATGCCCGCCATGGCTGAGGCTCATCCCCATAACAGTATCTCCGTGTTCCAATAGAATTGAATAGGCTGCCATGTTGGCTTGACTGCCACTATGAGCTTGGACATTAGCATGCTCGGCTTTAAAGAGCTTTTTAGCTCTTTCGACAGCCAAATTTTCAATTTCGTCTATGTAGACACACCCGCCATAATAGCGGTGCCCGGGGTATCCTTCAGCATATTTGTCAGTTAGCACCGAGCTTTGGGCCTCAAGCACTGCTCGGCTGGCATGGTTTTCAGAGGCAATAAGATTTATGGTGCTTGCTTGCCTCTCTGCCTCCAGGCTTAGGATTTGAGCTGCTTTGCTATCACGTTGTGCCAAGGGAAATGCCTTCGCGGTTTTCACATTTGTGTTATAATAGTACTTAATATTTCATTCTCGGTCAATAAGAAAAACCCATCAAAGTGGGTTCCCGCAGCACCATTGACAGAACGTATTTACAGTGATAGATTAATCTATTTAGCAATTAAAAGGGGAGAGTGCTAAATGGCTGTAAGGGAAAGAAGAGAAACCGTTCTCAGGGTGATAATTGAAGATTATATCACTGGAGCAGTACCAGTAGCTTCAAGTGCTATTGTGGAAAAGTACGGCTTGAGGGTAAGCCCGGCTACCATTCGCAATGATACAGCATACTTAGAACGAGAAGGATATGTTATCCACCCTCACCGTTCGGCCGGAAGCGTACCTACTGATAAGGCTTACCGCTACTATGTGGAATTGATAGGGGAGGAGATTGAACTTCCCCGTGTTGAGCAGTATCTAATTCATCAGATATCTCAGGAAGCAAAAGAAGAGCTAGAGCAATGGCTAAAGACGGTGGCAGCGCTTTTGGCGCGCCTTGTTCACAACCTGGTAGTAATAACCACTCCCAAAGCGGTTCGCTGTCGCTTTAAGCATCTCGATTTGGTAGCCTTGCAGGATTTCATGGCTTTGCTGATCGTGGTTTTGTATGAAGCAAAAGTTAGACGGCAGGTCTTATCTTTTAGTAGAAAGGTTAGCCAGGATGAGCTAACAAAGCTAGCTAACAAACTTACTTCTATTTACGCCGGAATGACCAGCAGCGAGATCTTGGCTAAAAAAGAGGGACTTTCTTCTGAAGAAAGGCAGATATCTGAATGTTTAGCAGAAATAGTAGCTGCCGAAGACAAGCTAGAATATGGTGAGCCTTATCTTGAAGGACTATGTTTGCTGCTGAGTCAACCAGAGTTTACCAACAGCCCTAGAATGCTTAAGATTTTAGAAGTGCTGGAAGGAGAGGATTGGCTTAGAAATATGTTTTGCCAGGAATTTAGCAAGGGAGGGGTAAAGGTAGTCATTGGTGAAGAAAACCCAGAGCCAGCATTACAGGACTTGAGCTTAGTAACTAGCCAGTATGGAGTACCTGATAAGGCCAGTGGTATTGTGGGAGTGATTGGCCCCAAACGGATGGACTACGCCAAGGCTATTTCTTCGCTTAACTGCCTCTCAGCATTGCTAAGCAACTCAGTGGCTGAATACATCTAAAGGAGGTCTAATGTTGGCTGAGGGTGACGAGGTAGTTGAATCAGGAATTGAGCAAGCTGAGGATATAGAAACGTTACAGCAAGCTCTAGCTGAGGAGAAGGAAAAGGCAGAAAAATATTTAGCCAATTGGCAAAGATGCCAGGCAGATTTTGTTAATTATAAACAACGTGCTGAGCAAGAAAAGGGGGAGATTATTGAGTTTGCCAATAGCACGCTTATCTGTAACCTGATGCCTATCATGGATGACTTGGAGAGAGCCTTAGCTTCAGTTCCTGCTGAGTTCGAGGAATCAAATTGGACTGAAGGTGTAAAACTCATTTATAATGAATTTAAGGCAACACTGGAGGCACAGGGGCTAACTGAGATTGAAGCTAGAGGAGAACCCTTTGATCCTCGCCTGCACGAAGCTGTAATGCAGCAGGAAGGGAGGGAAGGGATGGTTATTGAGGAAACACAAAAAGGCTATAAATTTAAAGGAAAGGTGATTCGTCCTAGCCTGGTGATAGTCGGTAAGGGGGAAGAAAAAAGAAGAACAGGGAAAGCAACTCAGAAGGAGAAGTAAGAATGGCAAGAGCAGTAGGAATTGATTTGGGCACCACATTAAGTGCAATAGCGGTGATAGAGGGAGGCGACCCTAAGATCATACCAAGTGCTGAAGGCGGTAATCTCGTTCCTTCAATAGTAGCCATAGGTAAAAATGGGGAAAGATTGGTAGGCGAATTAGCCAAGCGCCAATCAATAGTCAATCCCGAGAATACGATATTCAGCATAAAGCGCCTAATCGGGCGTAAGTTTAAGAGCCCCACTGTTCAAGACGATATAAAGCGCCTACCATATAAGATTACCGGAGCCCCCAACGGCGATTGCCGAGTGGTAATGGGGGGTAAGGAGTATAGTCCCCAGGAAATATCAGCCATGATATTGCAGAAGTTGAAGGCTGATGCTGAGGCTTATCTGGGAGAGAAGGTCGACGATGCTGTAATCACCGTGCCAGCCTATTTTAACGATAGCCAGCGAAATGCCACTAAAGATGCCGGCGCCATAGCCGGGCTTAACGTCTTGCGCATTATTAACGAACCTACAGCATCATCACTGGCTTATGGTTTGGATAAGAAAAAAGAGGAAACTATTGCCGTCTATGACCTTGGTGGTGGAACTTTCGATATTTCTATCCTTGATATAGGGGAGGGTACCTTCCAGGTTAAGGCAACCAATGGCGATACCCACCTCGGTGGCGATGACATCGACCAGAGGATTATGGACTGGGTATGTGATGAATTCAAGAAAGAACAAGGCATCGACTTGAGGCAAGACAAGATGGCATTACAGAGGTTAAAAGACACCGCTGAAAAGGCCAAGAAAGAACTATCTACAGTAGCTCAAACAGAGATCAGTCTCCCCTTTATTACTGCCGATGCCGGCGGTCCCAAGCATCTTAGCATGACCCTAACTCGGGCTAAGTTGGAGCAGTTATCAGATGACCTAATAGAGAGGAGCCTTGGACCTTGTCGCCAGGCCCTAAGCGATGCCGGGCTCACGGCAAGCCAAATCAATAATGTAATTCTCGTCGGTGGTCAGACAAGGATGCCCAAAGTTCAGGATACCTTAAAGCAATTCTTTGGCCGGGAGCCTGTCAAGGGAGTCAATCCCGATGAGGCAGTAGCTTTAGGTGCTGCCATTCAGGCTGGGGTGCTTAGGGGTGAAGTCGGAGAGATTCTTCTTCTCGATGTCACACCGCTCACTCTAGGGATAGAAACGCTAGGAGGAGTAGCGACACCGCTTATCCCTCGCAATACCACTATACCAACTTCGAAGAGCCAGATTTTCAGCACTGCTAGTGACAACCAACCAAGCGTTGAAATACACGTTCTTCAAGGGGAACGTCCTATGGCTGCTGATAACCGAACATTGGGGCGCTTTATGCTCGATGGCATTCTGCCGACGCCACGAGGTATGCCCCAGATTGAGGTGACTTTCGATATAGATGCCAATGGCATCCTTAATGTTAGCGCTCGTGATAAAGGCACGGGGAAGGAACAAAAAATCACTATTACCGCCTCTAGCGGATTGAGCAAAGAAGAAGTGGAAAAGATGAAACGAGAGGCTGACCAATATGCTACTGAGGATGCCAAACGTAGAGAGGAAATAGAGGTACGCAATTCTGCTGACAGCCTGACTTACACCGCAGAAAAAACTCTCCGTGACCACGGAGATAAGATACCCGCCGATGAAAAACAGGAAATAGATGCTAAGATAGCCAGTGTGAAGTCGGCTCTTCAAGGTCAGGACGTAAACGCCATTCGTAATGCGATGCAAGAGCTATCGCAGGTTATGCAGAAGGTCGGAGCATCGGTTTACCAGCAACCAGAGCAGCCGCCGCCTGGTGGAGAGGAACCCGGTGGAGGAGAAGAAGAAGGCACGGTGGAAGGGGAGTTCCGCGAGGTCTAAGCAATAAATATTAACACCTAATTCCTGGAAATTAGGAACGCAAAGTCACATTTCTCCCAAGGAGCATGATGGTAACGTTTGAGTTGGAACAATTCGCTATAACTGCCGACAGAATTTGGCAAAAGGCACGAGAAGAAAAACGGTTGACTCATAATCCCTATGATGAGGAACTGAGAGGGCTTGTGGAAAAACAGCCGGGGGTTAGGAAAACGATATATGGAAACTTTGTCGCCCGAAGTGAGCCTACTTCCAGGTCAGCAATGTTCACCAAAAACAGTGTTGACCACTCCTTTGGCGAGGATGAACTAAAGCTATTAGCTCAGTGTGAAAAGGCTTTGGGCAAGGGAAGATTGATTTCCATAGACAGAATTGTGGGCAATGAAAATAGTAACACCACAGTCAGGTTAATTGTTCCTGAGCGGTTTGCCCATGTCGCCTACGGAGGCAAGAACCTTTTTATACCACCAAAGGGAGAAGTCAAAAAACCAACCTACTACATCTTATTCTTCGCTGACGAGGCTTTTGAAACTAACCAGTCAAAGCCGCTCCCCGAGAAAGATATCACTATCAGATTGGCTATGCTGGATGATGGAAGGTTTATCAAGATAATTAGGAATGGTAACTACATAGGTGAACATAAGAAGGGAGTTTTCGCCGCCGAAGATTGGGTAACTAAGACGAGAAGGGGAGGCATCTTCCTACATGCTGGCTGTAGAGAGGATTACCTTCAATCAGCACACGGTGACTATCGGATGGCGCGGACGTTACTTGTGGCATTAAGTGCCAACGGGAAAACAACTACAACCTGTAGAATCCTGGCCAGAAAAGGTACGGAGAAATCCTGGCTTATTCAGGACGACGGGGGGACTCTCATGCCCGATGGTTCTTTTCATGGCTTTGAAGCCGGGGGAATATTTGTAAAAACAGAGGGTGTGAACCCCGGGGAGCAAACCGAAATATTTTACGGACTGTTGAAACCGGAAACTGTCTGCGAGAATGTTTACGTAACCGAAGACGGAGATTTCGACTTCTACAATCTCGAAAGAACATCCAATGGCAGAGCAGTGGTATTAAGAAGAGATTTTATGCATGCCAGTTCCTATATCGATGTGGGTAGGATTGACAATCTGATTCTTATCACCAGGGGGCCACTGATTCCGGCAATATCAAAGCTAACCCAGGAGCAAGCAGCAGCCTTGATGGTGCTGGGACAGGCAATGGAATCCTCGGCTGGTGACCCAACCCAGGCAGGGAAAATTAGAAGCGAGTTTTTCTACGACCCCTTTGTCGCCGGAGACCTGGCTGAGCATGCTAATATATTTTATGAGATAATAAAAGGTATTCCCCACCTAAATTACTATTTGATAAATACTGGAGGAATAGGGGAAGGGGAACATTACAAAGATATAAGATTGGAATTTACCATGGCAATACTCGATTCTTTGCTGAGAGGAGGTTTAGAGGATTGGGTAGATTCCCCAACAGCCTTTAAGGTGCCTAGGGCGATAAGATATGTAGATGATATTTACTTGCATCCTGAGAAACTTTACTCCACAATTGAATTTGAAGAAAAGCAGAGGGAACTTAGCAAAATTAGATACGAATCCGTGAAAGA
>Ga0209991_10001615_pt1 | contig 10267 bp, 10 predicted proteins | sample ChitaG_FD_183167 | JGI IMG/M metagenome (GOLD analysis project Ga0209991, IMG submission 183167) | Deep subsurface microbial communities from South Pacific Ocean to uncover new lineages of life (NeLLi) - Chile_00310 metaG (SPAdes)... | ecosystem: Environmental > Aquatic > Marine > Oceanic >... | reverse complement strand
AGAAGCAGACAAAGTCAACAGAAGCTCTCTTCCCCTTCTATTGGTTATTGTCCTCAGTGCAAAGTTCCTGTCTTATCCCATTTTGCCTGTCCTGAATGTGGCTATTATAAGGGAAAGCAGGCGGTGATAATCCAAACCAAAAAGGAAAAGAAGAAGGAAAAAGGCTAATTATGCGCATAGCTCTGGACGCCATGGGAGTGGAGAAGGGCATAGGTATGGTCATAGAAGGGGCTGAAAAGGCAGTAGAGAGTAATCCTCAAATCGAAGTGATATTGGTAGGAGACAAAAAGAGGATTGAGGACGAGCTTACCCGTTATGGTCATAAGAGAATGCCCTTTTCTATAATTCATGCTCCCGAGGTTGTTGAGATGACTGACCCAGCGAGCATTGCGGCAAAGACGAAAAAAGACTCCTCTATAGCTGTGGCTATAGACCTACTTAAAAAGGGAAAGGCAGAGGCTCTGGTAAGTGCTGGTAATACAGGAGCAGTAATGGCAACCAGTTTACTCAAATTGGGAAAACTAAAAGGAGTTAAACGTCCTAGTCTGGCTGTTATTTTTCCCACTTTGAATGGCAGACGGGTAATCATATTAGATGTGGGGGCAAATGTAGATTGCAAACCATATCATCTTCTTCAATTTGCCTTTATGGGAAGTATATACGCCCAAAAGGTTCTCAAAAAAAGAAGGCCACGAGTAGGTTTGTTAAGTATTGGAGAAGAAGATAACAAAGGCAACCATTTAGTTATTCAGACCTCTAAACTTCTTCAAGAGTCTTCTTTAAACTTTGTTGGCAACATAGAAGGAAGAGATATTACCGGTGGGGCTGTGGAGGTAGTTGTATGCGATGGATTTGTGGGCAATATAATTCTGAAGTTTGCCGAAGGTTTTGCTAAAACCACTCTTACCATAATTGGCAAAGAGATGGAGAAGAGTTTACCAGAGATAGGCAGTGTTTTATCCAGAAGATTATTTGACCAGGTAAAAAAGGACCTTGATTACGCTGAGTATGGAGGGGTGCCTCTCTTAGGAATCAAGGGAGTATGCGTGATAGCTCATGCTGCTTCTTCAAGTAAAGCTGTTAAAAATGCCATTCTTGCCAGTTTTGAATTTGCTAATGAGAAGATAAATCAACATATTGAGAGAGTCCTGGATAAAGGCTAAGGAGAATGATGAAAATGAGAAAAACTAAGATAGCAGGGACAGGCTCCTATCTTCCTGAAAAAGTCCTGACTAATGCTGATTTAGAGAAAATGATAGATACATCGGATGAGTGGATAAGGACTCGCACCGGAATTAGGGAACGGCGAATTGTTGCTCAAGACCAAGCAGCTTCAGATTTAGCCTATGAAGCTTCCAGGAAAGCAATGCAAGCTGCCCAGGTTAAAGCTGAAGAACTGGATATGATTATTGTGGCTACTATCACTCCTGATATGATTTTCCCTGCCACAGCCTGTGTTCTTCAGGAAAGATTAGGAGTGAAAGGAATAGCATCCTTTGACCTGGAAGCTGCCTGTTCTGGTTTTCTTTACGGAATTAGCATCGGAAGCCAGTTTATCGCTACGGGAATGTATGATAATGTTTTAGTGGTAGCAGCTGAAGCTCTTTCAAAAATCATCGACTGGAAGGACAGAAGTACCTGTGTTCTTTTCGCTGACGGAGCAGGGGCAGCAGTTTTGCAACCGTCTTTCGATAGTAGCGGGATAATTTCCAGCTATCTAGGAGCCGATGGAACAGGAGCAGACCTGGTGGGAGTTCCGGCAGGGGGTTCTCGGCTTCCGGCAAGCCAGGAGACGGTAAGAGATAGGCAGCACTATATGAAAATGAGGGGGGATGGGTTATTTAGAAGAGCGGTCAAAGCGATGATTCAGGCAATAGATATCTCCCTGAAAAAAGGCGGGCTTACTTATAATGAGATTGATTTTTTTATTCCCCACCAGGCTAATATTCGTATTATAAATCCCGTTGCTAAGCGGATAGGTCTGGATAAAAACAAAGTCTGTATAAATCTGGACCAATGCGGAAATATGTCGGCAGCTTCTGTTGCCGTAGCTTTAGATCAAGCGGTGAGAGAAGGAAAAATAAAGAAGGGAGACAAGGTGCTTCTTACCTGCTTTGGAGGAGGACTCACCTGGGCTTCCCTGGTTATAGAATGGTAATTTGGTGAATAGTCATTAGTGAATGGTGAATGGTGAATCGCAAACAAGGAAATAGAATGATTATAGGGTTTGGTTGTTTGCGATTCACGAAATACGATTCACGAGCAATATTTTGAGGAGTTCTAGTGAAAAGACAAGTAAGTGCAATTGTTGGCAGTTTATTATTAGCTTTATGCTTGCCTAGCGTTTCCTTTGCTCAAAACAGAATAACCAGGCTCACTATTTTTCCCAATAACCAGGGGTTAGTAGAAGAAGAAAGGACAATAGTCCTGAAAAGAGGGATAAATGAGATAACCTTTGGGAAAGTGAGTGACAAGATAATTTTGGATTCTGTCCAGGTGAAAGCAGAAGGATGTGAATTCTTAGAGCAAGAGTGTAGTTCTGATTTCTTACTCTCCTGGAAGATGCAATCTGAAAGGGAAGGAGAGGTTCAGTTACGGGTGCTTTATCTGACTGGTGGTTTAAGTTGGGATTTAAGTTATCAACTAGAGATAGATAAAGAAGCCACCTCTATGAATATATATAATTGGGCAGGGGTAAGTAATAAGACAGAGATGAACTTTTTCGAAGCTTATCTAACTTTAGTTACCCGATTGCCTCTATCAGTTGATGAGAGTTCAATATCTCCTGGGAATCTTTCAAGAGCATCACTAACTAACTCCTCTTCTATTTTGGATATTTCCTATCCTCTTTCTTATCCTGTGACTCTTAGAGCCAGCCAAGAAAAAAGATTTCTGCTCTTTTCTAAAAAAAATGTTCCGGTTACCAAAATAAACCTCTTTGATTGGGATAACTACGGAGAGGAAGTGAGAGAGGAATTATTATTTGATAACATAAGCGAGGATGGGCTGGGTATACCTTTGCCTGAGGGGCGGGTATATATTTATCAGAATGGTTATGATGAAAGAATGATTTTCTTAGGAGAGGTTCATTTACCTGAGGTTTCTCTGCAGGGAATAGGTAAAATATATTTAGGGCCTGCAAAAAACCTAAAAGGAGAGAGGATACTAGTCTATATGAAACCTGCAGAATCTGAACAGGATGAGCAGGGCCATAAAGTGATTTATAACGAATATAGCTATAAAATAATTCTTCATAACTACAGGCGAGTACCTGTAACCATTGAGGTGGTGGAGCGTTTCTATGGGGAGCTACAGAGTTTACAGAGCTATCCTAGTGCAGATGAGCTGAGAGAAGAGTTTTTCTTTTACCGAGCTGAGATTCCTTCTCAAGAGAAAAAAGAGATCGAATACACAGCGAGAACAAGATCGGCAAGTTTTGTTGGTAATACAACGAATTAAGGGGAGGTTATAAATAATGGCTGTTTCTACAGAAAAAATACGTAATGTAGCCCTAGTAGGAGCACAGAGTGCGGGGAAAACATCTTTGATTGAGGCTATACTCTACCAGATGAAAATAATAAATAAGATGGGAAGCGTAGAGCAGGCAAACACAGCCTCTGACTACGATAGTGTGGAAAAAAAGCGTGGATTTAGTATTTACCCTTCTTTATTTCATCTAACCTGGCAGGATTGTAAAATCAATTTCCTGGATACGCCCGGATTTGCTGATTTTATAGGGAAATTAATTCCTATTCTTAGAGTTGTGGAGACAGCTTTAATGGTTGTTTCTCCCTCGACAGCTATAAATAGTGAGACGAGAAGGATTTGGCAGTATGTAACCAAGGAGAAAGTTCCTCTTTTAATGTTTGTTAATAAACTAGATGAAGGAAAAATAGAATTTACCAAATTAGTGGAAGAGATAGCCAAGGAGTTTTCTATCCCTTGCCTTCCTTTACAGCTTCCTTTAGTGCAGAATGATAACTTCTGTGGATTTATTGATTTGGTTAGCTTAAAAGCGAAGATATATGAAAATGGTACAGTTAAAGATGGTCAGATTCCGGAAGAATTAAAAGGGGACGTGGAAATATTGAGGAAAAAGCTGCTGGAGGGGGTGGCAGAGACGGATGATGCCCTTATCGAAAAATATCTGGAGGATGAGGAGTTGAGCGAAGCTGAGATAAAGAAAGGATTGGCGGATGGTATTATTAGAGGTTCATTCATTCCCCTTATATGTGGTTCTGCGGTAAAGGCAATAGGTATTGATTTTCTCTTAGATTCTTTAGCTAGTTTTTCACCCTCTCCTCTATCTGGAAAAGAGATAACTGATAATGAATCACTATCTGCTTTTGTTTTCCAGACTCTTTCTGAAGCTCATCTAGGAGAAGTAAGTCTATTCCGGGTTTTTTCAGGCACTCTTTCTTCAGGAGGTAATGTTTATAATTCGACCAAGAAGAAGGAGGAAAAAGTTGGACAGGTATACCTGCTAGAGGGTCTTGCACGGGAAGAGACTTCTCAAGTAATTGCTGGTGACATAGGAGCAATAGTTAAACTCAAAAACACTGATACAGGAGATACTTTTTCCAGCAAAGAGAATCCAGTAGTCTTTCCCCCTCTGGATTTTCCTTTTCCCACTACTTCTGTAGCCCTTAAACCCAAGGGGCAGAAAGATGAACAGAAGATGAGTACTGCTCTAGCTAAATTGCTGAAGGTAGATCCTCTTCTTAAAGTGGATATAGACAAGGAGTCAGGGCAGACTATTATTTCGGGGACTGGCGAGGTACATCTGGAAATAATGATAGAGCGGTTAAGAAGTGAGTTTAATGTGGAGGTAGCAACAAGTGAGCCTAAAGTTCCCTATAGAGAGACTATCGCTGCAAGTGCTGAGGCTCAGGGAAGGTTCAAGAGGCAAACGGGGGGTCATGGCCAATACGGAGATATTTGGCTTCGCGTGAAGCCTCTAGCACGTGGAGAAGGATTCAAATTTGTGAATAAGATTAAGGGCGGAGCAGTTCCTTCTCGCTATATACCTGCTGTAGAAAAGGGAGTTAAAGAGGCTTTAGAAAAGGGAACTTTAGCCTCTTGCCCTGTGGTTGATATAGAAGTTACGCTTTTTGATGGTACTTATCATCCGGTGGATTCCTCTGATATAGCTTTTCAGATTGCTGGTTCTATAGGGTTGAAGAAGGCACTTGAACAGGCCAGGCTATTTCTTCTGGAGCCAATCGCTGAAGTTGAAGTTGAGATTCCTGATGAGTTTATGGGAGAGACAAACGGAGATTTAAATTCACGAAGAGGTCGTATTCTGGAAGTAGAGCCTTTTGCCGGACAACAGAAGATAAAGGCCTATGTTCCTTTGGCTGGATTACATAGCTATTCTACAGCTCTTCGTTCCATAACTCAGGGGCGAGGGACTTTTAGCAAGAAGTTTTCTCATTATGAAAAGGCTCCCGACGAGGTTGTTCAGAGGGTAATTACTGAGGCGAAAGAAAAAAAGTAGAGGAATGGTGATATGTCAGTGACGGTGCTGGAGAAGTACAAGGATGTAAGGTACAACCTATTTAAATGGCGATGTGAGGCAAGTCTTATCCATAAGATTATTCTTGCCTTTGCTATGGCATCTATTACAGGAATAGCAGCTCAGGTTAGAATTCCCCTTCCCTGGACGCCGGTGCCTATTTCGGCTCAAACATTTGCCGTGCTACTCAGTGGAGTATTGCTTGGTGGATGGTATGGTGGCTTGAGTCAGGTCTTCTATATTGGGGCGGGCATTGCCGGTGTTCCCTGGTTCAGCGGGGGAGGAAGTGGTATAGCTTATATCTTAGGGCCTACCGGCGGATATATAATTGGCTTTATTCTGGCAGCCTTGTTTATCGGTTATTTTATAGATAGATTTGTCAGGGCTAGAGGTTTTTTTGCAATCTTTGTTCTGATGCTTTTTGCCAATTTTGTTCTCATTCACCTACCCGGACTTCTTCAGTTGAGCGTAGTTGCTGGCGTAAGGAATATTTATAAATTATTGAGCATGGGTACACTGCCATTTATAGTGGGTGATGTAGCTAAGGTTCTGGCAGCGGCAGCATTGGCAAAAGGTATTACTCCTAAGCAGGCTTATAATGGAAAGGTGGATGTAGGATTTTCCAATAGACAATAGCATCTTCATTAGTGTCTATATAATATTGAGGGCGAATAGCTATTCTTTTAAAGCCAAATTCTTGATAAAACTTTTGTGCGGTCGAGTTTGAAGAGCGAACTTCCAGAGTAACTTTATCCAGATTTTGTTTCTCTATTTGCTTAAGAAGGTATTGCAAAAGTTGACTACCTAAACCTTTTCTCCTGAAGGATGGATGGACAGCGAAGGTAACCAGGTGGGCTTCATTCCTTATTCTCCAATATCCTCCATAGGCGATCAGAGAATGCTGGTATTCCATAACATAATAGAAGGCAAAGTCCTCTTTCTCTAGCTCCACGGAAAATATATTGGAAGACCAGGGATTAGGGAAAGAGAGTCTCTCTATGTGACTAGCTCTTGCAATATCTTCTTTTTTCATTCGACGAATCTTTATCTCCCCCTGCAACTTATTTACCCCTCTTTTTTGTTACTGGAGAAGATATATAAAGTGGAATTAGAGTGAAGATATCATCTGTTTTTTTACTTTCTATCTTTTCTGCTCCCACTTTGAGTAGAGTTTTGAGGTGTGCGGTCTCCTCCAGGAAGAAAAAAGAATAATTCTCTGTTAATTTTATCTTACTAATCAGATTTTCGTACTCCTCAGGGATAAGGAAGGTTATCTTTTGCCCAGGAAATCTTTTTTTAATTCTTTCTTCAATTTCTTTCCAGGCGGAAAATAAGTATTTACTTTTTCTGTAAACCTTCCTTTCATCTTTTTTGTAGAATGCTGCGTAAAATTTATCTCCGTAGGCTTGAAGAAGAGGACAAATTATACCCTGCCCGGGGAAAGATGCTACCCAGACATCGAAAGAAGGAATTCCTACCAGAGGAATTTTCAGGGTAAAGGCTAGAGATTTTGCTAAGCTCAAGCCAATTCGCAAACCCGTAAAGGAACCCGGGCCCAGTATAACCACGATAGCTTCTAAATCCCGAATTTTTTTTCCTCTTTCTTTGAGCAGAATATCTAAAGAGGGCAGCAATTGTTGGGAGGAAGAATGAGGAGAAAGTATTTTTTGAATTATAATATCCTCCTTTTCTCCCAAACATACAATACCCCTTTCTACCGAAGTATCTATCCCTAACAGGAACAAAACAGCCTCTCCATTTTCTTAAATACTTCTCTATAACGAACTCCATGGGCCTGCCCACTTATTTTCCTTTTAGATGGGTTTACCCCGTTAAAAAAGGATTTTCTAACGGGGTTTACTATTTCAAGATTAATCTCCAAATATTCTTCAGGCAAGAAGTCCTTTATCTTCTTTGCCCATTCGATAACCACAACCCCTCTCTTTTCATAGAAATACTCCTCATAACCTAGAGAGAGGATTTCTTCCGCATTATTTAAACGATAAAGGTCAAAATGATATAGAGGGAGAGGGCCGTCATATTCATTGATGATAACGAAGGAGGGGCTTTTAATCAAACTTTTAATCCTCAGGCCTTCACCTATTCCTTGCACCAGGGTAGTCTTTCCGCTGCCTAGCTCTCCTGTGAGAGCTACAATTGAGCCTGGAAAGAGATTTTGCCCAAGATTTTTACCCACTTGTTTAGTTGCTTCAGGATTTTGGGTTACTGTAGAAAACATTTCTGGTTAGTATCTCGTATTTTTTCCGAGAGCATTCTTGTAGCTAAACCTACATCTGCTTCTTGAAATACAGCATTTATTACTGCTATTCCATCAGCTCCTGCCTCTAGGGTCTTATCTATATTATCCAGATTTATTCCCCCTATTGCTACTAGAGGAATTTTTATGAACTCTTTGACTTGAGAGATTATCTGTGTGCCTTTAGGTGGACCAGCCTTCGGTTTGCTCGAGGTAGAAAAGATAGGGCCTATGGCTATGTAATCAGCTCCTTCTTTTTCGGCCTTTTGAGCTTGTTTTACAGAGTGAGTAGACACGCCAATAATTTTGTGCTCTCCTAAAATCTGTCGAGCCATTCCTAAAGGCATATCCTCCTGTCCTATATGCACTCCATCTGCCTGGCAGGCCATGGCTATATCAACCCTGTCGTTAATTATGAAGAGAACAGGGGGCTCGACTATTTTTCTCATTAAAAGACCTATTTTCAAAAAGGCTCTTAGGGGTAGGTTTTTCTCTCTCAGTTGGATTACGGTGGCTCCGTTGGCTATTATCTTTTTTACTTTCATCTCAAAGCTTTCTTTCTCTATCAAGCCAGGGCTGGTGATTACATAAAGGCTAAAGTTATGCTTTTTGTATAGTCTCATTTCTATCTTTTTTTCCAGGCAGTAAGTTTGAAAACGAATTTTCCTGAATCGCTCTCCCATAAGGGGAGAAAGCAATTTGCCAAACTCCTCTAGACTTCTTTCTGCCTCTTCAACTCTTTTGAAGTTAGCTCTAATCATCTCTTTGATTTCTTCTCTTTTTTCTTCGGCGAGTTGCGCTCCTACATCTTTTTGAGAATTACGAGAACTTATCAGTTCTTCCCGGCTAAAAACAGGAGTCTCTTCTACTATCTTTGCCAGGGAATGGCGTAGCTCCTTAAGCTCCTCAGTAAGCGAGCGGTCGTCCAGGGCAAATCTTACCCCATCTTCTATAACTCTTAGTCCCTCACTGGCACGATTAAGATTGGCATCTATTATTCGGTAGATAGCTCGACGCGAATCCATAATAAACCTCTTTGCTTTTTTGAATATAGTAGCCTCATCTCTTTACTTATCATAATATCTGGCGAGTGATAAGTCAAACTATTTTGACAAAAGAGTCAGTTTGGGCTAAAATGTAATTGATTGAATTTAAGAAAGCAGAAGGGAGGCAGCTATGAAGATAAATTGTAAAAGAGAGGACTTCCTGGAGAGCATCCAGGTAGTACAGAATGCTTTGACCAGCACTGCTCTACCTGTTCTTTCTTATGTATTGTTAGAAGCCGGGCCAGAAAAGATAACTTTAACAACTACTAATTTGGAAACTACTATCCGGTCTTCTTTCCCTGCTCAGGTTGAGGGGGAGGGTGAGATATGTCTTCCCGGAGATAAGCTTTTCTATATCTTGAGAGAACTTCCCTCTGCTCCGGTAGCACTCGAGATAGAAAAGAGTAAAGCTACTATCAGGTGTAAGAAAGGAATGTTTCAACTCCTGGGTCTTTCTCCTGAAGATTTTCCGGAAGTTCCTCAAATAATGGTGGAAAAGTTCTTTTCTCTTTCTCAGGAAGAACTCAGGCAAATGATTCAACGGACAGTTTTCGCTGCTTCACGGGATGAGACGCATCAAAATTTAAATGGGGCTTATCTTGAGGTTGAAGAAAAGGATGCGAGATTGGTGGCTACTGATGGAAGACGTCTATCTTTTGTTCACGTTTCTTTAGCTTCTTCCTCTCTCTCTTCTGGAGAAGCTATAATTCCTTTGAGAGCATTGCAGCAACTGGCACGAATTTTAAGTGGAGATAAAGAGGTAAAAATAGGGGTGAGTGAGAGACAGATATTTTTCGAAATGGACCATATTCTTCTCATCTCCCAATTGGTCGATGCTAAATTTCCTGATTATAGAAAAGTAATTCCTACTGAGTTCAGTATAGCCATATTAGCTGATAGAGATGAGTTTTTGAGAAGCGTCAGGCGAGTTTCTCTTCTCACAGATGAGAAATCCCGTCTTCTCAAATTTAAATTGAAGAAAAATACTCTTCTTATTAGCGCTGAGGCTGCTGAATTGGGATACGCCTATGAGGAAATTGATGTAAAAAGGGAAAGAGGGGAGGAAATAGAAATAGGCTTTAGCTCTGCTTATCTTCTGGATATATTAAAAAATATAGAAAAAGGAGAAGTTCGGATAGAGCTAACAGATTCTGAAGGTCCCGGGGTGATCAGACCCAGCGAGAATAAAGACCATATTTGTGTGCTGATGCCTGTGAGATTACGAGGCATGGAAGAGGAGGAAGTCGAGTAGATATTTCAAGAAATCAAAGTGCGGTTGAATAGCTTATTCTTATCTAATTTTCGTAATTTTAAAACCCTGGATTTACAATTCTGTCCCCATTGGAATATTTTCTGGGGTGACAATGGCGAGGGTAAAACTAATCTAATCGAGGCCCTCTACTGCTTGGGATATGGTTCATCTTATCGCACAAACTCTGATGAGGAACT
>Ga0209991_10001614_pt1 | contig 10273 bp, 8 predicted proteins | sample ChitaG_FD_183167 | JGI IMG/M metagenome (GOLD analysis project Ga0209991, IMG submission 183167) | Deep subsurface microbial communities from South Pacific Ocean to uncover new lineages of life (NeLLi) - Chile_00310 metaG (SPAdes)... | ecosystem: Environmental > Aquatic > Marine > Oceanic >... | reverse complement strand
GTTGTCATTTCTCCGTTCAATTTCCCCTTGGCTCTGGCTGCAGGGATGAGCGCTGGTGTCTTGATTGCTGGAAATAGCGCTGTTTTTAAACCCTCTTCAGACACTCCTCTCATAGGTCTTAAGCTTTACGAGGTTTATAAAGATGCGGGAATCCCGGATGGAGTTTTTAATTTCATTACAGGACCGGGAGGAAATTTTGAAGAAGCTATATTCCAGAATAAGAAGATCTCCGGACTGGTTTTCACTGGCTCTTCGGAGGTAGGGATGAGGCTTTATGGAGGATTTAGTCGAGATTATCTCCGTCCTTGCATCCTGGAGATGGGAGGAAAAAATCCCGCTATCGTTATGGAAAATGCCGATCTGGATCAAGCAGCAGAAGGGGTGATGAAGTCAGCATACGGCTTGGGAGGACAAAAATGCAGTGCCTGCTCGAGAGTCTATGTCCATAGAAAGGTTGAAGAAGAATTTCTAGAGAAACTTTTGAAAAACATTAGCCAGATTAAGATTGGAGACCCGACTGAGCGTGATGTGTATCTTGGGCCTTTAATCAACCAGAGAGCTGTTGACAAATTTAAAACTTGGACAGATATCTGCGCAAAGGAAGGCAAAATACTCACAGGAGGTAATGTTCTTGCTGAAGGTGCTTTTTCTAAAGGCTTTTTTGTGGAGCCTACCTTAGTAACATCAATGCCCAGGGATCACAGGATTTTTCATGAAGAAATTTTTCTTCCTTTTTTGGTAGAAGCTCCTGTCGCCTCTCTCCGAGAGGCCATTGAAGAATGCAATAAAGTTAACTACGGCTTAACAGCAGGAATTTTCAGCAGGGATGAGGACGAGATTGATTATTTCTTCAACGAGATAGAATCAGGAGTGCTTTATGCCAACAGGCGATCCGGAGCTACCACGGGTGCCTGGCCCGGAGTTCAGCCATTTTGCGGCTGGAAAAACTCCGGATCAACAGGAAAAGGAGGATGTGGACCTTATTATGTCCAGCAGTTTATGAGAGAACAAAGCCGGACAATAATGGAATAAAGCATTCTCGAGAAAAGGAGTAGGCATCTCATTTTCTGCGATGGAGGACGAAATCATTGATCGGGCTGGCTGTTTCGAAAACACGCGGGATTTCCCCAGCGAGGAAATCCCGCTCGGATACAGGCTTCGCTCTCCTCTCCATCTGGAGAGGAACCATTCCCGCTCAGCCTTCCTCACGGTTTTCTCCAACAATCAGCCTGATCATTATTTCTGTTTTAAAGAAAAAACTTGCTTTTGTCTCTTTCCAGCAATAAGAGATGCTTCCAAAAAAGGAGGATGAATCGTGAATTCTAGGAGAGAAAGAGTTGTCATTTTAAGCGCCGTAAGGACCCCGGTAGGAAAATTTGGAGGCAGTTTTAAAGATACAAGCGCTGTTTCTCTTGGGGAAGTGGCTTCGAAAGAAGCAATAAAAAGAGCAGGTATCTTACCAGCCCAGATTGATGAAGTGATCTTTGGCCAGGCTCGACAGGCAGGCAACAGACCGAATCCGGCCCGCCAGATTCTCTACAGGACAGGAATTCCTGAAGAGAAGGTGGCCTTCACAGTGAACAAAGCCTGTGCCTCAGGAATCAAAGCGATTAGCCTCGGATATCAATCGCTTCTTCTTGGAGAAAATAAGATCGTCCTGGTTGGTGGAATAGAAAACATGTCGCAAGTACCTTATTTTCTTGATGGTGCAAGATGGGGCATGAGACTTGGAGACGGAGTTCTTGTCGACGGGATGTATAGAGACGGATTGTTCTGCCCTCTGGCTGATATGATCATGGGAGCAACAGCGGAGATTCTGGCAGAAAAATACAAGATTTCTCGCCGGGAGCAGGACGAATATGCTCTTGAGAGCCAGATGAAGGCAAAAAGAGCGATAGATGAAGGGGAATTTGAGAACGAAATTGTTCCGGTCAAAACCAAGGATAGAAAAGGAAATGAAATACTCGTCACAACCGACGAACATCCCCGACCTGAAACAACCATAGAAAAATTGTCAAAACTTCCACCGGTGTTTAAAAAAGGGGGGACGGTTACAGCCGGGAATTCTTCTGGTATCACAGATGGAGCTGCAGCATTGGTTCTGACCACTGAAACCCATGCCAAAGAGCTGAGCTTGAAGCCTCTGGCTCAAATTTTAGGTGCTGCCTCGGCAGGAGTGAATCCAAAAGAAATGGGCCTGGGCCCTGTTCCTGCAACATCTAAGTTATTGAAAATGATAAAATTAAATCTTAATGACATCGATCTCATAGAGATAAACGAGGCTTTTGCCGCTCAGGTTCTTGCTGTAGAGCGAGAATTAAAGTGGGATAAAGACAGAAGAAATATAAAGGGCGGAGCCATAGCTTTAGGCCATCCCATTGGTTGTACGGGAGCAAAAATTACAGTGACTTTGCTCCACAGCTTAATACAGGAAAATAAAGAAATTGGTTTAGTCACCCTTTGTGTTAGTGGTGGACAAGGAATGGCCCTTGCAATAAAAAGAATGTAAGAGAGGATAATCATGGCTTTTTCTGAAATCAAAACAGAATTACCGGGCAAAAAGGCAAAGGAGATAATCTCAAAGGACACCCGTTATAGCTCAAGTTCCTATATAAAGGAATATCCCTTGGTTATTGAAAGGGGAGAGGGTTCTGTGGTCGTAGACGTAGATGGAAATCGCTTTTTAGATTTCATGGCGGGAATAGCTGTCAATGTTACCGGGTACTCTCATCCTAAAGTGGTCGAGGCGATCAAAAGACAGAGTGAAAAATTTTTCCACATTTGCTCAACAGATTTTTACTATCAATCTTTTTCTGACCTGTGCGAACGGTTGTCAAAAATAATCCCAATGTCCGGGGAGAAAAGCGTTTTTCTAAATAATTCTGGCTCTGAGGCTGTAGAGACTGCTATTAAACTTGCGCGCTATCATACCAAGAGGCCCTATATAATCGCTTTTTTTGGCGCTTTCCATGGAAGAACCATGGGCGCCCTAAGTCTTACAGCAAGCAAAGCGAAACAGAGGGCTTTCTTTTCTCCTTTAATGCCCGGTGTTTATCACGTGTCTTATGGATATTGTTACCGTTGTCCCTACCACCTGACATATGATTCTTGCGGAATTTATTGTGCTGAGGCAATCGAGAGAATTCTTTGTAATTCACTCATGAGCCCGGATGAGATTGCAGCCATCTTTGTGGAGCCTATTCAAGGTGAAGGAGGATACATCGTCCCTCCCCCGGAATTCCATAAAAAGCTGAGGGAATTCACAGACAAACATAACATCCTTCTTGTGCTCGATGAAATACAATCAGGGATGGGGCGAACTGGGAAATTTTTAGCCATTGAAAATTTTAATGTTGAACCAGATGTTGTTCTCCTCGCCAAAGGATTAGCTTCAGGTCTTCCCCTTGGAGCTGTGATCTCTAAAAAAGAGTTTATGACCTGGAAGCCAGGAACCCACGGGAGTACGTTTGGGGGTAATCCGATAGCTTGCGAAGCAGCCCTCGCCACTCTCGACCTTATCGAAGAGGAATTAATGGCCAATGCATCAAAAATGGGTGCTCGACTGATAAAAAAATTAAAGAATCTCCAAAAGGAAAATTCTCTCATCGGAGACGTTCGTGGTTTGGGCCTCATGGTTGGTGTTGAACTCGTAAAGGATCAGAGAACTAAAGAGCCTGCTTCCCACGAAGCCCATGAGATAGCCAATCAAGCATTCAGGAAGGGACTCTTGTTACTTCCTTGTGGTGAAAATGTCATCCGCTTTTCACCACCCCTGGTTATCTCCTCTGAAGAAGTTGATACTGCTGTGGAAATATTTCGAGAAGTCATATCCCAATATGAGAAGACGAGGAAGGTAATATGACAAATAAGCTTATGACCATGAAAGAAGCTGTAGCAAAGCATGTGAAAAATGGAGACACTCTTGTCATCGAAGGTTTCACTCACCTCATTTGTTTTGCTGCAGGACATGAGATCATTCGTCAGAGGAAGAAGAATCTTGTGGCCTGCCGCCTCACTCCTGACTTGATTTACGATCAAATGATTGCTGCAGGTTGTGTCAGGAAACTTGTTTTCAGTTGGGCAGGAAATCCAGGAGTGGGCCCCCTTTACGGGCTAAGAAGGGCTGTAGAAAAAAGTATTCCAAGGGAAATAGAAATCGAGGAATATACTCATTTTGGAATGGTGGCCAGATTCATGGCTGGAGCCTCAAGACTTCCTTTCATGCATCTAAAGAGCTTTTCAGGCAGCACTCTTTCCCGGAAGAATAAACACATAAAATCTGTGAGATGTCCTTATACAGGCGAGGTGTTTTCTACGGTTCCGGCTCTAAATCCAGATGTGGCTATTATCCAGGTCCAGAGAGTGGATGAGTCAGGAAATGCTCAAATCTGGGGATTGATGGGTGTTCAAAAAGAAGCGGCGTTTGCCTCAAAACGAGTCATTATCGTTGCTGAAGAATTGGTGAACAGTGATGTCATTCGTCGAGATCCCAATCGTACTCTGATTCCTGGCATGATTGTTAATGCAATAGTGATTGAACCCTTTGCTGCACATCCCAGTTATGCTCAAGGATATTATGATCGGGATAATCAATTTTATGTTGATTGGTATGATATCTCTAAAAAGCAGGAATCAATGGAAAAATATATTTCAGATTGGATACTTGGGATTTCTAATCGAGAGGAATACTTGGAAAAGCTGGGTGCTCGCAATGTTGAGAGGTTAAAAGCAGAGAAAAAACTATGTTCTCCGGTAAATTACGGATACTGAAGATTAACTACAAATAATAATACTATATATTTTTAACGGAGAAAGAATACTATGGATTCTTATTCACCTTCTGAAATTATGGTAGCCAAGGCGGCAAGGGAGCTTAGGAATGGGGAAGTCGTGTTTGTCGGCATAGGATTGCCAAACCTGGCTTGCAATCTTGCCAGAAGACTTCAAGCGCCTGATCTTGTCCTTATCTATGAATCAGGAGCTGTTGGCGCTGTACCCTCGCGTTTACCGCTTTCTATCGGGGATCCATGTCTTGTTACAGATTCAATATCAGTATGCTCTATGGTCGAGATCTTTAATTATTATCTCCAGGGAGGATTAATTGATGTCGGTTTTCTGGGAGGAGCTCAAGTGGATAGATATGGCAATATCAATTCTACGGTTATCGGAAATTATAGCAGACCTAAAGTTAGGCTTCCTGGAAGCGGTGGAGCTTGTGAAATAGCAATACATGCCAAAAAAATCATTATTATCGCAAAGCAGAATAAAAAAACTTTTCCTCAAAAAATTGATTTTGTAACAAGTCCAGGATTTATTGATCAGGATAACCAAAGGGGCAAATATAATATGCCAGGAACAGGACCTGCCCTAGTTATCACTAATTTAGGTGTGTATGACTTTTCAGGTTTAACGCATGAGATGATTTTACGAGAAATACATCCCGGAGTATCAATAGAAGATATTAAGGCCAATATATCGTGGGATATAAAAATCAGCTCAAATCTTATCAGGACAAAATCGCCCACAAAAAAGGAATTAGGCATTATTCGGGAAGAACTTGATCCAGATAAAATTTATCTCAGCTAGCTAACCATTAGAAGCGAAGGATTTCTGTAGAAATAAAGGGAGATTATTCCCGATATGTGCAGTTTCTTTAATGATAAGTAACGTTATTTTTTTCCCGAAGATCTTCTATTTTTTTATCTTTTCGATGGTGGCAATGATATTTTTCACCTTTGGAACTTCGGGATTTTCAGGGTCTATCTCGATAAACTTATTGAAATATTCAAGTGAGTTATTAAAATCGCCCTTGTTGAGGTAGACATACCCCAGTTTCATGTAGGGCTTGGACCAATCATTTTTAATTTGTATGGCTAACTCAAAATACTTGATGGCCTCATCTATTTTCTGATGAGAGAAAAATATTTCTCCCACATTATAGGCAGCTGTTTCATCTTCTGGAGAAATTTCTAAAGCCTGGGAAAAATATTTCTGAGCTGTTAAAAAATCTTTTTTTTGAATGTAAACTTCTCCAATACCTGCAAAAGCCCGCAGGCTAACTTGAGGATCTTTTTTATAATCGCCTGATTTTTCCAATGTTTTATCCAAAACCAGCTTAAACTCAGCCTCCGCTTTATCCAGCTCTCCTTTTTTGAGGTAACAGGTTCCGATACTTAGATGAACCTGATAGATCTCTGGATATTTCGCCAAAAATTCTTCGAAAATTCTTAAAGCTTCGTCATACTTCTCTTCTTTTATAAGGATATCTCCCTTATCATACAGCCGAAGAGAATCCTCGTCGGCAACAAGGGCCTCAGGACCAGTTATTTTCTTCAGAGTAAAAATGATGGGAGGGTTTCTTCTTAGCTGGCGAATATTCATATCGATATAAGAACCGGTGTAGCCTTTCTTAGAAGCTGTTATTCGCCAATTGCCGGTTCCCATTCCTGCCACAGCAAAATTTCCTTTTTTATTAGAATAACCCTGGAGTTTTGTCTTGTATTTCAAGCTTTCAACGACTATCAAAACTTCCTCTAGAGGATGGCCATTTTCATCAACAACGTTACCGTTTATCCTACCCTTCCCCATGGGTTCTTGAGCGAAGGTTACGAGAACCGGAAAAGTCAGGAGAACTGAAATAAAAACGCTTAAAATTGAAAATTTATTCTTTAAAATATGGCTCATTCCAACCTCCTATTTTGTGTTGAGAAAAATAGGAATTTGCTTTTATAGTGTGCAGCGATTTTCTCCATTTTCAGCTCAGTTTTCACCGGTTCATCTTCTCTATTGCTTATAACATAGTAAAAAATTGTGGTCAATTGCGAGAAAACAAAAAGGAAAAACAAAAAGGAAAGAGAAATTGTATAGAGAACTCAAGGTAAGATAGACTCTTGCGCAAAGTTCAATAGGTCTAATGATAAAAGCGGTCTGAAAATTTTTGTTTATTTTTATAAGTGAATTTTGTATAAACTTTACGTAAGGAGGAGAAAGCAATGCGTAAATCTATGTGTTTGATTATAGTTTGGCTAGCGGTGATCTATCCTCTTGCGGCAAAGAGCCAATCGCCAGTCAATTATGAAGAACTCGACAACTACATCCGAAACGCGTTTAAAGATCATGATTTTACGGGAATGACGATTTCCATCGTGAAGGATGGGAGCGTCGTTTTCAGCCAAGCATATGGTCTGAGGAATGCCAAAGCCAAAGAGGCCATGACAACCGGCTCTTTGTTCAACATCGCCTCTTGTACAAAGGCCTTCAGTGCGGCCTGCCTAGGTATCCTGGTAGATGAAGGAAAACTGAAATGGGAAGATAAAGTGATCGACTACATGCCTGAGTTCAGCCTTGCTGATCCTTATATCACCAATGAATTAAACATGATAGACCTTCTTAGCCATAGGTGTGGACTAGGGACGTTCTACGGAGACCTGCTCTGGTACGAAACCGATTATGACAATAAGGAAATTATAAAAAGAATGAGATATTTGCCGATAACAAATGACTTCAGGAGCGAGTTTGGTTATCAAAATAACATGTACATGATCTCTGGAGAAATCGTCAAAAAGATCACCGGTAAAACCTGGTCGGAATTTGTCTATGAACGTATATTTAAACCGCTTGAAATGGTGGAATCCAAAACCTGCAGCGAGCATCTGGCACAAGACCAGAACATCGCCTACCCGCACTTGAAATATAAAACTCAACAGCTATACATGAGTGATCCCGATCCGGCGGGCACGATTTATTCAGGCGTTGATGAAATGTCCCATTGGATAACGATGCTTTTAAATAATGGACAATGGAAGGGACAGCGGGTGTTAAGCCCGAATGTTATCGAAGAGCTTTTTACGCCCCGAACACTGTTAGAATTAATTCCGTTTCAAAAAGAAAACGGAATCCATTTTTCTGCTTACGGATTAGGTTGGTTTATGTACGATTATTCTGGGAAAAAAGTGATCGAGCATAGCGGTGGCATGCCTGGCTTTCTCTCACGCGTAACACTTGTCCCTGAGGAGAGATTGGGTATGGTTATTCTCACCAATGATTCAAATTATTTGCGTAACGCAGTACGGATGAAAATCTTAGATCTTTTTCTGAATGACAGTGATAAGGATTGGTCAGCGGAATTTTTGGAAATGAAGAAGAAAAACGAAGCAGCAGCTGAAGAGCGAAAAGCTGAAAGAAAGGCGAAAAGAGCGAAAGAGAGCAAACCTTCCCTGACATTAGTGGAGTACACCGGTAATTATGAGGACAAGATGTATGGACCCGCTCGAATCGAGTTGGTCGACAGTGAATTGTGGTTGACGCTTTTACCAACAAAGGAGGTATTCGTCAGCAAGATGGAACATTGGCATTACGATACGTTCAGGATTAAGTTCAGGGATGAATTTTTACCAGAAGGGTTCATCACATTCAGTTTCGATTCGAATGGAGAAGTCATCGGGTTTAAAATAGACCTAACCAATCCTGATTTTCATTTTTTCAATCTCGACTTCAAAAAACAAGATAATAGTGTTAAACAGAAAAAGGAATAAAATCGGTACTAATTACTATAATAAAAAGGAGATCATAGTCTTAGGGCCGGATGTAAACCGCAGCTACTACCAGTTTGAGGTGGAAGGGAAGAACATCCGGGTGGGCCTGACTTCCATCAAGAGGCTGGCTTTAAAGACTGCAGAGAAGGTCATCGAAGAGAGAAAGAACGGTAAGTATCTTTCCGTAGAAGATTTTCTCTGCCGGGTGTCTCTGACAAAATCAGAGCTCCTCTCTCTGATCAAATCAGGAGTTTTCGATTCTCTCGAGCCCAGAAGGACGCGGCAAATTCTTCGCTATTTCAGAGGACTGGAGGATGTAGAGGATGTCTTGGACCTGGACCCAAAACAGAAGGAGAGGATGCTTGTTGAATCCCTCGGCTTTGATCCTGAAGGAGATTCCCTTTCCCTCTTCGAGGGGAAAAGGCCGACGCTCCGCATAAAGGATTTGAAGGATTACGCGGGCAGAGAAGTGGAGCTTGTGGTCAGGGTGGTGGATGCTTGCCAGAAAGCAGTGAGCCGTGGCCGGAAATACTTTTTTCTCTTTGAGGATGAGACCGGATTTCTGGAAGGAGTGGGGGAGACAAAATGCCTCACTTTTGGTTCTCCGCCCGCCTGCTACCTGAGAGGAGAAGTAAAGAGTGACGGCAACGGAAGGGCGAAGATTTTCAACTGCTCCTTTTTTTCAATTTCTTAATATAATCACTGCCTAATATTTCATTGGCATTTTCTAAACCAGTCCATTTTTCAACAGGAACCGGAATTTGTATGGCAATCTGTTGGTGTGCTTCTTCAGTCATACCAATCTTTTTCCAATGCCATTCTCTCAATAACTTATTGATGTATTCAAAAGTTCCTTCAGCTAACATTTTAGCAATCACCTTGTACTCGGCAACTTCAATATCCATCTTAAGTACAATGTAATCTGCTTTTTTGAATTTTTCTTTTATCCATTTACTGAAATCTATTGTTTCAACAATTATTGGCTTTTTTTTATTTAAATTCTTTGAAGTCTTCTCAAACAATATTGAACCGCCTGCATTCATCTTCTTTTTATCTCTATAAAACTTAGTTGTGCCGTCTTCTATCCATACGGCTTTTTGTATAAAAGTCAAATTGGGAATATCACGAAAAAAAATTCAGAAAATTTTGGCTCTATTTCAAAACTGAATATATGATATTCACAATCAGTATCATATAACTTCCTAAAAATCCTGGCAGAGCAACTATTATTAGCGCCACAATCGATGAAATATTTCATTTATACATTCCTGGTTGAATCCTATACGAATCATGTACTTCATTAGTTGGGTATTCAGATTGCGGATAATCTACGCCAAACATTGCCAATTTTCTACAATTTCCACCCGCTAATATCCTGAAATAAACGTATCACACACAAGACGGTAAGGTCAATTGCCAGGAAATAGAGCCAAAGTAACAAAAACAACAAAACTCTCAACACGTGCTGGACTGGCAAAAACTTCTAATTTTTTGAAAGATTCTTAGAATTTTTTTATAGATTTTCTTATAATTGCCGTTGTATGTTGTAAGCATCAATTATTCAAGAAAGAGCAGACAATAAATTTTAAGGAGGGAGATTGAAAATGGATAGAATAAGAGATTATCAAGGTCGCATATTTTCAGGATTATTGATTATCTTGATTGGAGTTTTGTTTTTGCTTGGCAATTTGGGCAAGCTGGATGTCGGAGAAGTCTTTTCTACCTATTGGCCTCTCATT
>Ga0209991_10001612_pt1 | contig 10278 bp, 11 predicted proteins | sample ChitaG_FD_183167 | JGI IMG/M metagenome (GOLD analysis project Ga0209991, IMG submission 183167) | Deep subsurface microbial communities from South Pacific Ocean to uncover new lineages of life (NeLLi) - Chile_00310 metaG (SPAdes)... | ecosystem: Environmental > Aquatic > Marine > Oceanic >... | reverse complement strand
AAACACAGAGCCGTGCACGCCTTACGCTTTTAGATGTCATACTCGTATTCGTCGTCATCATCTTAGTCTGCATGGTGTGTTTAAATATGTGAACAGAACGCCTATTCTTCTGAACCTTGTGCAACTGGACTTTCTAAGTTTCTAATTTCTAAGCTAGATGAAAAAATATAGTTTCTAAGAATTAAACTATTTTTAGAATATAAAGTTAGAAACTTTTGATTTGAAATGAAATACTGCACATGAAATAAACGTTGATTTGTACTTTACGTTCACATGATCAATGAAAGACAATCCTTGAAATACAACAGTTTGTATATTAACAAAAATCTTCCGAAGCAAAAACCCCCGTATAGCGAAGTACGTGTGTCACGAGGTTAGCTCAAATTAGAGGTTGCTGCACATTTGTACATGTTTTATTTGTGTCTTATCACATGTCGTTTTTTTTGTTTTGTTCTCCCGTTTCCGGCTCTATGGTGCATGTGTGCGTAAATATTGTCTTTTATATCTCATTCCTACTACTAGATTAGGGTCTAAAATGAGTGTTGAGACAATATTTCAAGTTGTGCAAGCTTTTTCCCCATCATTCAAAAGTATAGACCTCCGAGTTGTCGCCGTTAAACCTGAAGACCAGTGGAAAAACGTAATTGCATCAGTGTTCCTGAGCAACAAATCGCAAAAAGAAGTTCAATCCAATCAACAGCAAGAGAGAGACAAGCTGTCCAGTACTGGGAAGTTCAGAATTCTTTTCGCTTGCTATCCCTTCAAAAGACTCTCTAACCTTTTCAAGCAAGTAGAGAAAGGGGAAGTTGAGATAAATAGAGGTCCAATAACATTTAGAGAACTCAATCCTTTTGAGCTAAGAGTGGATTCGTTTCTTCCAAGTTATCTGAAAGGAATGAAAGAATGGAAGCTAATAGGATCACAAACAAAGGCAAACGAGGAAAATAGGAAGAGTGTATGGTCAATCATCGACGATCAAAATGGACATGCAAGGCTTCTCGGCTACAAGGATATTTATGAACTGATCAGAGAGACATTAAGAATAAAGGAATTCGATCGCGGTAAGCCTCAAGACCTGGTGATTGGTGTTCCTATGCCTGCGCGGATTGTTAATACTTCTCTTGTCAATTCAACAGTCAAGGTCAAAATAAAGAAGATCGTTTCTCTGAGTGATTTGCAGTTGAACATTTCTTCCAGTAGAGTAAAGCCTCACACGCAATATTATGAAATTGTCTCGAGAACGACGGATCTTGTCAAAGGCTGCAAGCGCTCATCGACGCGAAACTTCTGCTATGTCACAAATTCTATTCAATTCGCTGATCTACGACCTCATGATTTCATCGATGTAGAATTAATTCATAGACAGGTGCCGACATTGAGAATGGATAAGACTCGATTGCAGGCGCCACTTGAAAATGCGGTTGAACCGTTCGCCAGAACGCTTAATGCCTTTTGCTCAGTAGAGATTTTCAAAGAACGACTTCTAAATCCTGAACGATGCGCTGAAGGCAGGATAAGGCCAAATACTATCTTCGAGAATGCAGTGGCTTGGCTTCTCTCGCTTGCTGGATTCTGTGTCTTACCTCTAGGGAAGCGTTTTGAGAAACTCAAGATACTTGAGACTGATTATGAAGTCGGAAGCATCGACATGATTGCTTATCGAGAAAACGAATACTTACTGCTCATCGATTGTGATACTTCTATTCCTGATCGTAAGAAAATACAGTCCATGACTTTGGTAAAGAAGCATTTAGAACCTTTGCAGGACAAACATCAGCGGCCCTACATTGCTTCTATTATATTCTCTCCCAGAGAATGTACTGGTATTTCAGTTGATCCTCTTGCTGTTAAGATCATAGAGAGACACCGAATCAAACGGATATTTGAAGAAGTGATGAAAGGAAACCTTGAGCAGGCTCGATCCTCCCTAATCTATTGATACATGCGTCTCCTTAGCCTCTCCATTCCCTTCAGTCTCTCTGTTATTTCAGTTTCAATCGACAGCAACTAAACTGCTATGTCGTATCCCCTTATGCACCGCTAGCTAGTCTTTCAAGTCCCGGTCCATGTCCACTTAGGATATGATCTACCCAATCTCGGTAGGAGATTTCCTTCCTCGTCTCTGATAACTAGGCTAATGTCGTGCTGTTTCAAAAGCTCACCAAGCTTCACCATTAGTTCTTCTAGATTATTGAACATAACGGATTTCCCAGATTTAATTCCATGTAGTTCAGAAGCTCTGACATACAGTGAACCTGCAGCCCATGCTCTTTTTGGTATTACTACTAGTGATCCATCTTCTTTTGCGAAATCAGTCCAGAAGCGGATTGTGACAAATATTCCCTTCTTACTTTCTGCCATTGTCAACCACCCCTCACAATTAATCTATCGAAAATCTAAATAAAGTTTCTAAGTTTATAACTTTCTAACCTAAAAAAATCAGAAGTTTATAAAATCTTAACTAGATTATAAATTAGAAACTTTCATTTCTTTTGTGTGGTGCAAAGGGATATGGTTGAACCAGATGAAACATTTCTGAGGATGTGGAGAGGGAAATATCGATGGCCTCTCCATAAGTCTCGGAAGTTTTCTGAAGAGAGGATTTTCAAGCTCGAAGAACTTGTCAGAATGAATGTCTTAGACAAAGGATCAATGACCATGAAAGATGTATTTGCAGAGATTGTGAGATGGAAAACAGGTGGAAGGTTCAAAGCAGCAAATTACTTTCTGGCAAATGATGAGAAAAAAGTCAAGAAGAGCATCAATGAAGTTCTTGAACTGCTTAGAGAAGAACCAACGAGAGTTGTTGAACCTATGAAACAATTGACGATTCTTGATGGAGTCAAGATTGCAGTTGCTTCTGCATTTCTTCGGTTTATGGATCCAGATGAGCACAAATATGGCATAATAGACAAGAACGTAGCTAGATTTCTAAATGATCAAGGAATCTCACACTTTGTCTTAAGAAGTAAAGACGACTACATATTGTACACATCGAAGAACATACAAGAATATCAAAGTTTCAACGACTGGCTTTTGTTAAAAACTGTTGAACTAGGGTCAACAACATACGAGGACATCTGCGGAAACGAGAGAAAATTCAGACCAGTAGATGTCGAGATGGCGATTTTTACATACAAGACACAATGTAAATACCTTTAAGCCCCTCTTCTGCCTTTGTGTTTCCATCAGTCTCTCTGTGTTTGGTTTGTTCTCCGCCTCGCGATCTCCTCTAATTGCTCCTCTAGAATCTCTGCCTTATTCCAACGAAAAGCGGCGCTGTAGTGGAGAACTTTGATAATGTCATGGAATCTACCCTTCAATTCGTTGTACACATCATTGCCTACTGCCACGATTGTTCGAGGCCTCAGAATTTCCACTTCCTTCATAAGAAAATTCACGCAGTTTTTTCTTTCTTTTTCAGACACTTTTCCTGCTTTGCTTCGACACTTGACCATGTCCGTTATATGAGCATTTGAAAAATCATGCTTTCTCAATAGTTGATAGAATAGCTTCGAAGCAGGATCATCAAAACTTCCTGTAGACGGTCTAGGACAGATGAATATTACATCACCAGTCCCAAAGAAGCCGTTTACTCCAAATTCATCTGGCGGGAAAAGCCAGGGACCCTGAAGGCACCAATCTCTTATTCTGATTCTGTCTCGCTCTTCCATATCCCCAAATTTTTCATAACACCTTAGGCAATCATTAATTTCGCTGACCAACTCGCGCAGTTTTACTAGCTTTTCGCTGTCTTTTAGATTTCCCATCAAGTGTGGATGTTCTCTTTTTCTGATGTTCTCACCTTGTAGTCTCTTATGACTGACGCTCAGGAACTTCCCACAATTTCGACAGAAACTACTCTGCCTAAACTCTTCGGTTGAATGTGGTCTACCACACTTCGGACAGATATACACAGAGATTGTCATTTCCTCCTTTTCCTACTCTCTTACGCTCATAAAATGATCCACATCATACTTGCAACGTTGCCAGAAATCCAACCATATTTCCTTGTCCCAATGGTAGATTAGAGTGATTGCCAAAAGGAAAAAATCTATCTCTTTGTATTGCCAACTTAGAAGACCATAATCCTTTTTGGGCTTTACACGTTTTGCAAGATGCTTCCACAAGTTTCTTTTCGTTCGTTTATGTTCTGAATGAGTACATCTTGTTAGTCTCTTCTCTCCACCCTTCAAGTATCGATAAAACCAAGTTGCCGCGTTTTTGCCAACGAAACCAATTCTCTTCGGCTCTTCGTCATCGATTCGCTTAAGCAATTTCTCTATGCCATCTTTCAAATCAATCGGTTTTATGTCCTTGTCGCGTTTTATGATGTGCTCGTCAGGATCAACAAGTTCGGTTAGATAAATTCCGTATCTCTGACCTAATATCCGATACCCCCCTGGGTTCAAGCCGTCGATCTGAAATATCGGCCTCATATAGAATCTTCCAGAAGTGGGGTGCTTTGATATAATACGTATCCTCCTCTTTGCTCTTTGAGGTCCCACAAACAAACGTATGATGCCTCACAGACACACCTTCAATGTCCCTTGCATGAATCTAAAGAGATCTCTTCAGATTTCTAAGTTCATAGCTTTCTAACAAAGAAAGAGTACTAGAAATTTATAAAACATTACATCAATTATAAACTAGAAACCTAGAAAGTCAATTGATTGAGATGATAATATGACATTTCAAGTCTTTGTAGGGTACGGAGACAGTTCGGCAAAAGGAGTAGCAGAAAACCTAGGTCACTATTTACAAAGATTTGGCATGAAAACCTTTGTTGCGAGTACTGATCCTCAGTGGATGTTGCCTAGCTACTCCATAGGTTACATCTACCAGCGACTCGCATACAGTGATATACTAATTGCCGTCTGTACAGGAAACACTCTTCCCACAAGCAAGTTAGGGCGAGAAATCAGATATGCTCGTTCCAACAAAATTCCCACATATCCATTTTTAGAGAGAGGAGCAAACGTTCCATTTCAACTACGAAACACTGTTTGGTGTGTCGACTTTGATCTAATTAGTCCTTGGAGACTACACCGCAAAGTAGCCTGGGACGTTCTCTGGTTGATGGAGAAAAGCATGGAAATACGTGCCCAAGTAATTCAAGGAGTTATTGTCAAATGAACAGATACGAAAGGGAGTTCACCAATTACAAAAACATTGTTGCTCGAGCGTATGAGAAATATAGCGTGATTGGTGCTGCAACCCGAAATAGAGCATTTGACGAGGTTTCTGACAGAGAGCTTCATCTCACGGATATAGGAATCAGTGAGGAAGTTCCTTTAGAATGGTTTGGAAATCCTGCAGTATGTCCGGAACCGTATTTCTATGATATAGGGCGAAATATAGCTATTGGTGAAGAGAACTACTTAGTCCAGAATATAAGGGAAAAAGCAGAAACTGAACCAATATCAATCTCCAGTACTAGGCCAGCGGAAATTCTGCGCATTGCTAGTGAGTTTGTACATGAAGGTTTTATTGAACCTGTATTGTTTATTCCTGCTGAGCTTTCTGTTCCTCTGTACGTTGAAGCGCAAGGAATAGACTTCACTGATAATGGCGAATTTCTGAGAATCAGTCCGGCTAGAAGAGCACAGATCTTCTTGACTAGTAAATACGTCAGATTGAACGATCTACTTCTTGTTGACAAGAGCTTTGGGGAGTGGGTATTCGAACAAGGCAACTATTCCAAAACATTAACGATAGATATGATCCCGACGGAATCTGAAACGGTAAGAACCCACGTAAAAACAAGGGTATTCTACAAGGTCATGACACCAGACGCTGCACGCATTTTGAGGCTTGTTCCTGAAGGATGATACATATTCGTTGCTGTGTGCACTTTCTATTCGACGTAGGCGTAACCTTCAACCTTTCTTTTGAAATTTTCTTATATTAATACTATATAATAATAAGAAAAAATCGAAAGAAAAATCCAACTAGAATTGTCCCGTAACCGTGAAACAGATCGAGAACTCAATCCATTTTATTGCTGTTGGGTATCTGTTGTCTCTTGTTCTGCAGTCTGAAATGGGTTGTAGTAAGTGATTTCAAGATTTCTTGTGGCCTTGTAGAATTTTTCTTCTTTTGTTTTCTTCTTTTGGGTTAGATGTCTTTCTAAGAAGTCTATTATCTGGAAAATGTTGGCAGTGATGTTTACGAAGAGGAGGATAAGTATCAGGATCATAAGCGTGTTTGGTTGTTCAAGAACAGAAGAATAATTGCTGAAGTAGGCGATTCCTACTGTAATGGCTGATATGGTTACGGAGGCGATTAAGATAACAAGTCTCAGTAGTTTGTTCATGCCATACACCTACCATGTATGGAGGGTAAGACTGAGATATAAATATTATGTTAATAGGTATTATCGATATCTTTATAAGGTCTTAAAACATATTATGTGTTGGGAAAAACATGAGCAAACAAAAGGAAAAATCAGCAACTGAAGACTTTAAATGGATCACTGAAAGAGAAACAGCTTCGTCTATTCTTACTAAGTTGGCAGAACTCAAAAAAGCCTCAAAATATGACCTGACTAGTCGACTCGATGTGTCCTACGCTACAGTTATGAATTACATTCGCAAGTTCATAGATGCAGGTTTGGTTACCGAATTGGGAGAAGTGCAAGCTGAAAGAGGAGGCAAAAAAACTCTGTACGAACCTACACAAAAGGCATTGGAGTTTCTTTCAGAAGTCAAGCCTTCAACAATTGCCATTATAGATACCGGGTTCACTAGGGCACGTCCTTCCCTAGGTTTGTATTCTTTATCTATGCCAGAACGCAAGGATAGACAGAAGAAAAGGAGCAAGGCTCAAGATGTCCTCAAGGACATGACAGTGGATGTAGCTATTGTTGTTAACTATAAGGGACATCCTATTCCCATCATGCCTATATCAACTATAGGAGGTATCGATCAAGTTAATGCACTTTTCAGCGATAACCTCAACCAGCGAATCCGAGAAGTTGCAGTTAAAATAGCCGAAAACCTTGCAGAAGCAAGATAAGAGTTTGGAAGGAATACCATGGTTGAACTCATAGACCATACGCCACTCATACATCCAGTAAGAAGTGCATCAGAACTTGTCAAAAAGGCTATGAAACAGAATTTCATCCAGATAGATTTATCCGAATGGCGACCAAGATGGGTAAAACCGATTTTGAAGAATATTAAGAACAACAAGTATGGTGGTTTAGTAGTACCTGAGATCCATTTTGCGGCTTTCTATACAAACACTTTATTGAAATCAGCAGGTGGATATCATGAGTTGAATGGGCACTTGAAAGCATTGACGACTAATACAACTTCAATGGCACACTGTGTGAAATACCACGCAGCTCTGGTTGACCTCATGTACTCCAAGGAAGCAAAAAACCCTCTCTCACACGCTGTCGAGTCTGTAGTGGGGCTTTTGGCGGAATCTCTTCCTCAGGAGCTAATAGCAGATACTGCTGAGATCAATGTTCTATACCCTTACATTGAGCACAAGGTTTTAGGGAAGAAAGCAAAAGGGCGAGTTGAGTATCTCAACAATTTAGGAAAAGACGAAGACTGGTATTGCGACATGTGTGCTGGACCATTATGTACGCATCGGTCAGCCATGTATCTTTGCAATGTTCTTTTGAAAGACATTGGGCTGCCAACCAGTTCTATCGCTGAGATAATATATGGATTTAGAGGATTTGTGAGACATTCAGGGGATCCTGAAAAATATGAAACTGCCGTTCGGTCCAGCACCGTTCTCATAGATATGCTACGTTGTGGAGGTCAATCGAAGAGGCTTGAAAAGGAGGATATGATTTCTCTGATATTTGAAGCAATAGCAAAGCAAAGACAAAAAATACTAGAAACTGGAGGAGAACGGCACATAAATGGAACATTAACTCCTACATTGGATAAGCCAGTTTACCTAGAGCCTCAATGCGGAACCGTGCATTTCACCAAGACATGGAATTAAGCTTGATGGATGCGTGTAGTCAAGGAAAAAGGTTGATAGGAGAGATTTTTGCTGAACCACTTCGTGATTTGTTAGCCAAATCCTTTATTGTAGCGACAAAAGGAGAGGTTTCGTTGTTTGTGTCTGAAGAGATAATCCCTAAGGAAGAACAAATGCGAATACGATCTCTTGACGCCTTGGTGAATCTGAAAATCTTAACCATTCAAACATATGCTTATATGAATCAATTGGTTCAAAACAAGTATGAGGACTGCTATTCGAGAAGTGGTTCTCAATGTTTCTTCAAAGAACGACTTGCGAGTCCAAAACCCACAGTAATCAGAGACCAATTCAGTTACGTGTACGACTCTTTGCTGGATGTTAAGAACGTCACCTTAACTTTCAAGAATGTGGTGAAATCGCTGGAAGCCCTCTCTGAAATGAGGTTGCGTAACACAAGCAATTCATCTGACTAAGGCCTTCTCAAAATCAAACAGAAGCTGCAGTATCTACTTGGTTAGATTTTTCTCAAACTCAAACACGCTCTGATTCCTACTCACCGCTTCTGATAGGATTTCTTTAGCTCTCGACGGATTCTGCCATATCTCATCCAGAACTACTCTTACATCCTTCTCATCCCTGCACACCCTACATATCTTCTGTACAGTCACCTTCCTGTCAACTCTATGCTCTCTTAACTTGCTGTTGAAATCCGCAGGTCTCAACAGTTTGATATTCATCCTACAGGCATACTGTGCTAACGTTATCTTCTGTCTATTTATCGTGACCCTCTCTTTTGGATTGTATGCTCCAGCACCGAACACAGGAACTACGCCTTTCTTCAGTTCTCTTCCGTTCTCAGTATCAACACCAAAATCAGTGCTCCACTTTAGTACTTCAATGAAATCATCAAGAGCTTTCTTGTTGACGACACTCCACTTGCATTCAAGTACATAGGTTACTGTCGGAGAAAACAATCCAGGTGTTACCTTCCAGACTCTATCAATCTCAGCACTTTGCTTTCTGTTTCCTACAGGCTTAAGCAAATGCAATGTAATCCTACGAGGATCAATATTCCTTCTGTGATTCTGTTTGACGAATTCTGCTCCTTCAGTGAATTTGTCTATAAACCATTCTACCACTGCTTCCCAGTTATGTCCGATACGATTATCTCTGCCAAAACGTATTCTGATGTAGTTCTTCTTCATCTCAATGTTAGCTTTCAGATCTTCAGGTTTCATAGAATCAAGATAATAGTAGGTGAACTTACCGAAAATTCTGACTCCTTTAATATCTGGATACGGTTGTTTCGCTCTTTTTATCGCTCGTTTAACTTGATCTATAGGACAGTTCAAGATGTGCTTAAGATAGGTTAGAGATAGGAGTTCATTTGTAGTCAGCAACTGATCTCTTACCAACCGTATTCTCTCATGAATTGTATTCGTTGTTGGATTGTCAAGCAGCATCTTGCTTGTTCTTTCGAAAGCTTCTTTCACTGCATTGTCTCTAGGCAAATCTTGATCGATATATGTTAGGATGAAGCCTTTACTGAAAGGTGATCGTTGATCATGAGACTGGTAGCCTCTAACATAGACTAGACCATTTCGCTCAAAACGTCGGACATTAGACATGATGTCGCATGACTTGACCTTCAGCTCTTCTGTGATGTCTTTGCTGTAAAACGCTTTGTCCTTATTCTCTTGCAGGAAGTTCAGAATCTTGCTTGCTTTGCTCTTTACATATTTACTTCTACCGTCTTTCTTTCGCTCATCATACTTGACAAACTGACAAGGAATCTCATGACCATTATTCACAACATAACGGTTGATCGCTCTAGTGTAGCCGACAACTCCTGCTCTACCTTTATGACAAGTTTCAAACTCAAAAGTAGGTTCCTTAGTCCTCAAGATGAGGTCTTTCTTCCATAAACGTCTCAGACAATCATCAACACAACTAGGCGTCTCATCCAATGCTTCATAAACTTCTCGAAGACTAGCAACTCCGTTATGTGACAGATAATCGTACACTCTGACGCTAAGAGGCAGGTTCAACGCGTCGTTCAAATCCCGCACCCCGCGCCACACACTGAACGTTAGAAAACTTACAGTCTGTAGAGACTTCATGAAAGTATGAGGATTACTTCTTTCAAAATGGATCTTCTATCCATTGACCACATCAGGTTTGGTGACGTTCAATCTTGTGTTATTGCCACATCTTGTCCAAAACCAAATGCATGCAGGCATAAAAATGCTGATTTTCTCCTTTGTCTAACCGTGGTTTTTGTCTTTATTCTGACGTAACCAAACACCTCTTGAGGGAATTAGAATTCCA
>Ga0209991_10001611_pt1 | contig 10279 bp, 7 predicted proteins | sample ChitaG_FD_183167 | JGI IMG/M metagenome (GOLD analysis project Ga0209991, IMG submission 183167) | Deep subsurface microbial communities from South Pacific Ocean to uncover new lineages of life (NeLLi) - Chile_00310 metaG (SPAdes)... | ecosystem: Environmental > Aquatic > Marine > Oceanic >... | reverse complement strand
GCAGCACCGCTCCCCGCGATCAGGCAATAAGTGCAGCCCTGAAAGAGATCACCATCGGCGGCCTCAATCCCGGAGGTCTCCTTGCCCGCCATGGGATGCCCCCCGATGAAGCTCACCGATGGGGGCAAAGTCTCCTCCGCCCAAACCATAACTTTGTCCTTGGTGCTCGCCGTATCGGTGACGATGGAGCCCTCGCGGAGGCTCCCACCGATCTCGGCCAGTATCTCCTTCATCGCCATCGCTGGGGTAGCCATAAGGACCACATCAGCATCCTTCACTGCGGAAATCAAACTTCCCTCAGTTCGGTCCACCGCCCCGAGCTCAAGCGCCCGGGATGCGACCTCAGGCCGGCGAGCGAAACCTACCACTTCAAAACCCTCCTCCGCCCTCCTGAGTGCTAAGCCCATCGACCCCCCGATTAACCCCAATCCGATAATGGCGATCCTCATTGCACCACACCTCTAATCTGCACCAGAGCCAGCACATTATAACACAGTTCTACCTGATGACAAATCTCACGGGCGAAAAGGACGAAAAATGGGCTTGACATTATCGAGGTGAAGCCTTATAATATATTAATTTGAGGATAGACCTCTAGTCCTCTGAAGATTGTTACCCCTGTGTAATTTAGATACCACGAGAAGGTAAGCTTTCTTGCAATAAGCTAAGTGTCCTTTCCCCATAAGGAACCAAAAGGGATGACGAAGTATATCTTTGTGACCGGCGGCGTTGTTAGCTCGGTGGGGAAGGGCATCGCTGTCGCCTCCATAGGTAGGATCTTGAAGAGTCGCAACATCTCGGTCTCCGTTCAAAAGCTGGACCCCTACATTAATGTTGATCCGGGGACGATGTCTCCATATCAGCATGGGGAGGTCTTCGTTACTCAGGATGGTGAGGAAACCGACCTCGACTTAGGTCACTACGAACGCTTCATCGATATAGACCTTACCGCCTCCTCCAGCGTGACCACGGGGCAGATTTATAGCTCGATCATCGCCCAGGAGAGGCGGGGTGATTTTCTGGGCGGCACCATTCAGGTGGTACCTCACGTTACCAATGAGATAAAGCGTCGTTTCAGCGAGGTGGCCAGAGAGAGTGAGGCGAGCGTGGTTATTGTCGAGGTGGGGGGCACGGTGGGCGACATCGAGGGACTCCCCTTCCTTGAAGCAATCCGCCAGATGAGGAGCCAGGTAGGGCGGGAGAATGTCCTTTATGTTCATGTCACCCTTCTTCCTTACCTAACCTCCACAGGAGAGCTAAAGACCAAGCCCACCCAGCACAGCGTTAATGAGCTCAGGCGCATCGGTATCCAGCCAGATGTTATTGTATGCCGCAGCGATCAGCCAATCACCGACGAAATCAGGCGCAAGATCGCCCTTTTCTGCGATGTCGACCCGCAGGCCGTGATGCCCCTGCTCACCCTGCCTGTAATCTATGAGACCCCCCTCATTCTGGAGGAAGCGGGCTTGGGGCAACTCATTGTGGAGATGCTTGATCTTCCCAACATAAGCGTGGACCTCAGCGAGTGGCGACGTCTTGTAGCGCAGATGAAAGAGCCCAAGGAATCGGTCTCTATCGCCATTGTTGGCAAATACGTGGAGCTACGCGATTCCTACATCTCAGTTAAGGAGGCGCTACGACACGCCGCGGTCTATCATGACAGAGATGTGGAGATCCGTTGGATTCACTCAGAGGATCTGGAGAGAGATGGCGATAGCCTGCTGCGCTCCGTTCAAGGGATTGTGGTCCCCGGCGGCTTTGGCGTTCGAGGCATTGAGGGGATGGTGACCGCCGCCAGATATGCCCGGGAGAATAAAATCCCTTATCTGGGACTATGCCTGGGTATGCACGTTATGATTATTGAGTATGCCCGGTATGTGCTGGGCTCCCCTGAGCCCAATTCTACCGAGTTTGACCTGAAGACCCCCTATCCGGTGATCGACCTGCTTCCGGAGCAGCGCCAGGCGCCGGGAAAGGGAGGAACAATGCGGTTGGGCGGCTATCCATGTCATCTGGTAGCGGGGACCAGAGCCGCTTCAGCCTACGGGGAGCAGGTGGTCTATGAACGTCATCGCCATCGCTTCGAGTTCAATAATGATTTTCGGGAGACATTGGAGGGCGCGGGTATGGTTTTCAGCGGTCTCTCCCCGCAGGGGAATCTGGTGGAGATTGGCGAGCTTCGGGATCACCCCTTTATGGTGGGGTGCCAGTTTCACCCTGAATTCCGGTCGCGTCCCAACCGTGCTCACCCCCTGTTCCGCGATTTCGTTGGGGTCGCCAAAGGGGTGCTCCGCGAAGGGGCTCAGCCCACCTTGCCCCTTGTATAACTTCCTCTTCCTCCCGCGGGAGTTAGTTATAGGGAGTTGGAATCTAAGAAATGCGCATTTTTCTTGATACGGCAAACATAGAGCACATCCGACATGCTGCCAGGCTGGGGGTCATAAGTGGCGTGACCACAAATCCCACCCTGGTTGCCAGGGAAGGGGCCGGTGACCTTAAGGCAGCGGTCCTTGAGATATGTTCCATTGTTCCCGGCCCCATCTCCGTAGAGGCGCTTAACCTAGATGCCGAAGGGATGAAACGAGAGGCACGGGAGCTTTCCTCATGGCATGAGAACATCGTGGTCAAGATACCGGTATCGGAGGCGGGGTTGGAGGCAATAAGTGTGCTCTCTGGGGAGAACATTAAGACCAACCTCACCCTTTGCTTCTCCGCAAATCAGGCGCTTCTCGGTGCACTTGTGGGAGCCACCTATGTCAGCCCCTTCGTGGGGCGACTCGATGATATCGGTCATCAGGGGATGGCGGTGGTTGCCGATGCGGTAGAGCTCTTTAGTCGTTATAATCTTCCCACCCAGGTGATTGCCGCCAGCCTCCGTCACCCGCTTCACCCAATCGCTGCGGCCAAGGCAGGGGCTCACATTGCTACCATCCCTTACAGCGTGCTGATGCAGATGATTCGTCATCCCCTCACCGACATCGGCATCGCCCGCTTTGCGGAAGACTGGAAGAAGGTGATTAAACAATGACATTGCTTCGCGCCGCTCCTCAATGACAGCGGAGCTTTCATTGTCATTGCGAGGACACCGACCCGGCCCGAAGTGTCGGCCGACCTGGGCCGAAGCGTCGGCCGACCTGACGGCCTCGGCCTCAGGGGACGAAGCAATCCCAGGGGATAAAGTGAAGAAGAGAGAGGTAATGAGAAAATGAGCATCAGTATTACGGAACTGGAATCGAAGACGTGCGAGGAGCTACTAGAAATAGCCAAGGAACTAGGCATCTCCGGCTATACCGCGCTGAAGAAGCATGATCTGGTCTTGAGGCTTCTCCAGGCAAGCGCTGAGCTTCAGGGAAATCTCTTTGGCGGCGGTGTGCTAGAGATCATGGATGAAGGTTACGGTTTTCTACGCCAGGACAACCTCAGGCCCGGGGCCAGCGACGTTTACGTCTCCCAATCTCAGATTCGGCGCTTCGGGCTGCGAACCGGCGATGCGATCACCGGTCAGATGAGGCTGCCCAAGAACGGGGAGAAGTACTACAGCCTGTTGCGCATCGAGGCGGTCAACGGCATCGACCCGGAGCAGATAAAGAATCGCCCCCATTTCAATTCCCTGACCCCGACCTTCCCCGACAGGTTCATCAACCTGGAAACCACCTCCGCCAATCTCGCCACCCGCCTGTTGAACCTGATCGCTCCCATCGGTCGCGGGCAGCGGGGGCTCATCGTCTCCCCACCCAAGGCAGGGAAGACCATGCTGCTCAAGCACATCGCCAATGGCACCGCTGCCAACTACAATGATATCCATCTCATGATCTGCCTCATCGGGGAGCGCCCCGAGGAGGTCACTGATATGAAGCGCTCAGTGAAGGGGGAGGTTATCAGTTCCACCTTCGACGAGCCGGTGGAGAACCACACCAAGGTAGCTGAGTTAGCCCTGGAGCGGGCCAAGCGCCTGGTGGAGAACGGGAAGGACGTGATGATCCTCCTCGATGGCATCACCCGCCTCACTCGCGCCTACAACCTCGCCCTGCCCCCCAGCGGGCGCACCCTCTCCGGTGGCATCGACTCGGTGTCCCTCTACCCCCCAAAGCGCTTCTTTGGCGCGGCCCGCAACACAGAGGAGGGAGGCTCACTAACCATCATTGCTACCTGCATCATCGATACCGGGAGCCGAATGGACGAGGTTATCTATGAGGAGTTCAAGGGGACAGGGAATATGGAGATTCATCTCGACCGCAAGCTCGCAGAGCGGCGCATCTTCCCCTCCATGGACATCATGCGAAGTGGCACACGCCGTGAGGAGCTACTGCTGAAGGAGCAAACGCTGCAAAAGGTGTGGCTGCTCCGCCGAATGGCGAACCTGGTAGCCGGCAACTCCCAAAGTCCCACCGAGGCTACTGAGCGGGTTCTGGAGAGATTAGCCAAGACCTCATCCAACGCTGAGTTCCTTGCCACCCTGTCCAAGGAGATGTAGCGCGCCAAGCTATCAGTGCGCTACTTGACAAATCGCCAAATAGCCTTATACTATTTTTCGAACTTCATAGACCCAGACTAGCTTAAAAAGGTGGACCTTAAAGTTCAAAAGTGGACTTTAAAGTTCGAGAAGGGTATTGACAAATAGAGTTTTTGTGTATAAGATAACACAACGTACCGCCGCGCCAAAGGCGTATGCCTGTGCTATAGTAGGAGAGGGATAAAGAGCAGGGATTGGCGGTGATGAGTGGCCAGGAGATGGCGAAGGAAGCAGGCACTACCCAGTTTGACCCTAATATTATTGAGGCGCTCTGCCAGGCAATAAATAAGGATAAGAGGCAGGACGGTTCTTTGGCCATTGACAAATATATCTAAGTGTGATATATATAGCATACTATATATTAAAATAAGTTAATATTGTATAATATCAATATGACACTCGTTAAAAATGAATATTTTGTTCCGAGAAAGGCAAACCCACCGAAAGGCGGCGGCGCAAAGCCAAGGGTCTAAGGTTAGAACATTTAACTATGACAGCCTGGCTGTCGAAGAACGACCGACTTAAAGCCTTTCTCGAGTGAGAAAGGCTTTTTTGTTAGAAGAAACTGGTAGATCGGGGTCAGGGTGACATAGGGATGATGTGTCGCTAATCCATGTGGACAGCTATGGGACTTGACAGATTGCGTAAGATGTGGTAAAAAGGACTAATATTTTGCAGCATTGGCATCGACAATGGATAGGGCATCTCCAATGTAAGGAGGTATCCATCAAGCTGGATTGTGGAAAGGAGGGGTGTGTATCGGACGAGTTGATAAGGTAAAAGAAGACCAAGAGGAGTCAGAAAACATCCCCTTTAAAGGGGGTGATGAGAGGATTCCTTGAGAAAGAATGAGATAAGGAGATATATGAAAGGAAATAAAGCTAAGCTATTTGGGGTGGTGATGGCGCTGGTGCTGGCGGTAGCTCTGGCAAGTGTCGGTGTGGTGCAAGACGCCTCCGCCGACCCGGGCATCCTCCATTGGACCGAGATCACCATCCCCGAGGAGGGAGCCGCAGGCGATTACGCGCTGTGGAGCGGCTCAGAGGTAGGGCCGATAGCTGTTACACCCGATGGTGGCACCATCTTCGCCGCCAGCGGTCCCGGCCTTGCCACACTGATGCGGTCCACCGACGGAGGCTACATCTGGAAGCAGGTGATGACCGAGCTTGATAATGTAGCGGCTACAACCTTCCTGGGCCCCATCGTGGACATCGTGGTCTCCCCCGACTGGGGGGATGATGACACGGTGATGGTGGCCACCGATACCGATGTATGCATATCAGGCGACCGCGGCGTAGAGTTCACCACCATGGCTGCCCCGGGCGGTATCATTACCTCCCTGGATGCAATTCTGGATGAGGACTTCAGGCTTGCACTGGTCGCTGGTAGCAGTGACAATGTATATCTGATGACGTGGCCACTGGGGGGCTGGGTTCCTCAGGAAGTCACTCCTCCCTATTCGGTGCTGGATGTGGTCTTCTCCACTGACTATGCCACCGATGCGCAGATCGTCGCTGTGGTGACCAACGGCGCGGTAACCTGGGTGCAGGCCAAGTTCGGGGATTCAGCATGGGGTGCCACCATAACCAATGCCACCCTATTTGATACCACAACTCTCCCGACTCCCGCTCCCTTCGGATCAAGCCGTGCTTGCATCGGCTTACCTGATGACTACGATGCGTACAATCCCACCCTATTCGTAGGCGTAGTTGGCGATACTGACGAGGGCGATGTCTACCTGATAACCTGGGTTGGCAGTGTGTGGGCGGCTATTGACCTCAATGTGAGGGACGCTGGAGTCCACGAAGATACCCAGACCGACATCTGGAGCATAGCGGTCTCCGGCGACGACATCCTGGTGGGAACCGAGCAGATCAACACACTCATAGCGCCCAGGCAATACCTGGTCTATTTGAGCGAGGATGGCGGCACAACCTGGAAAGCCAGTGACAAGCAGCCTACCGGTGAGACCGAGGCAACTGTAGTATTGGGATCCGCCTATGTGGGCACCAAGGGCGTAGAGAGCGCCTTCTCTGCCGCGGATGACGCGATGATGTCCTGGAACCAGAGGGGACTAATCGATGCCGTGATCCTCGAGATCAACGACGTGGTTCCCTCGCCGGGCTACGCCGCGGACGGCACGCTGTTCATGGTTACCTATGACGCAGTTATGGTGAACAGCTTGTGGCAGACCACTAATGGTGGTACCAACTGGGAGCGGGTGTTCTGCTCCACTCTCACCGATATCAAGGGCGAGCCGGCGGCGTGTCTCTTTGACATGGTAAGGCTTGCCAGTGATGGCGGCCTATTCGTGGCCGAAGAGGGTACCGTGGAGATACGGCTTTCCGCAGATGATACCGCTACCTGGAGCAGGATCGTCGCTCAAGAGAATATCACCGCTTTGGCAGTAGCCAGCCTGGACACCCTCTACACTGGCGATACCGACGGCAAGCTGTGGATGACCACCAATAGGGCCATCACATGGAACAAGCCGGATGAGAGCCAAATCACAGGCGAGGTAACCTCGATAGCGGTGGGGCCAGAAGGAGCCATTCTAGCGGGCGATGATGATGGCACGGTGTACATCTGCCGCGATAAGAGCATCGCCTACGAGTTCGAGCGAGCGGGTCCCGGTGCAGTAGATGCTACCACAAACAAGATGTATGTGGCCTTCGATGCTGACTACGACATCAATGCCACTATCTACGCTGGAGCCGCTGGCTCTGACATCTACCGGTTCGTCATCGACCAGAGCGATGTCTGGAAGACGATCACTAGAAATACACCGGCTGCAGGTATAGATGTTGCCGGGCTGGTGGCTACCGATGATGGCACCCTCTATGCCGCGGATGCCACCGCAGCGGATGCCACCTCAGGGGGCGTGGCGCGAAGCGTTAACCCCACTAGTATTATCCCAGGCGAACCCACCTTTGAGGTGATGGGCGTTCTCTCCTTACTGCCTCCGGGCGCCATGCTAGAGGTGCTCAGGGTGGCCCCTGGCAACATCCTGTTCGCGGTTAACACCTTAACCGATCCCGATCAGCTTCTCACCTACACCGATACCCTGACCGGCAAGGTGACTCCGTCCACGCCGACCGATGGCACTACCTCGGGCGACATCCTTGAGAACCAGGGATTGGCCAGAGTGGTGCTCTCCTGGCAGGGGAAGATCGGCGCTTCGAGCTACGAGTATCAAGTGGCCCTGGACGAGGCCATGCTCACCGTAATTGATGGGGCCAGCGGCTACACCGCGGGCCAGGTGGTGGATGTCGAGCTCTGGCTGGACACAACCTACTACTGGAGAGTCAGAGTAAGTGCGCCAACGGGTGGAGCACCGCTGCTGAGCCAGTGGTCTGAGACCTGGAGCTTCAACACACCTCTCGGTCCTGGAGCAGCCAGACCAATCCTGCAGAATCCGGAGGCTGGACAGCCCGATGTGGTATTGCGGCCGGTCCTCGAGTGGAGCGGTCTCATCGACACCATCAACTACGAGCTGATGGTCGCCGAGGACTGCGACTGGGGTAACCTGGTGGTCACTAAGACCGGCACCGCAGCACTGGGTACTGATACAGTATATGCGATTACCACAGACCTGGAGTATGGCACTGACTACTGCTGGAAGGTAAGGGCTCTGAGCGAGACCTCCGAGTCGCCCTGGAGCGATATCGGCACCTTCACCACAATCGCGGAATCGACTCCCGCTGAGGCGGCACCAACCCCGGCATGGGTCTGGGTAGTGATCGCCATTAGCGCCATACTACTAATTGCGGTGATCGTGCTCATCGTGAGGACGAGACGGGCGGTCTAAGCGCCAAGACCTAGATTAAAAAAGCCCCCCGATAAAATCGGGGGGCTTTTCTTTTTAGCCCAGCGTCACAGAATATCTAGCTTCGGTAATCCAAAACCACCACCTGGGTCTCCTCGGACAAGCCCGCCTTGGTTATGGACAGCCTGGGCTGGGCTGATAACCCAGCCTTTATCCCCATTTCCCTGAGGAACCGGTCCACCGGCGCCAACTGGAAGCGTAGCGCCTCAGTTTGAAAATGCATGGGGATGACAATCCTGGGCTGAAGCAGCCTCACTATCTCTGTGGCGGTGGTGGCGTCAATGGTGGAGAACCCGCCAACGGGCACCAGCAGCACCTCCACACTAGCTATCTCCGCCACTTGCTCCGTGGAGAGGGGATGCCCCAGGTCACCGAGATGGCACAGCGTCATATCCTCCATCTCGATGAGGTAGATTGTGTTCTTCCCCCTCTCTCTCCCCTCCTCAGCATCGTGGAAGGTGCCGAGCCCGGTGATAAAAACGCCTGAGATCTCGTATTCACCTGGGCCACGAACAATCCTCGGTTCACCACCAACCCCCGAGGTGAAGCCATGCCCGGGATGGGGGTGACTGGAGGTGACGATATTTGCCCTGTGCTTTCCCAGCGAATAGCCAATACTCTCGTCATAGGGGTCGGCAAGCAGGGTGGCCTCCTTCCCCTTAACCCTGAAGCAAGAATGACCCAGCCAGGTTATCTCGATTACCCTCACCCCCTGTGAACTTTTCTCAACCGCTCACCCCGAAGTGTCAGGGGCAGTACTCTCCACAAGCTTATATCGCTAAAACCCCAAGTCTAGCGGTAGGGTGGTTGAAACTACCTTCCAAACCGGTTCAGCAAAGCCCACCCCGAGGGCAAGGCCACTGCTGCCAAAACGACCTTCAGTAAATCACCCGGGATGAAGGGGTAGAGCCCGGTGGCGAGCACCGAGCTTTTAGAAGCGAAGTGACCGAGCCAGATAGAGAGCCAAGAAAGGCCGAAGACATAGATTACACTGTTGCCGATGAGCATCGCCAGGGCCATGCTCCAGGTGCGGCGGTCCCATCCCCTCTCCGCGAGCAAGCCCACTACGAAGGCAGCAGCCACAAAGCCGACGATGTAGCCTCCAGTGGGGCCCATGAGCACGGCGGGGCCTCCCATCCACCCGGCAAATATAGGCGCACCCATGACTCCCATCCCTAAGTAGGTAAGCTGGCTCAATGCGCCACGCTTACTCCCCAGGAGTGCCCCGGCAAGCAGCACGGCAAAGGTCTGCCCGGTAATGGGGACCGGGCCAACGTAGAAGGCGATCTGGGCACTGAGCGCGGTGACAGCGGTGAAACTAAGGATGAGGAGCAGGTCGCGCGCCAGGGTTGCCCTGGGGAAGACCGCATCCATCATAGTAAGGGCTCTAACTTGCATTCACCCCTCCTTTCTTTTCCTATTTCGCTCAATAATTGACTAGAGAAAACATCGGGGTTGTTATAGAGTTGCCCCGATTTCTAGTAGGGTGGGTGCTGCCCGAAGGGGCAAACCCACCACCACCCTTTTGGTGGGTTTCGCTCCGCTCCACCCACCCTACTCCGCCTTTTTCCGCTGTTAAGCGCTTGGCTGCCAGCGCAGCACCATAGCGGCCCAGGATAGGCCGGCACCAAAGGCAACGAGAACCACCAGGGCACCCTCTTTGAGCCTCCGCTGCTCCACCGCTTCGCAAAGGGCGACGGCGGGCGATGCCGCTGAGAGGTTCCCATAGCGATCGAGATTGACGAAAACCTTATCGCTGGGAATATCCAGTGCCTTTATCGCCGCCCGAGTAATGCGGCTGTTTGCCTGATGGGGGATAAAGAGATCGATGTCCGCTATATTGAGGCCGGCGGCATCGACCACCTGCCTGGAGGCTTCAACCATAGCAGTAACCGCAAACTTGAATACCGCCCTCCCCTCCATAACCATATAGTAGCGCC
>Ga0209991_10001610_pt1 | contig 10279 bp, 11 predicted proteins | sample ChitaG_FD_183167 | JGI IMG/M metagenome (GOLD analysis project Ga0209991, IMG submission 183167) | Deep subsurface microbial communities from South Pacific Ocean to uncover new lineages of life (NeLLi) - Chile_00310 metaG (SPAdes)... | ecosystem: Environmental > Aquatic > Marine > Oceanic >... | reverse complement strand
GGTAAGCATTGCCAATCAACTGGCAAAAAGGGAAGGTATTTCTGAAAGTGGGTATCGCCTGGCGATAAACTGTGGTGAGCAAGGTGGACAGTTAGTGCCTCATCTCCACATGCACCTTCTTGGCGGGAAAAGGCTCTCAGATGCATTGGGCTGATTTCCGATGCTCTAAGAAGATAAGCAACCCAGCGATGCTCTTAGCATCACAAATGGAACCCGAGGAAATAAGGTGGGAAATCTGACTGACCGGTACCCGGGTTAACCTAATATTCGCAGTATCCTCAGCATATAATTGGCTAGGAATAAGGTCGGTAGCTAGATAAAGATAAAGGTATTCAGTGCAATAACCTGGCGTGGAATAAAAACCACCTAACCTCTCCACCTTTCTGGGCAGGTAGCCTGTCTCCTCGCTTAACTCACGCTGAACGGTAGTCACCGGGTCTTCGCCGGGCTCAATGCCACCAGCCGGTATCTCCAGCAGCTCCTTCTCCACTGACTTGCGAAATTGATTAACCAGTAACACATTATCATTATCATCAATAGCGATAATAGCCACACAATCGCTATGCTCCACAATCTCTCGCTTGGTTTGCCGGCCACTAGGCATTTCCACTGTGTCAACCCGTAGCTTTACCGCTCGTCCCTCGTAGATTAGTTGGCTAGATAGCGTTTTCTCCACCAAACTTAAACCTCTAAGTGATAGATAAGAGCTACCTCATCACAATTGGGGAATTTGGGGCAGCGGTAACACTCGCCCCAGACCTTGTGCGGCAGCTCCATCTTGTCCAGTTGAGAAAAGTCAAGCTTCTCAAAAAAGCCTGGTTTATAGGTCAGGCAAAAAACAGTGGGAATACCAAGCTCCCTAGCCTCCTTGAGACAGGCTTCCACCAGTTGAGCCCCAATTCCCTGTTCCTGGCTATCCTCAGCCACAGCTACCGATTTTATCTCAACTAGGTCCGACCAGCTAACATGCAATGCGGCACAGGCAATCACCCGCTCACCCTGTCTGACTACAAAGTAATCCCTGATATTTTCATATATCTCGCTCAACGAGCGAGCCAGCATTTCACCCTTATCAGCAAAATAATTAATTAACTGATGCATCTGGGGTGCATCCCTGATTTTGGCTTTTTCTACTGGGTTCAAACTATTGCTTTCCTTTCAACCTTTGCTCCAGAGAGCTATAGAAGGAGGTTTTGGGATGAATTCTCAAGAATTGAACCGTGTTAGAGCTAAGCCTAACTGTAATAACAGCGCCACTTGACAGGGGTAAATTAACATGACCATCAATGCTCACTGTTGACTGATGAGCGGTGCTAATGCGTAGCTTAACTACGGCTGTGGATGGTAGCACCAAAGTATAAGCTGGACTAAGATGAGGCACTATTGGTAACAGGAGGAATTCTTTAGCCTGCGGATGGAGGATGGGTCCGCCGGCTGCCAGCGAGTAGCCAGTGCTGCCAGTGGCTGTAGCCACAATTACTCCGTCAGCCTTATAGGTAGTCAGTGGCTCATTATCGATGCTGGCTTCTACATAGACTACCCGAGCTATTGCTCCCCGCGCCACCACCACATCATTTAAGGCATAAAATATACGGGGCGGCTCCTGGTCGGTGGGAGAAAGCTCTGCCTTAAGCATAGCCCTCTCATCAATCCAACCCTCCCCAGCTAGCAAGGCAGGTAGCTTATCCCTAGCTTCATCGGCGCTGAGTTCGGTCATAAATCCTAGCTTGCCTAAATTTATCCCGGTAATAGGGGTTTGGACAGGAACTACCGCCTGAGCTGCTCGCAGAATAGTGCCATCACCACCGATGCTAAGAATTAAATCAGTATCATTTACCTGAGCCCTGGCCTCCTCTCCCTCCCAGGCGGAACATAGCCAGGTAGAAACACCACCTGAGCTTAAGAACTGTTGCAGTTCCTTAGCCAGGGTATAGGCAGCTTCAATCATAGGGTGATAGAGAATGCCAACTCTTTTCACAACGATAAGCCGCTTTCTTACCAGAGAACCACATGAGGTAAATGAAGTGTAACATTGGCATATTGAGGTGTCAAGGTTAATCTCAAGGCTATGTGCTTGCCAGGGGAACTCTAACGGACTACAATAATATGGAGATACGGAGGCATTAGCGTGAGAGTTATTCTATATATGGGGAAGGGAGGGGTAGGAAAAACCACAGTTGCTGCCGCCTCTGCCTTGCGTTCAGCCGAACTGGGTTACAAAACCATTATCCTCAGCACTGATAGCGCTCACAGCCTGGCTGATTCCTTTGACCTTACCCTCGGGGATGAACCCCGACCTATCATTCCTAACCTTTGGGGACAGGAACCAGAAATATCACACACCTTAGAAACTCGCTGGGGCATTATCCAGGAGTGGATGTCAGCCCTCTTGGCTTGGCGAGGGATGAAGGAAGTAGTGGCTGATGAGATGGCTGTTCTTCCTGGAATGGAGGAATTGGCAAACCTGTTGTATATTGTTGACTACTATCGGAGCGGGCAATATGATGTCATCGTTGTGGATTGTGCTCCCACTGGGGAAACATTGCGCTTCCTTGCTTTCCCTGAGGTATTACACTGGTGGATGGAAAAGATGTTTCCCATTGGTCGTAGGGCAGCTAGTGTAGTGCACCCCTTTGTCAAAGCACTAACAAACATACCCATGCCCGATGACGAGGTCTTCGCCTCAGCGGAGAACTTATATTCCGAACTTAATGAAATACGGGCTATCCTCGGCAATCAAGATGTGACCACAGTGCGCCTGGTGGTCAACCCTGAGAAGATGGTAATCAAGGAAGCACAGCGCACCTTTACCTATCTTAACCTCTATGGTTATCTCACCGACCTCATTATCTGTAATCGTGTCATCCCCGATAAAGTAGATGACCAGTATTTTAGCTTCTGGAAAGAGAGCCAGAGCAAATATTATGGGGTGATTGAGGAGTGCTTTGCTCCCCTTCCCATCTCGGTCATACCCCTTCTTGACCGGGAGGTGGTAGGCATTCCCATGCTTGAAGTTATAGCTGATGCCCTCTACCGGGAAGACGACCCCACTAGGCTTTTCTTTCAGGGGCAGGTTCAAGATTTGCAGAAAGAGGATGCGCACTACATTCTTACCTTGTCTCTCCCTCTCGTTGAAAAGGGAGACATTTCTCTGATGCAGAGCGGTAATGAACTCATCATTCGGGTAGGAAACTTCAAACGGAATATCATCCTCCCCCATACCTTGGTTGGTTTAGCTGCTACCAAAGCCAGATTTGATGGGGGTAAGCTAAGAATCCAGTTTGACCCACGGGAAGGAGGTAAAAGGCATGGCTGAAAAAGTTTTTGAAATTGAGTATCACCCGGGAGAGGAGGTAGTATTGCACTTCAAAGCACCAATACTCTCCGTTGTGCCTGAGGCAACGGGTCATTTCAGAACAGCCCATAAAGAATTGCTATTAGCTCTTCGCAGCTTGCTTGATAAGGCAATAGAGCAAGCTGAGGAAGCCGAAAAGACTAAAGCCGAGGAAAGAACCAAAATAGAGGTTGAGTGAGTAAAAACCAAACTCTTAACTTACTAACCTTACTCCCTTTTCTGGTTCATCGTCAGCATGATAGCATAAGGAGGAGGACTAAACCGACACAAAGGATAAGGACACCAATTCCCAATAAGATATACAGGGTGCGAAGGCGTTGGTTCATTTCTTACTCCTTCGCCTTCTACCCTCTGCCCTTATCTTCTGCTTGTCATCAGCAATCTTCATCAGTCGTTTTATCGCCCTGCCCGACTTAAACCTATTCAGATTAACAAAGCCCCTGGTTCTATTCATTAGTTACCCCAACAACCTTAAAGATGGTTGAGATTACTACTCCTTTCGGCTAAAGGCGAAGATATATATTATCTCTAGTATTCCCAATGTATTAACTATGAACAGGACTATAAACCAAACCAAGTGCCCGTTCTTGCCAGCCCGCCACAGGGCTACACCCTTCCACGCCATTGACCAAACGACAGCTAGAGATGTTACCAGCCACATTACGGCTAAATTTGGAAAGAATGGACAGACCCAATCTATTGGCATTTTTCATCTCCTTTTTGTGGCTATCATACCATATTTGGGATATCAGCGAACAAAGCCCTGTTATGTTCAGTGGCTACTTATCCTCATTGCCTGTCTGAGTGTCCCCTTCTGGTAATTCTTCAACCTGAGTTTCACCACTAAGGAGTTCTAACCTGCCGCTGAGTCTGGTTAGTTTAGTTTCAGCCTCAGTATGCTTTTTGGCAGCATTAGAGATGTGCCTGCCTATTAGCTCATAATCCTCCTGAAAACCCTGGAGTTCACCCTTGAGACGCTCCAGCTGCCCCAGTATTTCCCGGGCGAATTTTTCAACTTGCAATCCCTTCAGCCCAAGTACAATAGCTTGCAAGTAAGCATAAAAGGTATTCGGTGATACCAAAAATACCCTTTTCTCACGGCAATACGAATATATGTCACTTTCTTCACTGGGTTGGGAAGCTCGGACAACCGTCTCGTAATAGAGATTTTCGGCAGGAATATATAGCAGGGCAAAGTCAAATGTGCCTTCATCAGGCTGGATATATTGGCTCACATCCTCAATATGCTTCTTAATGGTACGGGTGAATTGCCTTCGTAAGCGAGTTTGTTCCTCTTGAGATTGAGTGGTAACCATTCGCTCGAAATCCTGCAGGGGAAATGGAAACTTAGCATCAATAGGGACTAAATTTTCGCCAACTCGCACCACTGCGTCCACAGTTTTACCGTTTTGAAATCTGTATTGTAGAGAATAAGAGCCTGAGAAATGATTCATCAGCAGAGTCTCCAGTCCAACCTCACCAAATTCACCTCTGAACTTGGGGGCGCGCAGCGCCTCTTGTAAGCTGGAAATGCTCTTAGCCACCTCCTCAATATCCTTTGTCCTCTTGGTCAATTCGCCTAATCGCTCTCGTAGGTCGCCAAAAACTCCCACGCTGCCTTCTACCTTTTCTCCCACCATCTTGGATAAGGTCTCACCCTGCTCTTTCCACCTCTGCCGCCCCCGAAGCCTATCCCAAACAAAGAAGCCAACCAAAATCACTAGAAGGGCAATTATCACAATTTCCATTGTTATCTCCAAGTGCCTCCCTTGGGCTTTCTACCAGTAACTCCTTAACTCCATTATACACCGTAAATCAGCTAGAAAAGAAGCCATTTATTAAGGGAAGGTTGAAAGATATTAATCTAAAGTGGTGTTTGAGAGGGGCGAAGCCCCTTCAAAAACAATCCCTCCCCCTCTCCTTTGAAGGAGAGGGGGATTAAGGGGGTGAGGTTGATAAATAGTCCGAACCCCCGTTCATTTCACTATTTGCCTCTCCAAATCTGGGTTTTAGCGATAAGCCTCTCGGCGGTGTCTTACTCGCATCACCCGAACTGCCATAGCCTTGTCATCAATTTCGTAGATGACCCGATAATCTGCAATACGGATTCTCCAATCCCTTTCCGAGCCAGTAATCTTTCTACAACCGGTGGGTCTTGGATTTTCAGCCAGACCCTTAATATGGCTGATGACCCGCTGGAAATCCTCGGCTGACAGCCGTTTAAGGTCCCTCTCAGCCGCCCGCTCAAGATAGACCTTATGCACCCGGACTATACTCTCTAAGGAAATCTTCTAGAGTCCTGAACTTTAGCGGCTTCTTGCGTAGCTTCTCCAGAGCCTTCAGGTCTTCAACATCTTCCAGGCGCTCCAGCATCTCCTGATATTCTTTCATATCAATGATAACCGCCGCTGGTTTACCATCCCTGAGGATGACCTCAGGAGTTCTCTTTCTTGCTTTTGCTTTCATGGATTTTGACCTCTAAACCCTTCCGCTGGCTTTCCCAATCAATAGCTACTTAACTCCATTATACACCATCAATCAACTAGAAAAGAAGCTGTTTATTAAGGGAAGGTTGAAGGGGCTTAATCTAATGGGGTGTCTGAGAGGGGCGAAGCCCCTTCAAAAACAATCCCTCCCCCTCTCCTTTGAAGGAGAGGGGGATTAAGGGGGTGAGGTTCTAATAATCCCAACTAAAAACCGAACATCTGGGCGGCTGCTTCGGCGAGCTTCATTACGAAGCCGGGGATAACACCAAGCAGTAACACGCCGAGGCAGGAGACGGATAGAGCTAACCTCAGGGCTCCAGAAGAGGGCACCTTTTCCTCGGAGACTGGCTCACCAAGCCACATCACCTTCACTACGCGGAGATAGTAGTAGGCGGATATTACACTATTTATTACGGCAATAACTACTAGCCACAGCAAGCCATGCTGTACCGCCCCGCTGAAGATATAGAACTTAGCCATAAACCCAGCGGCTGGTGGCATGCCAATAAGAGAAATAAGACACAATGTCAAACCTAAAGCCAGTAGCGGCGCCCGCTTACTCATACCAGAGTAATCCTCAATTAGGTCACTATTGACCTTGTTGGAGATAGCGATAATGGCAATGAAAGCTCCTAGGTTGGCAAATGCATAGCCGGCCAAGAAGAAGAGAACAGCGCTTCGCCCAACCGCATCAGCCACTGGAGACAAGCCCACTGTGGCTAATCCCACCATAAGGTAGCCGGCCTGAGCTATACTGGAGTAACCTAGCATTCGCTTGATGTTGGTCTGGGGGAGAGCGACTATATTGCCCAGGGTCATACCGATAGCGGCCAGCACAGCAAAGATTAATCCCCAATCCAGACTCAGCCATTGTGGTAAGCCAAAGGCAGAGTAGAAAACCCGCAAAATAATGGCGAAGCCGGCAGCCTTGCTAGCCACCGAGAGATAGGCAGTTATTGGTGTCGGCGCCCCTTCATAAACATCAGGCACCCACATATGGAAGGGAACAGCCGCAATCTTGAAGCCGAAGCCAGCTATGAGTAACACTATGCCTAAAATAAGCCCCGGGCTAGACAGAATACCTGACAGAGACATAGCCTGGATAACCTGGGCAATCTCCCCTAGCTGCGTCTTACCGGTAAAGCCAAAAACTAGTGCCATACCATAAAGCAGCACTGCCGAGGCTACGGCACCAAGCAGCAAGTATTTGAGTGAGGCTTCGGTTGACTTAGGGTTTTTGAGGAAGCCAACCAGAACATATAAAGAGATGCTGGTCAGCTCTAGGGCAACATAAATAGAAATTAGCTCGGCGGTAGCCGCCATCAGCATCATGCCCAGAGCTGATAAAAGCACCAGAGCATAGTATTCACCCTGAAAGCGAGCAAACTTGGATACATAATCGGTAGAAGCCAGGATAACCAGGGCGGCAATACCTAAAAATAACAGCTTAAAGAACAGGGCAAAGTTGTCCACCGCCAGCATATTATTGAAGATAGCCTGAGAGCTACCTCCCCACATATCAGTCATCGCCATAGCTATGGTGAAGCCAGCAGCTACCACCAACCCAGCTATACTGACCACTGCCAGTAGCCCCTTTCGCTGGATAAAGAGGTCAAGCAAGATTACCACTATAGCGAAGGTAATCAAGCTCAGCTCTGGTATAAATAGCTCAAGATTCAACAGCTTGCTCCTTTAAGCACCCGCTTTACCCACCTAATAAGCCCACTATGGGCGAAATACCGAGCTTAATAATATCAGTCAAAATTGCCGGATAGATACCAACCAGCATAATCACGGCGATGAAAGCAAACATATATACTCTCTCTAGAATATCGGCATCCTTAACGCCATTGTATTGCTCCAACACCGGACCATAGAATACACGCTGTAGCATCCACAATATATACCCAGCGGTGATAACAATACCCAGCACGCCCAGGATGGTATAAACCTGAATTCCAGAAACAGCAGTGCTGGTAAAGCTACCGACAAAAACCAGAAACTCGGCAGCGAAACCGCTGGTGGTCGGTAGCCCCAGAGCCGCCAAGCCAGCCACCGAGAAGATGACGGCGATAATCGGTATCTGCCGTACCAGACCCCCGAGCTTCCTGAGGTCGCGCTCTTTTACATTGTGCATTACCAAACCCGCCATAGCAAACAGGAGCCCGGTAATAATACCGTGGCTGAACATCTGTAAGGCGGCTCCAGTCAGGCTCACCTGACTCAGGGCAAAGATGCCCAGAAGCACATACCCCATATGGCTGATGCTACTATATGCAATTAGCCGCTTCAGGTCAGTTTGCCTCAGGGTTACTGCTGCCCCATAGAGCACACTGATTACGGCCAGGGTAACTAATAATGGCGCATACCGGTGAGCCACCTGTGGAAATATGGTTACACATAGGCGAATCATCCCGTAGCCACCCATCTTAAGTAGTGCCCCAGCCAGCACCACACTCACTGCCGTTGGAGCATCGGTATGGGCATCAGGTAACCAGGTATGTAGCGGAAAGACAGGTAGCTTAACGGCAAAGCCAATTAAGAGAAGGAAGAAAATAGCCACTACTGGAATCACTGCGGTGAATGAGGCAATTCCGGTCTGGGCTATATCCACCATACTAAGACTGCCAGTGGCAAAATACAGGCTAAGGATGCCAGCCAGCATCATAGCACTGCCAAATAAGGTGTAAACAACATACTTTATTGCCGAGTATTCTTTCCTGCCCGTCCCCCAGATAGAGATTAAGAAATACATCGGGATGACCTCTATCTCCCAGAAGAGGAAGAACAGCAAGAGGTCCAAGGAGCAAAACACCCCCAGGATGCTTGTTTCCAAAAGCAGAAGCCAGGCAAAATACTCCCTGGGTCTGAGGTTAATCTTCCACGAGATGAGAACCACCAGGAAACCGAGGAAGGCTGTCAGTATTACCAAGGGCAGGCTTAGTCCATCAACACCCAAATGGTAGTGAGCATTAAGCGCGGTAATCCATTCTACCTTTTCTACAAACTGAAATCCCCCGGCCGCCTTATCGAAATTAAAAAAGAGAAAGATTGATAAAGCCAGAGGAACAAAGGTAAAGATGGCAGCGAGGCGCTTAATCACCCGGGCTGATAAACCGGGTATAAACGCAATTAAAATCGCCCCTGCTACCGGCAAAAAGATTATGGTTGTTAGGTAATTAAAGCTCAAATAACCCGACTCCTATAGAAATTCTTTATCAACCTCACCCCTTGTATCCCCCTCTCCTTCAAAGGAGAGGGGGATTATTCTTGGAGAGGCTTCGCCTCTCTTTAACTCTCCTTTTAATTTTTAGCCAAAGAAATACAGGCAGAGAATAATAGCTAAAATACCTATGCCAATGAACAGACCATAGAGCTGTAGCTGACCGGTCTGTGCCCTCCTGATAGCCCTACCACTAGCCATAGCCCCATTAGCTACTCCGTTTACTGTCCCATCTACTCCACGACTATCAAATTGCTGCAAGCCAGCAAAAAGTCCATTGATTAAAGTCTTACCTATAAAGACATTTTCATAGAGTTCATCGAACCAGTATTTTCTATAGAATAAGGTGTGGAGTGGAGAAAAGAGTCCGCGTATCCGCTCTGCCGACAGCCATTTAGCACTGTAAATAGCGTAAGCCAGGAGAATGCCCGAACCAGCCAGTATTAGTGATATCCACGGTAGAGGATGGGCTAAGATGCCAAAGAAGCCTTCAGCAAAGCTATATGTCTCGCCATGACCCAGAAGCGCACCAAAGTGTCCGGTAACATTCCAGAAACCAGAAACCACCGCCAGGATAGCCAGAATCACCATCGGCGTAACCATTACCGAAGGTGATTCGTGAGGCTTGCCATGAGCCTCTGAACCACCCCCACGATACTCACCGCCAAAGGTCATAAATACTACCCGGAACATATAAAAGGCAGTCATAAATACGGTTATCATTGCCAGATAAAATAAGATAGGCTGGCTTGTCAAAGAGCTGGCTAATATCTCATCCTTACTCCAGAAGCCGGAAAGCGGCCAGATGCCAGCAATACTCAGCGAGGCAATAACAAAAGTAGCATAGGTCCACGGCATCACCTTGCGCAGTCCCCCCATCTCTCGCATATCAAATGTCCCGGTAGCGTGATTAACACTGCCCGCTCCGAGAAATAGTAGTGCCTTGAAGAAGGCATGATTAAACAGGTGGAAAATACCAATAGCTACCCCACCAGTCCCCAAGCCCAGCATCATATAGCCAAGCTGGCTGATAGTAGAATAAGCCAGAACTCGCTTAATATCGGTCATCACTAAGCCCATAGTAGCTGCAAAAATAGCGGTGAAGCCACCAATGATGGCTACTGTGGTCAATGCCTCCACCGAGTGTCCAAAGAGGGGGAAGGTGCGAGCTACCAGAAAGACGCCAGCGGCTACCATCGTGGCAGCATGGATTAA
>Ga0209991_10001609_pt1 | contig 10285 bp, 9 predicted proteins | sample ChitaG_FD_183167 | JGI IMG/M metagenome (GOLD analysis project Ga0209991, IMG submission 183167) | Deep subsurface microbial communities from South Pacific Ocean to uncover new lineages of life (NeLLi) - Chile_00310 metaG (SPAdes)... | ecosystem: Environmental > Aquatic > Marine > Oceanic >... | reverse complement strand
GAACCCACGCCTATCTGGCTTGAAACCCATCCCCACGAGAGCCGGCTCGAGGGTGTTGAATATCCCTGCGAGCTCCTCAGCCCCCTTGGCCAAGCCCACCCAGACGACCCTGGGCCGCCCAAGGTTGGGGAAGACCCCGATGTCTTCGAGCTCCATGGGGAATGGGGCGAACTCCAACTCTGAGACGAGGCCCTTGACGTCTTCCAGGATCCCCTCGCCGACATCTCCCAGAAACCTCAGGGTCATGTGGATGTTCTCCCTCTCTACGGCCTTCAGATCTGCCCCGGTCCCCTTCAACCCCACCTGGACGCGCCCAAGGGCGTCGAGGATGGCGGCGTCCTCGACCTCCACTGCTATGAAGCAACGTACTCCCACTGCGACGGCACCCGACTACGCCTATAACACATTCTAGAATATAATGTTGCCCAGGAGCGCTGGTCCGAATCCACGAGGGCCCCCAAGCGGATCCTAGTTCTTGATGGGTCGGTCTCCCTTCTCAATCAGACATATTAATCCACGTCCTCTTCTAGGTGCAATGGACCCCCTGCCCTTCGCCCTCGTAGTGGCCTCGGCATTCTCCCACGCATCCTGGAACGTCCTGGCGAAGAGGGGCGAGGACAAGGAGTCCTTCATGTGGCTCATGACTTTCACCTCTTTCTTCACCCTCCTCCCCGTCTTCTGGTTCGTCCTCCCGGACTGGAGGCTCCCGGCTTCGGCCGTGCCATACTTGGTGGTGAGCGCCGTCGCCGAGACCCTCTACTTCGTCTCCCTGGGCCGGGCGTACGAGCTGGGGGACCTCTCGGTCGTCTATCCCCTGGCCCGGTCCTCGCCCCTGTTCCTGACCATCCTCGCCGTGGCCTTCCTGGGAGAGCGCATCTCCGCATGGGGGGCGGTCGGCATCCTCCTCATGCTCCTGGGCGTATACACGATCCACCTCAGGAGCTTCTCCACAGACGACCTCCTCCTGCCCCTGAGGTCCCTCAGGGAGCCCGCCTCCCAGTTCGCCCTCCTCACAGCCCTCTGGACCACCGCCTACTCCCTCTCGGACAAGGTGGGCGTCACCAAGGTGAATCCTCTCATCTACGCCTTCTGGCTCGAGGCCTTCATCCTGGTGCCCATGACGATGGTGATCTTCTACAGGAGGGGCTGGGGCGCCATCGCCGGTGAATGGAGACAGTCGAAGGCCCAGGCCACCGTGGCGGGGTTCCTAATGAGGTTCGGCTACGTCCTGGTGCTGGTGGCCATGAGCCTCGTGCAGGTGAGCTACATCCTCGCCCTGAGGCAGCTGAGCGTGGTCCTGGGCGCCGCCGCCGGGGTGCTCCTCCTCGGGGAGAGATACGGCAGGGTGAGGCTACTGAGCTCCGGGATCATGTTCCTCGGGGTCTACATACTCGTGGTCCTGGCCTGAGCTTGGAGAAGCAACACGGCCCAGGGCGCCCCTAAGCCGGTTGAGGACACCTCCTGGGGCGCTATTTACTTTTTTTTTGAGCCCGGGAGCTTTTCGAGGATCTCGTCAACCATCCTCGGCTGGGTTATCAGGGTGTCGACGATGAGATTCGTCAGGTTGAAGAGTATCAGGGCGGTATCCTCGTCGTCCCCGGGATCTATCTGGCCCGGGTTCACGGCCTCCTCCCCTATCATCCTGACCGAGTGGAGCGCCTGCTGGAACTTGGCGTCCAGCCCCCTGTTCTTCAGGTTCTCAATATTATCAATGACATCCTCCTTTTCCCCGAGGTGGGATATCAGCTTCTCCAGAGCCGACCTCAGCAGAGCCGTCGCCGACCTCGGAGATGCATCCAAGATACTCCTGGCTTCGAGGAACTCCTTCTTGATCTCCCCGGGCATGTCTTCGAGGGGGAGGGGGGCTTTCCCCGAGACGGGGTAGATGATATTCCCGTCTATCCAGAGGGCGAAGTTGCTGCATTTCTCGCACGTGCTGACGGAGAGGACCGCGCCGGCGATGCTCGTGCCCTTCTCTGAGTCATCCTCCAAGGTTACATCGTACCAATGCTGGTGGGCAAACACCCCGCAGTGAGGGCAGTGATAACCTTCGCCCTTGAACCATGGCAGGACGTACTCAGATTTCATGTCGTAAGCTATTTTCTTTTAATGACTTAATAAGCTACTCGCCCTCGTCGTGTCATCCGCCGTTCTCAGCCAAAAATGCGCAGGTATTGGGCATTAACCGCCTTTTAACCACCTTTTTCCTCTTCCCCCGCTTATCACTGCCTTTTCAAGATCGTTTGTTGAGCCCCTGAAATGCCGTATAATGGCATGAAGGTCTCGCCTTCCCGAAGATATGACAAAAACCTCTGTGAACATTGGATATCTGTATCATCCAGTTCAGCGTATTATGAACTCGATCTGGCCTTTCAAAACGACCCCAGATGTGTGTCGTTCCAACTACTTACACACTCCTAAATTAAACTGTATTTCTAATACAGATTGAAAACATGGGGGAAAAATAGTGCAAATTGAAGCCGAAATCGATCCTACTATGGTACAGGAGAAGAGCATCGAAGAGATAGCCAGGGAAGCGGTTCCGAAGATCAGCATTCTGGGAGTCGGAGGCGGCGGATCCAACATCGTGTCATGGATAAAGAGGGACGTCGTCTCAGCCCGGACCATCGCCCTAAACAGCGACGCACAGCACCTCAGCATATCCAAAGCCGACGACAAGATCCTCCTCGGATACAAGACCACCCGGGGCCTCGGATGCGGGGGTTTCCCCGAGCAGGGCCTCAAAGCAGCCGAGGAGAGCGCAATAGCCATCGAGAAAGCCGTCGGAGATTCGAGCCTCGTCTTCGTCACGACCACCCTGGGCGGCGGCACGGGAACCGGCGCTTCACCACTCGTGGCCAAGATCGCCAAGGAGCTCGGGAGCCTCACCATCGGGGTGGTGACCATACCCTTCGATGTCGAGGGGACGAGGGTGGAAAAAGCCAGGGAAGGACTTCGTAACCTCGCGGATAACTGTGACTCAGTCATCGTCATCGACAACAACCGTCTCAGGAAGGTCGCCGGAGAGCTTCCGCTGAGGGACGCGTTCGGAGTCGCCAACGATAGCATAGCCGTCTTCATAAAGGAGCTTTCTGAGACGCTGTCCAGGCCGGGACACATGAACATGGACTTCGCCGACTTGAAAGCCATCATGAAAGGGGGAGGGGTGTGCGCAATCGGCTTCGGACATGGCTCTGGGGACACCAAGGTCGAGGACGCCATCACGAAGGCTTTGGACTCGCAGCTCCTCGACATCGGAGACATCAAGAAGGCCAAAGGAGCGCTCATCCACATTGAGGGCGGAGAGGACATGACCCTGGAGGACGTCAACAGGGCCGGGGAGATGATCCTCGACAAGGTCTCGCCAAGCGCCATGGTGACATGGGGCGCCAGGGTCAACAGCGACCTCAAGGACAAAATAAACGTGACTATCGTCTTGGCGGGGGTGGACAGCCCGTTCCTGAGCAAAAGGTCCAAGGCGAAGCCCAAGGCCGATAAGAAAGAGACGCCCAAACTGGTGGCGAAGAAGACCGATAGGAAGGGTAAGAAGACCCTGAAGGTCGCTCGTTCTCCACCTTGAGACGCCACGTTCGACTCGACGCTCGATTCTCTTTTTTCAAACCCTTTTTTCTTTTTTGTATCTTCTAATCGGGAAATGGTTTGTACCCCGATTGAGCGTACTCTCTCTGGATGAATTTGACCCGGACAAGTACAAAATGATTTAGAGGAGGTCCAGTTGTACTAAATGATCCGTGATGAGGATTGTTTTCGACAACCCCTTCGAGGCCGGAGGCAGCTGGTTCAAGGGGAACGTTCATACCCACACCACAAACTCCGACGGCCAGATGACGCCAGGACAGGTGATCCGCCGGTACGAGGAGGCTGGATACGACTTCCTGTCGATCACCGATCACGGCGTCCGAACGGACACCGAGGATTTGTCCGGATCAGGCATACTGCTGATCCCGGGGGAGGAGATCTGCGTGGGCTCCTCGGAGTGGGGGAGATTTTACCACATCATCGGCCTCAACGTCGGTGAAGGCATTCCCGTAGAGGACTTCCAGAAGGAGGGGAATCCCCAGAGAGTCATCGATCTCATCAGAGGACAGGGAGGCGTCGCCATCCTGGCCCATCCCTACTGGTCCGATCTAAACTTCCACGACCTCGCCAAGTTCAAGGATCACATAGGCGTCGAGGTCTACAACACCACCTGCGACCTCACCATCGGCAGGGGCTACTCCACCGTCCACTGGGACGACCTCCTCACCGCGGGCCAACGCCTCCTGGGGTTCGCCGTGGACGACGCCCACTGCCTCGATAAACCCCTCCTTCCCCTCGACATGTGCAAGGCCTGGATAAGCGTGAAGGCCCGGAGCCTGACCGTGGAGAGCATCATGGAAGGCATCGGGAGGGGGCGCTTCTACTCAAGCAACGGCCCAGAGATCCGGGGCATCGAGATCGAGGGAGGAGAGATCCGGGTAGCTTCCTCCCCAGTAAAGTCCATAGCCTTCGTCTCCAACGGGGGTCACGGAGAGAACAACACCGTCGAGGAGGGCTCATTGGAAGAAGCCGTCTACACGGTGACGGGCTCCGAGGCCTATGTCAGGATCGAGATCACGGATCGGAGTGGCAGGAAAGCCTGGTCGAACCCGGTCTACGTGGAGCCCTGACCTCGACCCTTGATAGGGGCTTTTCGGCTTCGGGCATCAACCGATTTAAATCAAAGTCCCCTGTCTTTGAATGGATGCGTTATGGTGGTGGAGGCCGGGGGATGAGGATAGGCGGCATCGTCGACATGTCCACCATAGACTGGTACGGCAACGTCTCTCTGGTCGTCTTCTTCGCGGGCTGCAACTTCCGCTGCCCCTACTGCCAGAACTCGAGCCTCCTCCCCCTCGACTCGGGCCAGGAGGTCGACGCCGAGTATCTAAGACGGCGAATAGAAGTTGGCAGAGACCTCCTTGACGCCATTGTCATCACCGGGGGCGAACCCCTTCTCCAGCCCGAAGGGATAGAGGAGGTCGCAGGTATCGCCAGAGATCTAGGCCTGAAACTCTTACTCGACACGAACGGGAGCCGGCCCAACGTCGTCCGAAAACTCCTCGAGGCAGGGCTGATCGACCGGGTGGCCCTCGACGTCAAGGCTCCTTTCACACCGGAAGATTACACAAGAGTCGCTGGCCCAATGGGAGGGACGCTGTACCGAGAGGTCGAGAAGACGCTGGAGATCTGCAACGACTCTGGGGTCGAGATAGAGGCTAGGACCACAGTCGCCCCGGGAGTCTCGGATGAGCTGGAATTCATAGAGAGGATCGCATCAGCGATCAAAGGGAGATGCGATGCATACTATCTCCAGCAGTTCGACAACACGGGAGATGTCCTTGACCAAGAGTTGAAAGCCAAGGATCCCCCCAGCAGGGAGAGGATGATGGAGCTGGCCGAGGTAGCCCTCGCAGCCGGCCTGAAAAACGTGAGCATCAAGACGAGGAAGATGGGGTTAGAAAGGGTGAGTTGAGAGATGCCGAAGAGAAGACTGGTACTAATCACGGGGATGTCCGGATCGGGGAAGACAACCCTGGCGGGCCTGTTCAAGGATCGAAGCTACCGGGTGCTGACCATGGGCGACGTGATCCGGGACCTGGCCCACGAACAGGGCATCGAACCCACGCCCGCCAACCTGGGACGCCTCGCCCGGGAGATCAGGACGGAGGGGGGGCCGGCCGCCGTTGCGGATAAATGCGTGGAGAAGCTCATTACCCTCTCCGATGAGAAGATCGTGGTGGACGGGATCCGGAGCATGGAGGAGGTGGACATCTTTTCTGGCTCCTTTGGCGTCGACCTGGTGGCTGTATTCGCATCTCCGGAGACCCGGTATCACCGGCTGAGGGAGAGGCACAGGATGGATGATCCAGTGGACTGGAAGGCGTTCCGGGCAAGGGACGAGCGGGAGCTCGGGTTCAGCCTCAGCAGGGCCATAGCCCTAGCTGATCACATGGTCGTGAACGAGAGAGGCTTAGACGACCTGGCCCAGGAGTTCAGGAAGCTGTTATCGAGGCTCGAAAGGGGATAGCAGGTGAAAGGAACTGTAAGGGCCACCGTCAACCTCACGGAGAGCATGGAGAAGGTGGCAAGGGCTGTAAGAAACATGCTGGGTGATATCGAACTCCTAGAATCGGAGAAAGGCTGCCTCATGATCCTCGAAGGGCGCCTCGATCGAATCGAAGATTTGGCCCCGCTGAGAGCCGCCTTCGCGAAAATGAGGATCAGGGACGCCGCCCGTTCCTTCTTCAAGAGGATAACCCAGGAGGACCTCCTCTCCTTCGGGCTGAGCAAGCAGGCGGCCTACGCGGGTCATGCCTCCTTTCACAGCTCCGGGGAGTCGTCACTCGGACCTATCCAGATTACGATAAATGGGGATGTAGACTCCGTGATCGACTATCTCTGCAACAAGGGTGGATGACGGGTGTTTTGGATTCATGCGTTGAGAATGTGAGCCCTCTGCAAGGTTTGATTGTTCAGCGTGTTTTCGGTTTGAGTGTGTGTAATGTGGAGGTTTTTTATGAGGTATTACGAATTATAATGTGAAAATTACCTAATTATGCAACAAACTATATGAAATATGTAACCCCGATCATTTCTATTTACAGTATATATTTTTACGTGATCAATCCGAAAAGGGATAAATATATAATCCCCTCCTTGGATGAACGGGTTTACAAGGTGAAATCATTTGGATAGTTATGTTGAAAGCGTTTACAACAACGTCGTAGAGAAGGATCCACTGCAGAAGGTTTTTCACCAGGCTGTCTACGAAGTCCTGGAGAACGTCGAGCCTGCGATCAAGAAGTTCCCGAAGTACAAGGAGCACAAGATCCTTGAGAGGATGGTTGAGCCCGAGCGGATCGTACAGTTCCGTGTCCCCTGGAAGGACAAGGACGGCGAGATCCAGATCAACAGAGGCTACAGGATCCAGTACAACTCCGCCATAGGCCCCTACAAGGGCGGCTTCAGGTTCCACCCCACTGTCAAGCTGGGCCTCCTCAAGTTCCTGGGCTTCGAGCAGACCTTCAAGAACAGCCTGACCGGCCTCCCCATGGGCGGCGGCAAAGGTGGCTCCGACTTTGACCCTAAGGGAAAGACCGATAGTGAGGTCGAGTCGTTCTGCACCAACTTCATGATGGAGATGTACAGGCACATCGGCCAGTTCGTTGACGTCCCCGCCGGAGACATCGGCGTCGGCGCCCGGGAGATCGGCTATATGTACGGCGTATACAGGAAGATCACAAACATCCACGGGACCTGCGTCCTGACCGGCAAGGGCAGGATGTATGGCGGTTCCCTCATCAGACCCGAGGCAACTGGCTACGGTAACGTCTACTTCTGCCAGGAGATGCTCAAGACAAAGGGCGAGGACATCAAGGGCAAGGTCGTCGCCATCTCGGGTTCTGGCAACGTCGCCCAGTACGCCGCTGATAAGTGCCTCCAGCTGGGGGCCAAGGTCGTCACTATGAGCGACTCGAGTGGGTGCATCTATGTCCCGGATGGCATCACGAGGACCCAGTGGGAGTGGGTCATGGAGCTGAAAAACGTCCGCAGGGGGCGTATCAAGGAGTTCGCCGAGGAGTTCAACGTCGAGTACGTCGAGAAGGGCAGGCCATGGGGCTACAAGTGTGATGTTGCGCTTCCATGCGCTACCCAGAACGAGCTCGACGGAAAGAACGCTCAGGACCTGGTGGATAACGGAGTCCTCGCCGTCGGCGAGGGAGCCAACATGCCCACCACCCTCGAGGGGATAAAGATCTTCCTGGAGAACAAGATCCTGTATAGCCCCGGCAAGGCCTCCAACGCCGGAGGAGTGTCCACCTCGGGCCTCGAGATGGCCCAGAACAGCCAGCGCTACTTCTGGAGCAGGGAGGAGGTCGACGCCAAGCTCCACCAGATAATGGTGAACATCCACAACAACGCCTACGAGACATCCAAGGTCTTCGGCCAGCCTGGTAACTACGTCATCGGAGCGAACATCGCCGGCTTCTTGAAGATCGCTGACGCGATGATAGCCCAGGGCCACATCGCATAAACGTCCTATGCGGGTTCCAACTTGAGTCCCGCAACTTCCCTTTTTTCAGTAAAAAATTAGATCTCCGTAACCTTGATACTAGGTCGAGTACAACTTCTTCAAATACATGTACTGCCTCACATGCGTCGAAAACTAAATGCAGAAGGCCATAATAGCCGAGGAGTTCTCAAGATCGCTTGTACGAAAAACAAAAGACGGATTCGAGGACTATCCTCTTTAATGAAAAAATGGATCATTTTTTCTTGCGACTGTAGCGTCTCAAAGCTACGTCCGCCGATACTTGCAGGGGATCGTAGAGATCTGAAACAGCGGGGCAGTAGGCCAGCTCGAGGGTACAGAACTCTTCTATGGTTATTTTTTTCCTGATGGCTAGGGATATCACGTTTACGCGCCATGCGGCTCCCTCCTCCCCGATGGCCTGACCCCCTATGATGCGTCCGCTGCCGGCGTCTACCAGAATCTTCACGGATATATCCTTGGCACCGGGCATCCACTTGGGTTTTGTATGCATGTTCGCCCTGCCCGAAATGACCTCGAAGCCGTTCCTCTCGGCTATGGGCGTGTTGTATCCGGTGCACGCTATCTCCAAGTCTCCTATGAACGAGACGAAGGTTCCAATGTCGCCGTCGTAGACTGCGTCGCCTCCGGCGGCGTTGACCCCCGCGACGGTGGCCTGCTTGAAGGCCGTGGTTGCGAGTGCCACGTTTATGGGTTTTCCATCGACTCCACTGAAGGCCTGGGCGCAGTCACCGATGGCATAGACGTCCGTGGCGCTCGTCAGCATCCTTTCGTCGGTCGCTATCCCTCCACGATCTACCGATATGCCCGCCTTCTCAGCGAGGGTCGTCTCAGGAGCCACGCCCACCGCCATGACCACAATATCGGTCGGTATCGTCTCCCCGGCGATCTCCACAGACTCTACACGATCGGTGCCGTTGATCCCGTCTATGCCCTTCCCGAACCAGATCTCCAGACCCTCGGATTCTAGATACTCTCGTATCAGCTTCCCCATGTCAGGATCAAGGTTGCGCGGAAACGGGGGCGGGCTACGCTTTGTCACTCCAACCTCCAGTCCGAGTTCCTTCAGGGCGAAGGCGATCTCGAGGCCTATGGCTCCTCCGCCGACCACCACTGCCTTCTTGCTCTTGAGGGCGGCTTCCTTCAGCTCCTGGGCTTCCTCCGGGTTTGTGAAGACGTAGACGCCCCGTCCGAGGAGCTCATTGGCGCCGGGGATAGGAAGTATTATCGGTCTGCTGCCTGTCGCTATGACGAGGGAGTCGTATTCCAACCCGGAGGCTTCTCCCGTTTTCAGGTTTTTCACCTCCAACTTCTTATCCTGGGTATCGATGGACAGAACCTCGTGGCTCAGCAGCTTTGAGAGCTGCCTGGTGGTAGGGACGACGTGCTTCAGATCCTCGAAGCTCTCTACCTTTCCCTCCAAGGCGTAGGGAAGCCCGCAGGGAGAGAACATGTCGTAGTCGCGTCTCTCGACGATTGTGATCTCTGCGTTCCTGTCAATTCTCGAGGCGGCCCTAGACACGTATAGGCCCCCTGTGCCCAAGCCGATGATTACAATTCTCCGCGCACGAGGGGGAGAAGTCTTGCCATTATCCAATTCGTCAAACCTCTTCTATGAGAGACCAAGGTCTTTTAAATGCTTTTTATTAATGCAGCTTTCTTTCAACTGCGCACTTAGCGAATCTTTTGGGTGACGCTGCGTAAAAGAGTAGGAAAAATTATGGTTGATCTCACAGGTCCATCTCGATCTGGAGCTTCTGGGTGAGCTCCTTGTACCTGTTCCGGATGGTGACCTCGGTCACGTGGGCGCCCCTGGCTATCTCGCCCTGGGTCCTCCGCTCATCCGAGAGCAGGCTCGCGATGTAGGTGGCCGCCGCCGCGATGCCCGCGGGGCCCCTACCGCTGGTCAACCTCATGTCTATGGCCCGCTCAAGGATCTGCATGGCGATGTTCTCGACTTTACCAGAGAGGGCCAGCTGGTTCACGAACTTGGAGACGTAGCTCTTGGCCTCCACCGGGGGAACCCGGGTATTCAGCTTCCTCAGGAGGAACCTGTAGTTCCTGCCGCTCTCCTTCTTCGAGATGTTGGCTGCCACCCCCACCTCCTCGAGGGTGCGGATCACGTTGCACTGCCGGCAGGCCATGTAGATCGAGGCCGCAGCGACCCCCTGGATGGAGCGGCCCCGGATG
>Ga0209991_10001608_pt1 | contig 10287 bp, 8 predicted proteins | sample ChitaG_FD_183167 | JGI IMG/M metagenome (GOLD analysis project Ga0209991, IMG submission 183167) | Deep subsurface microbial communities from South Pacific Ocean to uncover new lineages of life (NeLLi) - Chile_00310 metaG (SPAdes)... | ecosystem: Environmental > Aquatic > Marine > Oceanic >... | reverse complement strand
TAAATCAACCACATCTGGATCCTGCGACCAAGGAAATGTGCCACCAAATTGTAATGTTATAATAGAGGGAAATATGTCGTGATAAAAGAAGCCGCACAATCCTCCTGAATCGTGTCCACTCAATTCGATCACTTCTCCTTTTTTATGTTTTGCGTTGCATCGACCTTTAACATCTGTTATAGTACCTACTATTTTATACGTTTTTCTCTCGTTTTCAGTCATGATTAAACTCATTATTTAATTTTGGATTTTTTTTTTCAATTCTTTCAGAATGCTATCTACCTTTTTATCCTTAATCCAATATCTTATTTTGGATGATTTTAATAGAGATTGAATTTTAAAATTAAGATCTGTTAATATTAGTTTATCCTCTTCAGATAGTTGAGGAACTTCTTCGATTTTTGCCTCGCTAATCTTTTTTATATGGTCTTCTATAGAAGGAATTTCTACTTGCTCCTTTCCTTCAATAAGAGCTTTTCTTAATACTTCTTTAATATTCTTAACCCAACCTTCTATCCAAGGATAAGGCTCGCTTTTTTTCGGATCTTTAATTTGAATATTTTTCCTTTTAACAATAATTAAATCGTCAGGGCAAGAGTTTTCGCACGCTCCACAGTAAAAACATTCTTTTTCGTTACACGCAATCTTGCCATATTTTAGGACATCTACAGCACTCTCAGGAATATAAAAAGATTCTACGGGGCAGATATTAACACAAGCTTTGCAATTTTCAGGAGAACATTTATGCAACATGTTCTTTTTTATTATAACTTCTCCTTCGATTGGGGAATCAATAGAAAAACAGTTAGTAGGGCATTTTCTTGCAATTTTATAGTATTCTGCAATATTATTTCTTTCACGTACTTCTATGCACCGTTGACATATCTCATTTTCTTGATCTTCAATGCAATTCTCTGAATCAATTTTATAAAATTTTCCGATAGAAGGAAATTCATCTAATGAAATATGTCCTTCTGGTTCGATATTATCGTGAAATGCGTCATTAGGACACACAATTACACAAAGCATGCAATAACAACATTTATCGTGATCAATAAAGAGTTTAGGGTTTGAATCGTCCAATATATTTTGGGCAATTTCTGGGATTGGACCAAGTTCTATTGCGTCAACTGGGCAGACAAGTTTACATAAACTGCATCCGATACATTTTTTAATGTCATATGTAAGTTTTTTATTTACATCTTTAAATTTCCAATTTAAAATTAATTGATCTTGATTGATCTCAAGGTTTTTCTCGATTTTATCTCCTTTAATTTCTTTTTCTGAGAGCATTTTGGAAATTCTAAGATTACCTCTTAAAAAATATAAATTCTAATTAGTTCTACGATATCATATTTAATAATCTTAACTATTAAATAAAAAAAGAAGCCAGTAATAACTGAATTTAGATTAAATAAGCTTAAATAGAATGAAGAAACATTTAGAGATCTCAATAAAAGATGCAGGTGTAGGATTTACTGCATTTGAATTACAAAGAATTTTTCAAAAATTTGGAAAAATTGAAAGATACGGCAAAGATTTCGATGTTGATATAGATGGTTCAGGACTTGGATTATATCTAGCAAAACGATTTATTGAAATGCATGGAGGAAATATTTGGGCAGAATCCGAAGGATTAAATAAGGGAGCAACTTTTAAGATTGAATTACCAATTAATTAAATAAGAGGCGGAAGCATTAATTATTGGCTATATTCATAAATTTACAGATTTTCCGGGATTAGAATAATAAAATTACTACCTTTAGTATAATCTTCAATAACCTTATTTTCCACCCAAATTTGACCATTATAAATCTCTAAAATCTTTTTTACAAGAGATAATCCTAAACCCATACCTTTGGATTGCTTTTCTTTTTTATATCCTTTTTTAAAGATTATTTTCTTCCTACCATCGGAGATTCCTATTCCATTATCTATGAATTCTAGTTTAAGGAATTTAATTCCATCTTTTTGTAATTTAGAAATTTTAATTAAAATTTCAATTATAGGATTATCATTGTATCTTGTAGCATTAATTAGGATATTTTCAAATACATCAAGCAGAAGTTCATTTGCGTTAACAGTGAATTTTTTAAAAGGAGAATCGATTTGAAAGTTTATTTTCTTTTCTTGGATTCCTTTTTGGGTAAATTCCATTGCTTCTTGCAGAAATGAGAAAACTTCTACTGGTTGAATAGGTACTTGAGTATATTCAATTTGAGATAGTCTTCTTACATTTAAAACTAATCTATTTCCTCTTTTAACTTGACTATTGACTAGATTCCATATCTCATGTAACTTGTTTAATTTTTTAGGATCTTTAAGGTAAATAAAGCTAAGTTCTACCACAGATGTTATCGTTTGAAGGATATTATTAATATCATGAGTAAATAGATCTTTATAGAAATTAACTTGATCATAAGCTTTATGGTATAGTTCCTCTGATTTTTTTAATTTCTGGTCAGCAATTATCCGATCAGTAACATCTCGTATAATTATAAGTATTTTTGATTCTCCATCTTTGTCTTTAAATAATTTTCCATTAGCCTCCATCCAGACATAATGCCCATTTTTATGCTTAATCCTTCCTTCTACTGCTCCTTCACCTGTTTCTGAAGCTTTTCTGAATTGCAAGATAATATTTTCATGATCATCTGGATGTACGAATTTCATCACATTTTGATTTATAGTATCATTAGATGAATATCCCATTATTCTCTTCTGAGCTTCTTCGTTAATATATTCTAATTCTAATTTATTATTTATAACACAAACTAAATCATTTGCACTTTCAGTAATAAGTCTGTATTTTTCTTCAGATTCTTTTAGTTTTTGTTCTGTTTTTTTACGTTCGGTGACATCATAAAAAATTCCTCGTGTCATTGTTACTTTATCGTTAGAAAAATATGGATTTGCATTTCCTTCTAAATATAATAGTTTACCATCCTTTGTAATAAAAGTGACATGTATATTAGAAATAGATTCTCCTTCCATAATTCTAGAAAACAAATTCTGGCAATGCTGCTGCGATTCTGGGTGAATTACATCATCTAATTTTAATGAATTGACTTCTTCTCTGGTATATCCAAGCATATCAAGCCAAGTTTGGTTGATAAAAATAAAAGAACCATTTGGTTCAACGCTTTGAATTAAAGCAGGAGTAGTTTCAATAATATCTCGATATCTTCTTTCGGATTCTCTCAACTCTTTTACTCTTAATTTAATTCTTTGCTCTAATTCTAAGTTTAAAGTCTTTAGATCTTGTTCGGATTCTTTTAATTTTTTTTCTATTTCTCTGCGTTTGAGAGCACTTCCAATAATTTCGGAAGTTATTTGAAGTAGAGAAAAATCTTCTTCGTTCCATTCTCCAGTTCCTCTAAAATTATCAAAGCCTATAAAGCCAGAAAGTATATTTCCGATAAATAGGGGTAAAACTAAAAGGGATTTGATATTTTGTTGCTGTATTATTTCCTGTTCCGCGGCTGCCTCTTCTGGCATCATCGAAACATCCGTAATGTGAATTACTTCTTCATTATTAAGCTTAATCATCCACCAAGGAAACATATCCTGTGGTAATCCTTGAAGATTTTCTTTTTCTGCTGTAACTCCTTTAGCACACCATTCATGTGTATTATCCATTGTTTTGGCAATGTTATTAAATTTAAAAAGATAACTTCTGCTCGCATTACTCAATTTTCCCATAAATTCAAGTGAAGCATTAATTGCCTTATCAAAATTTAAAGGATTAATAAAAAGTGATGATACCTTGGAAATAACCTTTTCAAATTCTAATTTTCGGTTAATTTTATTTTCTGCTTCTTTTCGTTTTGTTACATCTCTAATAAGGCCATAAAAGCCAATTACTATTCCCTCTGTATTTTGTTTTTCAGATAAGGAACTTTCTGCATATATCTTTTCTCTATTCTTTTTAATTAATTCAAATTCGAAGGGCTTTCCATCAATTTCATCAATATTAATAAATTCTTCTAATTTTTTATTTTCCAATTCTATAAAGTTTCTATAATTTTTTCCCACCAATTCTTCAGGAGAATATCCTAAAATATCGCACAATGAGTCATTAAAAAAGACTAAATTTCCTTCTAAATCAACCTCAAAATATCCTTCTTTTATACTTTCTAGAATCTCTCTATATTTTTTCTCACTTTCTTTAAGAACTCTTCCTCCTTTTTGTAATATTTCAACTGCATCTTTTTTTTGTGATAATGCCCAAAGACGTATTTCTGGTGTCTTTACCATTAAATCATCAAGTTGTAACTTAGTATTGAGTAATTCTTTTTGCAATTTCTTCTTATCATGAATAACTGTTGAAATATTGACAATAATATCCAATTTTCCAATTTTATAAGGAAACCCAAAACCCTCTACAGGAACATGAGCGTTTTTCTTAGTTTTAAAATAATATTCACTGTGCTTAGATTTATTTAAAATGAGCTTCATGAATTTTGACAATATTAAATCTTTATTTTCATAATTCAGTATGTCTTTTATTTGTAATTTTAAAATATTTTCCTTACTCTTATATCCTAAAACCTTAATAAGATTTTTATTCATATTAATAATACTCCCTTTTAAATCATGAATAAAAATTAAATTAGGGGAGTATTCAAATAATAAATCTATTAAATTCTCAGATCTGGTGTTATTGATACTCATGGATTACTTCTTTCTTTTTGTTTTATTACTCTAAAAAAACAATCATTAATTTAAAAAAATTAGAAAAATAAAAACATACTTTTATTTTTTGACATAATTAGTAATGAAATTCAATAATTTAAATTTTAAGAATTAATAAAATCAAAATATATTTGATACAATTGGAGATTGTCTTTCTATTTTACATCTAATTTAAGATATCCATAATAAGTACTGACAATGCCTATTATTACCAATACCCATGATAAAAAATAAAAAATTGTAAAACCAAAATGCCCCAAAAAAATGTAAATGCGATCTATTAAAAAGCATAATAATACTGAAATATAAGAGAGAGACATTATTGATAAAGATAAAAAAGATTTTCTAAAACCGGGATGATCGGTAGATTTGTAAGCTTTTATGGCCTTCGACAGAAATGGAAAATAAACCATAGACATAAACACAAATACAAAAAAAAAAGTAAGTACGTCGAATAACAGATTTCCTTTCTGAAAAATAAACAATGCAAAAATTAGATTAAATATTGTAAATCCTAAAGTAATATATTTATTAATTTGTTTTTTTTCTTTTTCAAAAATTTTTTCTTTAAAGGAATAGGAAAAAAAAATCGCAACTATTATGAAAACATACGTGATTCTGAAATCCGCTATCCTTAATAAAATCCAAGATTGTGGCGTAATAGGATCAGGAACATTATTATCTATGATATAGCCAATACCCGAAAAGGCGTTTAAAACTTTAGATACCCAAGAAAAAAAAATAGAAGCAGCATAACTTAGAAGAATTAATAATAATAATAAAGAGAGTTTATTTCGTACTTTAATATGGTTGTTCAAACATAAACCTACTAAAGGTATAAAAATTATTATTATAATACCTTCATATATCGTACCAACTAAATAATAGTCAACCATATATAAACAAGGAAGAACTTTTTCTATTTATTATTTTCCAAAAATCAATTTAAATATTACACAGTTAAGGAATCCACCGGTAATAATGATATTCAAAATATTGCCCCAGGATATAATCAAAAACTTTGAAAGAAAAAACAGTTAATGACAAAAAGGGTTAAGAAAAATAAGATTGACTTTCTTCGTCGAAACCGGTGATATATTCAATTGGCATCCCATCGGGTCTTCGATCCGGTGGGATATAAGTTATTTTTAGATTTGGAATAAATGATCCGATACCATTAGTAGCTATTATTATAACAGGGTGATCTGCCTTTTTAAAAACTTTTTTGCTAACCTTTAACATGTCTTGTCTACATTGCCATTCATCAATCACGCCTAATGATTTAAGATATAAGCTGAGAAGGATATGATATGTATATGCCCAGCCAATTTCATAGGATTGAGATTTGAGTATAATTCTTAGAGGCCTTTTGTTCATTACGATGTCCGTTCCTGGGTGAAAATGCATGCCACCTATAAAACCTCCGTGAGTCATTCCCATATCGACTAAACCCAAAGTTAATCCCACTCGATGTCGACCTAAAACCCCTCTCACATCATTTTTAACCTTTTCAAAAATAACCGGTATCTTATTTTTAAATTCTGATAGATTCATATTGTACCTTATTGATATCACGAAAAAGTCTGTAATTAATAATTATAGTAATTTTAATTACTAAATAATATTAAGCAAAAACTTTCTTAAGATTAAGAATAATAAGAATGACTTTCTTCATCAAAATCTGTTATATATTCAATTATCATTCCATCTGGTCGTCGAAAGGGTGAAATATTTGTTACCTTTAAATTAGGAATAAATATTCCAATACCATGTTCTGCGAGAATTATTGCTGGATGATCTGCTTCTTTGAAGATTTCCCTACTTACTGTTAATGTCACTTCTCGACATAAATTCTCATCATCCAAGCTAAGATTTTTTGGTTTTCCTTCAGTATCAACTCCCTTAATAAATCGCAAAGAATGAATGTATTCATGTAGTAGGATATGATAAGTGTAAGCCCAGACAATTTCATAAGGTTGAGACTCTAGTATAACTCTTAGAGGTGATCTATTCAGTACAATATCTGTTCCAGGTGAAAAATGCATCCCACCTATAAATCCTCCTTGATAAATTCCCATATCAACTAACCCTAGTGACAATCCTACTCTATGTCGACCCAAAACCCGTTTCACATCATTTTTAACTTTTTTAAATATTTTTGGCATCTCATTTTTCAATTCTGCTAGATTCATAATCCACCTCTATTTTAAAAATCAAAAAACCAATCATCGTCATCCTCCCAAAGAAAATCCATAAATGACGACATATCTTTCATAAGGGTTTTAACATTTGCTATTTTTGAATCTCTTGTAAAATTATCTAAATCAGAGAAAAATAATTTATCTACAAGATTATCAATGCTAATTCTTTTGCGAAATTGTACTGGATTGTAGAATAAAGTATAGATAATTTCCCGTTCTAGATTTTCGACTTCAGATTTTGGTTTTAAAAAATTTTGTTGGTAAGTTTCATTAATGATGTTCTTAAGTTCGACGATAAAGCACTCTTTATTTTGCAGTAATTTACTTCTCTCTACTTCTAAGTTCCTAATGTTGTGCTCGATATCTCTAATCTGTTGTCCTAAAAATCTTATTTTATTATCAGGTGTTTTAATGCTCTCAAATTTGATAGAACATCCAATATCTTTAAGATCAATAGATTTAACACTATTATCAATTTGAGCAATGCTGTATTGGATGTTATAATGATCTGGTGTTATATCAATTCTAATAGAAAGATTGCTTTTTATTCTATATTTCCCACCACGCTTTTCATCCCCTATCCTCTCAATAACATTGTTAGAACTCAGTTTATCTAATTGGCTGTGTACTGCTTGTCTTGATATCCCTAAAATTTTAGATAATTCCGAAGCAGAGTGGGGAACTTTAGCTAGTTTAGACAATATAATACGTCGGGTTGGATTTCCTAATATTTCTAATAAATTATCTAAACTAATGAATTGTTTGATCTCATTTTTTCTTTCTATTTCCAATAACATCACTTTATTTTAGCAAATTAAAATAATTTTTACCTATACATATCTTCAGATTCTTTTGAATATTGATCGTGAACTTTTTTAGCTCTGTCTGCTCCTTTAATGATTTTATCAATTGCCTTGTCGAACTCTGCTTGTTCTATCTCGATTTTGCTTACTAGTTTGGATTGAGCAACCTTAATTTTATCTTCTAACTCGCTGATATCTTTACTAGACGCTTTCTCTAATTTTAATTGCTCTAATTGCTCTTGATAGTCTTGTATTTCCTGCTTTTTTTCGTTGACGATAGGAATATTTTTCCGAATCGTTAATAAGGTTGCTTCTTCGCAAAGAGCTTGAATGTCAGCTCCAGTGTAGTCTTCTAAAGCTTCGGCTAATTTGTCATAGTTTATATCTTCGGCTAAAGGTTTATTCTTGAGATGAATTTTGAAAATATTCTTTCGGGTTTCGAAATCGGGCATAGGAATCTCGATATGCTTTCCGAATCTTCCTGATCTTAGCAAAGCAGGATCGAGCATATCAGGTCTATTTGTTGCAGCTAGTAGAATCACATCTTTCAAATCTTCTAAGCCGTCCATTTCGGTTAGAAGTTGAGATATAACTTGATCTGTTACCACTGAGCCTGCAGATCTACCCCTCATACCTGCGATTGCATCGATCTCATCAAAAAATATAATACATGGAGCGGCTGATCTCGCCTTCCTAAAAGTTTCCCTGACTGCTTTTTCACTTTCCCCGACCCACTTGGATAGAAACTCTGGTCCTTTTACTGATATAAAATTAATTTCGCTTTCGTGAGCTAATGCTTTTGCTAATAGGGTTTTTCCCGTTCCAGGAGGACCATACAGCAAAATACCACTAGGCGGTTTTGAAGATAAATGGTTATATAATTCAGGATACTTTAGGGGCCACTCAATTATTTCTCTTAGTTGCAATTTTGCATCTTCTAATCCCCCCACATCATCCCATGTTTCCTTGGGTTGAGAAATAACTACTTCTCTTAATGCTGAGGGTTCAATATTGTTTAATGCCGAAGTAAAGTCCTTCATTTTAATCCTAAGTGAGTTTAAAACTTCGAAAGGAATTGGTTTGTCTAAATCTATTTTTGGCAGAATTTGTCTAATTGCTATCATTGCCGCCTCTTTAGCTAAAGCTTCAACATCAGCACCAACAAAACCGTGAGTTCTCTCTGCAATCGTTCTTAAATCTACATCTTCAAATAACGGCATACCTCGAGTGTGAATTTGTAATATTTCATAGCGCCCATCTGTATCTGGTACTCCTATTTCAATTTCTTTATCAAATCTACCGGGTCTTCTTAGTGCAATGTCGATATCATTAACTCTATTTGTTGCTCCGATTACGATAATTTCTCCTCTCCCTTCCAAACCATCGAGTAAAGAAAGCAATTGAGCTACGACCCTCCTCTCAACCTCTCCAGTGGCTTCCCCTCTTTTTGGGGCAATCGAATCTAATTCATCAATAAATATTATTGAAGGCATGTTGTTTTTAGCTTCCTCAAAAATATTTCTTAAATTTTGTTCGCTTTGTCCGTAAAATTTACTCATAATTTCAGGACCACTAATTGTTATGAAATGAGCGTCAGTTTCAAAAGCTACGGCTCTTGCTAATAAAGTTTTTCCCGTTCCAGGAGGACCGTGCAGTAAAACTCCTTTGGGGGGATCAATCCCTATACTTTGAAATAGTTCCGGATGTTTAATAGGTAGTTCAATCATTTCACGAATTCTCTGAATCTCGTCTGCTAATCCGCCAATATCTTCGTAACTCACTCGTGATTTTTCTCTTTCTATTAATTCTTTATGTGTTTTTTCACTTAATTCAATCTCTGTTTTTAGATGAATTCTCACTGCATCTGTTCTTGGTTGAAAATCAACAACGATCAATTCGTAAATCTTATTGCCAGGTGCATAAAAACTCAAAATGTCGTCTTTGGTAACGACTCTGTTTTCTAATTCTGTATTTAATTTTTTAGTATTGATTCTAAATGATTCTGATAAGCTTGCAAAGACGACCTTTTCTGCTAAAGCAGCTTTAATTTTACGAACTTCTACGTAATCATCAATTGTAACATCAATATTTCTTCTTAAAAAAGGACCAAGTCTTATGGTGCCAGTCCCGCTATCTTCTGGTTTACCTGGAAATAACAGTGCTGCGGTTTTAGATTTTGAAACAGGGTGAGATATTTCTATAGCATCCCCAGTTTTGAATTCTAGTTTTTTAACTACCTCTGGATCGATTCTTATTCTACCCTTACCAGGATCATCCTTAAAAGCGTCTTTTACTCTTAACTTACTATCTTTTCCTTCAATACCACTTGAAATTCCACTCATGCTTATTGTATCCTCTAAGCTTTCTTCTTTCTCATTATTATTGATATTATACCATTATTAACCTCTAATACATGATCATCCATAGTAGATTCAAATGGTAAAAGTATTTCCTTTTCAATATTTACAAAATTGATTTCTATTAAGACTTTTAGTTTTCTTCCATCCTCGCTTAAACTCAAAATTATGTGCCCTTTTTCTATTCCGGGTGCTTCTATGACAATATCGGCAAAATCTTCGTGTAAATTA
>Ga0209991_10001607_pt1 | contig 10288 bp, 10 predicted proteins | sample ChitaG_FD_183167 | JGI IMG/M metagenome (GOLD analysis project Ga0209991, IMG submission 183167) | Deep subsurface microbial communities from South Pacific Ocean to uncover new lineages of life (NeLLi) - Chile_00310 metaG (SPAdes)... | ecosystem: Environmental > Aquatic > Marine > Oceanic >... | reverse complement strand
GCTCCTACGATTACCTAAGCAGACCGGTTATCCACTTTTAATTGTAGGCAGCATATTAGGATGTATTTTAATTTTTGGTGTGGGCGAGGCTCTCTTGCAATTAAAGGATCTTTTTGCTAATAAGTAAAAAAATAGAACAAAGAAGGTAATTAAACAAATGTTAGCCAGTATAAAGCAAAATTTTTTGATTCATGCTCTCAATTTTCTCTTTGCCACCCTTTCCTGGATAAAGAATGAAGTGGTCTTTAGGTGGTTCTATTCGCTTTTAGCCTGGCTGGCAGAAAAGCTCGTAAAAAAAGACTATTACGTGAAAAAGATAAGATGGATAAAGGGGCTATTTGACAGCAACCATCCCAGTTTAACCGCTACAAAAAAAATATTATGGGCCACCAACCCATACCATCGGAAAACAATTATCAAAACCTTTATCATTAACCATTGTCTGGTGGGAACCAATAAAAGAAAGGATTTCTCCGAAAGACATGATGGGCTCTATCCCCCCGGATTTTTTGTTATTAGCCCAAGCATGAAATGCAATCTGAGCTGTTATGGTTGTTATGCCGGCTACTATGACAAAAAGGCAGAGCTTACCTTTGATGAAATAGATAAGGTCATGACCCAAGCCAAAGAGATAGGTATGTATTTTTGTGTGGTTTCAGGAGGTGAGCCACTATTTCATCCAAGAATCTTTGATATATTTGAAAAGCATAACGATGTCATTTTCCATATGTATACTAATGGAAGCTTGATTGATGAGGAGGTCTGTCAACGATTTGCTGAAGTTGGCAATGTTATCCCGGCTATCAGTATTGAGGGATATCGAAAAGAGACTGATGAACGTAGGGGAGTCGGACATTTTGACCGCGTCATGAAAGCGATGGATTTATTAAGAGAGGCTAAAATCTTATTTGGATTTTCAGCCACATTAACACGGCAAAATACAGAAATCTTGAGCAGTGATGAATTCATTGACCTTATGATTGAAAAGGGCTGTATCATTGGATGGTATTTTATGTACGTTCCTATTGGGCGTGAACCAAATCTTGATCTGATGCCAACTCCCCAGCAAAGAGGATACCAACTTGAACGTCTGACCCACCTTCGGGCCTGCAAACCCATATTGTTGGCCGACTTCTGGAATGATGGGCCTGTAGTTGGGGGTTGTATATCTGGTGGAAGAAAGTATTTTCATGTCAATGCCAATGGAGATATAGAGCCCTGCGTCTTTTGCCACTTTGCGACTCATAATATCAGGACCAGTTCCCTTGAAGAGGCTATTAACTCACCCATGTTTCGGTCGATTCGCTCCCAGCTTCCGGTATACGAAAACCTCCTCCGCCCATGCACCTTGATCGATAGACCAGAGGTTAGTCGAAAGGCTATCGAAGATTATGGTGCCTACTTTACCCATGAGGGTGCAGAGATAATATATAATGACCTGGCTGATGATATTGATCAGTATACCAAAGAATATAGTAAGGTTGCAGACCCTTTATGGAAAACTCATTTCACTAAAGAAAAAACGTAATAGAGCAAGAGGCCATTCTTATTGCATCTTTTCATATTTCGCTTCCATAAGTATATCATTATCCTTTCTGGCATCCTGACTCTATTGGCCATTATTCTGACTACCCAGTTAAAACTCGATCTTAATCTTCTTTCACTTCTCCCTTCGGATAATCCAAGCGTCAAAACCTTCTTTGAAATTTCCGAAGATTTTGGGGTTCAATCGGTTTTGGTTGCCCTGGTTGAGGTGCCTCCAGACTTTAGCCAGAGGAAATCTGAATCCTTTATCGATCTTTTAGCTAAAAACCTTAGCCAAAGTAGATTAATCAACAAGGTTGAGTATAAAAGCAGAGAAAGGCAACTATCCTCTTTATTTCAAACATACATGGAATATTTCCCCCTTTTATTGAAGCCTGGAGACCTCAAAAAATTGACCCTAAAGTTGTCTGATACCGAGATCCACAGACGGGTTTGCGAGAACAAGAAGCTCTTGATGACACCGTTCAGTATTGTAACCAAAGAATTAGTTTATAATGATCCTTTGGGGCTCAGGGAGTTACTAAAGTCTAACGTAACGGTTCCTACCGGAAAAATGCCAATAAGACCACCTCAGGGATATTATTGCACCAAAGATGGGAGAACCTATTTCTTATTTATTAAGCCAAAAAAACCACCTCAGGATCTCACCTTTAGTAAAAGATTGATGGCAGAGGTCTATAATCTCGAAAAGATCTCTCTCTCAGAATTATCCGAGAAATATGAAGCTCCGGCAAAAGGTCTCAAGATATCCTATACAGGAGGTTATCCGATTGCCATTAGTGACGAGGTCACTACCAAAAGAGACATTAAGGTTACAATCGTGACTTCTTTCTTAGGGGTGTTGATTATCTTTGGTCTTTCATTCCGAAGGATAAGAATCATCTTTTATGTTGCCACTCCTCTTGCCATCAGCCTCATATGGACACTTGGATTTGCCAGAATTGTATTTCATCATCTAAACATTCTCACCTGTGTATTCTCTGCTGTCTTAATAGGCCTTGGGATCGATTTTGCCATCCATATTCTCAACCGTTATTTTAGTCAAGATGAAAAAGACTCAGATGTATCTACCCGCCTGAAGCACACCTTCCAAAAAACAGTTGGAAGTATCACCATCGGGGGCATAACTACGGCGTTTGCATTCTATGCCATTGCACTATCCGACTTCAGAGGGTTCAGGGAGCTTGGCATTCTTACTGGCACAGGGATCCTCTTGTGCCTGGTGGTTATGATTTTTTTGCTTCCCTCTCTCCTTATCTATTTTTCTAAAAAAAGTGGTAATGGCAGAGAGGTTACTGTAGCCGGTTTTGGCTTAAAGGCCTTATTAGGTATCCTCTGGAAATACCCAAGGATACTACTTAGTACTAGTTTTGTGATTATATTTCTATTAGGGATCCTTGGTAGTAAGATAGGTTTCGATGAAAACCTTAAGAATTTTCGCCAGGCCGATAACGATCTACTCCTTCTCCAAGATAAGATTACAGGCTGGCTGGGAGGTTCAACCGGGCAAGTCCTTCTGGTCGTTGAAGGTGATTCCGAGTCTGATCTTATGGAGATTAATGCCTCCATACATAAGGCATTAAAGGAGTTAGATGGTTCAGGCCTTATCGCTGGAGTTAAATCGATCAGCAATTACCTTCCCTCACCAAGTCAACAGATGATTAACAGAGAATTCATCAAGAAGCATCCTGAATATTTTAACGTGAGACGTATAAGAAGCACCTTTAATGAGGCATTGGAAGAAAATGGTTTTGAAAGTTCAGACCTGTATGATGAATATTTTAAGGTTTTAACAAAAGCCTTCTCAGCAAAAAAGAAACTTCTTCCTTCATCACTTCTCGATACAGAGATGGGTAATTTCTTAAGACTATTTGTCCTTGGGAAGGGTGACTCTTACAAGCTGGTAACATATATTATCCCTAAAAAGGACCTTTGGTCTACGGCTGATACAAAGGAATTAAAAGAGATGATCATGCGGAAACTGAGGGATAAAGGAATTGAAAAGGATTACTATAAACTTACCGGCGCCAATCTGCTCACTGGAGATTTAAAGGAAATCATCATCAAAAATCTAAAGTCCAGCATGTGGTTAGCAGGACTGATTATCGTACTTATACTTCTAATCTATTATCGAAATCTGAAATTACTGGCCTTATCAACCTTCCCTCTCATTGTTGGTCTGGCTACCTTATCCGGCATAATGGTCATCTTTAATCTCGATTTCAATTTTCTTAACTTTATTGTGCTGCCCATGATTATTGGTATAGGCATAGATGATGGGGTTCATCTAGCCAATACCTTTAGCCATACTAAGAATGTTAATATATTAGAAGGGGTAAGTCAAACCGGTAGGGCTGTTATTTTAACCTCTCTTACTACGCTGGTGGGCTTCGGCTCCATTGCCCTGTCACATTATCCTGGATTAAGGAGCATGGGATATGTGGCATGTATTGGAATCAGTACCTGTCTTTTTGCTTCTATTATAGTTTTGCCTGCCATATTTTCTATTATCCCCAGTCGCTGGAGAAAATTATCAGTCTAATCATAACTGTCCAGATAGCCACGAAGGCACCAAGACACAAAGAATAGATATGGGTTTTACCCCCTTATCTGAAGAAGGATAATTTTGTAATATTAGTGCCTTGGTGTCTTAGTGGCTGGATAGTTACGTTTAATCACCTTTTTTATCAGAAAGGATTGCCTTTAGATAGGGATAGCGAGAGCCTTTTTCACTGAATATCTCGCTCAGTGTCCCATCCGGTGTGAACAAGAGTAAAAGCAAATCATGGCGAACAAGGCTTCCATGTGCCGAAAAACTAAAACCGGACCCCCAGATATCAGTCAGTGGTATCCCAAAGGAGAGTCCGCTGTTGGACAATAAAGATCTCTGATAGATAAGGGCATCCTTCCCTTCCAGTTCTGCTACCTGGTCTGGGGCTCCTAAGGTTTCCAGCGCCTCCTGAAGTGTTGTCTTTCCTGCCTGAAACTCCTCAAGGGCATCGGAAACCGATCTTCCCTCCGTTGCTTTGATGAATCTATAGGATACACATCCTGTGAGTAAATTTCCCACTATGAAAAGGTAAATCAAGAAAGGGGATATCCTAAAAGGGAAAACCATAGGCTGCCTTGTGTGCATCCAGGGTAACACCATAATGGGTCATTATATTCTTTTTATCAAAAAAGATGACAATTTGATCGTAGTGTTTATCATAGTTCACAAAGGTTACAAGAATAAGCCAAAGACCAGTCCCTTTGCTAAATGATCGCCGGTAGATATATGCGTTTCCATTGGATAGCTTGACTATACTACTTGGAGCACCAAGTACCTCTGTTACTTCAGCCGCTGTACTCTTTCCTGGAATCAGCTTGTCGAGTCCGCTTGCATCAAAAGGGTGGTAATCCTTATTCTTTGCCCACCCAGCACAAGACTGCAAGAAAAATACTAACAAAAGAATAAAAAGGGATTTTCTAAATCTATTCAATTGGATACCTCCTTTCTACCTAAACGGTTCCGAAACGTTTTAAAATATTCCCTAGAGTACCCATTTATCTATATTAAAAAATAATCAACTCCCATATTTAGCATTGACAAAGGTTCTTATAAAATACTATCAAATAAAGTATAGAATAGATAAAGATTTTTATAGGAGAATAAATTCTATGGGAACAAAAGTCTATAAAAAAGGTATTACCCTTTTAGCAATCCTCTTGCTTTTTACGGTTTTGCCCGGGGAATTTGGTTGCGCTAAAAAAGTAGATGTATCAAAGTCTGAGAATTTTAAATACCTTGAAGGGACATTTGTACAGCGGATTAAAAAGATCCTTGTCGTAAAGTCCGATGATGGACAGAAGATGAATTTTAAAGTAGGAATGAGGACCGTTTTCATACCAAAGGCATGGCCAACTATTAATGATAGGCTCAAGATTAGGTATCTTGACAATGTCCTTTCGCACAGGGCAATTGGTAATTATTTTATTGCCTATGAGGTTAGAAAGGTAGGCTATACTCCTGATATTGGTCCCAAGACTGCTATTACCACCCCTCCGCCAGTGATACAGAGAGAGAAAAAAGCAATTCCTGAAATTCAAAAGGCAAAGATAGCTATTCTGGAATTTCAAGGACTCAACGAGGAGGCAAAGAAGGATAATATGGGCAAGATGGTAACTGAGATAATGACCACCTCTCTGGTCAACTCTCGAGCCTTTAGTATCATCGAAAGAGAAAAATTGAGCAAGGTCCTGAAAGAATTCCAGTTGAGTATAACAGGGGTGGTAGATGCAGCCTCAGCCAAGGAGATAGGAAAGATCCTTGGGGCTGATGCTATAATTACAGGCAGCGTGATGATGTTGAGAAATAAGCTGAGGCTGGATGCCAGGATCATTGATGTTGGCTCTGGGGCGATCCTGGCTGCAGAAAGTACCTTGGGTAATGTAGATATCCAGAGTCTTGGGCTAATGTGCGACAGAATTGTCGATAGTATTATTATAAAATATTATGAAAAGTCCCTGAAGTTAATTAATGGCTAAGGTTGTCTTGCTAATTCCCGGTAACAAAAAATGATCTCCTGATAGGTGCCATAAGACTTCACCAATGTGACCAAAGATAACTGAAGCCCACCTGTCAAATCTCTTCAATGGTCTGGTATTGCCCACTATCATTGTTTCAATTTCCTTAAACCCACAAAAAGTTAGCATCTTTTCCATCGTCCGCGGTGAAAAATCATAGAGATGGTAGGGGGTATGATAGAGATCTAATTTTTTACTGAGAGGGCCCAGTATCCTGACTATTGGAGTAGAATGAGGCCAGCGGAGAAGGATAAGACCACCAGGTTTAAGGACATGTCTCACATCCATCAATAGACCCATTGGATCAAGAACGTGCTCAATAACGTAAAAAAGTGTAACGGCATCGAAAAAGTTTCCAGGCAGAGAAAGATTCTCCAGCGTTTGAGAATACACATGTATATCCCATCTATCCCGTGCATATTGTCTACCAACCTCTGATATCTCTATCCCCTCTACCCTCCACCCACGGCACTTCATCTCTTGTAAAAAAAAGCCGTATCCGCAGCCAATATCCAGCAATCTTCCTCTACTGGTCTTGGTTCGAGATTGGATCAGGTCCGCAGATTTATCAGCTACTGGTTTCATCATTATCTCCCATTTGCTAATTTCTTCCAGTTGGATTGGCAAATAGTTCTGATAATTTTTCAATAATTCTTGGGCAGTGGGTCGGGGATGAAGAGACACCAGGCCACAATTCAAGCAGCGGAGGTAGTGCCATTGCCCTTTTTTATGGGTGATCCGAAAATCGGAAGTATTACAAATGGGGCAATGATTTAACTTCTGCATTGAAATCAGTTAGTTTAAGGTGTCAGAAATTCTATCCCGCAGTAAGCGGAAAAATCATTGATCTTTCGATGGAAATTGATTTGTGCCGTCCGCATGGAATGTTGGAATGTTGGAACGATGGAATACTGGGTACTAAAAACGGAAAAGATCATTTTTAATTTGTTCTCTATGCTCTCCTTGAGTTTGTTCAGGACAAATTCACCCATCATTCCACCATTCCACCTGTCGAGAGCCTCTAGGTCGAACGATTATTCCAATTCAGAACGAAGCGGTGCTAAGTTCTTTAGAGCGTTTCCGAGACTTTTTTTAAGTTGTCAAGTAAGGCCTCAATTGTCTTATCGTGTTTGGGTCTCACTTTTAAAATCCAGGCCAGTTTTTTGAAAAAACCTTTAGGTTGTACAATAATTGTGTGAGTTACTCGTGTGTATTCACCTACACTATCAAGCTCCCAAATTTCTGTTCCACCAGTAAAAAACCCATCCAAGAATTGGATTCGAATTTTTCTATCCAGAATAACTTCCTCGACACGTGAATCCCAATCAAACTCAAATATATGAGCGATTCTTGTCTTGATTATAGTCCCAACCTGGTAGGGCAGTGGAGATTCATATGTGACGATAGTGCCTTTTGGGCATATTTCTTTAAAGGCTTCCTCTTTGGTCAGGATCTGAAATATCTGGTTCCTTTCAGCGCGGATTAAGCGGGTATGCTGGTTGATTTCACCTTTATACGTAGCGTAATTGGGGGATTTGATAATGTATTTTGTGGAGCATCCGAATAAAGATAAGAAAAGCAGAATTCTGATCAGGAGACAGAGCTTTTTCCCAAAAAAGCCTTGGTACACTTCATTTCACCTCAAGCAGCAAGTTATTCCATCTATAGAGCAAGATATCTGGAGACTTTGGTTTGACATTTTTCTGTACTGGCTATAAAATTATTGAACAGAATCCAAATTAGCTTAAGATTGAACTCATATTTTGTAAAGGATTTTTAACTTGAAGATTATCTTTTATTGGGTTTTATACCCTTTAATACGCCCTCTTTATCTAACTTCCCTAATACTTAATACACTAATCTTAGCACTGGTAATTATCGTTATTTCACCATTCGATAGAAAAGGAAATATAGTCCATTATATAGGAAAAATCTGGTCACTACTTAACATCTATCTTTCTGGTAGCAGGTTGTCTATAAAAGGTAAGGAAAAGATAGAAAAAGGCCGCAGTTACATCGTCATGTCCAACCATCAGAGCTTGGTCGATCCCTGGGTCTTGATAGGAAAGCTCCCTCTTCAGCTTCGCTGGACCATAAAATTGGAGGTAAAAAAAATGCCAATCTTCGGTTATGCCCTTGAGCGAATGGGCCATATATATGTTGGCAGCAGGAAGTGGAAGGATGCGGCTATGACCCTTGTAGCGGCTGCTCAGATAATAAGAGAAGGGACATCTGTGGTTTTCTTCCCTGAGGGAACAAGAAGCAGGGATGGGAGTCTGGAGAAATTCCACAAGGGAGGAGCTATCATTGCCATTAGGTCTGGCGCCCCCATACTACCTGTAACAGTAAACGGGAGCCGTTTTGTGCTACCTAAAGGCACTTTAGCCCTGATGCCAGGTAAGATTGAGGTTATTGTGGGAGACCCAATAGACCCTGGAATGTTTGACGAGAACAGGAAAGATGAGTTGATGGCAGTTGTAAAATCGGCCATACAGCAGAATCTTGACTTGGAATATGGTGCTTTTACCTAAAATTAAACCAATTCTTTAAGGACCTACGGAAACAGCAAATGCGGCAGCATATACTTGATAATCCCATATCCTATTATGCCATCTTCTTATCGGTCCGTTACCTGCCCACCAGGCTTTGCCACTGGTTGGGAAAACTTGTGGCATTAATAGTCTATGCATTTTCCCACAAGGACCGCGAGGGCTTGATGGCCAATCTTTCTCTGGCCTTAGACAGACCGATGTGCGACCCCTTTATCAGAAAAACGATTCGTCAAATTTTCATAAACTATGGGCATTACATGGTTGACTTTTTCTTAATGCCCCAACTCCCTCCCCACAAAATTAAAAGGTTCATTGCTGAATTCAGGGAGGAAGAGATTCTTAAACGCGCCCTCGCTAATGGTAAAGGAGTAATCTTATTAACGGCCCATCTGGGTAACTGGGAATTTGGCAGCATCTTTCTACGATTCAGGAACTACCCCCTGAATGTGGTGGGATTGGCACACAACACCTATTTTACAAATGCTCTGGTAAACCGTCTCAGGAGAGATAAGGCAATAAAGGTTATTGAGGTAAATGGGTCATCTTTTTCAGGGATTGAGATCTTGAGTTGCCTCCGAAACAATGAGATCGTTGCAATGATTGGCGATAGGGATTTTTTTGGTCGTGGCCGGCCAATTACCTTTTTTGGTGAGAAAATTAGTTTTCCTGTTGGGCCGGTTGTCCTGGCCATGAAATCAGGAGCAGCCCTTATTCCCGCCTTCATTCTCAAGCAATCGGATGGCAAATATTTCGGAGTGCTGGAGGAGGCCATACCTCTCCTCTTGGAAGGAGACCGGGATGATGTTATTGAAAAAAATTTAGGCAAGACGGCTCGGATATTTGAAAAATATATCCGCCGTTATCCTGATCAATGGTATCGCCCTGAACCTATCACCGGAAGTACAGCCAGATGAGGCTCTTATTGATTGCACCCAAGTGGCCTGAGGGCAGCCTGTGGGGGCAGATCTACTTCCGTTTCCCTTATCTCGCTTTAACAACCCTGGCTGCTTTGACTAGTGATGACTGGGAGATATCAATAGTTGATGAAAATGTGGAATCTCTTGATTTTTCTGCCTTGCCGGACCTAGTTGCCATCTCCATAATGACACCTTTGACCAAAAGAGGATATAAAATTGCTGACACCTATAGGGAAAAAGGTGTGCCAATTGTGCTGGGTGGCATTCATCCCACCATGATGAAAGATGAGAGCAAGACCCATGCCGATGCAGTGGTCCTGGGTGAGGCTGAGGATGTCTGGCATCAGGTTTTGTCCGATTTTAAACGGGGCAGTCTCAAATCATTCTATAAGTCCCAAAATTTCTGTAGCCTGGATCGATTGCATATAGCGAAAAGAAAACTTTTAGATAAGGATGCATATTTTTTTATCAACACCATCCAGACCACCCGTGGTTGCCCTCTTGACTGTGAGTTTTGTTCGGTTACTTCCTTTTATGGCCGGACTTACCGTGTTAGGCCAGTAGAAAATGTTATCAACGAAGTTGGCCCCATGGAGAGAGGCTACGTTTTCTTCGTGGATGATAATATTGTCGGTAAACCCTCCTATGCAAAAGAGCTCTTTAGCGCACTTATTCATTTAAATATAAAATGGTTCAGCCAGGCTTCTT
>Ga0209991_10001606_pt1 | contig 10290 bp, 6 predicted proteins | sample ChitaG_FD_183167 | JGI IMG/M metagenome (GOLD analysis project Ga0209991, IMG submission 183167) | Deep subsurface microbial communities from South Pacific Ocean to uncover new lineages of life (NeLLi) - Chile_00310 metaG (SPAdes)... | ecosystem: Environmental > Aquatic > Marine > Oceanic >... | reverse complement strand
TAGAATACAAAACAGGGAATTTGCTGTTAGAAGCACCGATGATAGAGAACAGATATTGAAAGTGGCAGCATATGTCGACAAAAAGCTGAAAGAGATTAGCGATTCTGCAAAAGGGTTATCCGATGACAAGACAGCCATTTTAGCTGCTCTTGATATTGCAGGCGATTACTTTCAGCTCATAAAAGAAAAGGAGGATCTATTAGCCGAAATTAATGACAGGTCTAAGAGGTTAATACAAAGCTTAAATTTAGTATTAAACTGAATTGTTCCCCTGCTATGTTCGTGATTGGCGGGATGTTTTTGATCCAACAGCATTATGAAAGGGGGTTCTCTCTTGCCTTTGTGTGTCTTTTTGGTGAGTGAGCAAAAGAGACCTAATGGGGTAACGGAACACCCACCTATGTAAGATTAGGTTCAAAAAGGGCTGCCGACACGGCATTAGAGCGGGGGAGCATTAAGAGTGGATTGATAGTCTAATGTTAAGGAGTGCACTGCTGCTTGACTTTATCATAAAACAGGTAAAAGTATCCCATGTATGCTGAAAACTGGGTGAGCGTAGACAACTATTCAGGAAAGAACACACATGCCGTGTAACAGGATTGTACCGTACAATGTTTTTGAAGCGAGCTTTTAGTGCGCTGTGTTAATGCCTTCTATTTAGCATCACCTACCTATCATTCCACTCAGCCTCAAGCAACCCCTCTTTTTCCTTAAGCACAACCCTAAAACAGAGAAGGCGGTGATGAAACTATGGCGGTAGCTCAGTTGGTTATTATTGCGCTGGTAGGCATGATAGCTGGAGTGGTGATTGGCATCATTGTCCGCAAAAAAATGGTAGAGAATAAGCTTGATTCAGCTGAAGCTTATTCGCGGAAGGTTGTCCTTGAAGCCAGCAAGCAGGCAGAAACAATCAGGAAAGAGGCCCAACTTCACGCTAAAGATAAACTGTATCAAATGAAACTCGACTTTGATGAAGAGACAAGGTCAAGGCGAAAGGAGTTGCAGAACCAAGAAAGAAGGTTGTTCCAAAAAGAGGAAACCTTAGATAAGAAGATGCAGCAAGTTGAGCAAAGGGAATCAGCGACTGCCAAAACCGAGAGGATTTTAGCAGATCGGGAAAATGGTCTCAAGCACCAGGAGGAAGAACTCAGCGGTCTCATTGGAGAGGAGAGGCGAAAACTGGAGAGAATTGCCGGGATTTCGGCGGCGGAGGCAAAAGATATGCTTGTTTCCTCTATGGAATCAGAGGCACGCCATGAGGCCTCAAAGCTCATAAAGAAAATAGAGAGTGAGACAAGAGAGATCTCTAATAGAAAGGCCCAAGAGATTTTGGTCTTGGCCATGAAGAGGTATGCCGGTGACTATGTGGCTGAAGAGACTGTATCAGTAGTTAACCTACCAAACGATGAGATGAAGGGAAGGATTATTGGTAGAGAAGGCAGGAATATTAGGGCCATAGAAGCGGCCACTGGCATAGATCTTATTATTGATGATACACCGGAGGCTGTCGTACTTTCTGGGTTCAATCCGGTGAGAAGAGAGGTAGCTAAGGTAGCGTTGGAAAGATTAATTGAAGACGGAAGGATTCATCCGGCTCGCATTGAGGAAGTCGTGGAAAGAGCAAGCAGAGAAATTGAAGCAAACATCAAAGAGGCTGGAGAACAGGCTACCTTTGATATTCGGCTTCATGGTATCCATCCGGAGTTGATTAAATTGGTTGGTCGGTTAAGATATAGATCAAGTTATGCTCAGAATGTTCTTGAGCACTCTATTGAAGTTGCCTTCTTGTGTGGCATAATGGCAGCAGAACTCGGCATAGATGAGAAACAGGCCAAGAGGATCGGACTTCTCCACGATATCGGTAAAGCAGTAGATCATGAGGTGGAAGGGGCGCATGCAACCATAGGTGCAGATCTGGCCAAGAAATACGGCGAATCTGACGAGGTAGTGCATGCCATAGCCGCTCATCATGAAGACATCCAGGCTACCTCTGTCATGGATGTGCTTATCCAGGCTGCTGATACCCTGTCTGGTGCGCGACCGGGTGCTCGGAGAGAGATGTTTGAATCGTATGTGAAGCGGTTGGAAGACATGGAAACAATCGCCAAGTCTTTTAAAGGTGTCGGTAAGTCATATGCCATCCAGGCAGGCAGAGAACTGAGGATAATGGTAGAGAGCGATACGGTGGATGATTTCGAGTCAACCATGATATGCAGGGAGATAGCAAAAAAGATAGAAAAAGACCTCTCATATCCCGGCCAGATAAAGGTAATAGTAATACGAGAAACCAGGGCCATTGAATATGCCAAGTAGAATGCCCAATCATCTGGAGTGCTTGCCACAAAGGCACCAAGATTATATAATTATTCGTAGACGTTCACAGGTTCAGGGTTTCCCGATAAAATCGGTATTCAGGGTTACCTTCCTGCCTGTGCGTCGCACGCAGACAGGTCTTTCGTTAACCTTGCTCGTAGGACTTTTCAGACCTGCCCGCCGGATGGCAGGCGGGTTTTCGTTGAACCGTGAACCTCTGAAACCGTGAACGGTTACAGCCTTTTATATGCGCCTGAGGCGCATTAATGCCTGGCACATTGAAATTAATGAGCCTAAGGCTCATTAATGAGAAAACCCCGTTATTCAATTTATATCCTGCCGCTTGCCCGCCGGAAGTATGGCGGGTAAATCGGGCAGGTCTTTGGGTCCCTGGCCCAGACCCCTGGCCCAGACCTGGCTTTGAAAGAGTGCGTTTATATTTATGGATACGGTAATCTTTACAAAGCATGATAATGTTCCTGTGTCGTCGCTCCAGGGCAGGCTGGCTTGCAATGAATTTATATATAGAATTCATCTGATAAATAATTCAGCGCCCATATGATATTCAGGCAGTTGCGCCAGGGCGGGCTTTGTGCCTTAGTGGCTGAATAGTTGCAGTTTTCTCAGCAATAATTAAATGTATCGGAATTTCTACAACTTATTGAAGATATTGAGGTTCAATAAGGCTTGATATTTATGCCTAGTACATGGTGTAATGGAATGATGGAATATTGGAATGTTGATTTTTAAGGAAAAATAGTCTTTCAATGACTTCACTATCAAGAGGAATTTTTCAATATCCCAATTTCCCATTTCCCAAAAACCCTTTATTCCATCACTCCAGTATTCCAACATTCCAATTGCGAGCGAAGCGAACTAAGTTCAGGATCTTTTTGCCATGATCCGACTCTTCCATGTCTATAAAAGCTTTGGATCAAAAAACCCCGCCCTCATAGATATAAGCCTGACAGTACCGAAGGGGGAGTTTGTTTTTGTTACAGGGCCAAGTGGTGCAGGGAAGACTACCCTGTTAAAGATAATTTTCTGTGCAGAGAAGCCAACCAGCGGTCATGCATTAGTCGATGGAAGAAATCTTACGAGGATCAAAGACGGTGAACTTTCCTCTTTGCGTCGAAGAATCGGGGTAGTGTTTCAGGATTTCAAGCTGCTTCCGCGGCGCACCGTGTTTGAAAATGTGGCCCTGAGCCTGGAAGTAATGGGCGTACCCCCCTCGATGATACGCAAAAAGGTTCATCAGACGCTGAGATATCTGGGCCTGGCAGACAAGGAAGGATACTATCCACCCCAGCTTTCGGGTGGTGAGCAACAAAGAATAGCTATTGCACGGGCAATTGTCAATAATCCCTTGATTCTCTTGGCTGATGAGCCAACGGGCAACCTTGACTATGATTTAACCATGGAGATAATGGCTCTTTTAAAAGAGATACATACGAGGGGCACCACGGTAATCGTGGCAACTCATAGCCAGGAATTGCTGAAGGGGACGAGGAGACGAATAATTGCCCTCCATAAAGGCAGGATGGTGTAGATGAAAATTACCTTCTTTCGCTATTTTGTCAGGCAGGCCATGAGAAACATGGTTGAAAACCGATTAGTCCATCTCATAGGTCTGGGCACCATGGTAATAGCATTCCTTATGTTTGATGCCTTTATCCTCATTTTCGTAAACCTCAATTCTTGGGCACAGGAGCAGGGAAGATCGCTGACCATGTCTATCTATTTTAAGGGGGAGCCAGAAAGGGGCATGATTGAAAGCATCAAAAAGGAGCTGCTCCAATATCCTGTAAGCATTACAGATTTCATTTCCAAGGATGATGCTCTGAAAAGCCTCAGGAAGCAGCTTGGAGAGAAGGCCGGACTGCTTGATGGGCTCGGGGAGAACCCTTTGCCTGCTTCCCTTGAGATTGTTCTTTCGAGAGATGTAAGTGGGGACTCTCTTCCTTATGAACTGAAAACAAGGTTAGAGAGAATCAATGGTGTTGATGAGGTTCAATACAGTCAGGAGTGGGTAGAAAGATTTCAGACTATAATGGGGGCAGTGAAGATTATAGGCCTGGTTTTGGGGGGTTTGCTTTTTTTGGCGGCACTGTTTATCATCACCAATACCGTAAAACTAACCATCTATTCCAGGAAGGATGAGATTGAAATACTCAAGCTGGTAGGCGCAACCAATCGCTTTGTAAAGATCCCCTTTCTGATTGAGGGATCAATCCAAGGCTTTCTTGGCGGTTCAGCCGCTCTCATCATTCTCTTTTTGGCGTATGTAGCAATTATGACCAAGGTAGACCTCAGCATTGGATTTGCCTCCCTTGATATCATCTTTCTTTCGCCGCAATTTATTCTTCTTCTGTTGCTGATGAGCAGTATTATTGGTTTTATTGGAAGCACGGTATCATTGGGTCGCTTTTTTAGAATATGAGTCTAAGAATCAACAGTTTCCTGTCATCGCTCTCTATTATATCTGCCGTTACTATTGCTTTCTTCTCTATAGAGTTCTCCGAAGCAGAAGAAAAACCTTATGTCGACAGTGCCCGTTCTCAGGGTACACAGATAGAAGAGTATCTCTTAGAGCAACAGGAAGAATTGCTCAGCGTCGATACCAAGGAAAAAGACATCTTGGGACAGCTGGAGAGGCTCGAAAAAGATGTGACCCGAAAGAGGGGGGAAGTAAGGAAACTATCAAACAAGATAGAAAAGGTCTCATTAGAGATCTTGGCTGGCCAAGGAAGAATTCGGCAACTAAACCAATCTTCTCTGGCTGTTCGGAGAACGTTAACGAAGCGTTTAGTTGCCTTCTATAAGTTTGGGAGACCAGGATATGTAAGGCTCCTCGCCAACTCCACATCTCTCCAAGAATTTCAGAAGGCCATAAAATACACCAAGGCCCTTATGAATCAGGATAGAGAGATACTTGATATGCTGGCCCGGCAGATGAGCCAAGTTGAGAACGAGGTACAGATACTCAAGGAGAATGTGGCTGCCCTTGAGGCATTAAAAAAGGCTAAGAACGAGAGTATGGCCCTGGTTGAAAAGTCTATTGAAAAAAGGGTTCTTTTGCTAATGAAGGTACACAGGGAAAAGGAGTTTTATGCAAAAGCAGTTGAGGAGCTCAGAGGGGCTACGCAGGCCCTTACCCATACCGTAATGTATTTAGAAAAGGAAGACAGACAAGAATCTCTATCCAGCGGGTTTGCTGAAATGAAAGGAAAGATTCCGTTGCCCTTACACGGAAAGATATTGAGGGGTGCCCAGCTCGCTAAATCAAATCCATTCATGCATAGAAAAGGAATATATATTACGGGTTGCGCACGGGAGGAGGTTAGATCTGTGTTTCCCGGTAGGGTAGATTTTTCTGGATGGTTTAAAGGATACGGACAGCTTATGATTATTAATCACGGGTCGCACTATTTTACTGTGTTTGCCCATCTTGACGAGACGCTCAAGCAAAAGGGAGAGATGGTTTCAGGCGGAGAAGCAGTGGGTCTTGTGGGAAATCCTGGTTGGGATGCGGGGCCGGGGGTTTATTTTGAGATAAGAAAAGGAAGAGAACAGCTTGACCCCAGAACATGGCTTAAAATAGAATAGGGCTAATGTGAGGCGGGCAGGCCTTGAGAAAACTGGCATGACCTGATAGAGATAAGTATGTACCCGTTCTCTAACCAATATACCATCGAGGAAACACTTTTGAACGATACTAATCTGTTGCCATTAAAAACTTATGATTTTCCGCCTTGAACCGATAGAAAGTATGAGCCATAATAAACGTCTCGGAATTTCTACAACATATTAAAATTAAAGGAGTTTTTTGAGGCTGTTGCGTATTGCCTCGCACCTGGAATGATGATTTTACATGGAAGTTTCTCATTTTATTAACTTCGTTGTCAATAGGGTTTTGCCAATAAACCATTGCCGCAGTTTCCCAGAACCCAATATTCCAATTTTCCATTGTTCCAACATTCCAATTGTGAGCGAAGGGAACTAAGTTCTGCATCGAAGGTGTAACATGTGAGTGATGTTCAAGAGTTGTGGCAACATTTTTGGTAGCCGCGAAAAATAGTGAGGTAGGGGAATTCCCTCAAGGCCTGCCCGCTCGTCCCTCGCAGTGGCAGGCGGGGAGGCGGGCGGGCAATATCCATCGGCTGAGTATGAGGTGCCCAATCTTTGAGGGTCTAAGATAGACAAACTGGTAAAAAGTGTTTTGTGAACGAGATTGAGCATTTTGGGGTTAAAGCGCTTGAGATGCTCAGCGTTAAGAAATGCTAACTGTTTGAGGGCATTATACCGAGTTTTAGCATTTTAGCTGAACATTTCAAGTGCGCCCAAAATGCTTACGGATAGAGCAAAATCGACTTTTTACGAATGCATCAAGATACATCTTCTAAATCAAAGGGAGTAAAGGATGTTTAAAACAAAACGTAGCCAATGTTTGTATCAGGCACTTCTTTTCATAGTTATCGTATTATTGCTTATAGTCAGTGGAAGCTCTCAGAATGTTGTGGCTGACACGGAAGAGGCATACAAGAACATCGAGGTATTTAGTGAGGTTTTGCGCAAAGTTGAAAAGAACTACGTTGAAGGCACTGATGCAAAAGCACTCATTTATGGGGCTATCAAAGGCATGGTCGAAACCCTGGATCCCCACTCTTCTTTTATTACCGCAGAAGATTATAAGGAGTTGATGATAGAGACCAAAGGAAGTTTTCATGGGGTAGGTATTGAAATAACTGTAAAAGACAAAGCCCTCACCGTTGTTTCTCCCATTGAAGGAACCCCTGCGTATGAGGCCGGCATGAAATCAGGAGATCAAATCATCATGATAGGAGACAAATCAACGCAGGACATATCCATCAGGGAGGCAGTCAAGCTTATCCGGGGACCCAAAGGCACCGAGGTTAAGCTGACCGTGAGAAGGAAAGGCTTTGAAAAGCCAATTGATTTTGTGATCACCAGGGATGTGATACCGATAAAGAGTGTTCGCTCGTTTTCCCTTCCTTCTGATCTGGGTTACATAAGGATCTCTAACTTCCAGAGTAATACCGGTGAAGACCTTGCTAAAGCGTTGAAAAAGATGGACAAAGACAAGGCGTTAGAGGGTTTGATTTTGGATTTAAGGAACAACCCCGGAGGACTCCTTTCCCAAGCGGTAAAGGTAGCCGATGCATTCCTGGATTCAGGCTTGATTGTCTCAATCAAGAGCCGCGATCAGCGGGAGCAAAAGAGTGTTGCGCACAAGAGCACAAAATCCCGAAAATATCCCATGATTGTCCTGGTCAATGAGGGGAGCGCCAGCGCATCAGAGATAGTCGCTGGGGCCTTGCAGGACAACAAGAGGGCCCTCATTTTAGGTACTATCACCTTTGGAAAAGGCTCTGTCCAGACCCTCTTCCCTCTCTCAGATGGTTCGGGTTTGCGCCTAACAACCGCACTCTATTATACGCCAAGTGGAAGATCGATCCAGGCAAGCGGTATCGAGCCAGATATAAGGGTTGCCTTTGTGCCACCAACGGAAAAACCGGTCGCAAAAGAGAGGTCTGTCATAAGAGAGAGGGATTTGGAAGGCCATCTTGAGAACGACACACCTGAAGGAGAGGAGGAGGAGGAGAGCGAAGACGTGCTAGATGAAAGCACCGATATTCAAAAACGCATCGCGAACGATAATCAGTTGAGCAGGGCAATACAGATACTGCAATCCTGGAACATTTTCTCTACGATAGAGAGCAGGCAGGCCGCAGAATGATTGTGAAATAGCGTTACATGGTCCGATCGAAAAACAAGAAAAAGAGGGAGCTGACCCTTATCATTGTTGGTCTCGGCGTTATAGCTGTTATTTTAGCGATATTGATAGGCTATTTCTCACGATTAGATAAAGGAGGACATCCCTTACCATTTGAGGAGGTTTATGCCACTTCAAAGCAACTCAGTAGAGATATCCGTCTTGTAGATAAGGCCATTTCAGACGGATTATACGCTATGGGAGTGCCCCAGGAGGGCATCGTGTTTCTCTCTGTTGTTCCGAGAGAGAAAGATGGCTATCACTGGGATTTTAATGACATAAAGGCCGGGATCCCACGTCAGCACCCTCTCTCCCAGGTTGGAAATGAGATCAGAACCAGAGTTTCCAATCTCAGGAGACCGGCAGAAATCACCATAGCGAAACAGTCACCGAAAGAAATAATCTATCATATATTCTGTAGCGGTCTCTTTACACACCGACTCAATATCCTGAGGGATGGTTATCCGCCGCCTCAACGATTACCATGCCCCAAAATCGGTATTATCATTGATGATGTAGGTTATGATAGTTCCCTTGCAAAAGCCTTTATTCAGCTTGACTTGCCCCTTACTCTGTCTATTTTGCCCTTTGCGCCTGGTTCGAAATCGATTGCCCAGAAGGCCAAGCAAGAGGGCACAGAGATAATGCTTCATCTTCCTATGGAACCCATTAATTACCCTGCCGTTAATCCAGGTGATGGGGTCTTGCTGCTCTCTATGGACAAAGAAATGATTTTAGAGGTGCTTAACCGTGATCTGAGTTGGGTGCCTTTTGTCTCTGGTGCTAATAACCACATGGGCTCACGGTTTACAGAATGCGAGGAGAAGATGCTTGTAGTGCTCACCGAGTTGAAAAGGAGGGGTCTCTACTTTGTCGATAGCAGAACAACTAGCAGGAGTGTGGCATTTAAGGTGGCAAAAAGAATGGCCCTGAGAACAGCAAGCAGGGACATATTCCTGGATAATGAACTCTCAGAAAATGCCTTGAAAATACAAATGGAAAGGCTGCTGAGCCTGGCAAGACAAAAGGGTTGGGCTATTGGCATTGGCCATCCTCACCAAGAGACCTTGGAGCTCTTAAAGAGATACGAGTCGACCCTTGCCCATGAGACTGAGGTAGTACCTGTTTCTAGGCTTGTGAATTGATTTTTGGGTGCACCCGCACTCTGAGCTTACTCGAGAAAGGAGGATTCAGATTGAAAGTACCATTACTAGATCTAACAGCACAGTATGAAACCATTAAAGAAGAAATCCTGGCAGCTACCATGGAGGTTTATGAATCGCAGCGGTTCATAATGGGTCCGAAGGTAGAAGAACTGGAGCGTAAAATAGCCACTTACACTCAGGTCAAATACGCGGTAGGCGTTTCTTCAGGGACTGATGCCCTGCTCATATCCCTCATGAGTGCTGAGGTTGGTCCCGGAGATATGGTAATCACCTCCCCCTACACCTTTTTTTCAACTGCTGGTTCAATTGCTCGTTTAGGGGCTATCCCTGTTTTTGTTGATATTGACCGCCGTACTTACAATATTGATCCAGAGAGATTGGAGAAAAAGATCTCCAGCATGAATGCCGAGGAGAGATCTCGCGTAAAGGCCATAATACCGGTTCATCTTTTTGGGCAATGCGCGGATATGGACAGTGCCAGAGCCGTAGCAAAGTCCTTGGGTATAGTTGTTATAGAGGATGCCGCTCAGGCCATCGGTTCAGAATACCAGTCTTCACACGGATCTTTGCACAGAGCGGGTTCTATGGGCACCTATGGGTGCTTTTCCTTTTTCCCCTCAAAAAACCTTGGCTCCTATGGGGACGCGGGCATGGTTACCACAAATGATGCCGACGCATTTGAGCGACTAAAGGTACTAAGGGTTCTTGGGTCTCAACCAAAATATTATCATAAGGTGATCGGTGGAAATTTTAGGTTGGATGCTCTTCAGGCAGCTATACTACTGGTAAAACTCAATTACCTTGATCAGTGGACTGAAAAGAGAAGAGAGAATGCACGTATTTATAGGAACCTATTTGCCGGCAAGGGCTTAGAGCAAATCGAACTGCCTTCTGAGAACAAGGGTAGGCACATATACAACCAATTTGTAATAAAGGTTGGGCCAGAGAGGGATGAGCTCAAGACATATCTCGCCAGTCAAGGTATAGGCAGTGAGATCTATTATCCCGTTCCACTTC
>Ga0209991_10001603_pt1 | contig 10331 bp, 10 predicted proteins | sample ChitaG_FD_183167 | JGI IMG/M metagenome (GOLD analysis project Ga0209991, IMG submission 183167) | Deep subsurface microbial communities from South Pacific Ocean to uncover new lineages of life (NeLLi) - Chile_00310 metaG (SPAdes)... | ecosystem: Environmental > Aquatic > Marine > Oceanic >... | reverse complement strand
CGGCTGCCAGAAGCCGATACTTGGGCCGGGGCCAGCACTAACCGCCGCCGGCACAACCATCAGCGAAACCGCCAGCACCAAGGCTAGCAGGATACCTAATTTCTTTTTCAATGTTCTATCCTTTCTTAGATTTTTATTCCACCACTGCCCCAGTTATTTCGTATAGGCATTACCTCCGTTTAGATTAGTTATTAAAGGCGCTTGAGCTCCCGCCTCCGGAGAGGCAGTAGCCAACCCCCCTCAGCCCAAATACACCAATATTGGCTAACTTACTGCGCAGGCGGCGCATATAGAAATGGAGAGTGTCAAGGCTCACCTTCTTTTCTCCCCACACCTCACTGATAAGCTGGGGGTAGGCAAGCAATCTGCCTTTATTGAGTAGCAGGCAGGAAGCCAGGCGAAATTCAGTGGGGGTGAGCCCGTTCGACCCGTTGCCCCCCTTTGGCAGGCGATTTTCAATCTCCAGCTTGGGGTTGTCTCCTGACGGGTCATACCTCGGTTTGCGGCGGAGCAACGAGCGCACCCTGGCCACTAACTCTCTGAGACTTGGGGGCTTCGTCATATAGGCATCAGCACCGAGCTCGAGCATCTCGGCTGCCTCTGCGTTACTGCCGATGACGATAATGGGCAGGTAGGATGCCTGTCGGATTCGCAAGCAAGGGTCTTCTCCATTCACCATCGGCAGTTCCCTAGCCATAATAATCAGGTCAGGGTATGCTTCATATAACTTCTTCAGCCCATCAAGGGCATCAGCAACCTTTACTACCTTGTACCCAGCCTCTTCCAAAGCTGTGGCTGCCTTCGCGGCTAATGCCTCATCCTTCTCAATAACAAGAATGCGTGCTGGTTTGATGATGTCACCCCTGATGCATACTAACCACTAAATAGCATACTGCAAGGAGGTGGAAATTCTGGTGCCTAAAGTGCCCGCTAGGGTGGAAATTGGTGGAAATCTGGTGGAAATTTGGTGCCAAATTGGCGAGAAAAAAGGAAAGGCAGGCAAATGCCTGCCTTTAGTCTAAGATAAATCTTTTCTGTGGAGATTAAAGACCCTGTGAAAATCAAAGACTCTTACGGGGGCGTAATTAGATGCGTCTGATAAACTTGTAGCCTACCCCCCGTTCAGTGAGGAGCATTTGTGGGTCACTAGCATTGGACTCGAGCTTAGAACGGAGGCGATAGATGTATTTCTTGACAAAACCGGAATCGCTGGTGTATTCCGAGCCCCATACCTTTTCCAGTAGAGCACGATGGCTAAGCACCCTGCCCTCATTTCTTACCAGCTCTGAGAGGAGGTGATACTCGATAGGAGTCAGTTTGACTCGCTCGCCTAAACGCGAGACCTCATGTGTGGTGAAATTGATGGTTAGTTCATCCCCAATAGAAACCAAATGCTTCGGTTTGAAGCCAAGTCCGTGGGTGCGACGAAGCAGTGCCTTTACCCTGGCTAAAAGCTCGATAGGGCTGAACGGCTTGGTAACATATTCATCAGCTCCCGCCTCCAAGCCCCTGGCTCTGTCCATGTCAGTTTCCGCCTCAGCGAGGATGGCCAAGGGGACATCAGAGAACTCACGAATTTTGCTGACTAAGTCCAGGGTATCTATATCAGGCAAAGAAGAGCCTGCCATAACTAAATCGGGCGACTCGGTTTCTATCATCTCTATACCCTTTAACCCCGCAGCAACCGAGATAACGATAACCTCTGGGTACCTTACCTGCAGGCAAAGGGAAATGTCTCTAACGACCCGCTGATTTTCCTCAATTACCAGGACTTTCACCGCTTTGCCCTCACCACTGGTAAACCTTAGGTTCAGTTCAAAGTCGAGTCGCTTCTGGAACTCACAAGACTATCAAGTTATTTAGGTACGCAATTAAGAACACTCAAATTATGATTCGCCAAACGGCGAATGTTCGCATATGAACTTTTACCACATTTTATTCTACTTGTCAATACACCCAAGTTAACTTTTCTTACCAACTTGGGGCTTTCTCCCCACGACCATTTACTAACAAAATTAGCCGATTTGGGTGATGGGTTGGTAGGCGAAGTAAGCCTTACGGGTGGCAGAGCAATTCATCAGTATTTACTAGGCAAATTACCCTATTTGGGTGATTGTGTAGTTAACTAAAGTAAATTACCATAGAGATAGGCTAATTAAAGAACAGACGGAGAAGGATATGGTAAATAATGATAATGAATTAGGGCCGATGCTAACGGTAAGGGAAGTAGCCCGGCTTCTCCATATCCACAGCAATACATTACGGCGGTGGGCGAACCAGGGAATAATAAGGGCATACCGTATTACTCGCCGCGGTGACCGAAGATTCAGGCGAGAGGACATCGCTCGCTTCCTGGCCGAGCTCAACGTAAATGAAGGCAATAAGGAGAAGGTTAGCTCAGCTCGCCACCGGATTAGAGGGAAAATTCATCACGGCACTGGCTAGAGTATCGTTTCCCCTTCATTGACAACAATCTAGCAGATACTGTATTGTGTTTGTTAAATTTGGTGAAAGGCAATGGTGGTAACAATGGCCAAGAAAGGCACGAGGTTGATAGATGTAGGCCATAAAGACATCGTATTGAGGACATTTATACTATTTGTGCAAACCGCGTATACAGTACTCAAGTATGCGGGCGCTCACTTCTATCGCCAAACAGGTCTCTCGGTAATCAAGTTCATTGTGCTACAAGCCTTAGCCATCAATGGTGGAAGCATGAGACCATCCGAGATAGCCGAATGGACGTACAGGGAGCGGCATAATATCACGACACTGGTCAATCGCTTGAAGCAAGATGGACTCGCCAGGACTGAGCGCAATAGCAGGGACAGCAGGTGCGTCGATGTTACGCTGACGGATAAGGGCCGGGAGGTTCTCAGCCAGGCGGTGCCGGTGGCAAGAGCGATTGTGAAGCAAGTAATGTTATCAATTAGTCAGGATGATGCAGCTCTGTTGGAAAAGTGGCTAAGAGTCTTGAGGCAAAATGCACACGGTGGTCTGGAACATATTGCTAAGTGTTCTCAACGTGGTCAGTCTGACTAAGGGAGCAGCCTCGCCTTTTATACAGTGAACATTCCGTCATTTTGTTCCATTGCCAAATAAAAGTGCTAGCTCGCTGGATTCACGATTATTGACTGTTATTCTTCCTTGGGCTAGGGTGTACCTTGTCGCATCTGAATTCTCCAACCGAGAACTTGTGGAGAAAGTAGGTCGCCGGCGATGGATCCAATGGGAAAGAAACGACTTCCTACTGTTACCCATACGATACTGAGTAATACTGAGAGATAGTTAAGGAATTTTGATAAACTAAAAGTCTGGAGTTAAGCAGATTGTTAAGCAAACTGTTTAGCAGACTGGAAAATTAAAAGGAGGATAACAAAGAATGGGTCGAAATAGCTACGAAATTAGTGAGCCGCACAGGACTCGAACCTGTAACCTGCTGATTAAGAGTCAGCTGCTCTTCCATTTGAGCTAGCGGCCCACATACAATCTCAGTTTAGCAAACCCTGAGTTCCTGGCGCAACTGCCGCTGAGCCAACAGACCAACAGTAAGCCAGCTATAGCGATTAGCTCTATCTTCAACTCACCCTTGCCGTAGCTCGAGCCAAATCCCAGGAATACTCATAAAGGTGCATGCCTTTACTCATGGCAATTATTTCTCCATCACCAACCCCTATTTCGCTGGACATATACTCCTTCAGAAGCTGAATGGCGGCTAAGTTGGATGGAAAGCCAGCCCATAAATCCCACGACCTGAAATAGACGACAAAGTGAAGCTTATTATCGCGGATTCTGGTATCTATCCCCCTCAGGCATGGAGGGTCTGATAGAAAAATTGACTGGCTATCACCTACCGCCATAAAAGCCTGATTAGTATTGTAGCCATCCTCCTTATACATCCTGATTACTTCAGAAATCTGCTTCTCCAAATACTGACCATAGGTATATTGCTCTCCATCGGCTTTATGTGCCGTCATAAGGTAGGGAAGATAGTTCTCTATGTATTCCATGGAGGTAGGTGATGGCACACCCTGTGGCACATCTGGTACTAAAGGTCTTGTCCCTGGATTCTTGATTTGAACAACTACAAAATCAAGTTCCTTCCGACGCTGACCGCTATAGCTCCCCCGTTCAATCTTATACTCATAGCCTTCGGTTAAGGTCTTACGCAGGCAAAGAAACCATGCCTCGGAAAGGTCTCTAGCCATTATTTTCTCAATATTCACGCTGTGAAAGCCTTTCTATCGTTTCTTCTTGAAAATGTTAAAAAACCTGTCCTCATACTCTTCAAACAGGTTCCAGCGGTCAAGTTCAACTTGTAACTCGTGGGGTTCACTCTCACCTCTTGAAACCTTTCTAAAAAGCTCGTCAATCCTTACTCTAGCATCGACTGGAATACCCCCAGCGTCTATATCTAATAGTCCGCTAGCCCCCATTTGCTGTAGATTATTACGTAGAGAGCTTCTGGTCATTTCATAAATAAATTTCATCAGTGACACATCCCAAAATTCATCTTCACCCTTAATAATAGAGGTTAGTGGGTCACCACGCTTATTAATCTCAGTATTTAGCTTATCTACTACCGATAGCAAATCATCAGATACAATGTTAAGCTCTTTAGGCTCATTCTTGTAGGTATAAAACAGCCCTGGGGCATTAGGACCGTGTGCCTTGATTAGCGCCTCAAAGTATCTTCTTGCCTCTGAGCTAAATCCCTCAAGCCGGGAAAGATAGTAAGGCGTTACAATCCGGGGCTTTTCGGCAATTACTCTACCCTCTCTAACTACTGTCTCGGTAACATTTTTTACCAGCTCTGAGTAAACCGGTTCAGTAACCAGGTAGTAGTATATATTTGTGGTGCCAAAGGTAGCCAGGCTCTGCTTAGGCGCTCTTAATATCTCGGTGCGCTTAATTGCCTGTCTAATCCTCTCGTCATCAATATCCATTAAATTCCTCTTCAAACACCAGATATAGTCTAAGCTATACCTGATAGCTCCTGCTTGTATTCATCCAAAAGCTTAAGGTACTGTGAGTCTAGCTGAGTTTGGAGCTTGCGCCATTCCGTCTGGAACTGTGGTTGTTTTTCTACATCTATCCTGATTCTCATTAATGAGCCTAGCTGCTGTTGAACTGCCTGTTGCACCTTGGCTTCAAATTCAGCCTTTAATGATTCGTAAGCCTGTTTTCTCTGCTGCTCCCCTTGCTCAGTATAATGATTAAAGATACGCCTCATCTTGCTGTAGACATTTTCCACAGCCACTTTATCACTCTTTAGGTTCTTCAAACCATCCATTATCCGTTTATTATTTCTTTTGACTAAATCATCCTTGGGGAGATCGATATTTCTAATTAGTATATCGCCAGCACCCTCTATAATATACCTTCTGGCCGTTTCCTCATACTGGCTCAACTCGACTACTAGATTGCAATCTTGCTTGAGGTATCTAACTGCCAACTTTTCCCCTTCCGGGACATATTTCCATTTCAAGCGCTCCTCATCAGTTGCCTTGTCTAACCTTTCTATCTTTTCCATAGCGAGCTCGAGAGCACTCTTTATGTCATCCATCTAAGTCCTCCAACCGCATCCTTCAAATGTTGTTTACTAACATTATACTAAATTGTTTAAAAAGCTAAAAGGGAGAGCAAACTATGCTACCTCATTCATCAGGCACTTTGTTACTCTAGGTCTGGTGCGGTTAGAGCCCCAACCATGTCGTAGTAGAGACCCTGTTTAGCCAAGAGTTCCTGGTGAGAGCCTATCTCAGCGATTTTTCCCTGCTCGAGGACTATGATACGGTCAGCATTAGTCACAGTGGATAGCCTGTGGGCAATGATGAGGCAGGTACGCCCCTGGACCAAGCGGCGGAGTGATTTCTGCATAAGACGCTCAGTGTTGGTATCTACATTGGAGGTGGCCTCATCCAGTATCAGGATGGGGGGATTAGCCAAGATTGCCCGGGCAAGGCAGATAAGCTGGCGTTGCCCGGCACTGAGGTTACCACCCCTTTCGCCTACTGGCGTGTCGTAGCCACGCTCCAGGTGGGAAATGAAGTCATGAATACCTGCCATTTTGGCTGCCCTGATGATTTCCTGGTGGCTGGCCTCAATGTGTCCATATCCAATATTGTCCTCTATACTGCCGGAAAAGAGAAAGGGGTCCTGAGGTATAATACCTATTTGGCGCCTCAATGACTGCTGGGTGACTGAACGCACATCGTGGCCATCTACAGTTATCTCACCCTTCACTACCTCATAGAAACGAGCGGTGAGGCTCGCCAGACTGCTTTTGCCAGCCCCAGTCCGCCCTACTATAGCCACTGTCTCCCCGGGATTGACTGTTAAGTCTATACCATGAAGCACTTCCACGTCGGGCTGATAGCCAAAGCTAACCTGATGAAACTTAAGCTCTCCCTTCACCAGGGGTATCTCAATTGCCTGGGCACTATCCTTGATTTCAGGTTCGATATCGAGTAGTTCGAAGATACGCACTCCGGAAGCCATAGCCCGTTGGAGTTCAGTATACTGCTCCGTCAGTTGCAGCACAGGGCGAAAGAAGCGCTGGATATAGAGCAAAAAGCTAATGAGAACACCAGGTCCCATCTCCCCGGCCAGAACCTGATATCCACCGAAGACGATAACCAGGCTAAAGGCGATGCCAGTCAGAATCTGGACCGTGGGCATCATGAGCGCTCGCAGCCTGACTGCGTTTATGTTGGCGTCTAGATGTGCCTGATTTACAGTATCAAATTGCTCAAAGTTTACTTCCTCTCGGGACAGGCTCTGGGTTACTCGCACTCCAGATATGCCTTCCTGAAACTGAGCGTTGACTGTGGCAATAGCCCGCCGCACCTTAATGAAGGCACGGCGAGCATACTTCTGCCATATGAATACCACTATGCCTAACGCTGGCACCACGGTGAGAGTGAGCAGGGCTAGTCGGGGGTTCATCATAATCATGACCAAGGCTATTCCCACCAGGGTCAGGGCACTGGTTAAAGTGCTAAGAATGCCTTCGGTGAGAATTTCTTGTACCTGGGCCACATCATTTTGCACCCGGGACATGAGTTTACCCACTTTATGGTGGTCGAAGAAGCTCAGCGAGAGCCGCTGCAGGTGGTCAAACATCTCAGTGCGCATTCTAAAGAGTACCGCTTGGCCGGCATAGGATAGGAATATGGTTTCCATATATTGACCAGCCCAGACCAACAGTGCCGCACCGATAAAGACGATGACGATGATATTGAGTCCGCCAAGGTTGCCAGTTTGTATGAAACGGTCTATGGCTATACCCACCAGCAAGGGCATAGCCAGGGCAGTCAGGGCACTCATCACCATGCCACTAGCTCCCAGAGCTATCCATAATTTGACCGGGGCCAGGTATTTGAGTAGTCGGGCTATAACCTTACTGTCATATACCTTGCCCAGCACCTCATCATCAAATTCAGCCATGATACACGCTTACTCCTCTATTAAGCTCTCTGCAGAATCCTGAGTTGCCGAGAGTTGTGACTGATATATTTGTTGATAAAGACCGTTCCTAGCCATAAGGTCATTGTGTCTACCTCGCTCCACTATCCGGCTTTCCTTGAGCACCAGAATAAGGTCAGCGTTCTTGATGATGGGCAAACGGTGAGTAATAATGAAGGTAGTTCGCCCCTTGATAAGCCTGTTCAGGGCTTGACAGATGAGATATTCGGTTTCGGTGTCCACGCTAGAGGTGGAATCATCCAGGATAAGGATACTAGGGTTTGTGAGCAGGGTGCGAGCTATAGCCAACCGCTGCTTCTCACCGCCGGAGAGAGTGACACCCCGTTCCCCTACCCAGGTGTCATAGCCATCAGGGAGACTCTGGACAAAGTCGTGGAGGTGGGCTGTTTTGGCTACAGCTACTATCTGCTCCAGGCTAGCATTTACGGCACCGAAGGCAATGTTATCCCGAATGGTAGCTGAGAATAGAAAGACATCCTGTTGCACTGCCACCACATTCTTGCGCAGTGAGGCTATAGTCACATTACGGATGTCAATGCCATCAACAGTGATGCGTCCGCTGTTAACATCATAGAATCTCGGGATGAGGTGGGCAATGGTGCTCTTGCCACTGCCTGAGCTTCCTACCAGAGCTACTAACTCCCCTGGCTGCGCGCTAAAGTTGATATTCTCAAGCGCAGGAGCCATTGAATTGTAGCTGAAGCTAACATCTTCAAAACAGACCTGTCCTTTTAGGTTGCCTAACTCAATAGCATCGGGTTTCTCTTGAATTAGTGATTGGGTATCAAGTATCTCTAGAATGCGTTGCCCCGCTGATATAGTGCGGGAAAAGAGGTTTGCCATGAATCCTAGATGGTAGACGGGCATTACCATCATACCCAGGTATAAGATGAACTGGGTCAAGCCGCCTATGGTCAGGCCGCCGGCTATCACCTGGCGTCCACCATACCACAGGATAAGAGCCGCAGGTAGGCTTATCAGGAACACCATAAGGGGCACGTTGAAAGCCCACAGACGATCAACACTGATATACTGATCGTGGAGTACCTTTGCCTTGGTAGAGAATTTTTGGCTCTCTTCTTCCTGACGCGAGAAGGCCTTTACTACTCTTATTCCAGTGAGGCTCTCCTCCAGCGTGGTGCCCATGGCTGCCATTAACTGCTGAATTTTGAGCCACATGACACGGAGACGAAGGCCGGTGACGACAGCTCGCCATCCAACAGCGGGCAGGAAGGCCAAAGTGAGCAGAGCCAGCTGCCAGTTCAACGAGACCAAAATGTAGGAGATGCCAACGAACAAGATAAGCATCTGGGCTGTGCCCAACAAGCCCCTTCCGAAGAATCTACGTATTGCTTCCACATCGGTAGTGGCTCGTGACATAAGCTGCCCAGTCTGACTCTGGTCATGATAGGCAAAGCTCAGTCGTTGTAGTTTGTCGTAGAGGGCATTCCTGATATCATAGCATGTTCTGTGAGAGACGATGGCGCTAAGGTAGCTATGCCCGTAGGCGGAGACACCCCTCAAGGCAGTGGCGCCAACGATAATCGCTGCCATCAGGATAAGGAAACCACGATCCCCGGAGCCAAGCACGGTATCAATGGCCTCACCAAGAATCCAGGGGATAGCCAGGCCAAATGCGGTGGTTGTTATAAGGCATATAAAGGCGAGAAGCAACCACCCCCAGTATTTTTGGGGGAAGACCATTAATCTTAGTAGGATTCTCATTTCACACTAACCTTGATAATTATACTACTAGCTACCTTTACGAGGAAATTTGCTTAAGGAGCAGCATAATTTCTCCGTGTACTACCACTTTTTATGCCTCTTGGTTGCTTCAGGATGGGGCGTGAAGACTGCTCAGTATATGGTTTGTCTTTACCCCAATAAATGCTATAATTTATGTATAATATGCATCTTAATAAATAGCTGCTATCTATGGAGAAGGACTTTGAAATCGTAGACCATACTGCGGATGTGGCCATTATAGCTTATGGCGCCGATGTAGGTCAAGCGTTTGCTAATGCGGCTAGAGCTTTGTTCAGCCTGATAACCGAGCTTGATGACGTGGAAGAGATTTTGCATCGAGATATAAAAATAGTCGCCCCTGATGAAGAAAGCCTGCTGGTAGAATGGTTGAATGAACTCATTTACCTATTTGATACTGAGAATATTGTTTTTAAGAGGTTTGATGTTACCCAGCTTAACAATACTCAACTTAAGGCTAGAGGCTATGGGGAGAAGGTAGATAGCTTAAAGCACAGGTTAAAAACAGGGGTCAAGGCAGCCACTTACCATATGCTAAAGGTTGATAAAAGTGACGGTTGCAAGGTCCAAGTATTATTTGATATTTAGCGGAGGTAAAGATGCCAGCACCGTGGCAAGCAGTACTAAAGAAGATAGATGACTACCGCTGGGAGATTCCACAGAGCTATAAAGAAGGGATGGCGGTACCCGGCCTAATCTTTGCCAGTGAATCGATGCTCAGTCATATCTGGGAAGAACAGGTTTTTCAACAGGTAGCTAATGTAGCTTTTCTACCCGGTATTGTTGACCACTCACTGGCTATGCCTGATATTCACTGGGGCTATGGCTTCCCTATAGGTGGAGTAGCTGCCACCCGAGTAAAAGACGGGGTGGTATCGCCCGGGGGCGTTGGCTTTGATATTAATTGTGGTGTCCGACTGCTACGGACAAATCTTACTGAGGAAGAGGTAAGACCTAAAATTGAACAGCTAATTGCTGACCTTTTTGTCAACATTCCTTCCGGGTTAGGCTCCACAGGCAAGATAAGGGTGAGCGAAAAAGAACTGGATAAAGTCCTGGTAAAGGGTAGCCAGTGGGCG
>Ga0209991_10001601_pt1 | contig 10338 bp, 6 predicted proteins | sample ChitaG_FD_183167 | JGI IMG/M metagenome (GOLD analysis project Ga0209991, IMG submission 183167) | Deep subsurface microbial communities from South Pacific Ocean to uncover new lineages of life (NeLLi) - Chile_00310 metaG (SPAdes)... | ecosystem: Environmental > Aquatic > Marine > Oceanic >... | reverse complement strand
CCAGCCTGAGCCATCGTCAACATTTAAATCAATATTTTTTGGCAGGTTCACAGTCAGATTGATTACCTTCTCTCTCAAAGAGAAAAAAGATGTTGAGGACTTAATCTTACTGACTAAAACTGCTCTGTTACCTCTTTTCTTAAGTGTAAGGGTAATATTTTTCTGAATGAATTTTTGCTCTCTTCTTTCACTTAATCCTTTCACAATAATTTCTGCTGAAACTTCTATCTGCTTGAGATCCTCAATACCCTGTACTTTTAAAAAGCCAGCTCCACAGTCAATCTCTAGCTGTTCAATTCCTTCAGCTGACAAACTCAAGTTCTTCACTTCCTGAGAGGCAAATGCAAAAGATGCACATAAAAATAGCAATACCAAGAATAAAATCCGTACTCTCATAACTTCCTCCTTTTCATTACAAACTTAACCTTCATATTTAATTACGAATTTTTCATAGAAAAAGTTCAAACTTTTATTGCCTAAGAGGGATCTAAGGTCTAAGGGGACGTTTCTATTTCATAAAATCGAACCGCCCCTAATTATCTCGGACTAAACGGAAAAGGGTTTATCAATCGCGGTAGATTCCATTCCGCCAAGGTATCGTCCGCCATCCTTTGTTACTACCAAACAGTCTTCAAGTCTGACGCCGAATTCGCCGTATATGTAGATACCGGGCTCATCACTGAAAGTCATGCCCGGCTGCAGTTTCAACTTATTTCCTTTTACAAGATAGGGATATTCATGCCCCTCCATTCCGATTCCGTGACCAAGCCGGTGTGTAAAATACTTGTATCCCGGTCCATACCCGGCATCTTCAATGACCCTGCGAGCAGCACGGTCAATATCTTCACAAGGAACACTGGGCCGAACCGCCTCCAGCGCTGCGGTCTGAGCTTTTTTTACTATATCCCAAATCTTTCGCTGTTTATCAGAGGGCTTTCCGAACACGACTGTTCGGGTCACATCGGAACGGTACCCCTCAACTCCGCAGCCGCCATCAACCAAAACAATATCACCCTTGTGGAGATTGCGTACAAGCAAAGAACCATGCGGAAAGGCCGAACATGGACCGAACTGCGGCCCAGCGCCTCCGCTTACTCCCATTTTCCCATGGGCATCTCTAATAATTCCCCCAAGATCGCCGCGACTCATCCCTTCGCGCAGCTGTTTGAATCCTTCTTTGTATGCCAGTTTTGTAATCTTATTCGCAAGGTCCATATACGATATTTCTTTTTCGGTCTTGATACAGCGGCAGCCCTCTGTAATGACAGCACCATCCACAAGTTCCAGACTGGAGGCGTCTTTCCTAAGCCCGTAATGCACAAAGCTTCTTATTGTAGGCCCTATCGCCAGGCGTCCATGTCCGGTGCCAAGGTCCTTAATAATACCTGCGATTAGTTTAAAGGGACTCTCATGCTCTTCCCATATCCGGATTTCCTGGCCTTCAGGGATGCGCTCTTTGGCACGTTCACATTCGAATGCCGGACAGATCCAGATTGGTTTACCTTTACGATTTATCAACGTGCCGAACGTTCTCTCGCTTCTCCCCCACCTAACGTTGGTAAAATATTGAAGATTAGTACTTCCTGATAAGAAAAGTGCATCGATCTTATGCTTGGCCATCATTCGCTGTGCCTTTTCCATGCGTGCTTCATAGTCTTCTGGAGCCAAAGGCTTCACACCAGCGACCATATTCTTCAACTGTGTTTGTGCGCTTTTCTCTGATCGCGAGAATAAGCTATTTGCAAATCCAAAGGCCGTAATCGACAGGCCTCCAATCTTTAAGAACTCACGTCTAGAAAAAAACATATCATCTCCTTTTATTCTATTATTAACTTAAGTTTTGTTTGTCTCGAATATCACCTTCAGAGAAAAAGAGGGGACGTTATTTTATTTCATCAATAAGATTTTTGGCTGTTTCCAGGGACTTCAAAGCTTGAGAGTTTGAGTAAAGGGTCAGGAATTCCATTGCTAAAGCCTTATCCTGTTTGAAGAGTTTAAGAGCGCTTTCTTCAATAACAGGCTGCAGCATAAATTCTAACGTCTCAAACTCTTTCCAGGTTTTCCGTACTTTCCCTATTGCCTTCTTATAGTCCGCATCCACTATTTCTCCCAGAAGAGAAAAAACAGCCGAAGCAGATTCCATATCCAATCTCCAAGTTTCCTTTGGCACATTGAAATGATAGTCCAGCAGGTCTCTCTTTGTTGTGTATAGACTCTCAGGAGCCTTACGAAAGGCCTCAGGAATTCTTGTCGCTCCCAAATACCAGGGAACAAACACACTGCTGCATGGCTGGTCAAGTGCCCGCCATGTCACTGTGCCTATCTCAGGCGGCAGCCAATTTCTCTGCTGGACAACAGTGGTCCTATGGGTGCCATAATTACAGATGGTTCCAGGTGTTTTGTGGGGACTTGTTTTGTATTTTTGAGATTTATCGAGTACAGTACCTTCATAATGGTTTCTAAAAATTTCCATCACATCTTTCAGTGAAAGTTTGCGATCCGGCTTGACGGAAACAAGCATCACCCCTTTCTCTGATTCTTCCAATGTGATTGAAAAATTCTTGTTGAGAAGCCTTGCCATGTTCCACTGGCGGTGCGTATTCGATAGACTGGTGTGAACCTTTTCAGGGGCATAGGCCTTTGCAAAATCGAATTTCTCTCCACTGTCCGGGTCATACCATCCTCTCTTTATTGCATACTCCACAAGGTCCGGGGGACAAATGAAATTTTCCTTGTCATTCATATCTACTTCGCGAATGCTGAAAGTGTTAGCTATGATCGCCACCTCATCATCCTGGACTCTTCGTGCCACGTAATGTTTTCCCCTCGCCATCTGAAGCTGCCAAGCCTCATTCGGTCCGACTATATTCAGATTTCTACCTGATGCCCGATAACCATAATTATCAAGGAGGCTTACTGCAATCATCACCGCTTCCCTTGCTGTCTTTGCTCTCTCCGCAAGTATCATTCTGAGCTTAAAGCCAATGCCACCGTTGACTAAATCCCCTCTGGCCTCAACCTCTTCTACGGAATCTTCTTTTGAAGCACATCCGTTGCTCCCAAAGGCTACCCCCCACTCATTAACAATCCCGTTAGAGAAGGATAAGGTCGGACATTCGTCCCAGAAATAAGCGTAGGTCTCTTTGACCTGGGGAATCGTACCGCCTGCCTGAAGCTCAACGACTGTGCCGGGTTTGTAGGTCTTTCTTGGAATATACCACAGATAATCCACCTCTTTGCGGCCATCATCTTCTGTCTTTACAAATAATATCGAACCATCGACCGTGACCTTTTTTCCCACAATCATAACAGTACACTCTTCAGCATATGCAGAAGAAGCTGACGCGAAGACACTTGCTAAGGCTATAAAAAGCACTAATAAACTTTTTATCAAGGATGATTTTCTCAATTTTCTCTCTCCTTTATAATAAATAGAAAACTATTTTAATATTATACCCATATTTTCTCTCCCGAAAATATATTTTTAAATAAAAACAATAATCTCTCTTTAGCTTTTTAACATTCATGTATTATACGTTTAGAAATAAAAAATGGTTCTCGGAAGTTAAAAAGAAAATTTAGAGTAAAAAGCCTTTTCTGGTTTAAAAATCAGAATTAATTAACAACTTTTCAGCTTCTTCAACTGCTTTTTCGAGAACCCTATCCCTGCTTTCATATATATCTTCCCTTGCTAGTCTAACCTCAATATCTGGCTGAATGCCAACACCCTCAAACCTAGATCCATCAGGCATATAAACCCTTTTTGTCCCAATTCCTATACTAATACCATCTCCAAATTCATACATATAAGGTTGGCCTGTAGAGCCAAATGTTGGTTCACCCATAATAATGGCTCTACCATTATCTTTGAAAGGAATAACAAAATCTTCAGCCGCAGAGCCTGTATTAATGTTAGCTAAAATGATCATGCTATTTGTGTATATTGTGTTTTCTACTTCGTTATAGTCTGGTTTCCATAATAATTGCGAGTTTTTAAAAAAATCTTGAAATACAAGAAGCTTTTTCCACGATTCTGGAGGTTCCTGTTTATATGTATCTTTGTATTGTTTTAAGGCTTTTGGCAAAAATTCAATATAAAATTTAAAGAGGCCTAAACTTAAGGGTGTGCTTTCTGCCGGCCCCCTATAGGGTCTGTCCATCAAGATATCAATGAGCTGTTCAGGTGTAGTTCCCCCTCCATTTCCTCTTACATCCATTATTAAAACATCTGCATTTTTAAATTCTTTTACATATTCGATGGCATCACTTTCAAACTTAGGTCCGCCAAAAGAGGGTATTTTTATATATGCAATCCTGTCTTCTTTTATCCATCGCCCCTCTGTTTTCCATACTTCTTTTTTGACAGTTAGTTCTCCTCTATCTATCTGAATATTTTTTATTTTGCCATTCTCACTCATGAATTCCAAAGAGTACTTCTCCGGAATAAATTGGGATAGCACGTAACGAAACATAACTTTGCGAGAGCTTTCACTGCTGGCATTGATATATTTGGAAAAATCTTCGTAATATTCACTCGTAGCTTTTTTGTTAATTTTTATAATTACATCCCCTTTTTTAAGTTCCTCAATGGAACTCTTTGTAACAATCCACTGATCATCAAGATTAATCCAATCATACCCTAAAGGTTTTTTTTCTTTAATCAGTTCATTATCTGAATACCGTGTATGGGTGTTGTTCAGAAGAGCCATAAACTCTTGCATTAGTAAAGCAAAATCTTTTCTATTCTCCGTTGCTATCGCCCTTTTTAAAAAATTATTATACACACTATCCATCTGTTCTAGCTTTATTGAGGCGTCTTCCCAATGTGCAAAATAAAGAGCAATGGATGAGTATGTTTTTGACATAATAAAAAGACGATCTTCCAGTGGAATTGTTTGCAAATTTTCTCTTGAATAAGCAAATATACCCTGAAGTAGCAGTATAAGAATTAAATATCCCAATATAGGTTTTATTCTTATCTTCATAATTCCTCCTTTCTGACACTAAGCTTTTCATTTTGATCTATCCTCTCATTTAATATAATACGATTGCTAAGCACCAAATGTTCACGATAGGAATTTCATTTTTTTTTATTGACATAAGCAATCACAAACTCTTTTTCTTTAAAATATCAATAGCTTTAATCAAATCCCGGTCTATACTCGAACGTATATCCTCAATAGAATAAGGAATCAACACATCAGGTTGGACACCCACCCACTCGACTACATAATTGCCTATTTTATCTGACAATCCACTGGCAACAAGCTGCACTTTTGCATTACCTGGTAATATCATAGTTTTTGAAGGGCTGCTTACAACTCCCCTTGTTGGTCTTCCTACCAATTTAATTCTATTAATATGACTGGCAGCGTAAGAAAAAAAATCTGCAGCACTACCACACCTTTCATCTATGAGAATAACAATGTGTTTTTTGTATATTGGATGGCGGGGAACCACAATCAACGGGGCATACTTTCTTTCTGAATTGATGATCCCACCATACCAGACTTTATAGTCTGTAAATCTACCAAGAATTTGATCTGAAAGAACTATAGCACCGCCTGGATTACCCCTTATATCAATGATAAGCCCATCTGAATCCCATAACGATTCCAATGCTTTATCAAATGCAGGTACAAATGCAAGCAAATCGACTGCCATATATGAAATCTTTATATACCCGAAACCTTGTTTCAGGCGTTTATAAGAAATTGGTTTCGACCGTTTCCAATCAAGCTTTATCAATTTTTCATTAACTGTGCTTTCTATTCCATCCGCATCAACATATGAAATAGAAATTTTATCACCTTCTGACCCAGAGATAAGACGATAAAATCTGTGTAAATCCCCAAAGCGTTTGTCCCGTTTAGATCCCCTTTTTAAATTCATTTGCTTATCTGATACCTCTGCCAATGCTTCAGCAATTGGTTTGCCCTTTAATTTAATGATTTCCATACCAGGTCTTAATCCAATTTTTTCTGCTGTTGATTTTGAATAAGTTTCCAAAACGATCAATTTCCCATCTATGCTGGCAAACCTGGCTCCCAGGGAGGCATATTTCTTATAACCTTTTTTCATTGCCGGGGTATAAACTTGAACATGAGGATCTTGCAGATGGCTCAGCATTTCAATAATAACGTTGTGAAAATGCTCATCTGTTTTTAATTTTCTTAGCTCATCCTGGGCTTCTTTTTTCACCTTTTCCCAGTCAATGTGTTTATATTTAAAATAGGGATACTTTTTATCAAGATAAGTACATAAAATATCAAAAACCTCTTGATACGATTTATCATTTAAATTTTGGGGAATATAGGTTAACACCCCTTCTCCGATGTAATAATAGTTTGAATAGTTTGGGATGTAAAACTGAAGAATTGTTGTAAAAATAACTATTAAAGAAATAGCTGAAACTCCCCATTTTTTTATTAACTTTGTGCTGTTCTTAAAAAACCAGCCTGTATAGAACATAAGCAAGGAAGCAGCCCCGAATAAAAGAATGGAAATCCCTAAGTCCCCAAACCATCCCCAAAGTCTCATCAGCCCGGAATATGACACTACAATAATCACGTAAGTTACGAAAGCTGACATAAAAGGAATAAGCCATCTCATAATGGTTTTTTTCATAGTTCGACGGCTTATCCGGCCAATAATAAGAGGGGGCAATAAAAAAATAAATAGATATGGAAATTCAGAGCCCAGATAGTGAAAATTCTCGATCCAAAAGATGAAGAAAAGATATATCAAGGTCAATACAGTAAAACCTGATCCTATCAATATCTTTTTTAATACAATTTTTAATATTCTCATTCTTTCACCTCTTATTTATTTAATCTCAAGTCTATGTAATATACTCCGCTCTTAAGCGGATTCGGAATAGAGGGCAACATCTTTGATTTCATCGGGATCAATAGATTCCGATAAACAACCTTGAAATAACAAACATATCTGGGAAATGCAAAAAATAGATATAACAATAGCAATCAATTTTCTTATATTATTCAATTTTCGGTTTTGTCCTAAAGTGACACGCACAAGAGACTGCCACGCTCCCATCGGTCACCCTCCCTGTTAGATAATTTAAATCTAACGGGGCGAGCAATGACAATTGCTTACCAATTGTTCATAATCTCTGCGAAGCATTCCAGGCCGCTTGGGATAACCCCTCCATAGCCATGGCCTGGACTTGTCCAGGCTCCTGAGAGATAGAGGTTTTTTATCGGTGTTGTATGGGGCAGTCGTCTTGGATTAGAATTGTCCAGAGTCTGATCCCATCCGTATATCGCTCCACGATAATTACTGGTGAATCGGACATTTGTCAGGGGTGTTCCGATTTCTTTGATCTCAATAGCTTTTGAGAGTCCGGGTAAAAGTGTTTTTTCAACTTTGCCTATTAAGATATCAGCTATCCGCTCCTTTTCGGCCTGATACGCTACCTTATTGCCCTTCCAGTAGTCTGCTTCATATTTCTCCCAGTGGTCATACCCCTGGAGCACAAGAATATTGAGTGTATTCTTCCCTTCAGGAGAATAGCCTTTATAGAGGTTATCATACAGAGTAAGGGCAAACCCGGAGTTATCCATATCCGCTTTGCGAGCAGCTTTGTAGTCAGCCTCAATATCATACCCTGTCTCATAAAAGATTTCAGTATCCTTAATCCCGATTTCTCCAATTAAATCTTTATTCAACCCCAGAAATACCTGAAAAGACGAGAGACTGACGCTGAACTTATCCATCCTTGCCAAATAGTTTTTCAAATATTCATCCTCTTCCATCATCTTATGGAACGTATCATACGCATTGGCATTTGAGATTACCACTCTTCCAATGTACTCTGTTCCTTCATCGGTTTTTACTCCGTATGCAGAATGATCCTTCACCAGTATTTTCTTCACATGAGTTTGCAGTAGGACCTTACCGCCACGCTCTTCAATGAAGCTCTTCATGGCATTGCTTATCTTCTGGGATTTTCCTTTGGGATAATAGCCGCCTTCCTGTAGATAGCTTAGAGTAGGGAGGGCATAATAGATACTGGCAAGTTTTGATGGCGGAAGCCCGTAGTATCCCCAGAGTGAGGAGATAATAGTTTTTAACCTGGGATTCTTGATGCGTGCATCTACAAGATCACCCCATGTTTTGTTGTAGCTTTTAAACAAATGTGGGTATTCTGAAGGAAACTTTCCCATATTGACTTTTCCTCTGGCACTCGAGATTTTATTAATATCCCTAGCTACTCCTCTCATGTCATCAAAAATCCCAGCGATCCCCTGCCTCTCATCCGGAAAGTATTCTGTCAGCATCTTAATGTAACCAGCAAGATCTTTCGATGGGACTCGAATATCGTAATCAGGATAGATTACCCTGTAGAGATTGAGGTGAGGAACAAATTCCACATTTTTTATTTCAGGAAAGCCGGGGATTAAGTTGTGTATTCCTTCTCTTTCTCCGACTACTGTGGAATGCAGGGATACATCAAACTCAAAACCTTCGCGCCGTTTGAAAGTTGTTGCATATCCACCCGGAATGTAATGCTGTTCCAAAACTAGAGCCTTGAATCCCTGCCTGGCAAAGGCTGCAGCACAGCTTAGTCCTCCAAGTCCTGAGCCAATTATCACCGCATCAAATTGCTTTTCTGTTTGGCGAGTATTTTTGCCTTTGGGAAAGGAACTCCAATTAAGCGCCATCATAGGAATTCCTGCCAGGATAGACTTTAAAAAATCTCTTCTTTCTATGCTTTTTTTAGACATTTTCTCTCCTCTTTTTTAAAGGTTTTTATATTCTATATTCTTAATTTAGTATTGGTCCTTAAACATTAAACCTTCAACCTTACACTAGTGTCCTGTCATCTATGTGATGTCGCAAAGATGACCGTCATTCCCGCGGAAGCGGGAATCCAGAAGCCTGAAGTAGCCAGAAATACTGGATTCCCACCTTCGTGGGAATGACGAGTGCCTGATACGATACTTCACGCATGACAGGACACTAGTCCGTTTGGGATTTGGATTTTGGAATTTTATTATTATCTCCAATGCTTTTTCCAGAAATTCATCTCTTCCTCCAATGACCCCTTTGATCGTTCTTTGCATGGGTACTGTCGGCTGAATCCCAATTGTATGATGCTGCGAACCATCGTGTTTTAACACTTTCATGCCCGTCCAAGCAACACTAAAACCTCCGGGAAGATTAAAAGGATTAACGTTTCCGTTGGCCCCTGCTGTAGGCTGGCCCACAATTTCACCCAATTTATAAAACTCGATAAAACTCATGAAGGATTCTGCATAGCTGATTGCCCTGCCATCTGTTAGAAAAACAGCTTTTCCCTTTATTCGAGGCTGCCTCGCTTTTAATCCCCATCCCATTTTTTGAAAACCTACGATATTTTCTTGATCAGGATATATGATTTGAGAAACTCTCATCCAAGCTTTGGAAGTATCATTTTCCTGCAGTAAATGGCAGATGACTTCGTGATTCCCGTTCGGATAACCACGGAGGTCAAAAACAACGCCCTTGGCCTGAGCCAAATCGTTTATATTTTCATTAATCTCTTTCATTGTTGCTTTGCTTAAATTCACGTAAAAAATATTATTATCTAATTTCTGGATATTTGGTTTCTCGAATTCCGCAATCTGTCCTTTAAAGTTTCTTTCTACTTCTATTTCAAAAACTTTATCTCCTCTTTTTATTTTTAGTTTAGCTTTTGTCCCCTGCTTACCATATCCAAAGCTATTCAAAGATTTATATCTTTTCCACTGTGAAGAACCGGAAATATATTCTTCTGCATCCAACAAAACTTGCTCTGCTTTTATGCCATCAACGGATAAAATAATATCCCCCTTTTTGAAATTGGATGCATCCTCTGAAACAATAATAACTGCCTTATTTTCTATCCAGTCGACCTTGAATGAAAAGCCAGCTTGTTCGCTCTGCATTTTATGATAAACGCCTCCATGTCCATCCTGAAGTTTGGCAACTAACCTGTTAATAGTGTAGAAAAAATCTTTTTCGTTTTTGTTATTTAGAATTTCGTTAATAGTATCTGTTAATTCCTTGTCCCAATCGACATTGACCACATCAAAATAAGGGTAAAAATGTTGGAACACATTCCAGGTAATGACTACATTTCCTAAACGCACAGATTCATTGTTCGCTGTTAATTCTATATCGTCCATGGCATCTAGTTTTGATAAAATGTCTTCAAAGGGAAATTTATCATTTTTACCTAAAGTGTGGTTTTCTTCGCTGTATAAAACAAGTGGGATTTGGCAGGATAAATTGGCATCCAATTTTTTGTTTATTATCTCTCCGACTTCAGGAAGTTTATCAAACAATTTTCCTGAA
>Ga0209991_10001599_pt1 | contig 10344 bp, 9 predicted proteins | sample ChitaG_FD_183167 | JGI IMG/M metagenome (GOLD analysis project Ga0209991, IMG submission 183167) | Deep subsurface microbial communities from South Pacific Ocean to uncover new lineages of life (NeLLi) - Chile_00310 metaG (SPAdes)... | ecosystem: Environmental > Aquatic > Marine > Oceanic >... | reverse complement strand
TAGTCTAAACCCTGCCGAATTGAAGAGGAGTATAGATGCCAAACTAGCCGAGCTGTACCAGGCTTACGAGGAGAAAAAGGGGGCCCAACATATTGATCCCCACAAGAAGTTAGTGCCCCGTATGGTTAGACCTTATATGATTCAACAATGTCCTGTTGGGTTAGGTACTTAAATGATTTGACACAGCGACTGATGCGGGCGGTTGAAGTTATATTCTATCAGCCATTCAGTTAACCGGGGATTGAGCTCTTCAGGGTCTAAAGACAGATTGAAGTTGTAAAGCCATTCATACCCTAAGGTCTCATTGAATCTTTCTATCTCCGGGTTATCCTCAGGGGTTTTGACCATGGAGAAGTACCTTTGAATGCCTAGTTCGGCGGTAGCTCTTTCAAATTCCCAGGCAAACTCACTTCTGTTATCTGTCCTGTTCCCGACAAGTCGGGACAATGGATTTTCTTTTGAAGAAGCAAAAGCTTGCTGGCTTTCTCATTCCGGTAACTCCTCACGGTAAGTTATTATTACTAAACATACCATGAGTGTTACCCATGTATCTCAGCCTCCGCATTTAGTTAATCGGCTGTCTTTTCAATTTCTCGAAGTCGAGAATACAATGGGCCTGTATTTTCGGCAGAGAATCTTAGCTCTTTCCCTGATTCAATGATGGCTTAGAGCGGTATTTTCATGGTGTCTTCGCCCTTGACCAACCTCCAGCAACAGCTCTAAATCAGTGATAAAAAGCCCCAAAACTTAAAAGCTAGGCAAAATTTTTTAATCGCTGAATTAGGTTGGCGATCATTATGTCGGCAAACTGAAGCTTTGGCAGAACTACGCTGGAGGCAGCTTTTATTCGCCTGGCAGAAGAAACTCCGTACCCGGAGCAACTTTCTTCACCAGGAGTTGGGTCAAGACCGCCTTCCCGTAAGAATAACAAACACCATGGATAATATCCTGATTAAAAGATACTTCCTCCTCATTTTGAACAGTCCTCTCTTCAAGATAGTAGGGAATACGCTTTAAGAACTATTCGTCCTTACAGTAACACATTCGGTTAGAATAGTCGCTCGAGCCTGTTGTGCATTGTTCACCAGTGTCTCCTCGCGGGCTACACACCAGGCAGGCACCCAAAATGCAGTTTAATGTTGCGGGGGAGGGGGGTTCAGATATCGCCCCCTCCCCACGCACCTATCTTCTTCTTTACTACGAACTACTGCAAGGCAGCCCAGTAAACTGCATTGGCCAGAAGTCTAAAGGTCTTTTTGGGGTGGGCGCGGAAAGTGGGATGTATACCCATTAGAACGACCCCGTTTACGACCTCGTCATCTCTGAGCACTATGTCTCTGATAACGACTGCATGGCCCGCCGCTGCTTCAGGTTTTGCCCAGAACCCAGCCATGTAGAAGTCTTCTTCCGGCAAGGATGCTACAACGTATGCTGTTTTAGGGTATTTAGTGAACCAGATAGGTTCATAGACATACACTGTGTCACGTTCCCGATACGTTGAAGCCAATGGATCATCAAGTTCGAACAGTACTTCCACTATTCCGTTTGCGTACCGTTCACTTGCTCTATATTTGGTTTTCAATATGCCGGCATCATTGGCAAACATGGCTCCTCTTTGGAGCATTCCGATGTATTCGCCGCCTTGGTCGAGAAATTCCATAACCATGGCTTGCCCTGTGGCTCCAATTCTATCCCATCTAGCGTTGCTATTTACAAAGACATCATACTCCGCTAGATCCACAACTGCATTTCTCAGGTCTGCTTCGGTTATTCTGGTCACTTCGAACCCGAGCTCTCCCAGGACAAATGATGCACCTGGATCATTACTGCGCTCACAAGCAGCGATTGCTAGCGGCCTCAACGGCACGAGATTCTCGGGCAACTGAGTCAGAGCAGCAAAACAAAGTCCAAGGTCCCCGACCAACGTGGTAAGCGTAGAGCTGTTAGTTTCGACTACCACCGTGCCGGGCACGAACTCCCTCTCGTTAGAGGTAAAACCATCCTCCGAGTAAAGAACTTGTGTTCCCTCGTTAAGAAGTGTGTTGACAGCTATCGCGTAGTTGTTCTCGCTGGGAGCCAGCGCATAGGCTGCTGCCTGGCCCGACTCAATCTCTCCTTTCGGGTAGCGAGGTCCCGTTACAGATGAGAGCGCGAGCGGTATCTCCTCTTCGATGGGAATCGCATCGTAGCCCCATAATCTTGGATGACTCCACGCGGCTATGTCATACGTTGTTTCTATGTCCGGGAACAGGTCATGCATACGGTAGCCATCCTCCAAGATGATATTCGCCATGCCTCTCATCGCCTGCTCCATTAAGACCACGTAGCTTCCTTTTGGATATGTCACCCCGTCAACCACCACCGGCGACGTCAGACTGTGAACTTGGACATTATTAAACAGCAGAAAATCAATCCCCTGTGCCAGCTGATGGGCACTTGGCTGCATCGATTCGTGCGGAATCAAGTAGGCCCAGGGCATCTCTGCATCAGTGGTGTCAAGGCCGAGCACACCGCGCCTGAACACCTCTATCTTATCGTGCATCAGCTCATCCTTGTTCTCGACCACGAAGTTGAGTACTGTCCAGCATACCCAGTAATGGGCTTCCACGCCGTCCCAGCCGCGATCGTGAGTCTCCGGACATTGACCCAAAGTACCATAAAGCCAGGAATACATATCCGTATAAATAGGGGCCCAGCCATCCCAGTCGCCGAATCCCCAGTCACGATATGGAATCCACACTGGAATCCCCATGTTCTCCCATAGCGTAGCCTCACACGCAAAGGCGAGCTCCAGATTCCAATTAAAGAAGAGCTCATCATCTTCGTAGTTCGGATTATCAGGGCCTGTGCCCGGATCAGGCACGGTGAAACGACTGTAGAACCCGTGCAAATCGAGCAGGAAAAGCGGATTCCACCTCCCGATCTGTTCGACCACTGCCCTGACCTCCGGTTGGGACTGAGTGACGTAGTCCCTGTTCATATCGAAGCCGGCGAAGTTCCGGCGGTTCAGCGCAGTCCTGCCCTCCGGGTTGGCACACACGTTTACAACTACGATGCAATTCTCCAGTATGTTCATTACCTCTTCTGTATTTTCATAGGCGAGGGTCTCGATAAGCATAATGGCTGCGTCAACACCAGGCGCCTCACCGCCGTGGATCGATCCATTGATATAGATGGGCGCCTTGAAATCCGTGCCTTCCTCAATCATGCTCTGCGCCCTCTCGGGATCTTTAATCATCATCTGGTAGAGGGCTTGGTATTGGCCTAGTCGTCCGAAAGCAGAGGGCTCCGAGACGATGACCTGGTAAAGATTATACCCGGCAGTGCCGGATTTTCCGATGATCTCAACCTTAACCCTGTTACTGGCTACTTCGATCTCCCGCAGCTTGGCTCCAATCTCCGAGTACATGATCATATCGTAGTACGGATTTTCTCGTTCTTCTATGTCTTCTATCTCCCAGTACTTGTCCCTATTAATCGGTTCCGTTCCCGCAAAAGCCGACGTTCCGACCAGCGAGATTGCCACCACCAGGGCCAACAAAATGCCAACAATTTTCTTCATTTTCATGACTATTTCCTCCTCTTTTTATCGGTCTTTCCCGAGCGTCCATAGGTCTTTCCCTATCGCCAATTCCCCATAAGCATCACCTCCTCCATTGGCTCGAGGTTTTGTCGGTTGTGGCAATCGCAGTCCTGAGCTACCCTTATGCAAAAAAGCGCCAGGTGCAAAATACCTGACGCTTTTGCTATCAGTGAAACTGATAGCAAACAACTCACAGACCTGCTCAACAACTACCCGCCTCGTTTCCATCTCACCGGCTACCCTCCACCAACTACATCATGGATAGCACATTATTATTAAAACACTTTTTCCGGGAAAAGTCAACGACCTCAAAATAGGCCCCAACGACTATTTCATCAAGAAACCAAGATATGATGTATTCCTGGGCACAGGCATTGCCTGGGATTTATAGCTCTCGAGCCTCCTGGCACTAATGCGCGGCGCTTTCAGGGCTCCTTGCCTGGCAAGTCTTTCCCAGCGCTAAAACTAAGTATGGTCAACTTGATGACGCCGGTATATCTATTTAACTACCCAGTGTTGCCACCATCACTGCCTTTATGGTATGGACTCTGTTTTCAGCCTCGTCGAATACTATAGAAGCCTCCGATTCAAAAACCTCCTCGGTAACCTCCATGCTCTCCAGACCGAACTTTTGGTAGATGTCTTCACCGACGGTTGTTTCCCTATTATGGAATGCAGGCAAGCAGTGCATGAACTTCACCTTCGCGTTGCCTGTCATTTTGACCAGTTCTTTATTTACCTGGTACGGCCTCAGAAGCTCGGCTCTTTCCTTCCACACTTCTTCTGGCTCGCCCATGGACACCCAAACATCCGTATAGAGAAAATCGCAACCTTTTACCCCCTCTTCCATGTTGTCCGTTATATTTATCCTGGCTCCTGTCTCTCTGGCGATTTCCTTCGCCTTTTGCACAAGTTCCTGCCCCGGCTGCATGCTCTTTGGAGCAATGCAACGAAAATCCATTCCCATCTTTGCTGTACCAATAAGGAGCGAGTTTCCCATATTAAATCGAGCATCCCCCAGGTATGCGAGCTTTACCTGGCTTAAAGGTTTGTCGGTGTGTTCTATGATGGTAAGAATATCCGCCAGCACCTGGGTGGGATGAAACTCGTTGGTAAGCCCATTCCAAACAGGCACCTTCGAATATTCGGCAAGCAACTCCACAACCTCCTGTCCAAACCCGCGGTAGCCAATTCCATCGTACATTCTACCCAGTACACGAGCCGTATCTTTCATGGATTCTTTCTTGCCCAGTTGCGAGGCGGATGGGTCCAGATACGTTACCCTCGCCCCCTGATCACAGGCAGCTACTTCAAAAGCACACCTCGTTCTGGTGGAGCTCTTTTCAAAGACTAGAATGATTTTCTTGCCGGTCATCCCTGGCGGCTCGGTACCGTTGTAATGCGCCCATTTCAGGTGGGCAGAAACGTCTAGTAAAAATTTAATCTCTTCTGGTGAAAAATCCAGTAGCTTGAGAACGCTCCTGTTTCTGAGATTGCAGGCCATTTTGCTGGTCCTCCTTTTAATAATCACTAATCTTGCAGCACGAGATTACCCCGTATTAAATACAGGACTCGCCCAACGTTTCTTAACACCCCCTAATATCTTCCTCGATTGGTTATGCCTTCTACGTTTTTACGGGAAGATCATGCATCTTTACAAACTTCGATAATATTTCGCCCAACTTCGGCATTCCGATTTCGCGAAGCTCATAAGAGGCTCTTGTATTAGGTTTCTTAATGTCAATGATTCTGCTCAAGTTAATAGGTGTTCCAATAACTACCGCATCACAAACAACCTTGTTAACAGTCGCCTCCAGGTCCTTTAGTTGCTGTTTGCCATAGCCCATTGCTGGCAGAAGCGTTCCAATATACGGATAACTCTTGAAGGTTTCGCTAATGCTACCCACTGTGTACGGTCTCGGGTCAACCAGTTCTCTCGCCCCATGCTGTCGGGCAGCAATCGTGCCCGCACCGTATTTCATCTCCCCATGCGTCAGCGTCGGGCCGTCTTCAATGACAAGCACTTTCTTTCCCTTGATAACTTCGGGGTCATCAACCTGAATCGGTGAGTTGGCTTCAATTACGGTTGCATTCGGATTTGTCTTAGCAATATTTTCTCGCACTCTTTGGACATTTTCCGGAGGGGCACTATCGATCTTATTGATAACCACCACATCGGCTATTCGCAAGCAGATTTCCCCGGGATAGTATGAGACCTCATGGCCCAGACGATGGGGGTCAGCAACAGTTATCATCAGGTCGGTGTTATAAAACGGAAAGTCATTATTTCCCCCATCCCAGACAATAACGTCACAGCCCTTCGGGTCTTCTTCCGCAGCCGTTAAAATGTCCTGATAGTCCACCCCTGCGTATATAACATTTCCGCGCACGACGTGTGGCTCGTACTCTTCCATCTCCTCAATGGTGCATTTGTGCTTCTCCAGGTCCTCTAACTCGGCAAAGCGCTGTACCCTCTGGGCAACCAAATCGCCATACGGCATAGGGTGGCGTATAGCAATAACCCTCAGGCCTCTTTCCATCAAGAGCTCTATAATTCTTCTTGAAGTCTGGCTTTTACCCGCGCCCGTTCTCACCGCACACACGGCGATAACAGGTTTCTTGCTCTTAAGCATCGTGTCCCTTGGACTGAGCATCATGTAGTTTGAACCAGCAGCATTTACAATTGCGCCGAGACCCATCACATGCTGGTAAGAAACATCACTATAGGAAAAGACGCAGAAATCAACATTTAACTCCCTTATAAGTCTCGGCAATGCCTCCTCCGCGTAGATTGGAATTCCCTCTGGATAGAGATTACCAGCCAGTTCAGGCGGGTACTTCTTATCCGCGATGCCTGGTATTTGTGCACCAGTGAATCCCACCACGTTGTACTTTACTTTGCCCCTAAAGTACACGTTGAAATTGTGAAAGTCCCTGCCCGCGGCGCCAATAATCAATACATTTTCCCTTTTTCCCATAAGTAATATGTCTTCCTTGATCTCTAAAATTCCATTATGCGCCCGACGTCAGGTGAAGAATCGGTTAGCTGCCTCATTCGATGTCAGAAAAGTTGCTATATTGGTTCAGTTGTTTTCGGGCAAATCGAGAGCCAAAATGCTACCACTCGCCTTACCTTTAGTCAACACACATGTCCTGAAATTCTTTGCGGAGTTGGCCCTGAGCAATGTGAGACTGTTTCGTTTCGCTCACAATAACAGAGAGAGAAGCTCAGAGTGAACAAAGGCTGAGGGGTCAGGGCTTTGCCCTATAATTATATTCCTGACAGGGGCAAAGTATAGACGGTGAATTGGCGAAGGTCCGAGTTTTCGCAGACAGGATATGTGCCTTCCTGTTCCATAGCCTTTATGCTGAGCAAATCCATAGCCAGGATAAATTTGGTCAAATTCCTCCATCATACGGTCTCGGGTGACCTTGGCTATGATAGAAGCACAGGCAATGGAGAGACATGATTTATCACCTCTAGTTATCCCCCTTTGAGGGATAGGACATTGAGACAAGCTCAGCCTATCAATGAGGAGGAAGTTCGGTTGTTTGGACAGTTTTTCTACCGCCTGCATCATAGCCAGTTTGGTTGCCCTGAGGATATTGATGGAGTCAATCACTTGCGGGGGAACGATGCCAATGCCCACAGCCACAGCCTCTTTGTTAATCAAGTCAAAGAGGGATTCACGTTTTCTGGAGTTTAGTTCCTTGCTATCCCTGACTAACTCAAACCAGGGCAGGTTTGCCGGGTGGGGCAGGATAACAGCACCGGCGACTACCGGGCCAGCGAGAGCTCCTCGCCCAGCTTCATCAATACCAGCGATTAGCACATAGCCCTGTGATTTAAGCTCATTTTCATGACCAAGGTTTGGTAGCTGTAACATATCTCTCCCAAAGTCACAAAGATGGAAGCAACCACGTGCTCACCCTATCCCAGATAATCTCAGCAATTTTCTCTTCAGGCAGCGAGGCATCTATCAGCAACCAGCAGTCAGGCTCGGCTGCCGCCATCTTGAGGTACCCCTCCCTGACTCGATGGTGGAACGATAAGTCCTCTAGCTCAAAGCGGTCTTTCAAGCTTTGCTTCCGCGCTAATCCTTGCTCAGGGGACATATCTAAAAGGATTGTGAGGTCCGGCTTGAGGTTCCCTGTTGCCATATTATTGACTGTCTCCACAGTGGTCAAATCAAGTCCCCGCCCATAGCCCTGATAGACCAGGGTAGAGTCAGTGAAGCGGTCGCAGATGACTACCTTAGTTTCTTCTAAAGCAGGACGAATTAGCTCAGCTACCAATTGGACACGGGAGGCAGCAAAGAGGAACAGTTCAGCTTGGGGCGCAATGGAGGAGCCTCGTTTTCTCTTGAGCAATTTTCTTATCTCAGTGCCCAGAGATGTGCCTCCGGGCTCATGGGTTAATACCACAGGGATGTTTTGTTGCTCAAGCCTATTCCGCAAGAGCCTGGATTGGGTGCTTTTGCCGCAGCCTTCGCCACCTTCAAAGGTGATGAATAGTCCCAAGGATTACCTCGACTTCCTTTTGCCGCCAGGTTCCACTCTCCGGTTACCAGAGTTGAAACCTCGGCGCCCAGCTAAGATACGCTGTAGATTATGGACATAGGTATATTGAGTGCCACGGGGATAGAGGGCGTCCAGGCATTGCTTCATTTGAGCGGCATTGTTGCTTTTGAGGACATAAATTGGTATACCCAGTGCTTCGGCATCCCGTATCTTCTGCGGCTTGCGGCGGTAATAACTTCGTGTCGTGAGGAAAATGTCAGCTTGCTTAAGGTCGGCGACGATTTTCAGGTCTTTTCGCCCTTCCCTGGCAATTTGTTCCAATCGAGCCCGGTTAGCGCCGAAGAGGTAGAATCGCAGCGTTTTTTCCGGCTGCTTCTCTTCCTTGCTTTCCCACATAAGAGGTGAGGCTATCGCCTCCTTCTTTACCTCACCATCTTCATCCATACAGCGCACTTCGGCCTTGGGGGTTCGTCCATGCAAGAGAGCATCAACAGCCTCGGTCACTTCAGGATGTACGGTTACCTTGTAATAATCGACAATTTCTACCACCATATCAAAGGTGGGCGGAGACTTGCGCTCCAGGATGGATTTTTGTGTGTGCCGTCGTCTGGCTTCTTCGTCTCCTAGGGTAACCGTCTGGATGCCGCCGATAAGGTCAGACAGAGTAGGATTCATTATCAAGTTTTCCAGAGTGTTTCCATGTGCCGTGCCCACCAATTGCACTCCGCGTTCAGCGATGGTACGAGCTGCCTGGGCTTCGAGTTCAGTGCCTATTTCATCAATAATGATGACCTCAGGCATGTGATTTTCCACTGCTTCAATCATTACCGCATGTTGTTCAGCGGGAGTAGCTACCTGCATTCGCCGCGCGTGCCCGATAGCAGGATGAGGAATGTCTCCATCCCCGGCAATTTCGTTGGAGGTGTCAATTACGATAACGCGCTTTTTGAAGTCATCAGCCAGCACTCGGGCCACTTCTCGCAACATAGTAGTTTTGCCTATACCCGGCCGCCCTAGAAGCAGAACATTTTTGCCTGATTCGATAAGGTCTTGAATCATCCTTACGGTGCCGAACACAGCTCTGCCCACACGGCAGGTCAAGCCGATTATGTACCCGTTTCTATTGCGTATAGCTGAGATGCGGTGAAGGGTGTGGTCGATCCCGGCACGATTATCTCCGCTGAATTCGCCAGTGCGTGACACTACATAGTCAATGTCAGACTGGCTTACCTCCTTAGAATTGAGGCCTAATTCCCTACGGGGAAAGCGGGCTTCGGGGAGACGCCCTAAATCCAAGATTACCTCCAGCAGTTCGCTATGGTCGGGCTGCTGGTAGAGCGACTCACGGATATGGAGTGGTAAGATATCTAGTAGCGCATCTAAATCGTCGGTGACTACCCTTCGCATCCTGTGACAATACCTTGTTTCACCTTACCAACCCCTAGGGGATAACAACTCCTGTGGGGGTATAGCTTTTATGTCCAGACCTGGCATGGCGGCGCCTAAGCCTTTGGATACCTCAGCAATGATGGTGGGGTCATGGTAGTGAGTCGTAGCTTTAACAATAGCCTGTGCTATGGCTACAGGATTGCTGGACTTAAAAATCCCCGAGCCAACAAAGACTCCCTCGGCTCCCAGTTGCATCATCAAAGCAGCATCGGCAGGTGTAGCTATACCACCGGCGGCAAAGTTCACCACAGGTAACTTTCCTGTTTTGTGCACCTCTATTACTAGCTCCAGAGGAGCACCAATGGCTTTCGCTTCGGCTACCAATTCCTCCTTAGGTAAAGCCTGAAGCCGGCGAATTCCATCCTGAACTGCCCGCATATGTCTTACAGCTTCAACGATGTTGCCTGTTCCAGCCTCGCCCTTGGTACGCATCATCGCTGCCCCTTCGGCAATGCGACGTAATGCCTCGCCTAAGTCCCGACAGCCACAGACAAAGGGAAGCTTGAAATCACGCTTCCAAATGTGATGGCTTTCATCGGCTGGAGTAAGTACTTCAGATTCATCAACAAAATCAATGCCCAGCGCTTCCAGCACCTGAGCCTCAGCAAAGTGCCCGATACGGCATTTGGCCATTACCGGGATGCTCACCGTTTCCGTTATGGCTTTAATTATAAGGGGGTCAGCCATGCGAGCCACCCCGCCAGTGGCACGGATATCTGCTGGCACTCGTTCCAATGCCATAACAGCGCAGGCACCGGCTTCCTCGGCGATTTTAGCCTGCTCCGGCGTGA
>Ga0209991_10001598_pt1 | contig 10350 bp, 7 predicted proteins | sample ChitaG_FD_183167 | JGI IMG/M metagenome (GOLD analysis project Ga0209991, IMG submission 183167) | Deep subsurface microbial communities from South Pacific Ocean to uncover new lineages of life (NeLLi) - Chile_00310 metaG (SPAdes)... | ecosystem: Environmental > Aquatic > Marine > Oceanic >... | reverse complement strand
CCATCAAAGCTTTTAAAAATAATTGTGATTCTTTCTCGTATTCTCCGTAATTTTTTCCGGTATATTTCCCTCCCGGTCCAATTGCCGGTATATTTCTAAGGTAGCGCGGGATACCAAGGTGAACGTTGAAATCCAGAAAAAGACTTTGCCCTCCTCTTGAAAAGGCGTTTTGCGAACCGCTAAATATTAAATATTGGGCTTCTTGCTTTATCTCTTTGAAAGATGAATTTACTAAAAAAGGTGCAAACATAATGTTTAAATAGCCAATACCTAAAGCACCCGCGTAGTAGGCCTGCATAGAAGCCAGAAAAGTGTTTAAATGTCCGGTTAAGGTCCTGGTATGCTTGGCCGGGGCGGAAGAGGTATCTAAATTTTCTAATTCAAGACCATATTTTTTTAAAAATTCAAGAGAATGACCGGAACAATAAATTCTTGGATAGCCCAAATCATGAATATGAATCCAGCCTTTCAAGTGGGCATTAGATACTTCTTTGGAAAAAACTTCCTGCAGCATATATTGTTTGATAGTGTTTTCGGCAATAGTCAAATTTATAGCTTCCGGATTATTATTCCCAATATTACTATTTTCTTTACTCTTTGACAAAAATAATTGTTTTAAATCAAAGGTAGGCATTCCGATAATCTTTTGCTTTCTCCACTTATGTTCATATCCTCTGGTAAACAGTTCATTGTCAACCAATTCTCTGATCAAAGAAGTGGAAATCTCGCTTAAGCCTAAATCAAATAACTTTTTTTCTACTGCCTTGGCTATCTTTGTAGAAACATTTAAAGACAGCTCTGCTTCTTTAACTAAAGCTTGAACAATTTTTTTTCTGTTCCAGGGAAAAATGTCTTCAGAGGTTGGAGTGGAAACCAACAGAGAAAGATCAGTTGTGCTTTCATGGTTTTCTACCTTTTTTCTAACTTTTAGACTCTCTCTAATTCTACTCCTTCTATCACGATATAAAATATAGGCTTTGGCAACTTTGACCATGCCCTCTCTAATTAAGACCTCTTCTACTACATCCTGAACTTCTTCTACTTGCGGAACCTTATCCTTAAATCTTTTTTCTAATTTTACAATTACCTGATTGGTTACTTTTTCTGATATAGTTTTATTTTCTTCTCCTACTGCTAACATGGCAGCAAAAATAGCTTCGATTATTTTCCTTTTATCAAATTCTACTAATTGGCCTTCTCTCTTTTTAATGGTCCTGGTCATTTTGAAACCTCATTATAAAATATAATTGTTAAATTAAATTATTCTATTTGCTAATTTTTCTTATTTCTTTTACGAAACTACTTAGATCTTTAAATTGCCTGTATACTGAGGCAAATCTTACGTAAGCTACTTCATCTAAATCTCCTAATCTGGAGATAACCAATTCTCCAATTAGATTGCTTTTGATTTCATTCACTTCTTCACTTTTTATGATCTCTTCTATATTGCTTACCAAATTATTTATGGTCTCCATACTAATTGGTCTTTTTTCACAGGCTTTGATAATACCATTGGTGATCTTTTCCCGAGAAAAAGGTTCTCTCCGACCATCTTTTTTTATTACCATCAGGGGAATTAAATCAATTCTTTCGTAAGTAGTGAATCTTTTATTGCATTTTTTACAAATTCTTCTTCTTCTAATTACCAATTCATTTTCTAAGTGCCTGGATTCAATTACCCCGGTATCATAATAACCACAATAAGGACATTTCATCTTGCACCCCTAAATGTAGGACTATATTTATAATATTACACCATATATAGGGAATGTCAATATAAAATTAGTAATATTTCTAAAAAAATAGAATTTCTTATGCTTGGTTACCTGGTTAGCTGGTTAAGATGACAGGAGAAGATAGAAAGCAGGAGACAGGATAGTATATAGTGTCAAGTATATCGTATATTGTTAAGGAGAAAGAAGTTAGAAGTCAGTAGCCAGGAGACAGAATAAATTCGTATCTCGTATCTCGTAAAAAATGCAGTAACAAGTAATAAGTGATGAGTAATAAGTTGCAGGTTACAAGTTGCGGGTTTTGAAAAAAAGTAGGGGCGTATTGCATACGTCCCCAATGATTAATATAAAACCGTAGGACAGGCCTCTCGCCTGTCTGTGAATTATAAAAAAAGGGCACAATTCATTGTGCCCCTACACTTGAATCCTGATCTCTTCAACGCAACACGCAATACTCGATACTAAATTACTATACGCTAAACGCTATCCGCTCTACGCTATTTTTATTTTTTCTCCCTTAAAAAAGTAGGTATATCTAAATCATTATAACTTATCTTATCTTTATCGAAATCAATTTCCTCAAGTTTAGGTTCCTCTTTTATTTTCTCTTCGTTTTTAAATCCTGTAGCTATTACCGTTACCTTTACTTCATCATTTAACCCTTTGTTAATTACCGCTCCAAAAATAATATTTGCTTCCGGATTAGCTGCCTTAGAAATTATTTCAGCAGCTTTATTAACTTCATGCAAAGTTAAACTTGAGCTCCCGCTGATATTAAACAACAACCCTTTAGCTCCATCGATTTTTGTCTCTAAAATTGGACTATTTACGGCTCTTTGAGCTGCTTCTATAGCTCGGTTTTCACCGCTGGCTCTTCCTAGTCCCATTATAGCTGTACCTGCATTTTCTATAATCATTTTTACATCCGCAAAATCTACATTTATTAAACCTGGTTCAACTACAATTTCTGTAATTCCCTGAATACCATGCAGCAGAATCTCATCAGCAATTTTGAAAGCATCCAATATAGAAGTATTTTCCTCAACAATCTGAAGTAATCTATCGTTAGGTATTACAATTAAAGTATCTACACATTCTTTTAATAATTTTATTCCTTCCTCGGCCTGTCTCATCCTTCTATGGCCCTCAAAAGAAAAAGGCTTAGTTACTACTCCCACTGTTAAGGCACCTAAGTCTTTAGATATCCGAGCAACGATAGGAGCACCACCGGTTCCTGTTCCACCTCCCATTCCAGCGGTGATAAATACCATATCTGATCCTTTTAAAGCTTTAGCAATCCTGTCTTTGTCTTCTTCCGTAGCTTTGCGACCAATTTCAGGGTTAGATCCACTACCCAAACCCTTGGTTATTCTGCTACCAATTTGTATTTTTTGTTCTGCGTTAGAAAAGGCTAACACTTGAGCATCAGTATTAGCGGAAATATAATTAACCCCTTGTAATTTCGCATCAATCATTCGATTAACAGCATTCCCACCTCCGCCGCCAATACCAATTACTTTTATATCGATAAACTCTCCTACTTTATTGTTAAGGTTAAACAATTTATAACCTCCTCGCAAATAATGGAATATTAACCTATTTAAAGTCAATAAAAGAAACTAAAAAAAATCTTTCAACCAGCTGATGATTTTAGTAAAAATATTTTTTACTCTTGTTTTTCTTTTAGTCGATTGAAATGATCTTCCGATAGAATACTTTTCAGTAGCAAAACTCAGCAATCCAATTGCTACAGAATAGGACGGGTCATTTATCATATCTGCTAACTCCCCTTCGTAATGGGGTCTCCCCAATCGAGAGGGTAAATTTAAGACCTTTTCTGCAACCTCTGAGATTCCAGGCAGCAAAGAACTTCCTCCGGTTATAACTATTCCACCGGAAATCATATTATAGCACCCGGATTTTCTAACTTCCACTCCTACAAAATTAAATATCTCACTTACCCGGGGCTCAATTATTTCTACCAAATACTTTTTGGATACATTATGCTTATCTTTTTCGTTAATACTGGAAATCTCTATTAATTCCTCAGGGGAAGCATTATTTTCAACTGCACTTCCAGAACCAATTTTTATCTTTTCGGCTTCTTCTAAAGAAGTTCTTAAACCAACGGCTAAATCATTGGTTATCTGAATACCTCCCACTGGTAAAACTGCAGAATAAGCCAATCCACCTTCAATAAAAATTGCTATTTCAGTAGTTCCCGCGCCAATATCAATTAATAAAACTCCTAACTCTTTCTCAGCATTACTTAAAATTACATTACTGGAAGCTAAGGTTCCAAAAATTATTTCCTCAATATCCAACCCCGATCCTTCTATGCATTTAATTAAATTTTGCACTGCAGTAATTGAACCGGTTATAATATGGACTTTACACTCTAATCTTGCTCCCGACATTCCCAGGGGATCTGATATTCCGCTTTGGCCATCAACTATAAATTCACGGCTTAAGATATGAATTAATTCTTTCTCAGAAGAAACTATTCCTGCTTTAGCAGCTTCTATAACCTTTTCAATGTCGTTTTCAGTAATTTCTGGGGATTCTCCGGAAATAGCAATAACCCCTTTACTATTTACCGATGCTATATGGCTTCCTGCTATAGAAACAAAAGCAGAATTAATCCGAATCCCCGCCATACGTTCAGCGCTTTCAATAGATTCTTTTACTGACTGAATAGCTTGATCTAAATCTATAATTACTCCTTTTCTTATCCCCAAGGAGGGGGCTGTCCCTATACCAATGATTTCTATCTGATCATCCTCACCTAATTCACCTACAGCTGTACATACTTTTCCGGAACCTATATCCAAACCAACTACAATTTCATCTATTCCCATATTCATAACCTCCTGTATGCTTTAAAATATCATACACCACTTAAAAATTAAAGTAAACAGAATAATATGTCTTTTATTTTACAAACATCATTTTTTTAATTTTATTACTAAACTGTCTTTAAAGCGAATATCTATATATTCTACTAGTAATTTTTCCCCTTCAATTTTTTCCAAGGCTTCTCTTAACAAATTTTCCTTATCAATAATCACCTCTGGCCTATTTACTCTAACTTTTAAGGTATCATCCTTATTGCAAATCATAAAATCATCCGGGGACAATATTTCTACTCGACAAAATTTCTTAGGTAGTATCACTTCTGCTGAATTAATACTTTCTAATGCCGCCCTAAATTCAGGTTTGTCTATTACTTCTCCTATTTTTATTTCATCAATTTCTAATCCTACTAGTAAAGGCAGGACAAATCCTTCCTCTGGTCTATCAATTTTAGATAAAATTATTCCCTCTTTAGTGGAGGAAAAATATTCTTCTCCGATACGGACAATTGCCGCTGCTTTTCTTTCTTTTAAGGAAATAACGATTTTATTAGGTATTACCCGTTTTATTTCTACCTCTTTTATCCGGGGTTCTTGTTCTAAAGAATCTATAGATTTTTTTAGATCTAATTTAAAGATATTTTCGCCTAATTTTATCTGAGATTTAGAAAATATTTCATCTTTACTTAGATAATCATTCCCTTTGATAATAACCTCTTCGATGTTGCAAAAATTTGAACTAAATATAAAATTAAAAAAATTCCAACCCAAAAAACCTATAAACAGATAAAAAATTAATATCTTGGTTACTCTTACTGATAAAGGCTGATTCTTTTCGCCTTCTTCTTCTTCCTCCTCCTCCTCTAATTCCTCCTCTTCTTCCTTCATCCATTCTTCATTCTCGTCAGTTCTTTTCATCTACTCGATCTCCGTTTTAACTATATACGATATAAGAATTTCTTCTGGCTTCTTTCTTTCTGGATTCATCACGGTAACGCCGTGATGCTACTATATACTATATACTAAATACTATATACTGTTCTTTAGGGTTCTCCTAAAATCTCTATTTCGCGCTCTAATTTTATTCCATAATTTTTCTTTACTCTTTTCTCAATCTCTTCAATTAAATATAAAATATCTCCAGCTGATGCACCGCCATTATTTATTATAAAATTTGCGTGCTTGGAGGAAACCTGGGCTTTACCTCTGGATAATCCCTTCGCTCCAACCTTTTCTGCCAATTCTCCGGCATAATAACCCGGTGGATTTTTAAATATGCTACCCGCGCTGAATTTATCCAAAGGCTGCCTGGTTTTTCTGATTTTAATATTTTGTTTTATTTTAGATTCAATTTCTTCTTTATTTCCCTTTTTCAAAAGCAGAGTTGCTTCTAAAATTATCACCGGTTTGCCTTTTAAATTACATTCACGATAATTAAAATTTAAATTAGATTTGAACATTTTTTCTATTTTATTTTCTCCAGTTAAGAAAGTTACATTTTGTACTACATCTGCCATGCAATTTCCTTTAAAACTGGCATTATTAATTATGGCTCCACCCAAAGCTCCGGCAACATTACAGGCAAATTCTAATCCGCTCAATCCTCTATTCAAAGCTATTTTACTCAGATATACTAATGAAATTCCCGCACCTACTTTTATAATTTTATCAGAAAATTCTATTTTTTTAAAACCTTTATTTAAGTTAATTACTAAACCTCTTATACCCCTATCCAAAATCAATAAGTTTGTTCCATTTCCAATAACCCAGAAAGGGATATTGTATTCTTTGGAGATAGAAACAACTTTTTTTAAATCTTCGATATTACCTGGGCTGCAAAAAACATCAGCAGGTCCGCCAATTCTTAATGAAGTATGATTTTTTAATGGCTCATCGTATTTAATTATACTATCAATTCCTTGTTTTTTACACTCATTTTTTATGCTATCTATATTCATTTTCAAATAAAATTAAAATCCCCTTGTTTTCTTCAATTGTTTAGCCAATTCCTGGCCAACAGTCCAAATATCTCCCGCCCCCATAGTTATTATTATATCTCCGGGTTGAATAATTTCATGTAAATAACTTAAAATATTATCTTTGGAGGGCAAATATTTTATCTGCCTATGGTTAGTTTTTTTAATTTCCCTAAATATGGTCTCTCCGCTAATTCCGGATATCGGTGATTCATTGGCTGAATAAATATCATTAATAATTATACAATCGGCGTCAAAAAATGCCTTACCAAACTTTTCTGCTAAAAGTTTAGTTCTGCTGTAGCGGTGGGGTTGAAATACGGCAATTATTCTTCTGTTTTGCCAGCTGCTTCTTAACGCACTCAAAGTTGCTTTAATCTCGGTAGGATGATGGGCATAATCATCAATAATTAATATGTTGTTATCAGTACTGGCAACAACTTCCATTCTCCTATGTACTCCCTGAAAGGTTTCAAATATTTTAGCAATTTCAGTAAAACTTATTCCCAGTTCCAGGGCGACAGCAATTGCTGCTAAAGCATTCAGAATATTGTGATATCCGGCAACCTTCAAACAAAGGTCACCGATTTTTTCACCCTGCCAATATATCTTTGATTTAGAATTTAACTTATCTAATTCTATATCTTTAGCCATAAGATCTGCCTTAGTAAATATTCCATAAGAAATATGGTTTTTCCCATATTCTTTTATCAACCTCTTCACATTATCACAATCCTTGCATAGGATGATTCTCCCATTATCAGGAACTTTATCAATAAATTTCCTGAAATCTTTTAGAATATTTTCTACATTTTTATAATGATCTAAATGGTCATCTTCTATGTTAGTAACTATGGCCATACGTGGATTCAATTCCAAAAATGAACCATCACTCTCATCGGCTTCTACAACTATATGATTACCTTTTCCCAATTTAGCATTATTTTTAAAATTGTTTAACTCTCCTCCTACTACTACAGTAGGATCAAGGCCACTTCTTTCTAACAATAAGCTTATCATGGAAGCAGTGGTGCTCTTACCGTGTGTACCGGCAATGGCTATTCCATATTTATTATCCATAAGCCTTGCCAGCATTTCAGCCCTTTTGATTATTGTAATCTTTCTATCCCTGGCACCCTTTATTTCCGAATTAGACTCGGGGATTGCCGATGAAACTACTATTAAATCTGCCCCTTCTACATTATTTTCATTATGACCTTTAAAAATAGTCGCTCCTTTATCAGCCAATCTTTTAGTTATTTTTGAAGTTATAATGTCGGAACCACTGATCTTATGACCTGTATCAAGAAGGATTGAGGCTAAGCCGCTCATTCCCGATCCACCAACTCCAATAAAATGTATATGTAATTTTTTTTCATTCATTAACTATAACTCCACTCCTATTCGTATGTCGTATAGGGTTTATAACGAAAAACTGAAAGCGCAAAACCATAGCTTAAAATTCAAAATTAAAGAAAAAGGGTTAAGTTTTGAAATTTAAATTGTACTTTTTCGCTTTATCCTAAACTGAAAACTGTAAATTTGCATCCCGTATCTTGCAACTTATATTTTACACTAACGACTATTTACTATCGACTAATTTGATATGCGATACTATATACTATTTTATAATTTCAACAAAACTATTAATTTTCCTGCTTTGTTAGTAAAATGATTCTTACATTTTTTAATTTTTTTTAATGTAATCAGAAATATAGTCTATTATCTTCTTAGCCGAATTCACATTACTTAATTCTTTGCTCTTTTTGGCCATCATTTCTAATTGATTTTTATTTTTTAATAAATCGAGTAAAACCTGAGCTAATTTTTCTCCGAATAAGTCTTTTTCTAAAATTAATATTGCCGCCCCTTCTCTTTCAAAAATTTTTGCGTTGATTCCCTGGTGGTTATGGGTAGCATAGGGGTAAGGTATTAAAATTGCCGGTAAACCATAGGCCCCAATCTCAGCTAAAGTTGTAGCTCCTGCCCGGCAGATTACTAAATCAGCCAGAGAATAGGCTTTTTCAATATCATGCATATAAGGTTCTACCGAAAATATTTTATGGTCTTCTCCCACTATTTTCATAATGTTATCATAATCATCTTGCCCGCTAATCAATAAAACTTGCCAGTCGTTTTTTATAACATCTTTTATTAAATCGATACCTCCCTGAACAGCTCTATTAATTGCAGCTGCTCCCTTGCTGCCTCCTAATACCAATATGGTTTTTTTTGAAGAATCAAGGTTAAATTTTTTATACTCTCTGTCTGTGTTCTGTTTGATATTTTTAAAACGTATGGGATTGCCCGTAAAAATCAATTTTGCTTTATTATTAAAATATTCTTTTGACTGATTAAAGCTTAAAAATGTTGCTCTTGTAATACGAGATAAAAATTTATTGGTAATCCCAGGTATAACATTCTGCTCATGGACAAAAGTTGGAATGCCTAATATTGCGGCCATCAAAACAACCGAACCGCTTACATAGCCCCCTGTTCCAATAACTATATCCGGTTTATACTTTTTTATAATCTTATATGATTGAAATAGAGAAAATAAAAAAATGATAATAGCTGCTAAATTTTCAATACATATTTTTCGTTGGATGCCCCGGGCTTTAATTTTTATAAATTTAAAACCTTCCCGAGGAATAAGTTTTGATTCCAGTCCCCTTTCAGTTCCCACAAACAAAATATCATTGTTTATGTTTCTGCCTTTTATCTCGTAAGCTAAGCTAATTCCCGGATATATGTGTCCCCCTGTTCCACCACCCGAAATTATCACCTTTAATGCCATCAATTACGCTCCCTATTCTTTTACTTTATACCGGGAAATATTTAATAAAATTCCCGCGCAAAACATATTTACAATTAGAGATGAACCCCCATAGCTGATAAAGGGTAAGGTAATGCCGGTAGTAGGAATCATCTTGGTTACCACTCCAATATTTATAATGCTCTGAAAAACTATCATAGAAGTAATACCCGCAGCCAGTAATGTTCCAAATTGGTCAGAAGAATCTAAGGCTATCCTAAATCCACGCCACAACAATATTGTAAAGAGAATAATTATTACTACAGTACCTATAAACCCTAATTCCTCACCGATTATAGAGAAGATGAAGTCGGTGTGTTGGTCGGGAAGATAGAAATATTTTTGTTTACTCTCTGCCAATCCGATTCCAAAAATTCCTCCGCTCCCTAAGGCTAATAGAGATTGAATTATATGAAACCCGCTATCTAATGGGTCTTTCCAGGGGTCCAAAAAGGAGAGCAATCTTGCTCTTCTATATTCTTCTCTTAATAATATTAAAATTCCTAAGGGGATTGCTGCTACTATTAATGCATAAAGCTGAATTACCTTGGTCCCCCCAATAAATAACATAATAAAAGAAATGCCCAAAATAATTAAGGAAGTACTAAAATCTGGTTCATTCAAGATTAATAAAAACATTACTAACATAATAATTAAAGGGGGCAATACCCCTCTAATAAAGGTTTTTATATCTTTTAATTGTTTTCTGGTCAAAGACTCTGCCATATATAGGATTAAAGCAAATTTAGCAATTTCGGAAGGCTGAAAAGAAAAAAATCCTATCTTAATCCATCTCCTTGCCCCACCGGCAGCCCTCCCGATATTGGGAATATATACCATCGATAGAAATGCAATGGATAAAATTAAGATAGGCATAGTAAATTTTTTATAATAATGATAATCGGTAAATATAGCGAAAAAAAATACTACTAAAGCTATTATAGCATAAATTAATTGTCTTTTTAAAAAATAAT
>Ga0209991_10001597_pt1 | contig 10350 bp, 8 predicted proteins | sample ChitaG_FD_183167 | JGI IMG/M metagenome (GOLD analysis project Ga0209991, IMG submission 183167) | Deep subsurface microbial communities from South Pacific Ocean to uncover new lineages of life (NeLLi) - Chile_00310 metaG (SPAdes)... | ecosystem: Environmental > Aquatic > Marine > Oceanic >... | reverse complement strand
AGGATCATCATCACATACATGCCAAAATGTATGATAAAACAAGGCAGAACCGACCTCGTTCTGTATGCCACGTAACCGAAAATGAAGCCGCCGGGGATGCAGAGTAGCATCTCTAAGAAAGGTTTCCCTAGATGAAGCAGCACAAAAGGAATGGTCTGCACGAAGATGGCACTCTTGCCTATCGATTCTTCCAGGCCGAACAGCATGTATCCGCGGAACAGAAACTCCCACGCAAACATAAGTAGCGCGGTGTTGAGCAGCAGATCGGGCCAGTCTACGACATCCATGCGGTAGTAAGAGCGAAACTCAGGCATCGTGCTGGCCTCATACAGAATCGGCGCCATGGCAGTAAGGCACACCGCGGTCAGAACTATCGAGGATCTCCAACGGCCGATGCGGATGCCGTATTGCCAGGGCTTATGCCGGAAAAGCAGTAAGCCCGCCGCCAGCGGGACCAGCAGGTAATAAATGAGTGCCGTTGCCTGGGGAAAATCGATGTTCAAAGGATAGTAACGTCTCAGGACTAATACCAGCGTGGATATGCCCACCACCGCCAAAAGGTTCAGGTCATAGCCCCATAACATCCGGTTCTTGACGTACCTTTGCATGTGCGCGACAAATCGGAATCTCTGTTCGATGCCAGAGTGGTCTTCCTCAGATCACAAGTCCAATACCGGTATAGATATCATCATGGCGTCCTTCCCTCTACATTGCTCTTCCCGACACGCCGATGTCACGAGCGATCACGATGCGCAGTACTTCTGACGTTCCCTCGCCGATCTCAAGAATCCTCTGATCTCGATATAGTCTCTCGACTTCATAATCCTTCATCAGTCCATACCCTCCGTGGAGTTGTACGGCGTGATGAACACAGCGGCGCATAACCTCGGAACAGAACAATTTCGCCATGGCCGCCTCCCTGGTAATAGGACGCTCATTTTCTCGTAGCCAGCACGCCTTGTAGAGCAGATTCCTGGCCAGCTCGATCTCCAGGGCCATATCGGCTAGCTTGAAAGCGTTGACTTGAAAGGAACCGATCGGTCGCCCGAATTGGATCCGCGAATTGGCGTACTGCAAGGCCAACTCGAAAGCCGCCTGAGACCCACCCAACCCCATGGCGCCGATGCTGAGACGTCCGCCATCCAGCGTTGCAAGCATTTGATGGAAGCCATCGCCTTTTTCCCCCAGAAGGTTTTCCTTTGGCACTCTGCAATCATCGAAAAAAAGCTCGCCGGTGTTGGATGCCCGCCACATCATCTTCTCCTTCATCTCCTTAGCCGTCAAGCCCGGTGTGCCGCTCGGAACGATCAGACAGCTAATCTCCGGCTTGCCATCGTCACGCTTACCAGTAACGGCCTGAACAACAATAACGCCCGTCAACGAGCAAGCTGCGTTGGTGATGAAGATCTTTTGCCCGTTGATAGTCCAGTGATCCCCTTCAAGTGTTGCCGTAGTTCGAGAGCTCCCGGCGTCGGAGCCGGCATCAGGCTCCGTCAAGCCGAACGCAGCCAGACACTCTCCCGAACAGAGCCTGGGAAGCCATTCCTGTTTCTGCCTTTCGTCACCGAAATAATAGACGGGTCCGATTCCCAGGGAGTTGCCAGCGGCAATAGTAGCGGCCTGGGAAGCATCTACTCTAGCCAGTTCTTCAATCGCAATCGCATAGGAGATGTAGCCCATATTTGATCCGCCATATTTCTCGGGAACAAAGCAACCCAGCAGCCCTAAGCCGGCCATCTTGCCCGTTAGCTCGAGAGAAAACTCCTCCTTTTCATCCAATCCTCGAGCGATCGGGCGGATCTCGCTTTCAGCGAACGTCCGAATGGACTGGCGCGTTAGGTTCTGTTCCTCACTCAAATCGAAATCCATCTGTCATCTCCTTCATCGATGCTCTTTCAACAGAGAGCATCTCAGATTGGTAATATAAGCACCGGCTGTGGCTGGCCCTGGTTTCCGAGTTCCTCTCACTGCGCGGGAGTGAACTAGGATTTGAGCACCCCTTCTCCGATTATTTTCTCGTAGTAGTCCAGCGATTGCGGATTGACCAGGGCATCCCTGTTGAACACTGGTCTTCCATGTACCAGATTGGTCACTGCGCTTTCCACCTTCTTCATGTTCATCGTGTAGGGAATATCAGGCACCTCGATGATTCTCGCCGGGACGTGTCTCGGAGAAGCTTTCTCGCGGAGACTTCTCCTGACCTTATTCTGCAGTTCTTCCGTCAACTGAAAGCCGTCAGCCAGCTTGACAAAAAGGAGAACGCGCTGCTCTCCTTCCCAGATTTGCCCTATCGCCAGACTATCAGCAACCTCGGACAACCCTTCCACCACATTGTATATCTCAGCAGTACCGATGCGAACACCAGACGGTTTCAGTACCGAGTCAGACCGACCGTAGAAAGTGGCCCCGCCAGTGTCACTGTGAATTACGATGTAGTCCCCGTGACGCCATACGCCCGGGTAAACGTGGAAATAGGCCTCTCTGTACTTCTTATCATCCGGGTCACTCCAGAAATGAAGCGGCATTGACGGGGCAGCCGCTTCGCACACGAGTTCACCCTGCCTGTCGTATACGGGCCAACCACTTTCGTCATATGCCTTCACTTTCATCGCCAAACCCGGGCCCTGCAATTCGCCCGCGTATACCGGCTGAATCGGACTTCCGGTGAAGAAGCAACCGTTGATGTCCGTACCCCCTGCACTGGAGTTGAAATGCAGATCTTTCTTCATCTCCCGATACACATACTCAAACCCTTCCGTCGAGAGAGGCGAACCCGTCTGCCAAATCTGTTTCAACGATGACAAGTCGTAATCCTGGGCCGGCTTGAAACCTTCACTCCTGAGATAGTTGATATAGCTGGCGCTGCAACCGAACATAGTCACCCTTTCATCCTGAATCAACTCCCAAACGGCCCCTGGCCCGGGATAGGCGGGATTACCGTCATACAGGATTATGGTGTTACCTGTGGCCAAAGAAGTCAGCATCCAGTTCCACATCATCCAGCTACAGGTTGTGATAAAGAAGTGAACATCATCTCGCTTCAGATCCGCGTGCATTACGAGTTCCTTCAATTGGTTGACCAGAATTCCGGCGGCTCCCTGAACCAGGCACTTTGGTTTGCCGGTCGTCCCCGAAGAAAACATGATAAACACGGGATGATCTGCCGGCAGTTGCTCAAATCGAATTTCAGGCATCCCACCCGACAAGAAGTCGACATAATGCACAGAGTCGCGAACATGGCTGATGTCGGGCCTCTCCTCCTTGTAACCAGCCACTACGACCTTCTCAATAGAAGGTATCACCTCTGCGATTTCGGCAGCGCTGGCAAGAGAGTTGAAAGGCTTCCCTTTGTAGAAATAGCCGTCGACGGTGAACAGTACCCTCGGTTCAATCTGACCGAAGCGCTCGATGGCAGCTGCGGCACCGATGTCCGTGGCACAGGAAGCCCAGACAGCACCAATGCTGGTACTGGCAAGCATGGCCACAGCCGTCTCTATCATGTTGGGCATGTAGGCAGCCACCCGGTCGCCAGGCTTGACCCCCACATCCCGCAGAGATCGTGCAAGCTGCGCTACAGACTCGTACAGCTCAGCATAACTCATCCTGGCAGTTCTTTGGGTCTCGCCCCTGAATACGAAGGCGGTTTGCTCATCCCGGTATCGCAGGAGATTCTCGGCAAAATTCAGTTTCGCGCCGATGAACCATCTTGCTCCCGGCATCCTTGTCACATCGTCAACAACCACTTCATACCGTCGGGAAGCCTTCACCCCGACGAAATCCCACACCGCGGCCCAGAACTGCGGTATATTGGCTACGGACCAGTCATAGAGCTCATGATAAGAAGAGAATCTCGCCCCGTGCCGCTCATTGACCAGAACCATGAACCTGGTCATGGCGGCGTTCCTCTTCCGCTCCTCTGATGGCTGCCAGAGAGGCACCTTCATGGTGTTCCTACGCCTGAATCGGCCGGAAGTAGTTTATATCCAGTATTGAACCGGTTCGCTCCGCCTTTGGTTTGAGCATCATCTCAACCGCCATACCAATAGCTACCTTGTCAGGTTCAACTTCACCCAAGCGGTGAACGAGGCCGCCATAAACACCGTCGAACTTGACCAGAGCTACAACTACTGGCTCTTTTAACCTGTTGCCATCTAAGTCAGCATGAGCGACAGTGAAAGTATGCACTACGCCACGGTTAGGTATTTCCAGCCATTTCGCCAACTCGCCAAAACAACGCTCACAGTAAATACGGGGCGGGACGTAGACCAGGTTACACGCCGCGCATTCCGCCCCCATAATGCGACCTTTGTCTTTGATATCCCGGAAAAACCTCTCCCCCGCAATGCCGAAAGTATACTGGCCGTACACCGGAATATCGCCGTGCCATGGCTTAGTTTGGGCAACTTGAGTAACCTTATCTAATGGCATTTCAACCTCCTAAATCGGCTTCCAGTATGCAATGTCAGTGATGGCTCCCTCGCGCTCCGGCTCAGGTTTCCATACTGCCCTAACCCTCATCCCAATCTTCACTTTCCACGGGTCGATTTCACTTATCAGGTGCATAATGGCCACACCATGAGAACCATCGATTTCAATCAGGGCCGGAATTCGCGGTTCCTTCAATCGTTCAGCCGCAGTACCGGTGTAAGCAACAGAGAAAGTGTTTACGGTTCCGGTATCCTCAAGATAAACCCATTCATCTACCGTTCGAAAGCACCACTCGCAGAAGACTCGGGCAGGCAGCAACACCCGACGACACTTGGCACACCTCGTGCCCACGATCCTACCCTTCTTCAGTTCGGCGAAGTACTTGCCATAGCCAATTCCGGTATCCCAGGCATATTTAAGATTGGGTTGCCATTCAGTGACGAGGATTCTCTTCTCTTTTATGTCCTTTTCACCCAGGGGAGTCCCTGGCCAAACCTTGACCTTCTCACTCATAGTGCCTCCTTATACACCTAATACAATAACCGTGCCCACCTGCATTTCATCCCCCCAGGCTTGAGCTACTCCCTTCCTCGGTTTTCCCGGCACCTGCCTCTTGCCAGCTTCACCCCGCAACTGCCAGAAGATCTCTGCCACCTTCATCGTTCCGGTGGCCGCAATAGCATTGCCTACCCCCAGTGCACCTCCCGAGGGACACCATGGCTGACGGCCTGTTCTCTGTGTCTCACCATTAACCAGAAGCTTCACCGCTTCGCCTTTGTCGCAAAGAAGCAGTCCCTCCGCATGATGAAGCTCCTTGTAACTAAAGGGGTCATAGGGTTCGGCAATGTCTATTTCCGCACGAGGATCCTTGATCCCGGCCATGTCGTAAGCCATACGAGCGGCATATTCTACGTATTTAGGGTAATAGAGGTCTCTCTGCCCGATGTACATGGTGTCCAGGCACCATCCCACTCCCTCAACCCAGACCGGCTTGTCTGTAATCCTCTTAGCAACCTCTTCAGAAGCAAAAACCAGAGCCACAGCCCCGTCACTCGTAGGGCTGACATCAAGTCTCTTCACCGGCCACGCCATTACCTCCGAGTTCATGACATCGTCGACAGTAATCTCTGCCGGCAGTTGAGCACAGGGATGGTCAAGAGCATTCTTCTTGTTTTTGACAGAGACCTGAGCTATCTCCCGCTCAGTAATGCCATGGGCAGTCATATAACGGTTCATTTCCCAAGCAAAAAACCAGAGAAGGCTTGTTCCCAGAGGGCTCTCGGTAAACTGGTCCCAGCATGTAACAAAGGCTCCTTGAGGATGGGGTAGGCACGAAGACATCTTTTCTTCGGCTACAACCAAACAGACATCAAAAAGCCCAGAAGCCACATGGTACCAAGCCTGATTAGCGACAAAGACACCGGTACCGCCACCAAGAAAGCCTCTCATGTAAGGCTTGCGCCAGGCACCGGCACCATCACTAAGGTATTCGGCTTTCATATGAATCATGTCAAAGGCATCAGGAGCCGTGCCCATGACCACGCAGTCCACATCTTTCAGAGTCAATTCACAAGAATCCAGAGCCATTCCGGCTGCTTGCCAGGCAAGTTCCTTCCCCGTTTCCTGTGCCCGACGCATGAATTTGGTCATGCCAGCGCCAACAACAGCAACCTTGCGCATTTTTCCTCCTTTTACTCCTTACTTAGAATCGCTACCGCTCCACTATTGGCCGGTATACCCCGCCACGATTGAGCCAGGCCAACTTTGACATTGGGCAGCTGCCTCTTTCCCGCTTCGCCTCGAAGCTGAAGCACTACCTCCAAAACCTTCTGTAAGCCGGTGGCTTCGTCCAGCCGGCCGACCCCAAGGCTGCCTCCCGAAACGTTGACCGGAAATCCCCCTTCCCTTTGAGTAGCCCCTTCTTCCGCCATGAGCCCAGCCTGCCCCGAGCGGCACAGTTTCAGAGCTTCCAGATGCTGAAGTTCTTTATAGGAGAAGCTATCATCCACCTCAGCGAAATCCACCTCTTTTCCCGGATGCTTTATTCCGGCCAATCTGTACGCCATCTCACCGGCTAACCGGGCGTAGACTGCTTCGCCCCACTCCCTTGTCTCAAGACTCGGTGCATCGGAACACCAGCCAACGCCTATTACCCATATCGGCTTATGGCACAGGATCTTAGCCTTCTCCTCGCAAGCCAGCACCATAACAATGCCGCCATCAGCCGGAGAACTCATATCCAGACGACTCAAGGGCCAGAACATCATCTCCGAGCTAAGAACATCGTCTACGCTTATCTGATCACCATAGGCGGCTTGGGGATTAAGCAAGGCATTTGCCTTGTTTTTGACTGAGATTAAAGCGCATTGCTCCTTGGTCACCCCTCTCTCATGCATATAACGGGACATCTCCATGCCAGCAATGAAGTAAGGATTGTAACTAAGTGGCTTGTTATAAACCGGGTCCATAGCATGGGCAGCCAGGTAGTTGGGGGTTAGCATGTTTGAGGCTTTGCTGTGAGATTCCACCGCCATAACATCCACCAGACCTGTGTTTATCAGCATATACGCATCAGCCAAACCGTAGAGACTCTCGGCAGGAAGCGTATGAATGCGCTTAAGAACAGCGCCTATGTTGTCTGGCGTGTGGATATTGAAGATGCTCCTTCCATGGGTGAAGTCCTCTTCGCATGTCACAAAAGCATCAATGTCATGGCGAGGACAGACACCAGCATCTTCATAAGCCTTTTGCGCTGCCTCAAACATCATCTCCTTGAAGGACAAATCTGGTGATATCGGCCGGAACGGGGTATACCCTATTCCAATGACGGCTACCCTGCGTTGCATACTCTTACGACCTCCTTTCTAATGATAGGCACCATGTCTTTCATTTCCCGTTCAATCGTGGCATTCTGGAGGCCTTTCGCCTCCGAGATGTTTGTCGTTCCCCAGTCTGTTAGGTTTCTGCATGACCCCACCCGGATGACCCGGTTGCCCGACAAATCGGGCAACTTATCGCTCACAAGTATGGCATAGTCAGCTCCCCCCTGACAAGGGGTTAACCAAGGCGAACAGTGCTCAATGGTTCTCACTTAGCAGTGGCAATGCTCGGCAGTTGCGATTCTATCGGAGCGAGACGGTAGTAAGCACTCCCATTCCGTCCCAGCTATCACGGGGTGGGGAAATGGGGTATCATAGAAAATGAGGGCGAAGGAAACGAGGCAAAGCCATGAGAAACAGCGAGGTGGCCAGAGTATTTCAGGATATCGCTGACCTACTGGAGCTTAAGGGCGAGAATGTCTTTAAGATACGCGCCTATCAGAGGACAGCCAGGGCTATCGAGCACTACCCCAAAGAGCTGAAGATTATGATTGAAGAAGGGGAGGGATTACAGAGCATTCCCGGGGTGGGGGAAGCCATAGCCAGGAAGACCACCGAGCTGTTGACCACCGGGAGGCTGGGATATTATGAGAATCTGAAGGCCGAGTTTCCCCAAGGAATGATGAACCTGCTGGCCATACCGGGGGTTGGTCCTAAGACGGCCAACAAGCTCTCCAGCGAATTGGGGATAAGCTCGGTAGACGAACTGGAGCGAGCAATCAATGACGGGCGGGTGGCCAAACCCTTCCGCCTTGGCGATAAGACTGCCGAGAATATCCTTCAGCGAATCCAAGCGTTGCGTCGCAAAGACCAGCGCATCCCAATCGGCGAAGCTTTGCCCGTTGTCGAGGGAATCATAGCTGCCCTCGGCTCTATCCCCGGCGCGAGAAATCTCACCGCTGCGGGTAGCTTACGGCGCTTCCGGGAAACACTGGGTGATATTGACCTCATCGCCACTGCCGATAACCCCAAGGAAGTCATAGATGGTTTTGTTGCTCTGCCTCAGGTGGGGCAAGTGCTGGCTCAAGGGTCAACCAAGGCAAGTGCTATTGTCAGAGGCGGACTGCAGGTTGACTTAAGGATGGCGACGCACGATTCCTTCGGTTCCTTGCTTCAGTATTCTACCGGGAGCAAACAGCATAACATCTCCCTGCGAGAAAGGGGGCGTAGGCAGCGGTTAAAGCTAAGTGAATATGGGATAGCCGTTATAGCAACAGACAAGCTGGAGAGATTCTCTACGGAGGAGGAATTCTATCATCGGCTTGGGCTTCAGTATATTCCGGCAGAACTCAGAGAAGCTCAGGGTGAAATAGACAAGGCTGACCAGGGAGCTATACCAAGGCTCGTGCAGTTGTCCGACATAAAGGGAGACCTTCACTCCCATACCGAATGGAGCGACGGACATGATTCTGTGGAGGAACTGGCTCTGGCTGCCAGAGACATGGGCTATCAATATATCGCAATCACGGAGCATTCGGGAGGACGTGGTATTGCTCACGGTCTCGATGTGGAGAGGCTGAGAAGGCAACTTGCTGAGATCAGAGCTCTGAACGAGCGTCTGACGGGAATTCATGTGCTCACTGGCATTGAGGTCGATATTCGGGCGGATGGTAGCTTAGACTTGCCACACGAAATCCTATCTGAATTGGATATAGTGATTGCTGCCGTGCACTCCGCTATGCACCAAAGCCAGGAGAAGATGACCCGGAGGCTGTTAGATGCCATAGAAGACCCCGATGTTGACGTGCTTGCCCACCCTACCTGTCGCCTTATAGGAGAGCGTGAGCCCGCAGCCATAGACCTAGAAGCCGTCTTCCGGGCAGCAGCTAGGAATGACAAGATTGTGGAGATTAACGCCATGCCCAACCGCCTCGATTTAAGCGATATCAACGCCTTTCGCGCCAAAGATTTGGGAGTGAAGCTCGTCATCAGTACGGATGCTCATAGCATTGCACATCTGGGCTTCATGCGATTCGGGGTTGGCGTTGCCCGGCGGGCTTGGTGTGAGCCGCACCACATCCTGAATACTTTGCCCCTGGCAGAATTGCTTGCCGTTCTTAACAGGAATAGATGATTAGCGCTGTGACCTTTCTGACCCAGATGGCACTTCGCCCCTCATCGCGGAACGCCATCATTGTTTGATTTGCTCCATGGCTGACATCAAAGACAATCTAAGTTCACGCTGGTTCTGCGGCGGCACCAGTGCCCCTCTTCTTAACTCCAGTTTCAGTGCCCCCGTAGGGCAGACCGATATGCAGAGCCCACACCCAATGCAGCGCTCGGCATTTCGAACCACCGAATCTCCATTCAGTGAAAGAGCCTCCATCTGGCATCTATCGACGCATAAGCCGCATGCGCTGCACTCATCCTCGTCTACCATTACCATAAAGCTGGAGACTGCTCCCATGGGAATTATACCGCTCTTTATGCTCCGGATGATGCCGCAGTGACATGCGCAGCAGTTACAGATAAAACTGACGTAGCCGCCCGTATTACTGGAGCAATGTATGAGCCCCGCCTCCTCAGAGCGGTCCAGAACCTGTCTTGCCTCTTCCTTCGATATCAGTCTGCCAAAGCCGCGCTCAGCCACATATTTGGCTTGCGGTCCGAAGGTCATACATACATCCTTGGGCTTGTCACACGGATTCTGCAATAGCTCACCATGATGACGGCAATAACAAACACTAACCGCGATATATTCAGCCTGGTCGATATACATCGAAACCCTGTCATATGGATGTATTGTAATGTCAGTGGGAATTTCTTGCTCTACAGTTATAACTCTGGCAAAAGGGAATCCAGCACTGCCTCCAGGAGTACGTTTCACCTGTTTCTTCATCATTTCGCCGGCCACGGCAAAATAATCATCAAACAGGCGAGCCAGCTTCCTGGCACGTTCACTAACCTCCCCCTTCATGAATTGCATCTCAAAGATACCAGGGAGAATCAGCATCAGCGTGTAAACCCTTGCGCCATCCTTCTCCGTAGCATAAACAATCCCTTTGTCGGCCAGAGCCTCGAAGATGTTCTCTACCTTCTCAGT
>Ga0209991_10001596_pt1 | contig 10350 bp, 9 predicted proteins | sample ChitaG_FD_183167 | JGI IMG/M metagenome (GOLD analysis project Ga0209991, IMG submission 183167) | Deep subsurface microbial communities from South Pacific Ocean to uncover new lineages of life (NeLLi) - Chile_00310 metaG (SPAdes)... | ecosystem: Environmental > Aquatic > Marine > Oceanic >... | reverse complement strand
CGGCGGTTCGGTGCCGACATTGCCGCCGCGAGCTGGGATTCAGTGATCTTCGATCTCGGCGGAGATTCACTGGTGCGGATCCCCACACTCGAGCCCTTGCGCGGCAGCAAGGCGCATGTGGGCGCACTGCTGGATGCCGTCGACAGTGCCTCCGAACTCGTTGAGCAGCTGACGACCGGACCCGGCGACCTCGCTGCCGACCGGTAGTGTGAAGGAACCCGGGTGCGCTGCACGACGCGCCTCCACGGGACAAGACATACGCAGGAGGCAGCAATGGCCCAAGAGCAGAACAAGCGCGGCGGTGGGGGCGGAGAGGACGAAGACCCCACCGGTAGCAGGGCCGCCGGCCAGGAGCAACGCGAGAAGCTGACCGAGGAAACCGACGACCTGCTTGACGAGATAGACGATGTGCTGGAGGAGAACGCCGAGGACTTCGTGCGTGCGTACGTCCAGAAGGGCGGCCAGTGAGCTGGCCGCACCACGAACAATCACCATTACCCGGAGCGTTTAGTGCCTTTCGGCAAGGCATGTCACAGGGTGGGGTGAATTTGTCATCATTCTCTGATTTCCTTCGCAATCAGGCCCCCCATCTGTTGCCCGGGGCTGGGCCGGTGCCGACGGACGCAGTGCCTCACGGCACCACCATCGTGGCGTTGAGGTACCCGGGCGGCGTCCTCATGGCCGGAGACCGGCGGGCAACCCAAGGGCACATGATCGCCAGCCGCGATGTGCAGAAGGTGTACATCACTGACGACTACACCGTGACGGGCATCGCGGGTACGGCTGCTATCGCGGTCGAGTTCGCTCGGCTATACGCCGTCGAACTCGAGCACTACGAGAAGCTCGAAGGGGTCGCGCTGACGTTCCCCGGCAAGGTCAACAGACTGGCCACCATGGTGCGCAGCAACCTGGGTGCGGCGTTACAGGGTTTCGTCGCACTGCCCTTGCTCGCGGGCTACGACCTCGACGACTCGAACCCCGAGGGCGCAGGCCGGATCGTGTCGTTCGACGCCGCCGGCGGTTGGAACTTAGAGGAAGAGGGCTATCAGTCGGTTGGGTCCGGGTCGGTATTCGCCAAGTCTTCGATGAAGAAGCTTTACTCACGGGTAGGGGATGCCGACTCGGCGCTCCGGGTCGCGATCGAGTCGCTCTACGACGCCGCCGACGACGACTCGGCGACTGGTGGGCCCGATCTGGTGCGGGGCATCTATCCGACCGCTGTGACAATCGGTGCCGATGGCGCCGCCGATGTGGCTGAGCGGCAAATTGCCGCGGTCTGCCGGGAGATCATCGAGAATCGTTCGCGGGTAAACACATTCGGCGTTGATGCCGAGGCCCTAGGGGAGGAGTTGTGAGCTTCCCTTATTTCATCTCGCCTGAGCAGGCGATGCGTGAGCGTTCCGAGCTCGCCCGCAAGGGCATTGCCAGGGGTCGCAGCGTGGTCGTGCTGGCTTATGCCGACGGTGTGCTGTTCGTCGCGGAGAACCCGTCTCGGTCGCTGCAGAAGGTCAGCGAACTCTATGACCGGATCGGGTTCGCCGCCGTCGGGCGCTTCAACGAGTTCAACAACCTGCGCAGCGGCGGAATCCGGTTCGCCGACACCCAGGGCTATGCGTACTCGCGCCGCGATGTGACCGGCCGTCAGCTGGCCAACGTTTACGCCCAGACGTTAGGCACCATCTTCACCGAGCAGGCCAAGCCCTACGAAGTGGAGTTGTGCGTGGCCGAAGTCGCCCACCACGGCGAGACCAAAGCCCCTGAGCTGTACCGCATCACCTACGACGGCTCGATCGCCGACGAGCCACATTTTGTCGTGATGGGCGGTGCCACCGAGCCGATCGCCGCGGCGCTGAACAGTACCTATGCTGAGAACGCCAGCTTGGCTGATGCGGTGGCTATCGCGGTGGGGGCGCTCAGCGCCAGCAGCGACGGGAGCGAGCCTCGCGCGCTGGGGCCTTCCACGCTGGAAATTGCACATCTCGAGGCCGACCGGCCTCGGCGGGCGTTCCGCCGCATTACCGGTGCGGCGCTGGAAGCGCTTTTGCCCGAGCGTGAATCGAAAGACGCGGTGCCCGCCGCCGACACTGGAGACGACGACAGCTCTTGATGTTTTGAGCTGGTAGCAGGGGCGTGGTTGCCGCTCATCGGCGTGGTCCAGCTGAGGTGCCCGCATCCCAGCAAGTAGTCTCAATGGGGTGCAGCGACGAATCATGGGCATTGAGACCGAATTCGGTGTCACCTGCACGTTTCACGGCCATCGCCGGCTCAGTCCCGACGAAGTCGCCCGCTATTTGTTCCGGCGGGTCGTGTCGTGGGGCCGCAGCAGCAACGTCTTCCTCCGAAACGGTGCCCGTCTGTATCTCGACGTGGGCAGTCACCCCGAGTACGCGACCGCCGAGTGCGACAGCCTGATGCAGTTGGTGACCCACGACCGTGCGGGCGAACGGGTGCTCGAAGACCTGCTGGTGGATGCCGAACAGCGCCTCGCCGACGAAGGCATCGGCGGTGACATTTACCTTTTCAAGAACAACACCGACTCCGCGGGTAATTCCTATGGCTGCCACGAGAACTACCTCATCGTGCGTGCCGGCGAGTTCTCCCGTATATCCGATGTGCTCCTGCCTTTCCTGGTCACCCGCCAGCTGATCTGCGGCGCGGGCAAAGTTCTGCAGACTCCCAAAGCGGCGGCGTTCTGTCTGTCGCAGCGGGCCGAGCACATCTGGGAGGGCGTGTCGAGCGCGACGACCCGCTCGCGTCCGATCATCAATACGCGCGACGAGCCGCACGCTGATGCCGAAAAGTACCGCCGCCTACACGTCATCGTCGGCGACTCCAACATGAGTGAGCCCACCACGATGCTCAAGGTGGGCTCGGCATCGTTGGTCCTGGAGATGATTGAGGCCGGTGTGGCGTTCCGTGACTTCTCGCTGGATAACCCGATTCGCGCTATCCGCGAGGTCAGCCACGATCTCACCGGTCGGCGGCCGGTGCGGCTGGCCGGCGGCAGGCAGGCTAGCGCGCTGGACATCCAGCGTGAGTACTACTCGCGCGCGGTGGACTACTTGCAGACCCGTGAAGCGAACGCCCAGATCTCCCAAGTCGTTGAACTGTGGGGCCGTCAACTCGACGCGGTGGAGAGCCAGGACTTCGCCAAGGTCGACACCGAAATCGACTGGGTGATCAAGCGCAAGCTGTTCCAGCGCTATCAGGACCGCTACAACATGGAGCTATCCGACCCCAAGATCAGCCAGCTCGATCTGGCCTATCACGACATCAAACGGGGTCGCGGGGTGTTCGACCTGCTGCAACGCAAGGGCCTCGCGGCGCGGATAACCACTGACGAGGAGATCGAGGCCGCGGTCGATACTCCGCCGCAGACCACCCGAGCCAAGCTGCGCGGCGAATTCATCAGCGCGGCGCAGGAAGCCGGCCGGGACTTCACCGTCGACTGGGTGCACCTCAAACTCAACGACCAGGCGCAGCGAACCGTGTTGTGCAAAGATCCGTTCCGATCTGTCGATGAGCGGGTCAAAAGACTCATCACCAGCATGTGATCAGTCGGCGTGCGAGTGCGCGCCGCACAGATCCGAATTTCAGCGCTGTCCGTGTGGGGGCTCAATTTCGCGTGGGTGCTCATCGAGTAGGACCTGTCGACGCGCAACATCACCTGTCCGAAGGATCCTCGATACCCCTTAAGCTCTAACCCGTGGGGATCTCGAAAGTCGAACGGCTGATGAACCTCGTTATTGCGTTGCTGTCCACGCGCACGTTCATCACTGCCGACCGGATCCGTGAAATCGTGTCCGGTTACTCCGAGGACGCCAACGACGAGGCGTTCTCGCGGATGTTCGAACGCGACAAGAACGAACTGCGGGATCTGGGTATCCCGCTCGAGACCGGGCGGGTGTCGCTGAGGAACCCGGTCGAGGGCTATCGCATCAGCCGCGAGGCTTATGCGCTGCCCGCGGTGAAGCTGACCGCCGATGAAGCGGCCGCGGTCGCCGTGGCGACGCAGCTGTGGGAGTCACCTGACCTCATCACCGCGACCCAGGGCGCGGTGCTGAAGTTGCGGGCGGCCGGCATAGACATTGAAGCCGCGGACGCCGATATCGCGATCACCTCGACCGCCGCACTGCCCGGACTGCGCGGTTCGGAGGAAGTGCTGGGAATGTTGTTGTCCGCCATTGACTCCGGGCACGTTGTGCAGTTCCCGCACCGTCCATCGATAACCGAACCGTACGTCCTGCGCACGGTGGAGCCATGGGGTGTGGTCACAGACAGAGGCCGCTGGTACTTGGTCGGCCACGACCGCGACCGCGATGCCGTTCGCACGTTTCGGCTCTCACGGGTTGGTGCCGAACTGACGCCGATCGGTGAGCCCGGCGCGGTCAGCAGGCCCGAGGGATTGAACCTGCGCGAAATCGTCGACAGGGTGGTGGGCGACTGGCCGGCGGCCGGGCAGGCCACCGTGTGGGTTGCCGACGGAAAGGCGACGACCTTGCGTCGTCGGGCCACGGCCGGGGGTGCGCGGACCCTAGGCCGGCGAGCTGGAGAGGAGCTCACGCTGGACATCGACATGTTCGACCGGTTGGCGCGGGAGATCGCCAGCTACGGGGCCGACGCGGTGGTGTTCGAGCCGGCCTCGCTGCGCCAGGACGTCATCACCCGGTTGGAAGCGCAGGCGGATCGCGCATGAGTGCTGTCAACAGGCGGCTGGTGCGGTTGCTGAACATGGTGCCCTACTTCCAGGCCAACCCGAGGATCACCTACTCCGAGGCGGCCGCGGACCTTGGCGTCAGCGTCAAGCAGCTCCGCGATGATCTCAACCAGCTGTGGATGTGCGGTCTGCCCGGATACGGACCGGGCGATCTGATCGACTTCGAGTTCTCCGGTGACAGTATTGAGGTCACGTTCACGGCGGGAATCGACCATCCACTGAAGCTGACGTCACCGGAGGCCACGGGCGTGCTGGTGGCCCTACGTGCGCTCCTGGACGTGCCTGGGGTGGTGGATCCTGAGGCGGCGCGCAGCGCAATCGCCAAGATCGAATCCGCGACGGGCAAAGCCGCTCACGACGCCGAAGGTACGAGGGACGGGCCTGCACCGTCCGAAAGCGAGGCAGCCGCGGCGGTACGGACCGCGGTGCGCACCGACCAGGCGTTGGCGATCGATTACTGCTCGGCGTCGCGCGACACGCTATCCAGTCGTGTGGTCGACCCGATTCGTGTTGTCCTGGTCGCTGACCACAGCTATGTGGAGGCGTGGTGCCGGTCGGCCGAGGGTGTTCGGCTGTTCCGCCTCGACCGGATCCTCGAGGCGAGGGTGCTCGACGAGCCGTCGACGCCGCCACCGCCCGCAGTTCAGGCGGGGCCGGATACGTCGTTGTTCGATCCCGACACGGCCGATCCGGCCCTGCCGACGGCGACGCTTCACGTGGAGCGATCGGCGGCGTGGATGTTCGACTACTACCCGCTGCGGTTGTTGCAGGAGTTCCCCGACGGTTCGTGCGAGGCGGCCATGACCTACGCCTCCGACCAGTGGATGGCGCGCTTCGTCCTGGGATTCGGTTCAGCTGTGCAGGTGCGCGAGCCGCAGCAGCTCGCTGAGCGCGTCCGGCAGTCCGCCGCCGCCGCATTGGACGCCTATCGGGTCGGTACCGACCCGATAGACGGGTAGACTCGGCGCAGACGTCTGGAGGTAACCAAATTGGGTGGTCTACAACCCTGGCACTGGGTCATCGTCATCGCCGTGTTCGTGCTGCTGTTCGGCGCCAAGAAACTCCCGGACGCGGCACGCTCCCTGGGTAAGTCGATGCGCATCTTCAAGTCCGAGATCAAGGAGATGCAGACTGAGTCCAAGCCGGAGACGCCGACACAGATTGCTTCGGAGCGGGCCGACGGCCCCACCGGCGGCGCTGCCACGCAGGCAGCCGCCGACCCGTCGTCGGACAAGCGCCCGGCCTGACCAGTCACTCGGCTCGCGGGTGCCGTGCTCGCGAGGTGAGTTCGCGCCTGTGAGCAGCACCTAGGCAACCTGAAGTGCAGATACCGGCATTCCTTCACAAGCTCGACCCCCGTCGGCGACGTTCACGGGTCAATCCTGACGGCGCGATGTCGTTGGTCGACCACCTCACCGAATTGCGCGGCCGGCTCTTGATCGCTGCTTTTGCCGTCGTGGTGACGACGATCCTTGGATTCATTTGGTTCAGCCACAGTGCGTTTGGGCTGCCCAGTCTCGGCGACTGGCTACGCGGGCCGTACTGTGCGCTGCCGGAGTCGGCGCGCGCCACCATCGCTCCCGAGGGTCAGTGTCGGCTGCTGGCTACCGGGCCGTTCGACCAGTTCATGTTGCGGCTGAAAGTGGCGCTGACTGCGGGTCTGGTCTTGGCCTGCCCGGTGTGGCTGTACCAGTTGTGGGCATTCATAACTCCCGGGCTCTACCACAAGGAACGCCGGTTCTCGGTGGCGTTCGTAGCGGTGGGAGCGCTGCTGTTTGTCGCGGGCGCAGTGCTGGCCTACGTGGTGCTTTCCAAGGCACTGGGATTCTTGTTGAGCGTCGGCAGTGACGTGCAGATAACCGCACTGTCGGGTGACCAATACTTCGGCTTCCTAATCAACCTGCTGTTGGTGTTCGGTATCAGCTTCGAATTCCCACTGTTGATCATCATGTTGAACCTCATCGGCGTCCTCACCTACGAGCGTCTCAAGGCCTGGCGCCGGGGTCTGATCATGGGGCTGTTCATCTTCGCGGCGTTCGCGACGCCCGGATCGGATCCATTCTCGATGCTGGCGCTGGCGCTGGCGCTGACCCTGCTGCTGGAAGTCGCCATCCAGATCGCGCGGTTGAATGACAGGCGCAAAGCGCGCCGCGCCGGGCTCGCCGAGGTCGCCGACGACGAGGGCGCACCCATCGGGCCAGCCGACACCGTCGATGCGCCCTCACCTGTGCCCGCTCCGTCACGGCTCGTGGTCGATGAAGACGCGACCTGAGACCCCGGTGCCCCCGCATAACGCAGTCACTGAATTCGCCTCGCAACTGCCATTCACCATGGACGGTTTCCAGCGCCGCGCCTGCGAGGCGCTGGCACAGGGCCACGGGGTGCTGGTGTGCGCGCCGACCGGAGCGGGCAAGACGGTCGTCGGAGAGTTCGCGGTACACCTGGCGATGGCTGCAGGCCGGAAATGCTTCTACACCACGCCGATCAAGGCGCTGAGCAACCAAAAGCACAGCGATCTGGTGCGCCGCTACGGGCCGCAGCGCATCGGGCTGCTGACCGGTGATCAAGCCATCAACGGCGACGCCGACGTCGTGGTCATGACGACCGAAGTTCTGCGCAACATGCTCTACGCGGATTCTCCTGCCTTGCAAGGGCTTTCCTATGTGGTGATGGATGAAGTGCATTTTTTGGCGGACCGAATGCGCGGGGCGGTTTGGGAAGAAGTGATTCTGCACCTATCCGATGACGTCCGACTGGTGAGCTTGTCGGCGACAGTGAGCAATGCCGAAGAGTTCGGCGGCTGGATCCAGACTGTCCGCGGCGATACCACCGTTGTCGTCGACGAGGACCGCCCGGTGCCGCTGTGGCAGCATGTGATGGTCGGCAAGCGACTGCTCGACCTGTTTGACTACCGGGCATCCGGTCCGGCCAACGTGGGCCGAGATCTGCTGGTAGACCCGGAGTTGCTTCGCCACATCGCGCATAGGCGCGAAGCTGACCGGCTCTCGGACTGGCAGCCGCGGGGCCGGGGCAGGGCGGGCCGGCCGAGCCTGTACCGCACGCCTGGGCGACCTGAGGTAATCGCGGTACTTGAGCGGGGCGGACTGCTGCCGGCCATCACGTTTATTTTCTCCCGGGCGGGTTGCGATTCCGCGGTCAAGCAATGCCTGCGCTCCTCGTTGCGACTGACCACCGAGGAGGAGCGGGGTCGTATCGCCGAGATCGTCGACCGCCGAACGGCTGAACTCAACGACTCCGATTTGATCGTGCTGGACTTCCACGAGTGGCGTGAGGCGTTGCTTCGCGGTCTGGCTGCCCATCACGCAGGCATGTTGCCGGTCTTCCGTCACACCGTGGAGGAGTTGTTCACCGCCGGCTTGGTCAAAGCTGTATTCGCCACGGAGACACTGGCTCTGGGGATCAACATGCCGGCCCGCACGGTGGTGTTGGAACGCCTGGTCAAGTTCAATGGCGAGCAGCACATGCCGTTGACCCCGGGGGAGTACACGCAGCTCACCGGCCGGGCGGGGCGTCGTGGCATCGATGTCGAGGGCCATGCGGTCGTGTTGTGGACCCCCCAGGAGAGCACCGCCGACCCGGCCGAGATCGCCGGACTTGCTTCGACCCGGACTTTTCCGCTGCGCAGTTCGTTCGCGCCTACCTACAACATGACCATCAATCTGGTGCACCAGATGGGTCCGCAGCAGGCTCACCAGCTGTTGGAACGGTCTTTCGCGCAGTATCAAGCCGACCGGTCGGTGGTCGGTCTGGTACGCGGGGTCGAGCGCGGAGAGCGGCTTCTCGGCGAGCTGGCAGCCGAGCTCGGCGGACCTAATTCGGCGATCCTCGACTACGTCCGGTTGCGGGCACAGATCTCGCAACGGGAGCGTGCTCAGTCGCGCGCGTCGCGGCTACAACGTCGCCAGGTGGCCAACGAAGCGCTTAGCGCACTGCGTCGCGGGGACATCATCACGATCACCCACGGGCGTCGTTGCGGCTTGGCGGTCGTGCTCGAACCCGCGCGAAATGACGACGATCCGAGGCCGTTGGTGCTGTCCGAACACCGTTGGGCAGGCCGGATCTCATCTGCGGACTATTCGAGTGCTTCTGGGCCGACGGGTTCGATGCCGCTACCAAAGCGGGTTGAGCATCGCAATCCGCGGGCGAGGCGCGACCTGGCGTCGGCTTTGCGGTCCGCCGCAGGTAGTGACGCCCCTTCGGTCCGGGGCCGCAGAAGTGGTCCGCCCCCCGAGCCTGACATCGATCCCGAATTGGCCTCACTGCGTGACCGGGTGCGCGCTCATCGTGCTCACCACTTGCCTGACCGGGAAGACAAGGCCCGCGTCGCCGAGCGCTACCTGAAGGTCGAACGTGACAACGAACAATTGCGCAACAAGATTGCTGTCGCGACGAATTCCCTGGCACGGACCTTCGATCGGATCGTGGTGTTGCTCACCGAGCGTGGATTCATCGCCGCGGGCGCGGACACGGCGGTTTCGAACGATAGTTCGGCGAACCCCACAGTGACCGATGACGGCAGACTGTTGGCTCGCATCTACAGCGAAAGCGACTTGCTGGTGGCCGAGTGCCTGCGCGCCGGCGTGTGGGACGGACTGGACGCGGCCGAGCTTGCCGCTGCGCTGTCGACTGTGCTCTATGAATCTCGTCGCGAGGGACAGGGGCCAACGGACGGCTCCCACCTTCCCAGCGGTCGCGTACGCGGCGCGTTGAATCAAACCCGCAGGTTGTGGACAGAATTGCGCGCTGATGAGCAACGGCACCGAATCACGCAGAGCCGTGAACCCGACGACGGTTTCGTCGCTGCGATTCATGAGTGGGTCCGTACCGGCGACCTGGCCTCGGCGCTGGAGGCCGTGAGCACTGCCGCGATCGGAGGTCGCAGGTCCTCGATGTCGGCGGGCGACTTTGTGAGGTGGTGCCGTCAGGTGCTGGACTTGGCAGACCAGGTTCGCAACGCTACTCCCTCACCGACGTTGCGGGCGACCGCGAAACGCGCGATAAACGACCTTCGCCGCGGCGTCGTAGCTGTTGATGCGGGGTAGTGTGTGGCAGCAGGCCAGACACCGGCACTTCAGCCGCGGATGAGCAAGGAGAGAAATGAGCGGACCGCAGGGATCTGACCCGACGAAGCCGGCCGGCGAATCGGCCGGCGAATCGGCCGGCGAATCGGCCGGCGAATCGGCCGGCGAATCGGCCGGCGAATCGGCTGGCAGCCAGGGGTGGCAGCCGCCCACGCCGGGATCTGAGCAGCCGCAAGCTCAGGGCGGCGAGCAGCCGTCCTGGCAGCCGCCCGCGTACACGCCGCAGCAGTACCCGCAATACCAGCAGCCCACTCAGCCGCCGGCGTACACGCCGCAGCAGTATCAGCAGGGTGACCAGTACGGCCAGCAGCCGACCGAGTACAGCCCCGCCGGTTACCCGCCGCCCGGCCAGTACGGCCAGCAGCCCGGCCAGTACGGTCAGCAGCCCGGTCAGTACGGTCAGCAGCCCGGTCAGTACGGTCAGCAGCCCGGTCAGTACGGTCAGCAGCCCGGTCAGCCCGGTCAGCCCGGTCAGTACGGTCAGCAGCCCGGTCAGCCCGGTCAGTACGGTCAGCAGCCGGGGCAGTACGG
>Ga0209991_10001595_pt1 | contig 10353 bp, 5 predicted proteins | sample ChitaG_FD_183167 | JGI IMG/M metagenome (GOLD analysis project Ga0209991, IMG submission 183167) | Deep subsurface microbial communities from South Pacific Ocean to uncover new lineages of life (NeLLi) - Chile_00310 metaG (SPAdes)... | ecosystem: Environmental > Aquatic > Marine > Oceanic >... | reverse complement strand
ATGCTCGAATACAGGCTCCCAGGTTGTTCCCTCGTTTACGGTTTTCCATACTCCTCCGGAAGCACCAACAACATAAATTGTGTAATGTTTCCCTTTTGGTGCAACAACCGCAATGTCAGTCATTCTACCGCTAATATTCGTAGGACCGATAAACTGCCATCCAAGGTTTTTAAACATTGAATTCGCTTTCATAGCAACATGTTTTTTGTACCATTGTAAGCGTTTCTTTGTTTCAGTCGAGTGGATTCTTTTCTGCGCCTTTATAGGTGCACTTAAAAATAAAATAAATAATACAAGACTCAGGATAAAAGATAATTGCGGTTTGAAAGATTTCCGTGTGAGATCATAATGTTACCTCCTGTTTTTGGATTTTAATGAGCTGGAACTCATTAGAATTTTTTATATAAATTTCCCATTGCTGCATAATTTTTACATTTTTCGTTACTATTTTATGATACTCCCTTTATACCTGTTATATAAACAATTTAATTATAATCCTTTTGCCTTGAAATTCTGTGCTTTATTTAGGGTGTTGCAGAACAGCCATCTCATTTAATTCATTGTGTATTTTTTAGTACTGATTTTGTTGAATGATACCACCAAATATTCATCGGTCACAACATTTTACATATTTTTAATCTCAAATTCAAACATTTCGTGAGGACGTTCCTTGATTATTTCGTCGAGTTCATCGATACTTGCTTTTTTAATTCTCCAAGTCCATACCGAGATCATTATAGTGGAGGATAGCATTAAACACGAACATATAGTTCCCGTGGTTTAGATCACGCCAGAAAGGATTAAAAGTGAACAGGACTATATGTCCCTTATCCAGCGGCACATCTATGACAGCAGCTTTTCCCTTTATTTCTTTATCACTTTTCACTATTCCGCTCAGGCATATTTCACCTTCTTTGGCATAGCGAAGAACAATATACTTTTCCTTTTCTTTTGAGACTCTCAGAAGAGGGCCTGATTGGCTGCGAAAGATGGGCATCTCCTTGTCATAGCCGTAAATTATAGGATGCTTTTTTTTAACCACCTCACCTCTGAGCAGAGAACCTGGATTATAAAAATTAGAGCTTGTTCGGAAGATATCAATTCCCCTTATCATGCCGTAATCCACTGCCAGCCTTACAGGGTTGTGTAAAAGGATTAATAAACCACCTTCCTTGACGAACTTCTGAAGATTACTTACCCCTTCTAGCCCCATGCCTCCGGTTATATCCTCACAGGAATCAGGAGTGCCCAGGTGTCTGAATTCTTCACTTTTGACAAAGGCTAAAGGCCCACGGTGCTCAGGGTCAAGACCATTCACAATGTCAGCCCCCTTCCCGCCTCTGCAGTTGCTGAATATAATGACATCGTATTTATCCTTGAGATTCCCTTCCTTAAGATGGTCTTTGTGTATCATGGCAAATGGAATACCCAGGTCATCAAATGTATACCTAACCCACCCATCATCTTGAGCAGAGAACCAGGTATGATATATAGCTACTCGGGGAATATCCAGGTTATGAGTTTTAACGTCAGGAAGCTTCTTAGCGCTAATGACCTCCAGTCCAAACTCACTGGCAATAGATTGTACAGCCTGATGAATTTCTTCAGATACTCCGTAAACAGGAATGATCATGGAACCCGCATTAAAGCTCTTTTTCCTTATTTTAAAGGGGACCTCGGCAGCCAGGGCATTAAACTCCTTCAATTTTAGACGAGCAGGGAGCAGGTTGTTTATGGTGGTGTTGTTGATAATATAAGCTCCAGCCGCCTTTCCTCCAACAACTTTCCCCTTAACTATTACTGGCATGGCAACAGGAATCACTGGAGCATCAAAAATAGCCTTATCTTTGATCTCTACAGTCTTTGTATCCATATGGAGTCCGAGGGTCCAACCAGTATCATCATAAGCGCGAGGCGCGTCTTCCGGGTACTTCTGTCTCTCAAGAAGGTTAACTGCAAGATTACGGTATGGTTGGTCCATCCTGACCACATAGGAACCTGCAGGGAACTCCCCTTCTTTGACTTTTACGGGAGCTTTTGCCTGATGAACCTCTATCCTCTGTTTGAGAAGGACATTTACCAGGTTGGCGGCATCCACAGGGTCTTTTTGTCCAGAAGGAATAATGTAGGCATAAGGTGGCTCACTCTTTCCTTTTTCATAAGAGCTCAATCCCCTTTTCCAGAAGTTTTTCAGAAAATACTCCTTATTCTTTGCCACGAAATAAAAAGCTTGCAGGTCAGCAGTCTGCTGGTAATTAACATTATTCCTCATTGACCAGAGCACCTTCTTGTAGGGTGGAAGAGGTCTGTACCATTCCCTGGAAGTTACGCTGCGTCTTCCTTCGCCTAAATCTCTTTCCATAGTATTCCCGATGGAATTGCCGAAAGTCTCATAGAAGCGGATTATTCCGTGATGATTACCAGCAATAGCACCCCAATAGTTGGGAGCCCATCCAGTCCAGAAGGCATGAGTCCAAACGCCGGGCATGCCGTAGGAGGTAAGCCTTGTCACCTCCCACCAGGCTATCAAGTTCCATTCAGATGTCACGCTGGGATGATAGTGGCGGTTATAGGGGCCAGTTCCCGAAGAAACATAGAGAAAGGCGATGGATTCATGGTTATCCTGTATTACAATCGGATGCCAATCAAAGTAAGCATCCGCCCCATTCTCCATCTCGGGCTGGGAGATGCAGATCATATCACGGTTATTATCATGGAAAGTGTATTTACCCCAGTATGGAACTCTGCTGATCTTTCTGTAATCAATAATATCTTTGTTATGTTTGTAAAACCAATCCGTATGCTTTTCGTGCCCATCAGGCTCCATGGAAGGCGTAATAAGCACTATCATATTGTCCCTTATCTTTTTAACGAGGGGATTTTCGTCAACTGCTAAGCGATAAGCCAGTTCCATTGAAACTTCAGCAGCCCCACTTTCGCCGGAATGGAGGTTACAGGTCAGCCAATAGATGGGCTTTGCCTGGGAAATAATTTCTTCAGCCTCCTGCTCGGTTTTCACTAGGCGTGGGTCAGCCAGTTTTGCCAGGAAATCCTTATATTTTTGTAGATTACTCATGGTCTCTTTGTTTGCTACAGCTACAATGACCATCTCCCTCCCTTCAGAGGTTTTGCCGATTGGAAAAACCTGAACATTGGGTGATGCTTCTGCCAGGGCAAACATATATTTGAGGATGTCCTCATAATACGTCAATTTCCCAGGAGCCCCGACTATATAACCCAGAACATCCTTGGGAGTGGGAACACCCTCAACCTTGGGAAGATAGCTGGTGAGGGGGCTTAAAAATTCTGGTTTAGTTGTGGCTTCCTTGATTAAGCGTGTGTACTCCTCATCGATTGCCTGTGAAGAAGGATTGCTTTCTGTTTCTGCTGATGGTCGAAGCGTGAGGGAGAAAACGGTTAAAAGAACCAGCAGGGAGAGCGAAAAAATTCTAGATAGTGATGCCTTGGAAAACATAATACACCTCCTTGCTTATTTAATCTGGTCTGTGCAGATTTTATCTTGTATTAATATGCTTTTATGATAGTTAGGCAAACTTCTATCCGCTAATTAAACTACAGTTTTATCAATAATCCCATTCTGAGGCTTCTGGGTATTTGAAGCTCATGTGCTAAACGGTCTCCGCCTGAGAAAACATACTCAGACAGCTCAGTCCCAAAATCAAATAAGTTAAAAAGAGAAACATATAATTCTGCATTCCAGTTAAACAACCTGAAATTATATTTTATTTTAATACTGATATCTGAAAGGAAATCTTCTCTTGGGCCACCCTTCTTACCTTTTTCGTTCTCAGCTTGTATTGTATCAAGATATAGAATCCTTTGGTCATAATCGTACCGAGTATTAATGAAAGCAAATGGATTTCCATCTCTATATTTAAAACTCGCTGCTATAAATAATTTTTTCGTTATATAAAAGCCAAAATACATTTTTCCCACATACGCTCTGTCGCCATCTACTCTTCCATAACCATTTATCCAGGAGTTAGGATTTGCCTGACTCTCGCTCAAGATACCGATATCATTCGCTCCTGGACCGTTTCCAAATGCTGTGTATCCCATCCCTATTTGGGCCATAAAAGAAAAAGAAAAAAACCATTTTTTATCTTCACCACCCTTAAAATGCAGCAGAAGCTGTCCATAGAATGGATCTTTATCAAAACTGCTATTTGAAAGTACATAATTATAAAAAGGAGTGGAAAAATAATAAAAATTCTTATCATCGACCATTTCATAAAAGCCATAATCTTCTTTATACTTCACCCACAGATTATTGGTGATTTTTTTCAAAATACCTTTTATATTAAATCTAAATTTCTGTGAGAGTTTAATAGAAAAGCTGATTAATAATCTCTTTTTTATTGGAATCCTCATTCCTTTATCTACCGAATGAAATGGTCCACCAGTGTAGCCAAAAATTTGTCCCTCTTCACCATTTTGATATTGAAGGTCATTGTTATGATCAGTCCACCTGTAGATGGTTCCCCAGGGTCTATCTTTTTCCAGAAAAAAATTCAGATTCTCTCTTAATTCATACGGAATCTGTCCATATGATAAAAGAATTTCAGGATTTTTATTTTTAAAGAGCATAATTCCGGCATCAAAGCCAGCGGCTAATTTACTAAGATTATTTTCGGATGAAAAAAAACGCAAAGAAGAATACTGAATAAGTAATTTGGTATACAGTGAGAAATTATCACTAAAAGCGGTGTTCAGTATTGTTCCAATTTTCATTTGAGCGTTTTTATTTCGGTAAGACTTTCCTTCCTCCCAGATGGTTACCAGGTAAGGTGAACGGTCAAAACTGACGGGATTAAAGTCAAGTGAGTTTTCTGATCCTCTCAAAGTGGCTAATTTTAGATCAGCAAAAACATCTATCTCTGTTTTTATTTTGTTCTTACGAAATTTAAAAGGAACATCAAAGTTCAGTCTAAAAACATCTCCGGAAAAAGAGCCCAACCTTCCTAAGGGAAAAAATCCCTCCCCGTCATTGTCTTTTAAATCTTTTAAAAAATTTATCTGAGATGGCGAAAATTCTTCACTTTCATGAAGGAAGGATAATTTAAGGTTGTAGTGCTTTTTTTTAAGTTCTAGACCCGAAAAAACGGATTGCTTTTCTTTTTTTCTGGTTTCCTGAGGAAGCCTTCCTGATTCTGCGGAGACTCTGTCCCTTGAAAAGCCATTAAAGATACCGGCAACATGAAGAAAGCCATCTTTATATTCTTTCTCATAGATTGCATTCAGCAAAATTAATTTCCCATTTTCTTCAAACACACGGTCGAAAACATTAAAATCATTAAATTGTCTTTTGATATCAAAATAACTAAAGTTAAAAGATAAAGTAGAATGTCTGAACTTTTTGCAGTAAATATAATCAATGAGATAATTGGAAAGAATTTTTCTCCTCTCTGAATAAAGGAGTGGATTTCTCTCTGGCGTGGCGGGATGAGTGTTAACAAAAGAAGGAGCTCCGGGAAGATAACTTCCAAGGTTAGACCATACATTCGACAGCATTACCCGAGAAAAAGTCTCATCCGGGGCATTTGAGATAAAATTCATCCCATAATCTTTGTAAAAAGGAGACTCTCCCTTGAGTTCATACTGGTCAATAGAGGAAAAGGGCAAAAGGATTCCTGGCGATCCATCATCCAATACAGAATTTATGGAAAATCCATTATAAAACCAATTAAAATTAATAAATGAATCTCCTTCATAATAGACTCGCGGCGAATCTATAAGGGAAAATCCATTGCTTTCCTCAATTAAAAAGGTTGTATCAGGAGCAAAATTTTCAAAAAATGAAGGATAAAAATAGGCACCTGGTAGACTGTCTATAAAAAAATGAGAGAAAATAAAAGAGTTAGGCCTGGAAGAGTTGCTTTCATCGCTAGGATAACTTTCTGTAAATAAAAAAAGTAAGGCAATTATAAAACAGAAGGATTTGATCCTCATTTTCCGCCATGGCTGAGAAAGGTTTCTGATTCCATGATCACATTATCCCGAACATAGATGACTCCTGGTTCTCGAAGTATTCGCTGGAATTCATCGGAGGAGAGATCATCACGAACTGCAGCCTCAATATGGTCACCAAAGTACAGTTTTCTGTTCACTAAATTGACGAGACTGTTGACTCGTATATAAATTTTCGCCATGGCTTGATCCACGATAACAGTGATTTGGTTACCGCGAACGATAATCGCACGAACCTCAGGAAATTTCGAGATTTTCGCGGTAAAACGCTTCAACATCCGGTTTTTTCTATTCCGGATGTAGCGGTAAACAACAAGACCGAAAAGCGCTACCATAGCTATTGTCCAGATATAGCTAGCCTTAAAAATTAAGAATCCTACCAGAATCAAGCTTACAGCAACAACTGCTATACCTTTGGGACCAAAGGGCATCGAGGATTTTAGCCATTCGAATAAATCTTGAATCCTCTGGCCAGGCGGGATTGAGCGTTGAACCCCCGATTCTATATCCTGTTTCAAGTTCTTCAAGTCTGCTACAAGGGGATGCGCATCCTGATACCGGTCTTTAGGCCTCTTGCGCAGGCAACATGACACAATGCGATGAAGCTCAGGCGGGAGGTTTTTGCGTACGACTGTAACAGGGCGCACCTCCTCGAAAGCAATGGAGTGCAGCGTATCAAGTGGAGTGTCACCTTTAAACGGCAGCTCGCCTGTTACCATTTCGTAGATGACAATCCCTAGTGAGAACACATCACTACTCTGATTGACCTGCAGGCCACGGGCTTGTTCAGGACTCATATAAGCGGCTGTTCCCAATACAGTGCCTGGTTGGGTTTGAGAAAGTGTCTCCGCCCGTTTCAAGTCCTGACTGTCCCCTTCTTTACTACTCTTCATCATCGGATCTAGAAGCTTTGCCAATCCAAAATCGAGAAGCTTCGCGTGCCCGTCACGGGTAACCATGATATTGTCAGATTTGATATCCCGATGAACGATATTTGCTTCATGCGCCCGGCTGAGACCCTCGGCAACCTGAAGAGCGATTTCAACGGAACCCGCTAAATCCAGTTCCCGCTTTGCAATCAACTGGCTGACAGTTTGTCCCTCGACAAACTCCATGGCGATGAAGGTCATTCCCTCGACCTCGTCAACATCATAGATCTGTGCGATTGCAGGATGGGTAACAGCGGAAGCCGCACGTGCTTCCTGTAAAAAGCGTCGCTGTCTGTCGCGGTTTGTGGTTAAATCTGGCTTGAGGATCTTTATGGCCACCGGTCTGTCCAAACGAATGTCGCGGGCACGGTATACAACCCCCATGCCTCCTTTACCAAGAAGCTTTTCAATTTCAAAATGTTTGAGTGTTTTTCCGATCATTTTTACAACTTATATCATGGAAAAAAACCAGGGTCAATCTATTATAGGAAGATTATAGGAAGAAAATACCTCAGATTTCAGGAAGATCATGAAAGGCTAAAAGATGAGATTAACATCTCTAAAACATGACTTATCAATAAGCTGCATTATCTCCAGTTTTCCCTTGGGAATAATTTTTCCTTCTCTATACGGTCATTGCTAACTTCAGCCATTCTGAGTAAAAGATATCTCTCTAGGGACAGTGAAATAGAAAGTAGCTCCATCACCAAGTTTGGACTCCACCCAGATTTCTCCTCCATGACTTTCTATCACCTTCTTAGCGAGGGAGAGTCCAATACCTGTGCCCTCCTCTGGAGTAACGGCAGATCCCTGACTAAAAACATTAAAAATTCTCTCTTTATCCTCTTCCTTAATACCCATACCGTTATCTGCCACCCAGAATCTGTAATACTCTTTTTGCTTGTCCCAGCCGATTTCAATCTCTGGTTTCTTCTGCGAACCCGTATATTTGATCGCATTACCTATCAGATTATCAAAGACCTGCATAATTCTTGATATGTCGCAGTGTACAGTTGGAAACTCCGGAGTAAGTTTTACATTAATATGTTTCTCTTTAATAGAAGATTCAAAGTGACTGAGTGAAATCTCTACGATGGGTTTTATGTTCTCATTTTTGAACTTTCCTGTTTTTTTACCAGCCCTTGAGAGCTTTAGCAGATCCGAGATCAATCTTTCCAGCCGTTCGCTTGCTTGGCAGATTCTTTTTAGATGCTCGACCATTTTTTTGTCCATTTTGTCACTGTATTTTTTATATAACATCTCCGAGAATCCCTGGATTGTAATCAATGGTGCCTTCAGATCATGCGATACTGTATATGTATAGTCGTCCAGCTCCTGATTTTTTATCTTCAGTTCTTCCATGGTTTTCCTAAGTTGCTCCTCCATTTGCTTTCGCTTTGTGATATCTCTCACGGCTGCAGTGGCAATGTACTTTTCGCCAATCTTTCTTGCTGAAATAGAGAGTTCAATCGGAATCTCTGTCCCATTCTTCTTTACTCCCTCAATCTCCAATGTCTCTCCTACAACTGGACCTGAGCCATCTTTTTGGAATTCCGCGAATCCCTTTTCCATTGCATCCCTTTTTGTTTCTGGGACAATCTTCATCACACTATGCCCAAGAATTTCCTCTTTTGTGTACCCGAATATCTTTTCTGCTCCCGGATTCCATAATATAACCCTCATCTTATGATTTATGGATACCACACCATCAATAAAGGTATTAACAAGTTCACGGTACCTTTTTTCACTCTCCTTCAACGTCTTCTCCGCCCGCTCCCGCTCGGTTATGTCGCGCCAAACGCTCATAGCAAAGCCTCTCCCACCAATGGAAAGAGACCTTGTGCTTACATGGATGTTCCGTATATCGCCGCCCTTTGTCTTATGTTTCGTCTCAAATACATCGGCTCCTTCTCTTGCAACTTTCCTGGTGTGCTTCTCAATTTCTTCGGGAGACTCTATCACCTCAAAGTCGGATACCTTGAGCTTACGGAATTCCTCACGGGTATAGCCGAGATTCTCATGAGCCCTGCTGTTAAAATCCACCATCGCTCCGGTCTCTATATCAATAAGTACAATCGAGTCTGCAGCTTGTTCGAAGATAGCGCGGTATCGCTCCTCAGAATCTCTCAGCGCTTCCTCTGCACACTTGCGCTCGGCCTGAACAACTTTTAGTTCAGCGATCTTTTTATGCAATTTAGCCAAATCATTTATAAGTTGTTCTTTTGTCTTATTTTCATATTTCATGCTGACTTCCTTAAACGTGCAAAAATTTCACTCAATAGAGGATAGGAATTCTGAGGCAAGGAACTCACCTTTTTGCTTATTTAAATTTTTTCTCAATCTTCTTTCATTCTTTCCTGGTTAAATGCTTTATATCCTCTTCAGTTAATGGCCTTAAAACATAGATTGAATTGTTTTTGGCAAGGTCTACTATCTTTTTTTTTTCTAAATAATTTCCTTCCCAATCCATAAAGACTTCAACTATGGGCCGAAGGAGCAGCCCCTTGTTGACCTTAATCACCTTGCCCATCTCATTGGATGAGAGCTGCACCCAACTTCCTTTGGGATAGAAACTGAGTTCATCTAAAAGGATTTTTATGAGGCGGCGATCAAAAAACCTATCACTTTTAATAATTGTTTCTAAGGTTTCACGGGGTAACATTGAGTGCCTGTAAGCAGGAGAGTGGCTCAAGGCATCATAGACATCTGCCAGTCTAATTATCTCATCCATTTCTTTGTCATGTATTTTCTTTTTTAACGGCTCTTCAGGAAACCCAATATCTTTTCCTGCATGAGTCAGCGCTAAAAATCCCAAATCCTTTAGACGCTCTTTTTCAAATCTTAGCCTTATCCCGATTCTGATAGATATAAGGCAAACATCCAAAGAATGGGCAAAAATGTAATCCTCACCAAAAATCTTACCAGTACAGAGTAAAAGGGAATGACCTTCAGAAGACAACTTTTCAATAAGAAAATCTATTAAACCATCAATGGCTTGACCAACAACCTTTGTGTAGGTTCTTCCTGAAAGTTCCTTAATACTTTCCAGGATGCTGTTGTAAACATTCTCAATATGTTGTGCCTCTCTTTCGGATAGGCTTATATCAGGATATTCCTTTAAATTCATTTTTTTAAAACCTTTTTTATCTTGACTATTAAACCTTCCATCCGGGGAGTCTTTCTAACGTAATCTGCAACTCCTAAACTACGTGCTACAACCTCATCCTCCTCTTCTTTAACCGCCGTGCACATAATAACAGGAATAAACCTAGTTTCTTTTATACTCTTTAACTTTAATAAAGTAGCAATACCATCTAATACAGGCATCATTATGTCTAAAACAATGATATCTGGAGAAAATTTTTTAGCCTGCTCAATACATTCCCTTCCGCTCCTTGCTTTAAAAACTTTATACTTGGCATCTGATAAAATCTCC
>Ga0209991_10001594_pt1 | contig 10353 bp, 9 predicted proteins | sample ChitaG_FD_183167 | JGI IMG/M metagenome (GOLD analysis project Ga0209991, IMG submission 183167) | Deep subsurface microbial communities from South Pacific Ocean to uncover new lineages of life (NeLLi) - Chile_00310 metaG (SPAdes)... | ecosystem: Environmental > Aquatic > Marine > Oceanic >... | reverse complement strand
TCCTGGCATCACTGGGAATTCTCATCAATACGCTGTTTGAAAAACCTATCGAGGCGCTGGCCGGAATCCTCTTCACCGCCATGGGAATCCCCGTCTATTTTTACTGGAAAAGAAAACAGAGATAAAACTCAAAAAGATTTCATTTCTTCTGAAAATTCATCTATAATCACGGTGCCCAAAAGCGAATCTTTACTTTTTCAAGGAGGACAGACACCGATGAAAAAGATTTCAAGACGGAATTTTTTTAACACCAGTCTCTCTCTAGGGGCAGGTGCAATGATCTCAAGAGCTTTTTCCTTTGCTCAAACAGGGAATGCATCAAACCTCCCTGTGATCCTCGTCGCCCACACGAACGAAACAGGAAAAAAAGCCACAGAAGCTGGCTGGGACATTCTTTCCAGCGGCGGTTCAGTATTAGACGCCGTTGAAAAAGCCGCCAATATTATCGAGCTGGACGGAGAAGGGACCAGTGTCGGCTACGGAGGAGTTCCCAATGAGCATGGAGTCGTCCAGTTGGATGCGTCCATTATGGAGGGCAAGACCTACAGCGCCGGTTCGGTTGGATGTCTAGAAAACATCAAAACACCCTGTTCTGTGGCCAGAATCATCATGCAGAGAACAGATCATGTGATGCTTGTGGGAAAAGATGCATTGGAATTTGCGAAAAAATGGGGATTTAAAGAAGAAGATATCCTCACAGAGAAAGCCCGAAAAAGGTGGCTTAATTGGAAGGAAAACCACAGCGACCGGGACGATTGGGGTCCCCCAGAGCATCTCAAAGATCTCAAGTCTTCAGATGACTCGGATATCGATTACACCACTGGAACAACCAATGTCCTGGCGATTGATAAAAACGGTGACATTGCGGGGATCACAACAACCAGCGGCCTCAGCTACAAGATACCCGGCCGTGTGGGAGACTCGCCTATCATTGGGGCCGGACTCTATGTGGATAACGAAGTCGGAGCCGCAGCCGCCACCGGAAGAGGAGAAGACGTGATCAAGTCCTGTTCCTCTTTTTACATGGTCATGCGGATGAAAGAAGGCCGGACACCCCAGCAGGCCTGTGAAGACGCCATGAAATTGATCGTCGAAAAATACAAAAAGGTCAATCCCAATTTCTATCCGGGCGAGACATTCCGCGCCATCAATAAACAGGGCGAAGTTGGCATATGCAATATGCGTGGACGAAGATCTCCCAGCATGTCTGTCATGAATGCATCAGGATACAGGCGTCATCAAGGAACAATCGCTTTCCCCGTAGAATAAAATTTAATTCTTTTTCTGAAAATTTCATCTGGTTTTTTTAGCTGGAGGCAGTCAACCCTGAACTTTTTTTTAACACTTTTCGTATGTGTATATGAAAACATCTCTTTTTCTGAAGAACTGTTTCTCTGGGTGGATGAGTCGGTTTTTACAGTTTTTTCATTCGATATGATAAGCGGCAACCCAAAAGAAGCTCTCGTCAATCACAATACAATCGTCATTACAAAAGAAATGGCAGAAAAGTATTTTGGGAGCGAAAATCCTATGGGAAAAAGTCTAACAGTCAACCACGACGTCCTCTATACAGTCACCGGCGTTATAAAAAACATCCCCTCGGCATCACACCTCAAGCCGGATTTTCTTGCGTCTTTCAGCACACTGGGTCTGGAGCCTTCGACCAATATTGCTCAGGATTTACTGAATCAGGTCAATTATTACACCTACATCCTCCTCCAGGAAGGCACAGATTACATTGAGATGGAACAAAAATTCACAGAGGGCATTAACAGGTATATCGGGGCCATGCTTAAGTCACTCGGTGGAACGGCAGAGATTGGACTTCAGCCGCTAACAAAAATATACCTTCATTCCGATCGAGAACTCGAATCGGAGCAGATGGGGGATATCACCTATGTCTGGTTATTTTCCGGGATTGGCATTTTCATCCTTCTTCTGGCCTGTTTGAACTTTATGAACCTGTCCACAGCCCGCTCCGCCAATCGTGCCAAAGAGGTCGGATTGAGAAAAGTTGTCGGGGCCAATAAATTCTCTGTTGAATCCCATCATCTTGGTGGGATTTGCCGGTCTGTTTTTGATCATCGGTCTGATTGGGGGAAGTTATCCGGCTTTCTTTCTCTCGGCTTTCCGTCCGGTCGAAGTCATACAGGGAACATTGAAGAGAGGAGCCAAGAGCTCGGCTCTTAGGATTGTGCTCGTTTCTTTCCAATTTGCGGTTTCTATCATCCTGATCATCGGGACATTCACAGTAAATACACAGATGAAATATGTCCGCTCCAAGAACCTGGGTTATGACAAGGAACATGTGATCGTTGTCCAGATGCGAAATACCGAAACTCGGCAAAAATATGAAGCCATCAAAGAGGCCATCCAACGCAATCCGAATGTGACCAATGTGTCCGCCTCAACGACAAGTCCCTTGGGGACAAGCGATTTTAGTGCGCATCATGCCGTGGGTAAGCCCGAGGATGAAATCAACATGTTCTGGGCTCAAATGGTCGATGAGAACTACATCGACACGTATAAAATGGAAATGGCCCTGGGCAGGAATTTTTCGAAAGATTTCATGTCCGATAAAGAAGAAGCCATCATCATCAATGAGGCAGCCGTTAAAAAACTAGGGTGGCAGGACAATCCCATCAACCAGCAGATCGAAAGATTCACAAGTATGACAGAACGAAAAGCTTACACTGTGGTTGGTGTTGTTAAAGACTATCACTTCCAATCTCTCCACGAACAGATTCAGCCCATGATGCTGTATTACACGAGCCCGTACGGGAGTTTTTCTCGTCTTTCGGTCAGGGTTCGTCCCGAAAATATCAAGGAAACCTTAACTTTCCTCGAATCGACATGGAAGCAGTTCGATTCCCAATATCCCTTCGAATTTTCTTTTGTGGATGATCAATACGACGCCCTTTACAGGACAGAAGTCCGCCTTGGAAAACTGTTCAGCTATTTCACGGCCTTGGCCATCCTCATCGGATGTCTGGGTCTCTTTGGGTTAACAGCCTTCACCACCGAACAGCGCACAAAGGAGATCGGGATCCGGAAAGTTCTGGGCGCCTCGGTTCAGGGCATCATCTACATGCTTGTTCGGGACTTCACTAAATGGGTCTTTCTCGCTGTGGTTGTGGCTTGGCCGATTGGGTATTATGTTATGAATAGCTGGTTGAAGAACTTCGCCTACCGCGCAAATCTGGGGATTTGGATATTCCTATCGTCAGCACTCCTCGCTTTTATGATCTCCATTGTGACGGTGAGCTACCAATCGACTAAGGCCGCTCTGGCCAACCCTGCAAATTCTATAAAACATGAGTGAACGCTGAGTCAGTATTTTTTTAGGAACCTTTTCCACCGGGTTTGTGTGAAAAAATGCACAACTGTGTCAAATAATCTTTGGAAAAAACCTTTGTTCAAAAAATGATCGGTGGAGGCCTCAAAAGACCAGTAGATCCTCCAGGGTTTTCCTATCAGAAAATCTTTCGGAACCGGTCCCCAAATCCGTGAATCGGCGCTGAGGTTTCTGTTGTCACCCATACAAAAATAATAACCCTCGGGAATCCTGAAAGCCATGCCCATTTCTGTGTACTCGAGGTTCCTTCTAAACTGTGGTGGAAACTCATCCCACCAGAGGATGGCATTTTCAGGAGGAAAATCTGCGGGAACCCGCACATCCCCCTTGAAAAAAGTATACGGCTCCTCCAAAGGCGTGCCGTTGATATAAACCCTATTGCCAACAATTTTAATCAGTTCGCCGGAAAGACCGATGATGCGCTTGACATAGGTCATCGTGTCCAAGCTTCCAGCTTTAACTTCGGGTGGAGACTTAAAGACAACAATCATACCTCTTCTGATCTCGAGTTGGGGAAAAACAAATCCATCGACCCGGCTCAGCGCATGGGAATAGGCCACTTTATCAACAAGAAGATGGTCGCCAACCAGCATGTTGTCTTCCATGGAAGGAGTGGGGATGCCGAAAGATTGGAGCAAAAAGGCGTTGATAAAGAAAACAAGGACAAGAACCTCAAGAATCATCTCAATATTTTCTCTGAGGACGCCTTCTCTTTTTTGTTTTGTCTTCTTTTTGGATCTTCGAGTCATTTTATTCAAGCCAGACATAGTTCTCTTCGGTCATTATAAAAATCGCATTACCCAACTGAAAAGAATCACTCCCCCGACCATATAAAGAAAATATTTCACCGCATAACGGATTATGGCTCTTTTTTCATCAAACTTGATAAACGCCATAATGACAGAAACGAGTCCGGAAAACACGAGAAGTGAAATCAGATGGCTTTTAAACATCCTTCTTTTCCTTTGCTATCCCATAAGTATTAACAGCGATGAAAAAATTGAGAAAACCGGCCACCGCAATGTAGGTCGTACCGTAAAGATAGGTGTAAGCCGCAATATCCCCTGCTCCCAAACCTGTGATTTTAGCGATAAAATATAAACTCCCACTTCCAATGCTTCCCAGGAATCCCAGAAAAGTCAGAGGTTTTGCATCATAGAGATCGGTCACACCGCCAGACATGATCAAACCTAAGACAAAGAGGGCCAAAATTCCGAAAAAAAACACTACACCTTTGATCCGCTTTCCCTGCATATAATGTCCCGAACCGGGAACCATCCATGCGGCGATAAACATCAAAAGAGGATTCATTTTATCTTTTCCTAAAAGCAGCGGACATTCTCTCCAGCCTAACCATATACTAAATTAACAGGAAAAAGTTCCCATGGCAAGGAAGGACAGGGTAAGCATCAAAGGATCCTAACTGCAAGTAAAGTATTTTTGAAATCCCTCAAAGATCTTTTCTTTCCTATTCGTAGCGGAGGCTCTGGACGGGATTGGCTGTGGCCGCTTTAACAGCCTTCATGCTCACTGAGAGAAGAGCCATTCCGAGGGCAATAACTCCGGACAGGACAAACACCCCCAATCCCAGGTCGATGCGGTAGGCAAAGTTCTGAAGCCATGTACGCATCGCAAAGAAAACAAGCGGCCAGGCTATCACATTGGCCAGAAGAACCCATTTGGTAAACTGACGGGACAACAGCAAGACAACATTGGCAACCGAAGCACCCATCACTTTCCTGATACCGATCTCCTTAGTCCGCTGCTCTGCGGTAAAGGAGGCCAACCCAAAGAGACCCAGGCAGGCCACAAAAATTGTGATAAGGGTGAAAGACAAGAATATTTTTCCTATACGCTGTTCAGTGCTGTACATACGGTCAAATGCATCATCGAGAAAAGTATATTCAAACGGATAGGCCGGACTCATTTCGTTCCATATCTTTTCAATAGCGCGAATGGTTCCAGAGATATTCTCCGGACGAACTTTCGCCGATAGGCGCCATCCGCCTCGGGACATCTTTATTACAAATCCCCGAATTTTTTCTCGGAGAGATTCGTAATGAAAATCCTTAACCACTCCAATAACCGTGTAGGGGATCTCCACAAACTTTTCATCGACAACATCTGTCATCTTCACTGTTTTTCCCAATGGATCGTCCCATCCGATTTCATCTACGAGAGTCTCATTCAGAACCATAGTTTTGTTGTCTCCGGGGAACTCTTTTGAAAAGAATCTTCCCTCAGAGAGCTCCATCCCCAAGGTCTCCAGATAATCTTCATCGGCTTCGGTAAAGGGATAGACCTTCGGTTTTCCCTGATTGAAACCCTCAAATGCGAAGAAGGTTTCACTGCGCCCCATCCCCGGAACCGTGTTTGAATTCGAGGCTTTGATGACTCCGGGAACCTCCATAATCTTTGATTTGAACACATCGCGCTGATTCCCCAGTTGGCCGCGAAAATGGATCACCATAACCTGTTCATTTTCAAATCCCAGATCAAACTCCTTAATGAAGCGCATCTGGAAAAAAACTATGAATGTGCTGCAGATCAGTGCAATAGAAATCACAAACTGGAACGTCACCAGCCCATTCCGGAAAAATCGATGCCCTCGTCCCGCCTTAAATTGACTGCGGAAGACATCAAGCGGGGAATACGACGACAAAAAAAACGCCGGATATGTTCCCGCAAGCAATCCTACCAACACAGTGATTCCGATAAAACCCAAGGTTAAAATCCAATTCTGAAAAGGATTAAAAGCAAGTTTCTTCCTGGATAACTGATTAAATGCAGGGAGAAGGATTTGAATCAGGAACATGGAAAGAGCAAAACTTAAAAAACTGAGCAGCATAGTTTCTCCCAAAAACTGTAATATCAACTTTCCTCGCTGCGCTCCGAGAACCTTTCGCATCCCCACTTCTTTAGCCCTGTGTACAGACTGGGCGGTGGACAGATTCATAAAATTGATGCAGGCTATGAGAAGGACAAAAAGGGCAATGGTGATCAAAATCCAGATGTAGGCCACATTGCCGCCCGGCTCCAGCTCCCCTTCGGTGTGAGAATGAAGGTGAATGCTTGTCAGCGGCTGCAGATATAAATCAATCTTAACATCAAGCTGTTTGATTTGCTCAGGCATATTGTCCATAAGAAGGGTGCGATATTTCTCATTCAATCCTTCCGTTGATGCGCCATTCTGAAGTTCAATGTACGTGACAAAATTAAATCCCATCCAGTCGTCGAGTTCCTCTCTTGTCCTGTTTAGAGTGGGTAAAGAGAGCAGCATGTTGAATTTGAAGTGGGAGTTCTCCGGCATTTTTTTGACAACTCCAGAAACGGTGTAGATATCCTCGTTATCAAATTCAAGAGCTTTATTTATCGGATCTTCACTGCCGAAGTACTTCTCCGCCATCTCTTCGGTAATGACCAGATTAAATGGGGCCTCCAAAAAGGTTGCAGGATTCCCTCGAACAACATCGATGGAAAAAATATTAAATATTCCGGAATCGGCATAAATGATGCCGGATTCCTCGATCAATTTTTCTTCATAGGAGATGAGAACATCGCCCCTAGTCCGCAGCCGGCCCGTTTGGACAACCTCGGGAAAATTGTCAACAAGCGCGGGACCCATTGGAGCGGGAACCGAAGGGATATTCAAAATGCGGCCCTGTGCGTCAAGATTTAAGGCAATACGGTAGATATTTCGGCTGTTGTCATTAAACCGGTCATAGGTGACCTCATTCAGCACAAAAAGCAGCATGAGAATGCTGACGGACAACCACTTCAAAAAGTTCCATCGTCACAAGTTTGTAATTATTTGAGATTTTTTCCGCAGTAAGGGCAGGCCAACCAATCCTTCTCGACATTCTTCTTGCAGTCCGGACAAACCGGTCCCGCCATGTTGGCCCCGCAGTGAGGACAGAAAGCATATTTTTGAGACACAGGAGTGCTGCACTCGGGACACTTGTGCAGAACCGCCGTCTCACTCGTTGAAGGAAGGTTATCTGAGCGGATAATGAGATAGATCAACAATCCAATGATATTCCCGATAAAAACGAGCAGTCCCCACAAAATGCCGTTCATTCCCCGGCGCTCGGCATCCCTATAGACCCACACTATGACAAAAATCCAGATAATCAGCAAAGCAAAAGAGAGGAGTGTCGTCGGAATAAGCCTGAAAAATTTTTGGGGCCAGATGTTTAGCTATCCGGAGCCAGGTATCCTGGAATAAATCTTCCGCTTCTTTCTGATTCCGTGTCAGGTAACAGGCCAATCTGTAGAGAGAAGACTTGTATCGGCTGTACAGTTCATCAAAAACAGCCGGATTATTCACCTATTTTCCTATTCCGTATTTATACAAGTTGAGGGTTTCATACATTCTATTCCAATCTCAGTTTCATTACAAAGAACGTATGAGAGCCAAAAAGGTTCGAGTTGTTTAATACTGGACAGGGGTTACGATACGGAGAACCGGCCCGCCTTCCAGAAGGAATTGATGCTATCCTCATGCAGAATCACATAATCGGTATTCCTATATGCCTCCAGTCATTCATTTTTCAAAAAAGATAAAGAAGGAGATAAGATGCCCAGGTGGCCCAACAGGAGTTTCTCCCTCACCTCAACATGTTGTATTTTTCCAGCAGACGATAGAACTGCCTCCGGCTCTTTCCGACCTCCTTGGCCGCCAAAGTTTTATTCCATCTGCAGTGCTCGAGTGCCTCTTGGATCCTTTTGGGAGTGATTCCACTTCGATGCCCCCGTCCATAGGAGGCATTATCAAAAGAGATGTCCTGGGCGAAAATCGTTTTTCCATTTTTGAACAACACAGCACGGGTGACAATATTCTCCAGCTCCCTGATATTTCCAGGGTATTCATAATCAACGAGTTTTTTTATCGCACCCAAGGACATGCGATTCGTCCCACAGCGGTCAACCATATTTTTATTTAAAAAAAACTCTACAAGCAGCGGGATATCTTCTTTTCTGTCTTTAAGTGGGGGCATATAGAGACTGACCACATTGATCCGGTAGAACAAATCCTTTCGAAATTTCCCCTTGGTCACTTCGTCCTGCAGATCTTTATTGGTGGCAAAAATAAAGCGGGCCAGAATTTTTCTCAGACGTGTTTCGCCGACTCTTCTCAATTCTTTATTCTCTATCGTTTGGAGTAATTTTGCCTGTATAAGGAAGGGAAGCTCACCGATTTCATCAAGAAACACAGCGCCACTTCTGGCGGTCTCCAAAAGCCCCTGTTTCTCCTTAACGGCCCCTGTAAAGGCTCCTTTCCCATATCCGAACAGTTCCGCTTCGAAAAGTTCTCCAGGGATATTGGCGCAATTAATCGTGAGAAGGGGTTGAGTTTTCCTTCGGCTGAGTTCATGGATTTTTTTTGCCGCTAAATTTTTGCCTGTCCCCGTCTCTCCATAGATGAGAACATTTTGATCACTTTGAGCAATTTTCCGGATCAGCTGAAAAACTTCATCCATGGCTTTGCTGCATCCAATAATCTGTGTTTCCGGATACATCATCTCTTACCTCCAAACTCCTCAACAATGGTATTAGCTCACTAGATAAAACGAAAATTTTTGCTAAAGTTCTCACACATTGAAAATAAAGGTGGAAAAGTGAGAAAATTAAGTGAGGAAAACACTCTATATAGTAATGAGGGAACATCCCGTCCCACATGACCATGAGTGACTGACATGAGCGAGAACAAAGATAAAGCGAAAATCGATGAATTTATGAGTATCGTTGAACAGTTTTCACAATTTATGCGAATTCATATTCAGAAATTTGAGCCCCAGAGAAAGGGGATTGATCCGGAAGACATCCTCCAAGAAGTTAAGATAAAAATTTGGAATGTCCTGACTAATGAGAAAAAAATTGAGAATTATGCGTCTTATATAAAAAAGATTGTGAATTCTTCTGTTATCGATCACCTGAGACGGATTCGCAGGGAAGAGCGTATCCTCTTTTCAGAAATACAGAGGAAAATTGCAGAAAGGAGAGGAACTTACAATAAAGAAAATATCGATGATGAGAACTGCAAAAATATTTTGGGGCAGTCCGTCGATTCTCTCTTAGACTCTAGAAGGAAGGTCGTAAAATTGTATCTTTTAAACATGACCTTGGAAGAAATTTCCGAATTTTTCAACTGGAGTCCTCATAAAACGAGAAATTTACTCTACCGAGGCCTCAATGATCTGAAAAAATTACTTCAGGAAAAGGGAATCGAGTATGAAGATTAATCTCGAAGTGATGCGCAGGCTTTACACATCCTATATCGCCGATTTTACACAGATGAGCCGTGAAAACTGCCCTTCTCCGGAAATCCTTACTGAATGCCTCCGAGGCCAAGCCTCCAAAAAAAAGAAAAACCGGATGACCGAGCACATATCCCACTGCAGTTATTGTATGGAGGAATTCCAGTTTATTCTTGAGATCCATAGGGATGAAAAAAAGCTTATTCAGAAAATAGCCCATCTTCTTGACAGCCATTCCAAAAAAAGCAACTCAGAAAAGAAAACCCTGAAAAATCCAGATGTTTTAAAGAAAAAAGCCCTTTTCCCTTTTCTGCAAAAGACATGGAATCGTGCGTTTTTTGCGGCCGGAGCAGTCTTGATAGTGGCCGGAGGTCTGGCTCTATATTTTTTAATCCATGGAGAGCTTGGACAAAAATTCCGGGGAACAAATATCGATCATATCATGCTCATTAAACCCGTGCACAATAAAAGCACCAGAGCACCGATCGTATTCCAGTGGAGAAAAATGATAAACGCAGAATACTATATCCTTGAGCTCTTCGATGACACGCTGTTTCCCATCTGGAAGAGCTGGAAAATCCCTGAAAACAAATTACAGCTTCCCCAGGACATCATGGAGAGTCTCTCCTCAGGCAAGAGCTACTACTGGTTTATAACAGGTTTCTTTCCCGGGGACAGGAAAATTGAATCTTCTCTGGAACAGTTCATTTTTTCGGGACGAGTGAAGTCGCGAAATCGCCG
>Ga0209991_10001593_pt1 | contig 10355 bp, 13 predicted proteins | sample ChitaG_FD_183167 | JGI IMG/M metagenome (GOLD analysis project Ga0209991, IMG submission 183167) | Deep subsurface microbial communities from South Pacific Ocean to uncover new lineages of life (NeLLi) - Chile_00310 metaG (SPAdes)... | ecosystem: Environmental > Aquatic > Marine > Oceanic >... | reverse complement strand
AACATGTGAATTCAGGCAATTAGAGCGCCGGACCGGAAAGGGAAAGGATACGATCGATCATCCGAAGGGGCTTCATGATGACGTGGCCAATGCAGCGGCCGGGTCGATTGTGGCGCTTACGAGAAAACCGAAACGAGTTCCCATGATAAGGTGAAATTGAGGTAAAAATGCCAGTTAAAATTGATAAAAAACTTACGCGTATACCGTTATTAGGCAATTGGAACAGACCAGATTTTGAGCTATGCGGAATTTTAGGAATAGATCCTCATTCGCCGAGAATCTCCAAAGATCTCGATTTAGAAAATCATCCAAAATTGAGCCTAAGAAAGAATGAAAAACTGATACCAGTCAAGATGAAAAGTACTCAAAGAGGAAGCGTGGACGGGTTCCACACAAATGAATATATGGCTGGGATAAACTATGCCATTCCTGAGTCTTTAGCTAAAATTTTCATTAAAAACAACTAGACCGAGCCGGTCCAGAAAGATAAAGCGGAGGTAAAAAAATGAATGATTTTGAAAAATGTAAAAAGCTTAGAAATTCAATTCAGGAGCTTAGGGGTAAAATTTTAAAGCTGAAAGAAGAAATTGCTGAAAAAAACAAAGCGCAAAGAACGCTTGATGAAGATGCTCTGAAAGCGGAAATCCTTGAAGAAAAAAACTGGGAGAAGAAAAAGGAGGCTGCAAATAGAAATAGAGAGGACGTCTTTAGGTTGAAAGAAAAAATTGAGGAAAATCAAAAAGCAATTGAGATCTTAAAAGAGGAAAGCATTAAGTTTACAAAAGAAACCCTGAAGAATCTCAAACCAAAATACATAGAAGCTTATACAGAAGCAATTAAGATCTTTATGGAAAAAGCGAGAGAGGCCGAAAAGGCAGAACTGAATTTTATAAAAATAAAAGATGATGCGGATATGATGGCCGCTGAAATTGACCCGAGTGGTGCTATTGGTGTTCTCCAGACTGCTTTTCTCCCACTTCTAAAGACTGTTTTAGTTCCAAAGACAGGTGATCTTCCACAATATACAAAACTCTACTTTTTCATCGAAGATTGCAAGAATCAAGGAATAAAAATTGAATGAATTCTATTACAAAGAGATTGACGAGAATGAGGTTGATCCCTTGAAGATCAAGGAGGCCAACAGGGTTTTAAATTTCTGTAAAAACCTTTTGGCTCTTCCGGATCTTAGAATTCAATGGTATGTGAAGGTTGAAAAAGAATCTTTTGAGAAGTCCCACAGCATATTATTTGGGGAAATAATAAGAAATCTCGAGAGAGTCAATAAATATAAAGAGGAATTCTGTGGAATGGTGAAAGTAGTAGGCCATAAAAACAAAATTTTCATAAGAGCCGATATCCTCCTTGATGGGATTAAAAGAACTATAGCCCATGAATGTTCACATCATAGCAATTTCAGGCATTATGGATTGTTTAACGACGAAAGAAGGGCTGAGGGCTTTGCCCGGGAAGTAATGAGTGAAATTAATAATTATTAGTTTGAGATCGTAGCTAAGAATCGAAATGAGGGTTTGGATTGACATGTTGTTTTAGGAATAAGTAATATAGGCATGCTGGAGGTCAGCAAATGAACAAATGTAGAAACAACATTCTTCTGGTGATTCTTGGATATTTGTTTATCGTCTTTTTGATATCCTGTTCTAAATCTAACGTCCAGCATTTTAGCCAATCAATTGATTATTGCAATCAAGCTACACGAATTTTAAATGCCGGAGGATCATACGAATTTATAAATCCTAATGATATGGAGACTATTGTTGATTTCAAGAAAAAAGCTTTAGAAGAGGCAAGATTAGTTGATATTGAAGATCTAAACCTTCATTATCCTGATTTTGGAAATCACTATAGAGATGAGTTCATAAAAGGACTTGAGCTATTCATTGAAGGATTTGAGAAAAACGATAATTTAAAGATCATAGCAGGGCAGCTATTAGACGAGAAGTGGGGAGAGTGGTATGAAAAGAATGTAGATTCAATCAAAAGGCGTTAAAAATTGTAAAAATTAAGCCTATGGAAAGACCAGAATTTGAGCACTTCGGAATTGATAAGGAACAATTCGACCGATCTAAATCAAGAGATGACAAGGTACGCAAAATTTTCTGTCGTGTTTTTATTTTAGGAGGTATTATTATTGGGATTCTAATCTATATAATCCGAGTCCTTCCCTTTAATCAATCCGTAACGGTTAGAGATATACTTGGCTTCATAATTATGATGGGCTTATGGGGTTTGTTAGGGGGTTTGTTAGGATTTATATTTGGGCTTCCTGTTGCGCATATTTCCTCTGAAATATATCTATCGTTTTTTAGCACCCTATCACCTTTGAGAAGGAAAGTAAAAAATTTTGAAGCTGCGAGAAAGAAATATGATGCATGGTGGATTAGAACTCAGAAAGAGCTCTGGACAACCTTAAGTGGAAAAAGATTCGAACAGGAGTTTGCATATCTATATTCAAAATTAGGTTATAAGTTTGAATTGACACCAACGACTGCAGATAAAGGAATAGATATAATTTTTAAAAAAAATGGAAAAACCATAGTTGTTCAATGTAAAGCACATAAAAAACCTGTTAGTCCTCACGTTGTGAGAGATTTATATGGGACACTTGTTGACTCTCAAGCAGACGAGGCAATATTAGCCTCAATTTCTGGATTTACTTCAGGGGTTAGAGAGTTTGTAATAGGCAAACCTATCAGCTTAATATCATTGGAAGATATTATTCATATACAAAAGAAAATAACACTTGACAAAGATAATAATAGATAATAATATATAATAAAGGATGATAAAACATGGAAAATGAAATTCTCACAAAAAAAGAAGCAGCCCAATTTTTAAAAGTTTCCATTTCCCATTTGAGCAATCTGATGAAAAAAAAAGAAATCCCTTACTCCAAGACAAACAAAAAAGTTTTGTTTATTAAAGAAGACCTCATCAAGTGGGTCAAGAGCAAAAGAGTGAAATAATATAAAAATGACAAAGCGCAAAGAACGGGAATGGGTGATTGATTTCACTCATGAGAAAAAAAGGGTAAGAAGGATTATAGAGGGAAAAAAATGAAGAAAAATTCGAAACAAGGCAAATTTACATTTGTAGTAAGATATCAGGGCAGAAATAGCGCAAGCATTAGAATTACATCTGAACCCGGAAGTGAAAAAATTGAAATAAAATATGCAAATATAGATGAGCCTAAGGAAGTCTTAAATTTTGAACAGTTCAATAGCAACATTTCAAGTAGATTATTCCATAGAGGAGAGAGGATAGGATTTTATATCATTAATGGGGAAACACTACAAAAAGAAATAGGCTGGATCAATATTGATTGGGGAGAAGCTCCACCCTCAGATGACGTAACTAGAGATGTTCCTAAGGTGGGTGATTTGACAGAAATAATAAAGAAAATCGGAGGGTGAGGTAAATCATGGTAAAACCAAAAAAAGACAGAAATCTGAAATTTATTGATGGCAAATGGTATGTCGATTTTACCTTTAACAAGAAGAGAATCCGCAGATTTGGAGGTTATACGAAAGAACAGGCCCGAAATAGACTTGCAAAATTGAGGTTAGAAAAGCTTGACGAGCAGCTAGGATTTAAAAAGCCTGAGAAACCGGACATTTCTTTTGAGAAGTTCGCTAATGAATTCATCGAGCTCTATTCAAAGCAGCATAAGCGATCCTGGAAGAGAGACGAAGTATCACTGAAGAGTCTAAAGCCCTTTTTTAAAGGGAAGATGTTGAGAGACATAGGACCGCAGCTTGTAGAGAATTACAAGGCCAAGAGAAAGACTGACATAACGCCAAGGAAAACCCTGGTTATGGAAGCAACCATAAACCGTGAGATCGCATTGTTAAAAACCATGTTCAACAAGGCCCTAGAGTGGGGGAGGATCGAAACAAATCAGATTGTCCAGGTGAAGAAATTCAAGGAAAATCAGAAAGACATGAGGATCTTGAGCGATAGAGAAATGATCAAGCTTATTGACGCCGCACCTCCCCATCTTCAACCGATCATCGTTATTGCAGCCAACACAGGCATGAGGCGAATGGAAATCTTAAGTCTTAAGTGGGAAAACATCGATTTCAGAAGGGGAATAATTCACATCAAAGACTCAAAAAGCGGGAAGGCCCGTGAGGTCTACATGAATGACATGGTTTTTGAGACCCTGAAAGCCCTAGAGCAAGAGTCTGAGTTTGTTTTTTTCAATCCCTCCACAGGAACCCACATCACAGATGTTAAGAGGTCATTTAAAAGGGCTTGTGGGGATACGGGAATCAAGGGGCTCAGGTTCCACGATCTGAGACACACAGCGGCAACCAGGATGGTCGAGGCGGGGGTTGATCTTGTAACAGTTTCGAAGATCCTGGGCCACAGCTCAATTGAAATGACTATGAGATATGCACACCCGGGCGAGAAGACAATGAGAGCAGCGACCGAGAAATTAGGCCAAATTTACGAACAGATACGACAAAAAGTCGACACCCCCACCGAAGAGGTCACAATTAAGTCCCCTGTAAGTCATTCATATTTAAGCAATTAGACAGATTTAATTTCTTCCGATAAGTGGACTTTAAATCCAAAGGTCGGGGATTCAAATCCCTCCGGGCGTACCACTTATTTTCCTTTAATTTCAGCCATTTAACTCTTTTCCTGTTTTTAGCCTGAGTCAACTAAACTGAGTCATTTTAAGTCATTTTGTCCACACCGTGTCCACATGGATTTCTAGGGATAAGTTTATTTAAGGGGACACAAGGGGCTTAAAATACCTCGTTGGTTATCCAACGTGCCGGTTCGAGTCCGGCCCTCGGCACTCCTGTTGGTCCCGTTTTCCTCTGGGAAATTCCATTTTTATCTCATGTCTTCCTTTTAATCATCCGTATGCATAGTTAGGCAGGATTAGTCAAAATCTGGCACACCACAGGCACATGGGAGAGAAGTCTGGCCTCTCTCATTTGAATCACCCTCCCCTTTATGATATAAGTCTAAGAGTCACAGTTTGGGAGCATTATGAATCCAGCAAGGAGGGATTGAATGAAAAAATCACTTTTTCAATTCATCACAATCATTCCTTTAGCCCTGTTACTTTGCCTGAGTTTCAGTTGCCAAAAGCAGGGTGAAAAGGCAGAAACCGAAGTGGGAGCATTATCAGATAAGGATGTGGCGGCGATTAAAACAGCACTCGATTCTATGGAGCAAACTTTGCTGGCAGACACTTTGGAGGCACACCTAGAATTCTATACCGAGGATGTAATCTTGATTAAAGAGGGGCCAATTATTGAGGGGCGAGAAGCATTTAAGGAGGCTTTAAGTAAAATTCCGACCGTCACGCTCACGGCAGTCAACCTAACAATTGCGGAAATTGATGGGCGATATGACCTTGCCTTTGTTCGAGGAACGTTTTCTGTGACAATGGAAGCAGAAGGGGCACCTGAGCCCATCCAATGGACTGGGAAGTTCTTATACATACTGCGAAAACAGGAGGACAGCTCGTGGCTCATCGCAATATCCATTGGCGTTTCAGGCTAGCCACTGCCTGAGTGATTGACGGAAAGTACAGTTTCAACCATTTTCAGTCGTTTTTGGGCCGTATTTAGCACGCGTGGAGCGGTCTGTTTTTTCCTGCTTTGACAATATTTCTTACTTAATGATATTCTATTCTCAATTTCAACAGGAGGAACCGAAATGGAAAAGCTATTTTTATTTGTCAATTAGGCTAATTTTTATCCCCAAATATAATCAAATGAAGGAGGAAGTTATGAAAAGAATCATTTTGATCATTTTAATGGGTTTTGTTTTAGGAAATTTTGCAAGTGCGGATATCTGCATTAAAGGAATCGTCCAGACGAATACCTATGTTGATGGAAAACTGATAAGTTCAAAGCAGCCTGCCGTGAATGAATTGTGGATTGGGGATAAAAAAATAACATACATAACTCCGCCCAGGATCCTTATCGTGGATCTGGAAGAGAAACAGATCTCCATTGTCAATAGGGGTGCGAGAACATATGTTGAAGCAGCGCTTCCCTTGGATATATCAAAACTCCTGTCTGAACAGGTTAAATTGCGGTTCAAAATGTACAAAACGACAGGGACAGTAAAGGAAACAGGGGATATCAAAAAAATCATGAATAAGAATTGTAATGGGTATGAAGTAAATTTTCAGGAAATGTATGGTGATACTGTGAGAGGGAAGAATAAATTCAAAGTATGGGCGACGACAGATGTATCCTTTGACTGGGGGATATACGATATAATGCTTCAGAATATGAGGATAATTTCTAATAAGGATGAGCAATACAGAGATGAGTTAAGAAAAATCAAAGGGATTCAGATGTGCATTAAAATGACTACTGAACAAGATGGCACTACAGTTAATTACGTCGATGAGATTATTGAGATATCCGAAAAACAGCCACCGGCTGGTATCTATTCAACCCCTTCTGGTTTTACGAGGAAAGACAAGCTGACTAGCCAGGATTTTTAACCAATCAGGATTTCTAATCAGTCATCGACTTCGACCTCTGGAAGGACGCTGATTCAGGGGGTGCTGAGGTGGAGGATGCGAAGAAGAGGCTGGCTGGGCTGAAGGAATAATTGGTATAAATCTAGTATTTAAATAAACAGAAGGATAGGAAAATCACAAAAAGCCAATCTAATCCAAGATCTCGTGTCTCTAATAGATTTGTGAATCTTATCGAGCGTAATGCTGATAAACTGAGTGAGAATTTAATACGAGATCTACGACAACACGCTACAACACCAACATATCATACATACGATGAGAAAGAACTCTATGAGCGAGCATTCAATGTTTATAGTAACCTAGGGAAGTGGATTTCCAGAGAAACTACGAAAGAGGATATTGCTAGACATTATATGGCTTTGGGAGCACAACGGAAGAAAGAAGGATTTGCACTTTCTGAGGTAATCCAGGCTCTTATTATTGCAAGACGTCATATATGGCTAAAAGTGCAATCAGAGGGCTTTCTCGATACAATACTTGATTTGAATCAAGCAATAGAACTTAGTAATCGAGTAGTTTTGTTTTTTGATAGAGCAATCTATTATACAGCACTCGGATATGAGCAGAAGGATTAGATTATTTAGATTAGAATCTTTAGTAAGAATTCTCAATATCTGGAAGGACGCTGACCCTGGCATAGGAGAAGTGGAAGATGCGAGAAAGAGGCTGGCTGGGTTGAGATGATTATACATTTCAGAATGGAAAATTGGGAGTAATTTTCCTCGTCATAAAGTCGTCATATTGCATAATTTGGCCAAAATCGGGATCCATCTAATCTGTTTAATATCAAATAGTTACACAATATTTCCATCAAGTAGAGCGTCTGACTACGAATCAGAAGGCCGTAGGTTCGAATCCTGCCGGGCATACCAGGCGTATCCCCTGATTTTCAGCCTTTTCCTTAATTTTGTCTTTTATACTACAGACCCGTAGTTTCAGCTATTTTAAACAATTTTTGGGCAGAAATAGTTGCCGGTCGTTGTCAGCAAAAGGGGAGTTTATGGTGTTAACCATAAGGTGGGAGCTCTCTCTGGCCAGCTGAAGAATGCCATATTTAATATGCCAAATTTTTCCCATAAAAGTAGCTAGAAAGAAAATCAATTGATGAAAATCAAACAAAAAATGGAGCAAGGCGTTTCAAATAAAAAAAGCAGATTCATCTAATTGATACCCGAAAGTGTAAGTTTCAACCAAAATTTTTGATTCTAATAAACTAGGAAGTTTGGAGCTTTTTCTATCGAGGATGAAGTTCTCATAAACACTGATACTGTCGCAGCTTGAAAAAGTTCCTGGAATTAAATTATTTTCAGAGCCTTTAGATCTTTTTATCCTCAGAAGTTCCTTACATTCAATACATTTTGAATTTATTAAAGAAATTTTTTATTATTAATAAAAGGAAATACAATTTTCCGCTTGTTTATGGTGAGAAAGGATGGTGAATTATGCCAATAAAAAAGTTAAAGGATTTTCTGGACAAAAACAGTGTCAAGTATGTAAGTGTCTGTCATTCACCAGCGTATACAGCACAGGAGATTGCTGCCTCTGCTCATATAAAGGGCAAGAATTTAGCCAAAACAGTTATGGTTAAGATTGATGATAAAATGGTGATGGCAGTGCTTCCGGCGAACTATCAAGTGGATTTGAAGCGACTCAAAAAAGCTGCTGGTGGGAGTTCTGTTGAGCTGGCAAAAGAAGAGGACTTTATTGAAATGTTCCCTGACTGCGAGGTTGGAGCAATGCCGCCGTTTGGAAACCTGTATGATATGAAGGTTTACGTTGACACAACCCTTACAGAAGATGAAGAGATTGCCTTCAATGCTGGCTCACATTCTGAACTATTCAAGATGTCTTACGAGGAATTTGAAAAACTGGTCAAGCCTTATATCTCTGAATTCTCAAGATAGAATCATTCTATGCTCTGCTTGTAGCCAGTAGCCCTGTAGTTGGTTTGGATGAGTACTATTTCATCCATCTTTTGTTCAGTCTCTATTCTTACTTTATTGCTCAGCTCTTTTTTAGCTGTTTATAGTTCTTACATCTATGTGGCTACAGCACAAAGCTCTAAATGTCACGCGATTGGGCAGACAAAATTGCTCAGTGGCTTTAAACACTTTACGATTTATTTCAAAAGTAAACTTTAGAGATTGACGATGAATAATAGGGAAACCGTATTTATTGATGGCACCACAGGCGAAGGGGGCGGTCAAGTACTGCGAACGAGCTTGGCCTTGTCTTGCATAACTAAAAGAAGTTTTCATATTGAGAACATTCGTGCTGCTCGCCCCAATCCAGGTCTATCAAAACAGCTTTTAAGTTGTATTCAGGCTGTATGCAAAATCTGCAACAGAGAATCCAAGGGAGCTACCCCAGGCTCAAAAATATTGGATTTTCAACCAGGAGCTGTGCAGAGTGACGATTTTTATTTTCATATAGGTTCAGCCGGCTCTACAACTTTGGTAATCCAAACTCTCCTGCCTGCTTTATTTTTAGCCGACAAACCTTCCACAGTTACCATTACAGGTGGAACTCATAATCCCTTGGCCCCACCGTCTGATTTCCTTTGCGAGAGCTTTTTGCCTGCCATAGCAACTGGTGGTTTCTACTGCAATTGCAAACTGATAAAGCATGGCTTCTTTCCCGCTGGAGGCGGGAAAATATCAATCAATATTCAGCCTTGGAAGAAAAAGCCAGGCCGGAGAATTGACCTTTGTGAGCCAGGCGATCAGTTTCAAATTAACGCAAGGATTTACACGGCTAAACTCCCTGCCCGCATCGCCCAGCTCCAGCGGAAACTATTGCTCCAAAGCAAACTCAATATCCGGAGTATACAACACATTAAGGTGGAAGATTCTGATGGGCCCGGAAATTGTGTGATGATTAGGATTAGCAGTAGTAGCCGAACTACGGTATTTACTGCATTTGGAATGCGAGGTAAACCATCCCAGAAAGTAATCAATGAGGTTGTAAATTTGGCGCAAGATTTCTTGGCCAGTGGCGCTTCTATCGATCGTTTCTTAGCTGACCAACTTTTAATCTATATGGCAATCTCAAAGTCCGGCTGTTATATAACTAACGAAATTTCAAGCCATCTTCTAACAAATATGGAGACAATAAAGAAATTTCTGTCAGTTAATTTCCGCGTGGCTCTAAAGAAAGGAGTGTATAGAATTTCATGCTTCCCTGCTTGAGACCAGCTAAATATTGGTATGCTAGGTTTTCTTATCAGATTACAATTTAAATGATTACTATAATTCCTAATATAGCTGATGAACCTAAGAGCGCTGGACAAATCAAGTCTATTTGCCGTCAAATAAATTTGGACAACTTAAAAGGGAATTACCAATCATGTATTTAAATGTATTATGAATAAATATGAGAAAATATGAAAAAATATTAAATGTAATATAATCCCCTTCTTTGAAATCCTTTCTAATTAATTCTGTTTCTTATCGTTGCCTGTACTTATGTTTTTTCCTTTTTGTACATAAAAGCTTTCAGCAAGTCAATTGGGAGAGGGAAGATGATGGTCGAATTTTGTTCGGTGGCAATTTCAGCGAGAGTGCCCAAAAACCTAAGCTGAAGTGCCTGAGGATTTGTTGAGATGATATCTGCAGCTTTGGTTAACTTATCTGCAGCTTGATATTCACCTTCGGCATGTATAACCTTGGCTCTTCTTTCTCTTTCCGCTTCGGCTTGTTTGGCTATGGCTCTTTGCATATTTTCAGGAAGATCCACATGTTTCATTTCTACCAGGTTAACCTTGATTCCCCAGGGGTCTGTGCGCCTATCGATGATTTCTTGGAGTCGAAGGTTGAGT
>Ga0209991_10001591_pt1 | contig 10360 bp, 11 predicted proteins | sample ChitaG_FD_183167 | JGI IMG/M metagenome (GOLD analysis project Ga0209991, IMG submission 183167) | Deep subsurface microbial communities from South Pacific Ocean to uncover new lineages of life (NeLLi) - Chile_00310 metaG (SPAdes)... | ecosystem: Environmental > Aquatic > Marine > Oceanic >... | reverse complement strand
ACCATAATTATTCTCCTTTCGAATTATAAATTTTATATTTCTTACAGATTCAATAAATAAAATTCTTAACTATTCTCCTTAATATTATGAATATACATAATAATTTATTATTACAATTTAAAACTTTAATCTTTAAAAATTCTAGGTATTCTCGGGTTAATTTGGCAAATCAACTCTTCTGCACAGGTTCCTATCTGGTTGGCAGTTACTTCCGGATCAAGATATGTTCTTTGCTGTTTACCCAGAATTACTACATCTTCACCTATCTTTAAATCGTTTTGAGTTCCTTGCAAATCAATCATTGCCTGGTCCATACATACTGCTATAATCCTAAATGGTTCGCCTCTAATAAGAACGAAACCTTTGCCTTCAAATTTTTTACTCAAGCCATCGGCATAACCAATTGGAATGGTTACAATGGTTGTTTTTAATTCACATTTATAGCGGCCACAATACCCTACAGTTTCATCTTGCATTACATTTCGTAGATAAGAAATTTGAGTTTTCCAGGTTAATGGAAAATACAGTTTTATAATTTTTTTAAAATCATCACTGGGATAAAGACCAGCTATGCCCATTCCGATTCTTACCATATCTAAATGAGTTTCAGGTAAACTTAAAGTAGCAGCAGTATTAGCAATGTGTAAAATATTAAAATCAATATCAATTTGTTTAGCTTTTTTTATTTGTTCCTGAAATATTTTTAATTGCTGCTTCGTTTCTTTATTGCCAATTTGTTCAGCACATGAAAAATGGCTAAATGCTCCTTCCAAATATAAATTTGGCAGGTTAGAAACATACTTTAAAAAGACAAGTACCATATTTGGGGAAACACCAATTCTATTTAAACCTGTATTAATTTTAATATGCGTATTTGCTTTAAGGCCTAGTTTTACCGCTTTGTCTGATAATTGTTTAGCAAATTCTTTTGTACAAACAGTTAATCGTAATTCATTTTTGAGCGCTTCTTTAATCCGTCCGCTCGGAATTTCACACAATAATAAAATTGGCAAATTTATTTTTTCTCTCCGAAGTAAAAGTGCATCTTCTATGTTTGTCACCCCCAACCAATCTACGCCAGCTTCAACTAAGCAATTAGCATACAGGACAGTCCCACAAGTCCAGCCATTACCTTTAACTACTCCCAAAAATAATTTGTTTCCTGGAATTCTCGCTTTAATATTTTCTACATTATTTTTAATTAATGATTTTTCTATTTCCAACCACGTCCGGTATAATGACATATAAATTATTCCTCCTTATTCTACTAAAATAGATTACAGTTAACTTTAATCAAGGGAAAGGTAGATAATTAATTTATCTGCCTTTCCCTCACACCACCTTACGTATCGTTCGGTATACGGCGGTTCACAAAGTACTACCAATTTCACAATAACGATTTGTTAGGCTCATAAGATCAAAATTAGCCCAGTAGACATTTGGTAGAGCACTATTTGAAGAATCACCTGCTATATGCCAGTAAGCTTTGCGGGTATTGGCTAAACTAAGAGCTCCCAATCCGAAAGGCTTAATTTTGTTAGATTATGATATTTATTACGTACCTTCTTCCATTGTTTCCATAGACACATACGAAATCTTCTTCTAATTAATCCAAGCCTCCAGTCTCTTTAGAATATAGGGGGTATCAGATAGAGAGAAATGTCCTATCCATCTTCTTAAATATATATTTAGTTTTAAGATTCGCTTTATTATATTTTGTCCATTACTTCTTGAAGTTATTTCGCGACTCTTAATCTTAAATCCTTTGATATTTTGAGAGGTTGTGCAAATATGGATTCGTTTATTATGAAGAGCCTGTTGGATGAGAGGGTCAATGACTGTAAGTATTTCTAATAGTCTCTTCCCTCTATTGGGTTTATAAATTTCTACCCGAAGAACAGATTGAGGTTTATAGTCTCCTTTTAGTAGTTACTCACGAATAGATAACCAATTCTGACAAAGATAGAGTTTAAAATTTTCTACTGTTGTATTATCTATACCCAGAGCTCCTTTGTTCTTCTTAACCCTCCTTAGTACTTTTAGCATATTTGGTCTAGATAGGACCACTCCATTAAATCGTTATTTTGTTCTCCTCGGAATTTTTCTTTGGTTTGTGTGGATACATACATACTCGGCTCTTCCTGATTAGTCGGTAGCTACACCACTTTCTTTTCAGGACAAACTTTTCTAAGAGTTTTCTGCTTTCATAATGTGTATCACGAACTAGCCAAGTTAATCCCCCACTTCATGTTTAGCCCTTCACTGGTATTAGCCATCTAATATGGCTTCTGCTGACTTCTGCTATAACAATATGTCAGACCTCCCTATCCCTAGTTAAGAATAATGGCCTTCACCTCGTATACCTGCTTACATATACTATACAATCTTTTGTCAGTATTGAATTTCATTTTACCTAGCAAACTCAACCAAATTGTATGGACTTATATGTATTTCGTGTTTCTTAAGGAAAGAGATTCTGCCTCAAGCAACCTTTCAAATTCCACCTCACTATGAACATTGCCCTGTTAAATATGTTCTATCAAATGGCATTTAGTTTATTTTACGTAAGTTATTAAACAGGACTTGTTGTGGAAAGGTCCTTATTCCCACCTTTACAAATAGAATATTTCCACTAAAATTCTTTATAAACTATTTTTTCTAAATTTATTAATACATTTTCTACTATTTTACTTCCTTTCTGTGACGAACTAGAACGAGCAGTATGGATACAGCCAGATTTAGGAATTAAATCCTTAACGGGTGGAAATCTATGATATGATGGAACACTTTCTATCCCTTCATCTAAAATATATTCCTCGTGAACGAGTTTTGGTACTAGAAACATCATTACAGAAGTTTCAACTATTGCTGCATGTTCAAGTTCCCAACCAGGAAAAGATATTTCATTAAAAATCTCTGGAATTAAATCTGAAGAAATATTTTCGTACCAGTCAGTTATTAAAACTTTCGGAAAGTTCTTTTCTTGTTTACGAAGAATAAGATCAATCGCTTCTATTATAAAAGGTGTATTTTCAAAATGCCCATTTAATACTATTATTTTCCCCCAACCATCATCAAAAAATTCTACTATAATATCTCTAATTAAATTTATAAAAGTATTCCCATTTAAATCTATTGTACCAGAAAATAATGCTCCTCCACCACTTGTTGGAAGTGATTTATACCCATAATTTATAGTAGGGGCAACAAGTGCATCAATCCTTTCAGCAAGGCGACAAGCTATATTTTCAGAAATAATTGAATCTGTCCCTAAAGGCAAGTGTTTTGCATGTTGTTCAGTAGAACCAATAGGTATTATTAAAATGCCCTTTGATATTTTTAATTTATATTCTTCCTTTGTTATATGACTTAATTGAATTTTTTTCATTTTTATCAGACCTCAATTCTTTTATACATTATACTTCTTCCTTAAAAGCAAAAAATATTTTTAGAACACTACATATAGCCTTTATAATGTTACATTATGTATACTACAAAGAAATTATAATAAATTTATTCTTTTTGGGTTTTAATTACATTATAATTATTACCTAAAAAGCCTTAATTTATTTTCAGTATACTACGTATAATATTTCTTTATATTGTTAAATACAATCTATAGTATGTTACGAGAAAATTTATAGCAAATTTGAACTTTGTTGGAGTTAGTGTCAAGAACTTGTGGGGACTTTTCTTGCCTCAAAAAATTATTTGGTTTTAATTCACGAAAAAAAAGACAGATTTTATGAAGTTTAATATAAAATAAATCCATTAAACTATTTTCTAAGATAAACATATCATCCTTCTCGGTCTTAATTTTCCTAAAATATCAAATAATTAATTTGTACTTACTAATCCCTTTAATGATTTTCCCCATAACCTATCCTGGTAGGTCCAAATAGGACCGGGAGAGAATAAACATTATAGTATTTATCATTACTATCTTTATTAAAATCGAGAGAGACCACATTTTCCAAGTCTGATTTTATCCCTATCTGGCTGGTTTTCTTAAACCGTCAATTATCCCATTCATTATTTATGATCTTCCTAACTTAGCCAGACTTAGAGCACCTTATCTACTCCATCTCATCCTCCTCTTTTTAAAACTATTGGCTAGGTATTTTGATCTTAAAATCCGTTTTTTAGATTTTACTACTCAACTCGTACTTTTTTTATCCTCTCACCCATCTTTGATACAGCTGCTTCTCTACCAATTAACCCATGAGGCCTGAATCGCAAGAACAATATTATTGTTACTCCTATTGCTAACACCCGGATATAAGGGGCACGAAGCTGCCAGGTTGCTGGCAGGTAGCTAGTAAGAATTTCAGTCCCTGTCCATGTAACCCATAGAACGTAAGCGCCCAGTATAGAACCTTTATTATTTCCAGAACCTCCGACAACTACCATGCATAAAGAGAGAAAGGTAATCATAACATTATCAAAAGATCTTGGGTTTATGTATCCGATGTAATGTCCGTATATCGCTCCGCCAAGCCCCATATACATACATCCAATTATCCAGGACATTCTACTCCACCTGTAAACATCCTTACCCATCATTTCAGCTAATATTGGATCTTCCTTTATTATCATTAGAGTCCTTCCCCAGGGTGACCTAACTCCCTTCTCAAGTAGAAAGTAAGCTCCTATCAAGATAGCCAAGGATATTATCATATACACCCAATCAGATGTACTTGCACTCATCATTTCACCAAATGGTCTGGGTATTCCTCCAATCCCCCATACTCCATTAGTTAACCACATTTCATTTTTAAATATCAGAATGACAACATCTGAAAGCATAATTGAGCCAATAGCTAACAAACCCCATGACAGTCGGAGAATAAAAGCAATAAAATAGGCAAGAAGAGCAGCAAAAAGTACAGCTCCGACTAGTCCAACAAGGTAAGGTAAACCAAATCCTCCAATCATACCTCCCCACTTAGGTCCGGTTAAAATAGCTGAAGTGTAAGCACCCACAGCGAAAAAAGCAGCAACTCCAATATTAAAAATTCCAGTATATCCCCATTGCAAGTTTAATCCCAAAGCAACTATTGCATATGAGCTACTTATACATACAATAGATATAATATAAGTCATAATTTATTACCTTTCTAAAAAAGTTCCTTTCCAAACCCCTCCACGTTTTAAATATATTACCACTATGAATAATACACTGGTTATAGCCATTTTATAAGCACTCATCTGTATAGAAATTCCAAAAAAATCAAGAGGTATCTGAATTAAACCTGAACCAACCTCCTGAGCTATTCCCACCAAATAACCAGCTGCTAAGGTTCCCAAAATAGCACCTTCTCCACCACAAACTACACAAACAAATATCCCCGCCAGGATATACATTCCCATAAGTGGCCGAATCTGGATATTAAGTCCGTAAAGTATTCCAGCAAGTGCTGTTACAGATCCGGCAATCATAGTTGTTGTTGTATGTATGGTTTCTGGTTCAACTCCACAAATGCTTGCCAGCATAGAATTTTGGGAAGTAGCCAGCATCCCTCTTCCCAGTTTTGTATGATATTGAAAAAAGTATAAAACCGCTACTACCACAACAGCTAATATCAAAGTAATAATCTCAGCTGGTTTTACCATTATCCCCCATGGAGCTGTTATTCCCACAGAACTTCCTGGATAATAATATTTTGCTTGAGGACCCCAGATGAGCCAGATGGCACTCCTTATCACAAATAATAGGCCAAATGAAGTCAGGTAGTAAAACATAAAAGGAGCTCCCCTCTCTCTTAACGGTTTTTGAAAAACCTTATCTATTGCAGTCATTATTATTCCTAAAGCAACCATTGAGACTATGGCAGCTATTATTAGCTCCAGCCCTCCCCATTCAGGCAAGACCCTCATTATGGTCCAGCCAATATAAGCACCAAGAGCTAACAATGGAGCTGCTGTAAAATTAAAATAATTCTGCATAAGAAGTATATATGAGCAGCCCAAAGCTCCCAGGGCTAATATACTTCCAAACACTACTCCAGATACTACCCATCCACCCATATTGTTAGCCTCCAAAATAAAGTTTTATAACTTGATTATTGTCTAATAAGCCCTCTACCGTATCCTCCAGCACTACCTGCCCAGCTCTGATTAAGTACGCTCTTTCAGCTATTTCCAGTGCTTCCCGATTTTGCGCAACTATAAGTATAGTCATTCCCTGGTAATGCAACTCTTTCACCCTTTCCAAGACTTCCTTTACTAGACTTGGTTGCAAGCCAGAAGTGGGCTCATCCAGTAACAAAATCTCTGGCTCTACCATTAAAGCTCTAGCTATGGCTAACATTTGTCTTTGTCCCCCAGAAAGTTGTCCAGCAATCTGATTTCTTTTTTCCTTTAGAATAGGAAAGAGCTGGTAGACTTTCTCCAGCATTTCTGAAAAATTTTCTCGTGGTAAAGTATAGGCCCCCATGCGCAGGTTATCAATACAGCTCATTTTTGGGAATATCTTATCATCTTGAGGGATGTAACCTATACCTAATGCTAAACGCTCTCTTGGGGTTTTACCATTTAGCTTCTCCCCTTTAAAGATTATCTCACCTTTTCGGGGAGATAAAACACCAGATATAGTTCTTAGTAAGGTAGTCTTTCCAGCTCCATTGGGACCTATTATTGCTATTATTCCCTTTTCTTTTATTTTTATGGAGGCATCAAACAATACATCAACCCCACCGTATCCAGCTGTTATCTTATCAGACTCCAATATTATTTCTTCTTCTTTTAACATTTCTCACCTCCCCAGATAAGCATCCACTACTTTTTCATCATGTAGTACTTTTTCTGGAGTTCCCTCAGTTAAGTAGGTTCCATCCATCATAACGATTATGGGATTGCTCAGTTTCATAAGTACATTCATATCGTGCTCTACTATAAAAAAAGTTATCCCTTTCTCCCTGGATATGGTTTTAATATACTCATTTATTTTGCCCTGCATGGCTGGAGGAACTCCTGCCTCTGGTTCATCTAACAAGACCAGTTCCGGTTCCACTATCATCATTCTTCCAAGCTCAAGCAGTTTTCTTTCTCCTCCTGCCAGATTACCAGCAAAGTCACTAGCTTTTTTATCCAGTTCTAAAAATTTTAGTATACTCAAAGCTTTTTCAATATTCTTATTTTCCTGCTTTCTTACTTTATCTGGTCTGAACCAGTTCATCCAGAGACTTTCACCATCCTTCCCTGGTGCGACTGCTAATAAGTTCTCCAGCACAGTTATTGAGTGGAACTCACGGGTGAGCTGAAATGATCTGTATATTCCTTTATGAAATATCTCATGAGTCTGAGACCCTGGTTGTATCTTCTTACCTTCAAAGAAGATCTCACCGGAATCCAACTCATAAAATCCGGTGATCAAGTTAAAGAGCGTAGTTTTGCCAGCGCCATTAGGCCCAATTAGCCCGCTGATTGTACCACGCTCAACCTTTAGTGAACAATTTCTAACTGCCCGAATTCCTCCAAAATTTTTATTTGCTTTTTTTATTTCTAATATTGAATCCACGATATCCCTCACTTTTTTATTTTTTAAGAATCCCCCAGCTGTAGCCGGGGGATTCTTTTATTAACTTATCAACTAAGGTAGATATCTCGGACCAAGTTTTTCCCTGGAAACTGGTTCTACTAGAATATTTTTTATTATAACTATTTTACCTTCTTTTATCTGCCAGATAGCAATTGCTCCTTTTACATCACCGTATTTATCAAATTCTACTGTACTGGCAACGCCTATATAATCAGTGTCTATTCCCTGTTCTGCCCACTCAAGTCCTTTCTTTATCTCTTCCGGCCCCGCATAAAATTTCTTTCCAGGAGCATTGTTGGCTGGTCTCATGTTGTCTCTAATGTCTTTGGATGTGAGCTCCTCAGGTAATTTACCAGATCTGCTAACAGCTGCAGCAAAGGCTATCACAGCATCGTATCCTGGTTCAATAAAGGGCTTAGGCGGAAATTCACCAAATTCTTCCTTGTATTCTTTGCGGAAAGTTTCTAAGGAAGGACCCGAAAGCACACCTGCAGCTGTACCTTTAACGCCCTCAAGGTTTTCTGCCCCTATTGCATCTACTACTTCTTGTGCCATCCATGCATCACATCCATACCAAGGAATCACGTTAGGGCCATATCCCATGGTTATAGCCTGCTTGCCCATAATTATCATATCCTCCGGGTCAGCTATCATAGGAACGGCATCGGGTTTAGGTGTGCGATCAAAAATCATTGATAATTCTGATTTGTAACTGGGGTTTCCAGCATTAAGAGGAATTTTAGCCAATACCTCTCCACCTAATTCCTTAAACCTTTGACCAATGGAATCAGCTATGCCCAGACCATAGGGACCATTAGCATAGTTTATAACAATCTTCCTTGCTCCATCCTTCCACATCATCTCTGCCAGTGCTGCTCCTTGATATAAATCATGCACCGTAGCTAAGAAAAAGTAATCATTATCTTTCATAACAGAAAGCATTGGAGAAGTGGTCCCCTGACCTATGTGGACTATATTGTTAGGGATAGTAACTGCCTTAGCAGCAGCCATGGTAGCTCCACTGGAGTAGCCCCCAATTACATAATGAACTTTATCAACTTTAACTAATTTCATAGTGGCATCAACAGCAGTAGTAGGCATAGATCCGGAATCTTTGTATACACAAACCAGTTTTCTCCCCAAAATTCCTCCTGCCAGATTTACATCTCTTACAGCCAGTTTTACACCATTCTGCATAGGTAGACCCATAGGAGCACAGTCCCCGGTTAAGGGAAGAAGAGACCCAATTTTATAAGGCTCTTCAGCAAATACAGCACTCTGTGTCAGCAGGAGCAAAACAAAAATTAAACTGCAAATTACTAAACAAAACTTTTTCATCTTCTCTCTCCTTTTTAAAATATATTTTACTCTTTAAGTTTAGCCAAGAATTTGATTTGCCTTTTTTTCATCTCCTTTCCGGTATTTCCCGTTTTATTTGAATTATCCTACCACCTGTCATCTACTTCTTTGTTTATCAATGCCCTTCTTCCTTAACAAACTCCTCATGTTTTTTAGAATCCATTAAGCTATTTAGGTGGCCTGGACTTTTCACATTATTTTATTTATATCGGGATAGAATTTTTATCAAATTTCATACTATCTTATCTTAATATATTTTATAATTATTTCCTCCTCTTATCTTATTGCCAAAGCAAGGATTGTTTTTTCTATATGAAGTCTATTCTCTGCTTCACCGTATACCACTGACATAGGTCTATCAATTATTTCGTCTGTTGCTTCATTATTTCCATCGGCTGGTAAGCAGTACATGAAGATGGCTTTTTTATTTGCTATATTAAAATGCTTTTTAGAAATTTTCCAATCTTCTTTAAATTGTTTCCTATATTCAACATCTTCTTCCTTGTTCATTAAGAAACTTCCCCCAGCACTTGGCATAGATGACATCAGCCCCTTTTGAAGCTTCATAAACATCATGTACTACTTCAATCTTTGTCCCACTCTTTTCTGCTTCCTTTTTAGCAAACGCCATATAATCAGGGTCGACATCGTACTTTTCAGGGTAAGCAAGGGTTAAATTCATCCCTAAAATAGATGTAGCAAAGGCCATGGTTTGGGGAAGTCCAGCAGATTTTACTCTGTCAGAATAGGCCCAACTCATTACAATCTTTTTTTCTTTCCAACTCGGACCAAGTTTTTCCATCATAGTCATGATATCAGCCATAATTTGGAAGGGATGTTCCTTATCATCTAAGGCATTAAAAACTAGTAGGGGTAATTGCGGAAATAATGATAAGATCTTTGTCTCCAATACTGGTTATTTTATGGGGAATACTTGCAATGTAGTAGATACTGTCACCCTCTTCCAGGGTAAAAAATTCATCCCCAACTTGAATTTTCATCTTTCCTTCTATTACCAGAGTACACTCTTCGCCCTCGTGAGGGAGAGGTTTGCTGCAAGTACTAGCTCCTAATTCTATCCGGGTTCTAATCATCTCAATTTTATGACTAACATCAGGAGAAAGCAACTCATAGGTCAAATGAGATCTAGGGAATTGTAAAACTCTACGTTCATCTTTTCTTACTATTGCGCTTTGTTTTTTATCATCAATTAAGAAGTAAAATATAGGTACATTTAAAGCCTTGGATATCTCTCTTAAAGCCATAATCGATGGTGAAGCCATTCCACGCTCCACTTGACTTAAATAACTGGGAGTTTTGCCTATCTTTTTAGCAAAAGCAGTAAGGTTTATGCCCTTAGAAATACGCAATTTGCGAATTCTATTTCCCAGTTTTTCATTCTCAACCATCATTTAAACTTCATCCTCTTTTCACCGGTGGAAAATCAGCTACCTGCCAGAC
>Ga0209991_10001587_pt1 | contig 10363 bp, 11 predicted proteins | sample ChitaG_FD_183167 | JGI IMG/M metagenome (GOLD analysis project Ga0209991, IMG submission 183167) | Deep subsurface microbial communities from South Pacific Ocean to uncover new lineages of life (NeLLi) - Chile_00310 metaG (SPAdes)... | ecosystem: Environmental > Aquatic > Marine > Oceanic >... | reverse complement strand
GAGATGATAATGTGTTTACCTTTTTTCTCGCCAAGAGCAAGCGCTACCCCCTTTAGAGCTATGTTACTGGATTCAGTGCTTCCTGAGGTGAAAATCAATTCCTTATGGGAGGCCCCCAGAACATTGGCAAGAACCCCCCTGGCCTTGTCCAGCGTCTCTCGAGCTTCTATGCCCTGGGAGTAGCCGAATTCCGATGTGGCAACAGCATAGACATCAAAGAAGTATGGCTTCATCACCTCCAGCACCCGCTCATCCAGCCGGCTGGCCGCTGCATTGTCCAGGTAAACAACTTTGTCCAACATATCATCCTCACTATTATATGAACAGGGTTATTGTTGATTCCCTTGCTTCTTGTATGTAAACTCCCACAGCGCCATAATCGTCTATCAGGTCCTGGCGCAAGTCCTTCTGTTTTATTCCCATTATTTCCATTGTCATTTCACAGGCAATGATCTTACCTCCAAGTTCCTTGAAGTCCTGCAGGAGCCTCTCTAAAGAAGCCATTCTGACCTTTTTCATCCGACGCTTCACCATCCACTTGCCGAGACCCAGCAGATTCATCCTGGAGAGAGGCCCTTTTTCCAGCCCCCCTTTCTTGAGACGCTCCAGCCCCCAAAAGGTGAAGTAAAGTGACGCTTCCATCCCCATTGAAAGTGCCCCGTTGGCTATAATAAGGGCACTGTACAGCTTATCCATATCGCCACTATGAACTATTATGGTAGCTTTATCGGCCATAGTTTCCCCTCCTTTTCATCTGCGTATCCTGATTTTCCACACTTCTCCTTCCTGTTGCACCTCCATCAGTTCCAACCCCAAAGCCTTAACCGCCATTGGTATCTCTTTCTTAGAAGGTGGATGGTTCCCGATAACCTCCACTATATCCCCTGGTGATGCTTTCCGCAAAGCCTTGCGGGTTTCCACTAAGGGTATCGGGCAAGTCTCACCTCTCACATCTACTTTTATCTCAACCACTTCTCATTACCTCCATACAGGTTTCAATATACTCTTTTAATAAGAATTTTTGATATTTTCCTCGCTTTTTTCTTCCTATTTTGTTTTTATGGTTGTTCTGTCGCCTTCTGACTATATAGAATCAAAAACATTTTTTAATTTTGTCTCTACATCTCCCGCAATCTGTTTCAACTCTTCATTCTCAATCATTCGCATCGCCACTGTCGGTTTGATAATCGAAACCACAGTTTTATCTTCTTTCTCATACACAATAACATTACAAGGAAGCATTAACCCTATATTTTCTTCAGCAACAATAGCCTTGTGAGCGCTGGCTGGATTACAAGCCCCCAGAATCACATATTTCTTGAAGTCAATGCCCAGTTTCTCCTTGAATTTTTCCTTAACGTCGATTCTAGTCAAAATTCCAAATCCTTCTTTCTTTAATACTTCGGTTACTACTGCTATCATCTCCTCAAAGGATAGTTTTACTTCTTTGGTAAATCCATAATTAATCATTTCGTGCCTCCTTCCTTGTACCGATAAAAAAGCCCTAACTTTCGTTAGGGCTTCTTTTCCTTTATTTTGCCGCCTTTGTCAATTATAATTGACCCAACGGAAATTCGTGTTTCACCTTATTTGCTAACTTTCCGTTCCCATCCTTCTTTAATATATGACATTACCTACCTTTTGTCAATACTTTTTTCTCCCGGATTAAGCCGACTCCCAGGGCGTGCGACCTCGTCTGACATAATGGTAAAAGACAAACGTACCCAAAAGGCTTATCACTCCCGCCACAAAGAACACAGATTTCACACCTAAAGTATCCATAACTACGCCTGCTATTAACGGCGCCGCTATCATACCCACGCTCATCGCCGTATTGAATAGCCCCATGGAAACGCCCATTCCTAATCTTTGACCCACTTCTACTGTTATAGCTACTGCAGAAGGCATCGATACCGCAGCGCCAAGCCCCATAAGAGAAGCGATAAGAAATAACTCCCAAAAATTACGAGCAATTGGTGTCAGTAACAATGCCAGCGCCCCCACACTCGAACCTATCAACACCAAAAAAAACTTATTATACCTATCTGCTAACCTACCAAATGGATTCTGTAACAAGGCAATAAGAAATATATGAGAAGAAATTATTATTCCCACCTGAGATGAAGTTATATCTATCTTCGAAGCAAAAATCGGCAGAAACGCCATTATTCCCCCTCTTCCCATGGCAGTAATAACCCTATAAAGAAGGAGTCCTTTCATAACATTATTTTTGATGATTTCTTTAAATGGAACTGGCTTGTTCGTTTTACTTATTCCCGAAAACCTCATATCCGGCAAAAATATCAACGTTATCAAAAATGCAATTGCTGTTAAACCTGCCATCGCATAAAATACTGATGCAATTCCAAAAGAATCATTCAGAATACCACCCAGAAAAGGGCCAGAACCCATCCCTAAAAGAAGTGACATATTGAATGTTCCCATATACCTGCCCTCTTTCCCTTTTTCTGCAATCTCCCCGACATATGCCATTGCCACAGGAATGACCATCGCCGATGCAAGTCCATGAAAAAGCCTGACAGTCGTTAGATAGTAAACATTACCAGCCAGGATGTATACCAAGGAAATTACAGAATACAATAACAATCCCAATGTTATAAATCTCTTCCTCCCTTTTCTGTCAGAGAGTTTTCCAATTATTGGCATAAAAAATGCGCGGGTAAGGGAATAACCCGAAAATATTATCCCCAACCATATACCACTTGCCCCTAAACTTTTTGCGTAAATCGGCATCAGGGGCGCAATAATCCCCAATCCCAGCATTGCCGCAAATACTGAGATAAATAGAACACTAAATATTCTTTTTTTCATAAAACTCTAATCTTTTTATTGACTCCTTCTATTTAATCTCTATGCTGTTTTTTACGACCAAAAAGCATGGAAATACCAGCAACTACAATAATCAACGGCCAGAGAACATTCCAGAAATTCCCAGCAATCACTCCTAAATTTTTTAATAAAAACAACACACCCACAACGATTACCAGCAAACCAATCAACATACTTACCTCCTTTCTTAATCACTTACTACTACTTCTCCCATAGAATGTTTAATCAGTAAAGTCAATTTGGAAAGCGAAGTTTCAAATAGTTTCTGCTAAATCGGTAATAAAGGCGGTACTATCAATTTTCGGTTTGTAGCCTCTGACTATTTAATCATTTAGCCTCTTCAACTACATAAGGGGCCCGATTATCTGTCGACTCTTTCTTGATTTTTAACTTAAGCCCAGTGAATTTACCGCCATTTTCCTCCACCATCGGGGTCAGTGCATCCGCAAGTGATTTAGCACTGATATACATACTTTTTGTCCCTTCTTCTCCTTCCACTTTGACATTTACAACAGGCGCAAATCCCCGAAAAGTGTTCACCACAAACGGCTCACTCACAATCTCCACTGCAACTTCCTCAACACCAAATCGCATAAATTCTCTCTTTTCCTGTTCCATTTCCCCTCCTTTCTAAAATTATTTTTTCAAGATTTACAACTCTCTAATGATACGATTTTTTACAAACTCCTGGAATTGAAATATCCAATTAGATATGGAATAAGCATTTATTTCTCTTGACATTCCTCCTTTCATAAATCCAAGCGTATCCGAAGTTCAACCCATAAGTTGAATTTGAGCCAAGTGCCGAAGGCATTTGGGTGAGTCCGCTGAAGGCGGATGAACCGCAAGTACATTATTATCTGTTATTGTTATTTATTTTCTGTTTTTTAGGTAATCCAGTAAAAACTCCTAAATACAATCTTTGATCAAGGACTTGTTTTACTACTTCTGCCCATAACTCTCTTATTATATTTTCTGTACTATTTTGACGATTTAACTTGTTCCCTTGAAGTAATTTATCTGTTATAACCCCCTCTAACTTAATTATCGGTCTAGCAAATCTTTTCTCTGCTTTATCAAATGGCAAACACGGAAAAAAAGAAAACATACCATCAAAAGAATTATCATAGGTAACACCGAAATACAATCGTAAGGATTGTTGATTTTGTATTGGTTTAAAGCCGAACTTACTTTTTATAAGCGTTTCTTGATATGAAGGTGCAATAGTCACTTCTTCATAAGTTTTGGTAATTTTATTTTTTAGAACAGCCTTATAAGTTGCTTTTTCATGATTTATATAATACTCTCCAACAACAAAAACGGTATCCAGTATAAATTGAGATTTATTTTGGCATGAGCCAAAAAGGATAACGGAATCTTTTTCTAAATATCTTAATTGAGTCGACCGTTTTCCCCTATTTTGCTGGCATATAGTATAATGGAATTGATTACCAAAAACAAAAGGATCTGTGTTTTGTAAAGGTGGGGTTTTCTGTTCAAATTTTGTATAAAATGGCTCGTAAATATATTCAGGTCCATTTCTAACGGGGTTGGGAATAAATTTTACTACCTTTGATTCAGGTTCCCATTCTCCCCAAAAAACAATATCTTCTTCTTTTGGGGTATCTTTTAATTTTTTTATATATTTCCCTTTATTTTTCATAAATTTTCTTTTATGCTTTCCAATATTCCAAAACTTATATTTTTCATTATCCGGAGTATGCTCACCACCAGGATGAATGAATTGCACAAAGCAACATTTATTATCCATTAAGACACCCCAATCAGTAGCAATGGAAGATAATGTTTATATTATGAAAAGGCGATTCCGAATGATATAATTAGAATAAAACTACTAAAAACAACTTTACCATCTTTACCGGTGTTTTTTTCTTGATTCCTTTTTCCAATATCTTATCCAATACCCATAAAGAGACTCGAAAGAATCAACAAATTTTCTTCTCAAACAGCTGTTTGCGGGTTCTTTTAAATCTTTGAAATATGTTGCAATTGCTTGTATAAATTCATCAAAGAAATCCCATAGTTCTATTTCAAGAACTCCCATTTCTGATTTTCTCGGAGCAATATAAAGACACCCGATGCAAGTTCTAATACGCCCTTTTGTAATCCGGAAACCATGTGCTAAACAATTTCTATACCTATTCCAAAGAGTATTTCGATATCTTCTAAAACTAGGCATATATCTATTAATGAATGATCTGAAACATGATCCAGCAACTCTTCTTTCATCGCCTTTCCCTTCAAAAAATCGTCCAAATGATTCAACTGCACAAAAAATTACAGTGCTAACACAAAGTCCTATATGCTTAATCGCATTTTTATCTGTCGTTCTGTTAAATATCTTTCGTGTTTCTTCTAAAGGTGCAATGAGCATTTTATTCACTCTGCCTTCGACCCATTTAATTATTTCATCATCTCCCAATTCTGTAAGTTTTGCCATATTATCATAATCTGGCAAATATTGCCATCTTCTTGCCGTCATCTCTCTAAATTGAACCCCCTTAATTGAAACAAGCTAAACAAACTTAAGAGCAACAGAAATTTATGATTCAAAACTATCCTAAATCTGGTAAAATATTTACAATAATTTATAAATATTGCGTGCTTAGGAGCAACAAAAGTTCGAACCTACGAGCAATTCTAGTAAGTCAGAATATTTTTCGCTTGCTAGTTATCAGCGGTGAATTTTTCCTCACAAAATGCTTTTATTAAATATTACGGTAAGTGACGACTTCGTTTTTCTTCCGGTTATTTGCCTTTGATTTCTTATACCCGTTCATCTTTTCACGATGAAAGATGTGTTCTTCTGGTTGTTCTATAATATATTTGAATTCTTCGGCATCCTTACCAAAAGCTTTCTCAAAGAATGGTCTTTTAGGACCCACTACGCCATGCGTAGCATGAAGGATACACTGAATACCTCTCAGTTGTTGCTTTGTCCAATGCGCTTGATCAATATAATTTCGATCCTTAGCATTTAAAGGAATAAATCGCATAGGAAAAGAAAAAATGCTTAGTCCGAATTTTTCGTTTAACTCGATATTTATTCTTAATCTTTCATAAAAATCCTCGGGTGTATCATTATAATTAAACAATATGAAGTTAGATAAGTTTCTAATTCCATATTTATGAGCGAGCTTTATCTTCTCAATATATAGTTTTTTATATCTTATACTATCAAAGGCTATTCTTAAAGGTTTAATAGCGGTTTCACTCAAAAGCTTCATCTTTTCATCTGTCAATAATCTTGCATCTAATCCCTGATTAAAATCTACGTAGCGAAGTCTACCATTAAATTTAGCACCTTTATAAAATCCATATTTTTTTATTCCCTTTATTATTTTGTGAAATTCATTAGACGCTAAAACATTATTATCTAACAAAATCAAGTCTTTTTTATTAGGATCAACTTGGTTTTTCAAAGGTATGAAATGTTCATAGTTAGGCTCTAATTTGGGTACTGCACAATATGGACAATTATGTATACATCCCCTTGTTATATATCCTATGTTAGCGTCGTTAGTATAATAATTACTTGCTAATGTATAGTCCGGTGGGAGTCTATCGACTTTCCTATATAAACCAAAATGAGGTCTTATACCTGTTTCTTTCTTTACTTCATCGCCCATAAGCGAAGCAAGAACGCCTCCTATTTTAATATTTTTGTTGATTTTATTTCGTTGATAAAATTTTATTGTCTTGATTGTAATGTTCCACTGGTACGTGAACATAGTTGTAATGTAAATGATATCCCACCTTTGGTCTCTAAGTTCAACATTTGTGCCCTTATAAAATACTACCTCATCGCCTCGTCGCTTATGAAAAGTTGAGATTTTCATCAATCCCAGTGGGGGATATTTGGCTCTATAGGCTGGTTCGATAAGTAGAACTCTTTTTCTCATATAAATAACACTCCAACGAGCAAACTAAATCTTAAACTTCGAGCGTTGTGCTTTTGCTTCATTCAGGCCAATACATCTCCGTATCCATTTCATGCTCCAGTAGCCTAAATTCTTACTAATATCGTCAAGTTCATGCTCAACGAAATGTTGATATTTGTGTCTTATTAATTCAAAATCTTTGAATCTAGCTAGCGTGTATTCTCTGTCCTTAACAAATATATCACAAAATCTTTCCCAGTTTAGGGTATATTTTATTACCTCTCTTAAGAATGGAGTATCAATAAAAGCTCTAAATTTCCTTTCTGCAGATAAGGAGCGCAATTCACGCTTTCGCCATGGTTCTTTTTGGATTTGTGCTTCTATTTTCTTAGTAGCTTCATCCCTAACGCCTTGGGGGATACCCTTTCGCCACCATCCGGCGCCATATTTTTTCTCAAGTTTCTTTATTATAAATTCTCTCAAGGCTGGTTCTGTATTTTGTAGGAGTGACCTAATGCTTTCGTCGCTAGCTTCTTTTGGTCTTGGGGGCGCCCAGTTACGTAATATCTCGAGACCGAATTCGGCATATTCTTCTTTTATCCACCATGCAATTTGTTGAGCATTATTCATAACTCGTCCTTTACCAGTTTCTCCTCTAATCCTATCCCTATCTGCATCCGACAACTTTTTTAATTTCACTAGTGCAGGGTTAAGTACTTTTTCAATTTCTTCTCTGAACTTGTTTAAATCCTTTTTTTTATAAATTTTTTCTAGCCCTTTATATTTTAAATATCTTAAAAACTGTCTTAAAATAATAAAGAATATACGAATACCAATATTTGTACGGAAAAGTCCTTTATTTCCCTTTTTCCAGTCTTGAGGAAAAGATTTTTCAATGACATCAAAATATGCGTTCACTCTTTCGTCTGCGAAATCAATAGTATACTCATAACCTTTTTCATATAGCAACCCTTCTTCTTTATTCAATAACTTGTTATCTTTAACTCCATCGCATATATTGGCCATCGTTAAGTTAGTTATTTTAGTGCCTTTTTTAGGGATGCTTGGAATATAAATATGCTTATATAAGGGGGAATCAAAATCGAGATTCAGTTTCTTAACCATTAGTGAAATGGCGCGAAGAATCTGATACTTCTCTTCTTTCACTCCCTCATAAATATCTGGGTATAAATCCCATAATAAGTTAGAAGTAACTGCTTTCTGTTCTTTATTTATTTCAACAAAAAGGTTCGCTTGTTTTTTCTTTTCTAGATTAACAAATGCAACAACGGGTAATGTGTCCATTGCTTTCTTTTCCGTTTTTGAGTATCCATACAGCCTATGTTGACCATCAATTATCCAAGCACTACCATAGTATTTTGGGAAACTAAGAATACCGTAAACAATATCTCCCACTTTATCTCTTCTTTCAAACATTGGTTTCTCGGTAAAGTTGAGAATAATATTATTAGGGAAAAAGCCACCTTTATCAATGAATTCACAAACTTTTTCGAGCCTTGATTTTTTTATCATCCTCTGATATGTATCACTAATTTCTTCAGCATCACTTTCCTCCCTACGATGTACATATGCAACATGAAGGAGTTTACTGGGCTGTATGATAAAACTATAATATTTCGCCTTTCCTCTCCCTCCATATATGGCTGGTATTTTAATATCTCCAAGTTCATAGGCTTTTTTTCCAAAAAATAAAAGAGAGTACATTTGAAATTTTGTATCTCCTCCTAATTGGTTAACAAGACTGGTATACGCTTCCAACTCTCTCTCCTTCCAAAGAAAGAATCCGTTTTTCCTATTAGCAGTTGCAAATTCCTCATCGCGCGAATTCCATACTATATTCCTAGTTACTAATAGAAATGAAACCCGAAGTTTTGATTCATAGCGCTTTCGTATGGATTCAATAATGTCTTTCCTTAGATTTAGAATCTCATGAATATCCTTTCTTAAAGATTTTGGCCCTTTTTTGTACTTGGTCGTACACCATATAACAAATACATTGTTTTCATCTTTTGCGAATACATCTATTTGTTTCGTAATTGTGCCTGCTTGTATTTTAAAATTTCGACCTTTATTCATCTCCAGAAAACCCATGTTTTTAAAAAGTAACCAAACTTCATCTTCTAAAAACTGGTCGGTTGTTTTCTCCTTAAATAGCCTTACAGACTTTTTGTATTCCTTTTTTAATTTCCATCCTTGTCTTAAGTAAGACTCCTTGTCACTTATGTTTATTGTGACTTGGAAATATTTTTTCTCTTTTTGTTTTGCAACTTCATCCAAATCCTTATTTCTGACCAACTTTCCATAAAAATAGGTTCCCATTACTGTCTCCGATATCTTATAGCTACCACTGCATAAATTAATAAGGAGATAATCCAAAATAAGTTATCATTGTTTTCTACTGAAATATAATCAAGACTTCTTAGAACAATTAATAAATACTGCGCGCCTGAGAGGAATCGAACCTCCACACACGGCTCCGGAGGCCGCTGCTCTATCCGTTGAGCTACAGGCGCAAAATTGCTTCGCAATTTTCAATCTGGGGAACCTAAGGTTCCCCCTGCTTGCGTCCCGATTTTCAATCGGGACTGTCGACCCCCTCCTAAAAGGTTAATGATCTTCAATTCTTAGTAGAGGTGGATGGTGAAGAAGATTTGGGCTCCGGCAGTGAAGCCGCCAAGGTCTCGATAGCCTAAGTTCGACCATGAAGGCACATAATTGTAACCGCAAAATAGAACTATACGAAAGGGGCCTCGGAAAAATTCTAATCCACCCCGAATTCCTGTCAAAAAACCGACACTACTCTTGTCGTCTTTAAATTCCTTCCAGCCTCCACTATCTGTATATTTATATTCTCCAGAAAATTTCTCCTTTGCTGTAGAGACACCCATTTTCAAGGACAGGCTGGGGGAGACAAGACTTTCCCAGAGTGGTTTATATGTTAGTGTTGATAGAACTGAGATAATCGTTAACCTGGTAGACGTCCTGTCCATATTCCACTCTACACCTGTCCTGCTACTCAGGTCGGGTCCTTCTACCAACAGACCCTTCTTGGATTTTTTGGCCGGCCAGTCTAAAGGCTTGCCAGTTCTTAAAAAGTAATCCAATTCAAAACCCCAGATTAATCCCGAGTCTCTTTCAATCCTCCCCCCTATTCCAAAGATCGCTCCTGAACCATAAATCTTGCTAAAATTATTATTTGCAGAGTTAAAATATTCTGTTTTGAGGCTTATTAATTTGGTGGCGAATGATTTGTTCGGGATTGTGAATGTGGATATTGATAAAAGGATTGGAATGAGAATACCATTTTTCACGTTAGTCCTTATCATAAGAACCTTACTTCCACAAGAAAACGCACCTTAAAAGGTGCGACTACCTCTAATTTATTCCCCTCACCTTTATCCTCTCCCACAAGGGGAGAGGAATTACTTTTTTATTTTGGGGATTAGTTTTTCGGCTTTGGCGAGGGCGCTGTCCAGTTTGTTTACGGACTTGCCTCCGGCCTGGGCCATATCTGGCCTTCCTCCGCCAGTGCCGTCAACCAATCTGGCTACTTCTTCTATAATTTTTCCTGCGTGGTAACCTTTCTTTAC
>Ga0209991_10001586_pt1 | contig 10363 bp, 8 predicted proteins | sample ChitaG_FD_183167 | JGI IMG/M metagenome (GOLD analysis project Ga0209991, IMG submission 183167) | Deep subsurface microbial communities from South Pacific Ocean to uncover new lineages of life (NeLLi) - Chile_00310 metaG (SPAdes)... | ecosystem: Environmental > Aquatic > Marine > Oceanic >... | reverse complement strand
GTGGTGGAATCAAAGATTGACCTTTATATTGGGCGGGTTTGTCTGGTAAGGTCTGGTAAACCCTTGCCCTTCAGTAAGCGGAGTGTGGTAGAAGTATTAAGTGGCAGTGAAGTGCCGATAAGTTTACAGCTTAACCTGGGCACGGCTACCGCCACCGCCTGGGGTTGTGACCTGTCTGAGGAATATGTAACCATTAACAGCCAATACACAACCTAAAAGAAGGAGAGGATAAGAAAGAAATTAAGAGAGTTGTAGAGGGGCGGAGCCCCTCTAATTGAAAGAGGTAGGAATTAAGTTGGATAAAGTTATTGTGGTTAAGCTCGGTGGTGCTACCTTAGGTAGTCATGATACTACTATTGACGACATAGTTCATCTCCAGCAACAGGGCAAATCATTGGTTATAGTGCATGGCGGTGGTAAATTAATAACTGAGTGGCTGGTGAAGCAAGGGCTTTCCAGCCGATTTGTCCACGGCGAACGAGTAACTGATACGGCAACGCTTGAGGTGGTGATTTCGGTGCTGGCTGGCTTAGTCAATAAGCAGATTGTAGCTGCCATCAATAATCTGGGCGGGCAAGCGGTGGGCATTAGCGGTGTAGACGGAGCTCTTATTCAAGGTAGGGTTAAGGACATACAGCTAGGCTATGTTGGTTCGGTGGTAAAAATAAACCTCGCTCCCTTGGCGACGTTGTTACAATCAGGCTATATCCCGGTGGTTGCCCCGGTCGGTCTTTATTCATCTGATAAACCAGACGAAACTATACGGATGCTTAACATTAATGCTGATGTTGTGGCTGGTGAAATCGCTGCTGTCATCGGTGCCGAAAGGCTTATCTTTTTAACCGATGTGGTTGGTATCTGTGATAGCTCAGGTAAGTTGCTGCCTCAGTTATCACCTGGTGAAGCTGAAGCTTTAGTGGCTTCAGGTGTGGCTTCAGGGGGGATGATTCCTAAGATTAAAGCCTGCCTGAGAGCGTTATCTAGTACTTCAACTACCAGCATCATAGATGGTAGACAGCCCCACGCCTTGCTCAGGGAGATAGAGGGACACGGCGGTGGCACAACCATACAAGCTACTAGTCAAAGGTAAAGGGAGAGTGTAAGAGAGGCGAAGCCTCTCCAATAAAATACTAAATACTATCCTTCAAAGAAGGACTAAACTCTAAACATCCGCCTTAGGCGGACAAATGACCAAAATCCAAAGAAACTAAACAATTTTGAATTTGTTTAGGATTTATTAAATTAGGGTTTATAATTTCACGGAAGAAGGGGGTAAGGTTGACCCTGTTAGATTTCCTAACGGGGTTGATAAACAATCTCACCATAGGTATGCAAAAGTGAGTAACTGGCAGGGGCTTGAGCACAAATACTTTATGAGCACTGTAGACCGTCTACCCATAACCCTGGTTAGGGGGCAGGGGGCACGGGTGTGGGATGAAGGCGGTCGGGAGTATCTGGACTTTGTTGGTGGCTGGGCGGTCAATAGTTTGGGGCACTGCCACCCGGTGGTTGTTGATGCCGTAGTCGAGCAAGCACATATACTCATTCAGACTTCAAACCAGTTCTATACCATCCCTCAGGTTCGCCTGGCCGAACTTCTCCTCCAGAATAGTTGCTTGGATAAGGTCTTTTTTTGCAATAGTGGGGCCGAGGCTAATGAGGGGGCGGTGAAGCTAGCCCGGCGCTATGGGAAGCGCTATCTGAATGGAGCCTATGAGGTTATTACCACCATCGGTTCCTTTCACGGTCGCACTCTGGCGATGGTGGCAGCTAGCGGTCAGTCTAAATTTCAACAGCCATATCTTCCTTTACCTGCTGGCTTTATAAATGTGGAGTATAATAGTATTGAGGCAATCAAGGCGGCTACCACTAATCAAACCTGCGCCGTGATGTTGGAGCCAGTCCAAGGAGAGGGAGGGGTCAACCTGCCTAGTGATGATTATTTAACCGCAGTGCGGGCTTGGTGTGACCAAATGGGTATTCTACTTATTTTAGATGAAATTCAAACCGGGCTAGGTCGAACCGGGACACTTTTTGCTTATGAGCAGTATGGCATTGAACCTGATATAATGACCTTGGCTAAGGGTTTAGCCAGTGGCATACCAATCGGGGCTATTCTGGCTAAGGATAAAGCCTCGGTTTTCACTCCCGGCGAGCATGGCTCAACCTTCGGTGGTAATCCTTTAGCCTGTGCCGCCGGTTATGCCACACTAAAATTTATTATTGACAATGATATTGCCGGGAACGCCAATAGAGTGGGGCAGTATCTTACTACCGGGCTGGAAGGCTTGAGACAGAAATTTGAGTTTACCACTGAGGTGAGGGGTCGTGGACTCCTGGTAGCTTTGGAGTTTAATAGCGATATTGCCCAATCGGTAGTAATGGCTTGTCTTGACCGAGGCTTATTGGTTAACCGAGTGAAGCCTAACGCCGTGCGTTTTATGCCTCCACTTATTATTGGTAACGAGGAGGTTGATGAGGCACTAGGCATCTTGGACAGGGCATTATCCGCTATTGCTGACTAGTGGGGTTGGAATGGGGAGTAAGATTGGTAGACTTGGGATACTAATAGCATTAGCCGCAGTCTGCTTACTTGGGGTTATGCTACTAACCTTCTCCTATTCGGAGGTCGGGGTATTCTCTAAGATTGGGACTGAGGGGCTTCCCTTATCAACCAGCGACCTTTCTGCTGTTCCGCAATCGGTGGCTGAGGATGCTATTGGGTTAGCTACCGCGTTATTTGGAGATTCTGGGGAGAAGTCCAATGATTTTGTTAACCAGGTATTAGCAGTGTATTCCGAGGCTAAGGACAAGGATTTTGTTGTAGTCTTTAATTCAGGGGGTTGGGGGTGGAATCTACTTGAGAATACCCCAGGTTGGTGGAGTATTTTTAGCGGTATTAAGTCTGAACTAGTTACCTCAGGTTATAAATTAGTCTCGTTAGACTATATACGGACAGACAAAAGTTGGCGAGGGCGCCTTGGTGAGATGGGGGAGATGATAACTGGCTACCAATCAAAGGCTAAGGATTTAGCCTATAGGGTTAAGTTTCTGACCAGCCATATTCCTGAGCTTAAGGTTATCATAGCTGGTGAAAGTAATGGCACCGTTATTTCTGATAGAGTGATGACTATTCTAAAGGATAATCCACAGGTCTATAGTATCCAGACCGGTCCTCCTTTTTGGCATAACAATATTACGCTAGATAGGACGCTGGTTATAACCAACAATGGAATAATCCCTGATTCCTTTAGCGAGGGGGATTTTGGAGCTATTATTTGGGGCAACCTAAAGGCTTTTTTGGGTTTCTCCGAGCCAATAGATGATTTCGGAACTATACTCCACTATGTCAGAGCACCGGGGCATGACTACTGGTGGCAATATCCTCAGGTTTATGCTGAAATTACTAACTTTTTGGAACAAAAATTTAATATCAAATGGTGGTAAGTCCTTAGTTCAAAGGAGGTTCAGAGTGCCAGATAAAGTAGTATTGGCTTACAGCGGTGGTTTAGACACATCGGTAGCTATCAAATGGCTTAAAGAGAAGTATAACCTGGATGTTATTGCCCTTACTATTGATGTCGGCAATGAGCCTGATTTTTCCGTTATTCGGCAAAAGGCGCTGAAGGTCGGTGCCGTAAAGGCGCTGGTTACAGATGCCAAAGAGTTATTTGTAAACTATTTTATTTTTCCGGCGCTACAGGCAGATGCTGTCTATGAAGGACAATATCCATTGGCTTCAGCCCTATCTCGTCCATTGATGGCTAAGCTGCTGGTGGACGCCGCCATGGAGGAGGGGGCTTCAGCAGTGGCTCATGGTTGCACCGGTAAGGGGAATGACCAGGTGAGGTTTGAGGTGAGTATTAATGCCCTGTCGCCTGAACTCAAGATTATTGCCCCAGCTCGTGAATGGGGTATGACCCGTGAAGAAACCATTAACTATGCTCAGCGTTACGGCATCCCGGTACCGGCTACTGCTGCCAGTCCGTATTCAATTGATGAGAACCTGTGGGGGAGGAGTATTGAGTGCGGGGTTCTTGAAGACCCTTGGGTTGAGTCACCGGAGGAGGTGTTTACCTGGACAAGGTCACCCAATGAGGCTCCTAATTTGCCAGGCTATGTAGAGATTGGCTTTGACAAGGGAATCCCGGTTACTATTGATGACCAGGAAATGGGTGGGGTTAGCCTAATTCAGCACCTAAATGAGCTAGCCGGTAGCCACGGGGTAGGCAGGATTGACCATTTAGAGAATAGGCTGGTGGGGATAAAGTCAAGGGAGATTTATGAAGCGCCGGCGGCAGCAGTGCTACTGCAAGCGCACCAGGCTTTGGAGGCGATGACCTTATCCAAAGACCAGCTACGTTTTAAGCAAAGGGTGGCTGTAGAGTACGCTGACCTCATCTATAACGGTCTGTGGTTCACCTCACTACATCAGGATTTGGCTGCCTATGTTAAGAGCTCACAGCGTTTTGTTACCGGAACAGTGCGACTCAAGCTATTCAAGGGAAGTTGCCGCGTAGTTGGACGGAAATCGCCTAAGTCGCTATATAGCTATGGTCTGGCTACCTATGATAAGGGTGATATTTTTGACCAGAGTGCTGCTCCTGGTTTTATTCACATCTGGGGGTTACCGGTAATAACCCAGGCGCAGGTGCAGGGTATTAGTAGCGTGGAGGAAAGTTAAAAAAGGTGTTCAACTGTCACCCTGACCTTGACCCTGAACGAAGTGAAGGGGAAAGGGAAGGGTCTAGATTCTTCGCTGAGTTTACCCTGAGCGAGATTCTTCGGTCGCTTTGCTCCCTCAGAATGACAAGAAGCGAAGGGCTCAGAATGATAGGTGGGTTATTAAGCAATCTCTAAAAATAGGGGGCTTATGGGATTAACCTATATTAAGGTAGTTGTCTACCATCCTACTGAATGGGAGAGAAAGAACGTAAAGGCTAAAGCAGTAGTAACCCCCCGTCTTATTCAATTACTAGGAGATATGCTATAATATTGATGATACGCTACCAGCTTATTTAGAAGTTTGATCTCGGTGGGCTGGAAACATGGTTTTAGGATACAAAGATGAGAGTAAGAGAAATAATTATTCACAATTTCAAGTCTGTTGCTAAGGATTGCTTCCTTAGAGTTGACAAACTTGTAACTACTTTAGTTGGTGCGAGCCAGAGTGGTAAAACAAATGTACTACGGGCCATTGAGAAGTTTACCACCGGGGACTATCAAACCGATGATATATGCGATTTCTCTCCAGCCGGACGGGTCTCTCCACCTGATCCTGATATGTCAATGATTACTGTTACCTTCGATACCGAAGAGGACGACAAGGTACTTCTAGAGGAGATTTCTTCTAAACTAGCATCCATGGAGGGACTGAAGGTTACTCGCAAGTATAATGGGGAATATAGCGTTGACATTATTGGCGTTGACTTTGCAGATAGCGAACTTTCTCGTATACTTGAACAAGTTTCAAAGATAAATCAGCAACTTGATTCACTCTTAAGCAAATACCAAGAAGAACGGGAAGATATCGATGAGGAATTCAATGAAGCATCACAGCAGTTAACTAACTTTAAGACAGCTATAATGTATCCCAGCCAAATCGAAGCCGGTGCCCAGAGCCCTCGTCTTTCCGAAGCCTTAGAACCTATGCGGGAAGCTTTTAACTCTTTATTTGATGTGCAAGTTGAAGAACCAGAGCAGGCATCAGAGGAAGCAGTTGAAACTGAGGGCGGGCAATTAAAACGCCAAAAAGAAGTAGACCAGGGGCGTAAATTGATCTCTGAAATTGAACCATTAGTTAAACAACATGACGAAATTACGATACCATGGGAAGATATCGTGCAGAAGCTAACGAGTTTACTCCCATCGTTTATATATGTTGGTGCAGAGCATGAAAATCTGTTGCGGGGAGAAGTTAATCTAGATGAGTTTGAATCAGCCACTGAGGGTGATGTGGAGTTTGCCTCTGTGCATCGGCTGATCAAGCTGGCGGGTTTGGATTTAGCGGCACTGCCGAACGTGGGCTTACTGCAACGGCGGAGGTTCCTGAATGACGCATCAAAGAGAGTGACCAACGCATTAGCAGAAATTTGGCAACAACAAAAGATAGAAATAGAGCTATCCCTAGCGGGGCAAAACGAACGCCAGCTATTGATATTGGTAAGTAGTGATGGGAGGCCCGCGCGGTTTCCAGAACATCAAGGCTATGGATTTAGATGGTATTTGGAGTTTTATCTTAGCTATGCCATGGCAGCTGGGAAAGAACTAAAACATGAGGTGTTACTTCTGGATGAGGCAGGAATCCACTTGCACCCGTATGCCCAACGCAACTTAATAGAAAGGCTGAAGGAAATCGCAGAGCACAATCAAATAATCCACGCTACGCATTTGCCTGACATGGTGGACTTAGAAAACCCAGAGAGGTGGAGGGTTGTCATCCACGACAAGGGTAGCGATGTTGGCACCCAGATAATCAATGAAGCATATCAGCCGAGAGAGGAGAACATAGGATTTGAGGTAGTTACAAAAGCTCTTTGGGGATCGGTTATCGTGCCCTTCTTCGCCATGGGGCCTCAGAACTTACTTGTTGAAGGTGTTTCAGACTTGATTTTACTTCCTACTGTATCTCGAATCCTAGGGGAAAGCGACCCGAATGCTGCACGGTTAGTTAATGAAGCTTTTACCTTTCCTGCACACGGCCTTTCCCGTTATCGGCCGTTGCTCATATTCTACAATCGACCTGGTATCAACATGGTAGCTTTGTTCGATAGTGACGCGGAGGGCAAGCGTACTAAGCAGCGGCTAGTTAGGGATGGCATACTTTCCTCAAACAAGGCAATTGAGATAAACGACATATACTCCAGTTCTACTGAAGAACGCGATCTAGAAAACATCTTTGGCTTTAACCTTTTGAAAGAAGCGGCACTGCAGGTTTACCAAGCGAATTTGCCAGCCGAGTTTGACTTTAAGAGCAGTAGCCTTCCGGCTAAAGGAGGCTTAGGGAAAAGATTTAAAGAATTTTTTGAGAGTCAAGGAATTGAATGGTATGACAAGTCGAAAGTAGCAGAAGCCCTTAAGAGTATTATTTCTAATGAACCTGGGAAGTTAACTCTCGACAGCCGGGAAAGATTTTCTGCTCTTATCGGCAAAATAATGGATGCTTTTCAAGATTAAGTATCACCGGAGGCAAAGGCAGAACTTCGTGACTCCTTGGATTGAAAGTTAGTCTGATATCAATAATCTAGCTATCTAATGGAAGAGACATGGTGTTATCAGTGATGAGACGGGTGTTAGACAAACTGCCTGTGCCCTTAGAGTTTCGTAGGCATTATTGGGCTGCGCACAAAGAAATGCTCCTTGCGGTGCGGAGTGTGTTAGATGTGGCTATAGAGCGTGTCGAGAAACCGTTAGTGAGTGAGGCTCCTAAACAGCCTGAGGTAGAAGTTGCCGATGATTTAACCACTATTCGGGGGATAGGTGCCAGAGTACAAGCACGCTTAAATGAAGCTGGAGTAACCACTTACGTACAGTTAGCTAGTCTCACGCCTGAGCAGGTCGCAGAGATAACCGGGCGCACCGCAAAGAGGATAGCTAAAGAGGAGTGGATTTTACAGGCACGAACCCTAGTGGACAAAGCCAAAATTGCCAGTCCTTTAAGTACTTGCCCATAGGTATTGCATGCCCCGACCCTCCCTCGGGTCGCCTAAGCATTATTACGCCGAAAAAAGCAGAGGAAGATAATAAATGAGCCATATTCGTGGTCGTTTTCAAAAAGCCGCTGATAAATTGGTAACAGAATACACCACCTCTGTCCCCTTTGACTGGCGTTTATATCCTTATGACATTGCCGGGTCAATTGCCCATGCCAAGATGCTGGCAAAACAGGGCATAATCCAAACAGAAGAGGCGAGGGTTATTACTAATGGATTAACCTCTATTCGGGAGGAAATAGAGCAGGGTAAATTTCAGTTCAAGCTTGAATTGGAAGACATCCATATGAATATTGAAGCCCGACTTATTGAGAGGATAGGTGAGGTGGGGGGCAAGCTCCACACCGCTCGTTCCCGAAATGACCAGGTGGCTCTGGACTTGCGTCTCTTTACTAAAGAAGCAATCTCTAATACCTTACTCAAGCTCAGAGAATTTCAGCAGGCGCTAATTAGCCTGGCTGAAGCCAATAAAGGTGTGGTCATGCCGGGATATACCCATTTACAGCCGGCACAGCCGGTGCTATTGGCCCATCACCTTTTAGCCTATTTTGAGATGCTCCAGCGGGACATTGACCGGTTTAGCGACTGTCTAAAGCGTACCGATGTTATGCCCTTGGGCAGCGGGGCTTTAGCCGGCGTAGCCTATAATATTGACCGGGAGTTCTTAGCTCGTGAGTTGGGTTTTAGCCAACTCAGTCAAAATAGTATTGATGCTGTCTCCGATAGGGATTTCGTGGTTGAGTATGAAGCGGCGGCTAGCCTGTGTATGATGCACCTCTCTCGCCTGGCTGAAGAGATTATTCTGTGGTCTTCAGCCGAGTTCAATTTCGTTGAGCTTGATGAGGCTTATGCCACTGGCAGCAGCATTATGCCCCAGAAGAAGAACCCTGATGTCGCCGAGCTGGTTCGTGGTAAGACAGGACGGGTCTATGGTAAACTTATGGCACTGTTGACGACTATGAAAGGTCTTCCCTTGTCCTATAATAGAGACATGCAGGAGGATAAAGAGGGTTTCTTTGATACTGTAGATACCCTGCTATCTACCCTGGAAGTATTTGCCGGTATGGTTAAAACCCTGCGAGTTAAAGCTGAAAATACTGAACAGGCGGTTAGGCAAGGTTATATCCTAGCCACTGACCTAGCTGACTATTTAGTCAAGAAAGGGGAACCCTTTCGCACCGCTCATAATATAGTAGGCAGGTTAGTGAGCTACGCTATGGAAACGGGTAAATCGTTTAGTGAACTTAGCCTTGCTGAGTATAGGGAGTTTTCTCCGTTATTTGGAGAGGATGTTTACTCAATTACCGTAGAGTCATCTATTGCCGCCAGGGATGTTATTGGTGGCACTGCCCCGAGGCAGGTAGAGCGGGCATTAGCCAATGCCAAAAAAATAATTGGAGACCTTAAGTGTGAAAAGTAATCCACAGGTCAAGCTTGCCCCATCTATTCTCTCTGCCGATTTCGGTCGTCTTGGTGAGCAGGTAGCTGAAGCCACTAAGGCCGGCGCTGACTATATTCATATAGATGTTATGGATGGGCGCTTTGTGCCTAATATAACCATTGGCGCCCCGGTAGTAGCCGCTATTCGTCATTGGACTAATCTGCCTCTGGATGTCCACCTTATGATTGAGGCGCCAGAGCATCAAATTACTCAATTTGCCAATGCTGGGGCTGACATTATCACCGTTCACATAGAAGCCTGTCCCCATATTCACCGGGTAGTTCAAACCATTAAGGAATTGGGGATTAAGGTGGGGGTTGCCCTCAACCCGGGGACACCTATAAGCACGCTTAATGAGATTATTCCCTCTCTAGATTTAGTCCTGGTGATGACGGTTAACCCCGGCTTTGGCGGACAGACTTTTATTGAGGCTATGCTGGACAAGGTAGCCCGGTTACGAGCTGAGCTAGATAGAAAGGGCTTGGCTACTGAGCTGGAGGTGGATGGTGGCATCAATGCTGAGGTTGCTCCTAAGGTGGTAACGGCAGGGGCTAGGGTGCTAGTAGCTGGGGCAGCCGTGTTTGATTCGGGGAAAACTGTAGCTGAAGCTCTTAGAGAGATACGAGCTAGCCTGGGCTAGAAGGCAGTTTTTTAGCCGCTTTGTGCTGATTGCGCAGGCATCTAGTACATAAATTGACCCTCTTCAACTGTCCATCTATAATAATAGTAACCGGGTGAATATTAGGCACCCAGCGCCGCTTGGTGTGGCGTTTAGAGTGGCTCACACTGTGACCGAATTGAGGTGATTTATCGCATAAATAGCACTTCAATATTTTTACTCCTTTGACTATCAATTGACTATTAAATAGATTTACTGTAAAATGTCGTTCATAATACTACCACAGCCAGGTAAGCTTGGCAAGGATGGGATAAGATGGGGCAAGCTAATTCTGCCAATGGGCAAGATTTAAGGGAAATGTTTTCTGCGGCTACTAGCTGGCTGGAGAAGAGCGCTTCAGATATTGATGCTCTGAATGTCTTTCCGGTGCCTGATGGTGATACCGGGACAAATATGCTGCTTACCATGCGTTCCAGCATAGAGGAGGCCTATCGGGCTCCTGACCGTAGTGCCTCAGCGGTGGCTCAAGCTATGGCTAGGGGGGCACTGGTCGGGGCTCGGGGTAATAGCGGAGTAATCCTGTCTCAGATT
>Ga0209991_10001585_pt1 | contig 10364 bp, 8 predicted proteins | sample ChitaG_FD_183167 | JGI IMG/M metagenome (GOLD analysis project Ga0209991, IMG submission 183167) | Deep subsurface microbial communities from South Pacific Ocean to uncover new lineages of life (NeLLi) - Chile_00310 metaG (SPAdes)... | ecosystem: Environmental > Aquatic > Marine > Oceanic >... | reverse complement strand
ACCAAGCTCTTGTGCCGATTCGTAGAATCTCATCGCCCTGCTGTGGGCCGGATGAAACCCACAACTCGAACAATACAGAACCGTACCCTTAAGTTGCAGTTTATCTGTGATGAATGATAAATTTTTGATGTCTGTTTTATCTTTGGTTGGCCCTACAACTGCGAAGCCAACCATTTTTTCTTTATGTTTGCTGACATACTCAGATAATTTTTTATTGACCTCCTGGCTCAAACCCTCCGCAGTAGCTAATACTATACAAGCGTCTACTGTCTCGGCCGCTGCCAGATGTTCAGATGCCTCGACATTCTCGGCAGCACAATTTATATGTGTGTGGCAGTCAACTATCATATTCCGGCACCTTTAATTGCGTTGATTTCCAATAATCGATAATCGATTATATTCCCCGCGTCAAGCACAAATATTTGTTCTCTATTTTGTAATCTCGATATCCTGCTATTCCTATTTTACCTCTTTTCACATTCTGATGCCGATATATTTAAGTCCTGTTTTGCGGATGGTCTTTTTGTCTGGGAAAAATGACTGTTGTCTGCGAGGTTTTTCTTGACCCAAAGGCGCAGTGAATATAATATGCTCCCGCCTTTTCACTTTTTTCATTGGAGAGTTCCTGTGGATTGTCCGGTTTGTAAAAACGCGATGATTGCCCTTGAGCTTGCTGAAGTTGAAGTTGATTATTGCACTGCCTGTGGCGGTATCTGGCTCGATGCGGGCGAATTAGAATTTTTGCTGGCCGATGCCGAGCAGACCAAAGAATTGCTCGATTCCTTCAAAATCGACTCACATTGCACGGAGAAACGGCGGAAATGCCCCATATGCCTGAAGAGAATGCAAAAAATCATCGTCGGCCCCTCCAGGCCCGTCCTACTCTTAGACAAATGTCCCAGAGGCGACGGCCTATGGTTTGACAAAGACGAGCTGCAGGATATTTTAAACAGGGCAAAGTTGGATAAAGATAATAAAATTCAGAAATTATTAGCGGATATTTTTTCCGGATGATTCCCATTTTTTTATTTACTTCTTATAGAGGAGATATTGCTATAAAGTGACTCTTTATCAAACCCTGAGAGGTGACATTATAGCTTCAAAGCTATATAAATATTTGCTCAAAAAGGAAGTATTCGGCGTTTAGAATAGAAAGGAGATAATTAATATGCTTGCTGTGCTTCGGCAGGCTGGTTGGCACCAAAAGACTCCGAACCCCGAAGAAAACACATTTGAATACACAAAGAAAAAAAGCTATAGTTTCAAGTTCCCATCTTGGCTAATTGATCAGCTAAAAAACATGACGGAGCTCTTATATGGAACGATACATTAAATAACATAAACAGAAGTTAATTTGCTGGAGAACAGAAAATGAAGAAAACTACATTTGGTGTGATTGTTGGAAACAGAGGCTTTTTCCCGGACCACCTGGCAAAAACAGGACGCAAAGATATTCTCGATGTCCTTAAGAAAAGCGGCTACAACTCAGTAGCCTTATCAATGCAGGATACAAAATACGGTGCGGTTGAGACTTTTTCCGATGTCAAAAAATGTGCAGCCCTTTTTGTGAAGAATGCCGAAAATATCGATGGCATAATTGTAACGCTGCCGAACTTCGGTGATGAGAAAGGCGTTGCAGAAACTATCAAACGCTCAGGGCTTAGCGTGCCGATTCTGATTCAGGCCGAGCCTGATGTACAGGGCAAAATGACCATAGCGGACAGGCGGGATTCTTTCTGCGGAAAAATCAGTGTCTGCAACAATCTCAGGCAGGCGGGCATCCCGTATACTCTGACAGAATCCCATACCACGAAAGTCGGCTCAAAGGAATTTCAGGCAGACCTCGATGATTTTGCTTCTGTTTGCCGAATCGTCAAAGGTCTTAAAAACGTGCGCTTCGGTGCCCTCGGAGCCAGGCCGACAGCTTTTAATACCGTTCGTTACAGCGAGAAAATCCTCGAGCTTTCAGGTATTGCGATTGAGACGCTGGATTTGTCGGAAGTCCTTGGAAGAGTCGATTTGCTTGCCGACAGCAACAGAGGGGTTAAGAACAAATTAAATGCTATCAAGAGGTATATCCCGACCAAATCCATTCCTGCTGATGCGCTTTTGAAGATAGCCAAATTCGGCTACGTGGTAGACCAATGGATAAAGGACAACGAGCTTGACGGCACAGCTATTCAGTGCTGGACCAGTCTTGAGGAATTCTTCGGCATAGTGCCCTGCACGCTTATGAGTATGATGAGCGACGCTTTGGTACCGAGCGCCTGCGAGGTCGACGTTACAGGTTTGCTGGGGATGTACATTCTCCAGCTGGCCGGCGGCACGCCAAGCGCAATTCTGGACTGGAACAATAACTACGCCGCCGACCCCAACAAGTGCGTTTTGTTCCATTGCAGTAATCTGCCTATGTCATTCTTCAAAAAGGCAAAGATGGATTATCAGGAAATAATTGCCGGTACAGTGGGCAAAGAAAATACTTATGGTGCGGTTGTTGGCAGGATAGCTCCTAATAAGGCGACCTTCTGCAGAACCACTACTGACGATGCCGCCGGTGTTATTAGTGTTTATACAGGCGAAGGCGAATTCACAAATGACAAACTCGATACCTTTGGCGGCTATGGCGTGATGAGAATTCCCAACCTCCAGATACTTATGCAGTACATCTGCAGAATGGGCTTTGAGCATCACGTTGCTATGAATATGTGCCAAAAAGCTGATGCAATTGCCGAAGCTCTGGATAGTTACATGGGCTGGGATGTCTATCGGCACAAATAAACAAAAGTGATTTTTTGCTTTTAGCGCTAAAAAATTCGTACCAAAGAGGCGTTGTGCTTCCGGGCGGTGTTGTAATGGACGAGGTTTTAAACACCGCCCTGTTTTCCGCATGCCAGCGGCAAATTGGATTTTAAAAGATTCAGGCAGGAAAAGCAGAAATGAGAGCTGGGTACGTTCCAATTCTATTAGCTGTGATAGTATTGTTTGTGTTTGGTTGTGATAAACTTACTAACTATGGAGAGAAAAAGATGAGCATTAAGAAACAAGCTTTTGGGAAAACGGTGGATGGCAAGGACGTTGATTTGTACACACTGACCAACGCTAACGGGTTAAAGACTGAGATAATGACCTATGGCGGCATTGTAAGAACACTTGAGGTGCCCGACCGGGACGGCAATTTAGGCGACATCGTATTGGGCTATGATAGTCTCGACGAATATATCGAGAACAATCCCTATTTTGGTGCGTTAGTCGGCCGTTACGGGAATCGTATCGCTAAAGGCAAATTCGCCCTCGATGGCGTCGAATACACACTGGCAACGAATAACGGCCCAAATCATCTCCACGGGGGCGTAAAAGGATTTGACAAGGTGGTATGGGGCGCAGAGCCGATGGAAGACGAAACAAGCGTCGGTCTAAAATTAACCTATCGAAGTTATGACGGCGAAGAGGGCTATCCCGGCAATCTCAAATGCACAGTTATTTACACGCTGACAAATGACAATGAGTTGAAAGTCAGCTATGAAGCTGAAACCGACAAACCCACCGTGCTAAATCTTACACATCACAGCTATTTTAACCTTGGCGGTCATGGTTCGGGTGACATCCTCGCTCATGAGCTTATGCTCACCGCTGACAATTTTACTCCCGTCGATGAAGGTCTGATACCGACCGGCGAAATAAAGGCTGCCCGCGGCACACTAATGGATTTTACCAGGCCAACACCCATTGGCTCTCGTATAGCCCAGGTTAAAGGCGGTTATGACCACAACTACGTCCTTAACAATTCCGACGGCTCATTGGCCTTGGCAGCTTCGGTCTATGAACCCAGGAGCGGTCGCGTTATGGAAATTTTCACCACCGAGCCGGCTATTCAGTTCTATTCCGGAAACTTCCTGGATGGCTCCAATAAGGGCAAAGGTGCAGTCTACAACAAGCACAATGGCTTCTGCCTCGAGACGCAGCATTTTCCGGATTCGCCCAATAAAGCCAATTTCCCATCAGTGGTTCTAAAACCGGGTGAAAAATACACGCATTTGACTGTGCATAAATTCTCGGCACGATAATTAAAGGCCTCGGGGCAAGTAGCAAGTAGTAGACTGTTGCGACTATTAACGGACATATACAATAAATAATGGCCGTAAGCCATTATTTTCTATAGAATAGGTTTGTGGGTTTTGCTGAAAGCTTAAAACGTATTTGTTAAAGGAGAAAAATTATGACCGCACTTATTATTGTCGCCGTTGTTCTTGTCCTTCTCATCGCCTTTGTAATCGGCGCCTACAACGCCCTGATTCGCTTTCGCAACCAGGTCGATAATTCCTGGTCGCAGATTGATGTCCAGCTCAAACGCCGCCACGATTTAATTCCCAATCTCGTCGAGACCGCTAAGGGCTATATGAAGCACGAGCGTGGGACTTTTGAAGCAATAACCAATGCCCGAAGCCAAGCTATGGGAGCAAAAAGCGTCTCCGATGCCTCGAAGACCGAAGGTGCTCTCGGCGAAGCACTCAGTAAATTTATGCTGGTCGTTGAGAACTATCCCGACCTTAAAGCCAATCAGAATTTCCTCGCGGTTCAGGAAGAGCTTACCAGCACCGAAAACAAGATTTCTTTCGCTCGCCAGAGCTACAATGACCAGGTCTTGTTCTTTAACAACAAGATTCAGATGTTCCCGTCTAACATAGTTGCCAATGTGTTCAATTTCGGCAAGCGCGATTTCTTTGAGCTGGAAGTTGCCGCCGAGCGCGAAGTTCCGAAGGTAAGCTTTTAATTGTGAGTTGGTAGTTACGAGTTGTGAGTTTATAGTCTACGAACTATGAACTACTAACTATGAACTAAAAATGTGGGAATTAATCAGGGCAAACAAAAGAAACTCCATCATACTGATGGTCTTAATGGCAGTGGTTCTATTGCTCCTGGGCTACATAATCGGCTCAATTTTTGACCCGGCCGGTGGATTCTTGGGCCTGACTATTGCGCCGCAACACCATCTGCAATCACCACAGATGATTAAAACCAATCACGCCGGGCTTTGGGGCATTGCCTTCGCCGCCACACTCTGGCTCATCCTAACGGCTGTCAGTTTTTCAACCGGCGACCGCATCCTCTTGGCGGCCAGTAAAGCCCAACGCGTAACACACGACGTCCACCCCCAGTTGTTCAATGTCGTCGAAGAAATGAAAATTGCCGCCGCCCTGCCTGCGATGCCCAAAATCTATATCATACCCGACCCTGCCCCCAATGCCTTCGCCACCGGTCGAAAACCGGAAACCGCATCAGTTGCCGTAACCGCAGGCCTCCTGGGCCGACTAAACCGTGATGAGCTCCAGGGCGTCATCGCCCACGAAATAAGCCACATCCTTCATCGCGACATTCTTTTCGTAACGTTAGCCGGCATAATGCTCGGCTCGATTGTCTTGCTCTCGCAGGTCTTTCTAAGAAGTATGTTTTATAGCTCAATGATGGGCTCGCGCAGAAGATATTCTTCCGGCGGACGAGGCGGCGGTCAGGCCCAGATAATTATGCTCGTAATTGCTATCATTGCTGCGATTCTCGCACCCATAATGGCATATCTGCTGTACTTCGCACTTTCACGAAGGCGTGAATACCTCGCCGACGCCGGCGCCGCCCGCCTGACCCGCTACCCCGAAGGCCTGGCCGGCGCTCTGGAGAAAATCGCCAATGACAAATCGCCCCAGCTTGCTGCCGTCAACAAAGTTACCGCCCCGATGTATATTGTAAATCCCTTCAAGAAAAAAAAGCAGATGAAATTATCTGATTTAACCAGCACGCATCCGCCGATTTCCGAAAGGGTAAAAATCCTGCGCAATATGACCCACGGCGCTTCTTTCAAGGATTACTCAGATTCATTCAGCAGCGTAACAGAAACCAAAACTGTCATCCCCCCTGCCGCTTTGACCAAGGAGGCTGTTGCATTGCGCCAGGCCGGCAAAGAGGCCAAAAAGAAACAGCGCCGCCAAACCCAGATTCGCCAGGTCGGCGACATTATGCGAAAAGTCAACCAGTTTGTATTCTTGACTTGTTTGTGTGGTTTGAAGTTAAAAATACCACCCAATTTCAAAGGAAAATCTGTTGCCTGTCCGCGCTGTAAGAGAAAACTGGATTTACCTAAAAAGTAATTCAAAATTCAAAACTCAAAACTAAACATCGCCCCAGATGTAAAAGGATATTGGACCTACCCAAAAAGTAATTCAAAATTCAAAACTAAACATCACTCGCGTTGCAAAAGAACATTGGACTTGCCCCAGAAATAACTTGAAACCTTGTCCTGGGTGCAGTCGAGGGATCGCAAAAATCCATCAACGCCGAAAGTCCGTCTCTGGAACACTAAAAGTCTTCTTCATACCGGCCGTTAAGATGCTTGGCGAGAAACTTCTCGGCAGCGGCAAAAAACTTTAGTCGATTCTCCGGTTTGGCAAATCCGTGACCCTCATCGGGAAACAGCATATATTCGTATGCGAGCCCCTTTTTCTTCATCGCTTCCACAATCTGTTCCGATTCCGCCTGTTTGACCCGCGGGTCATTCGCCCCTTGCCCAATCAGAATCGGGATTTTAATGTTGTTAACCTTGAACAGCGGCGACCGGGATTTCAAAAATTCTTCTTCGGTATCCGGATTGCCCACTCGCTTGTGAAGCGTCGCCAAGAACGTTGACCAGTAAGGCGGAATCGACTTGATTAACGTAATCAGGTTACTCGGGCCGACAATGTCCACCGCACAGCAAAAAACATCGGGCGTAAAAGTTGCCCCAACCAAAGCGGCATACCCTCCGAAGGAGCCGCCAAAAATTGCAATCATTTCGGGGTCGGCAAAACCCTTCTCTACGGCCCAGTTGACCCCATCAATCAAATCATCATGCGTCTTGCCTGCCCACTCTTTGTCGCCGGCGTTCACAAAATCCTTACCGTATCCCGTTGACCCCCGGTAGTTCACCTGAAAGCAGGCATAACCGCGATTAGCAATCCATTGAGCTACCGAATCATATCCCCACGTATCCCGGGCCCACGGACCACCATGAACAACCAGCACCATCGGCAAATTCTTTCTAACTTTTCCTGGAGGAAAGGTTATGTAGCCATGAATGGTCAACCCATCCCTCGCCACAAAATAAATCGGTTCCATACGAGCTAACGTATAGTCTTTCAAAGCCGGCATATGGTAAAACAGAAAAGTCCCCTTTCTCCTTTGACGGTCATAAGCGTAATAGGATACAGGCTCATCATCCCTCGTAAAACCAACTAACCAGGTATCATCGGCATTGTCCCGGTCGGAAACAACATAGTCGCCATGCTCCAGTTTGGCAATCGTCTTGAAATCGTCTTCAATGGTTTCATCCAATACGACCCATTCCTTTCGCGCCTTGGTAAACGCCACCGCTTGCACTTCATAAGTATCCGGATGAATCATCACACTACCCACATCATATTGCTCGTCTTCAGCAATGACCTCAAGATTTTCGCTGCTTATTTCCAGCTTCACCAGCCGACCGGCGTTGGCATTGCGCGAATCGATAAGATACAACGATTTGCCGTCCTTGCTGAAACTGACAACCCCGCTGGTCAAAGCATCCTCAGCATCCCAGCTCAGTAGCTTCTTCCATTCCGCCTCCTCACTCTCCCGAAATAGCACGTCGAACCCGCCATCATCTCTTGATGCCGTCGCACAGCGAACCTTCAAATTGGCATCAGCCAGCCAGGAGCTGATACTGCCTGGGTTCTTGGCAACCAGTTCGAGTTCACCAGTGGGAACATCAAGATGATAAACATCGTGCACTTTCGGGTTCTCCTTGTTCATTCCAATCAGCAGTTCATTGGGAAAATGCTTATCACTACATATAATTTGAACCTGGACATCCTCGTACGGGGTCAAATCCTTGATTTCGTCAGTCTCCAGATTCACACCATACAAACGCCAGTTCTCATCACCTCCCACATCTTGCAAATACATAATGTGCTCGCTGTCCTCCGCCCAAAAATACCGGCGTATCCCGCGATCGTCGTCTTTCGTTACAACCCTGTCGTCTTTTTTACCAATCGTTTTAACCCACACGTTTAATACATTATTTACCGGCGCGAGATAAGCCATCATCGTTCCATTCGGAGAGATTCGAGGGCTCGTCTTAACTGGATTACCAAAGAGTATTTCTCTTGGTATCAGTTTAGGTTCTGGCTTGGTATACTGAGAGACGAAGAGCAATATTATGCCACAGACCATCAACAGAATGAAGGCCCAAATTGGTTTTGAATGCTTCATAGTTTTTCCCCTTTTTGGTTTTAAGTCAGCAATTTCTTATGATGGGATTTTTCCAAAATTTAACGACAAAGCGCACAATAACCAAAATCTTTTAATCCGTCAAAACAAAAAAACTGTAAGGTTACTCCGGCGAGATACGAAATGCGGAATACGAAATGCACAATACGAGATACGAAACGCTATCTCATCACCCAGCGTTTGCCATTATAAGTCAGCTTCGCATAGGACCTTAAGGCTGGGTCACCGCTTATGCCGTAGCTTAATTCGAGGGTCTTTCTCAGGTAAACTTTCGCCGGCTTACCCGTATCGTCTTTATCTACCGGATGGTCGATAGCTACTGTTTCATTGCTCAGACCCGCTATAAATAGTTTTATATTTTTCGCTTGCGCATCGAAATCCGGCCAAATGATAACAATGTCTTTTGTATTATCTTCGCCCTGAAGAATTTTGCTGGTGGTCTTTTCCAGAGATTCAAGAAATGGGTATCTGCTTTGATGGCGTCTTTTTATTTGCTCAAAAACCGCGGTTGATACCCCTTTACCTGCCGGTGTAATTTGAAATGTATCGGTCATCAGCTCGCACCTCGGGTAGAAATCAACATCGTGTTTTGTCTTGTTGGTAAGCGTTATAAGCGTGTACCAGAACCGCTTTGGCTTCTTATCGCCGCTCAGCTGCAGCATAATTTGCTGCGGGTGCTCAAATGTTATATCTACTGTCCAGTCACCCGGCCCCTGCACGATAGCAGGCTCAGGTGCCGCCAGACACACACAGGCCATTACCGTAAGAATCGCAAAAGTCCCATAAACAAAACTTTTCATCATATACCACTCATTACAGGGTAATATACACTTTACTCTATCCTTAAACCTAAAAGAGCACCTTAGTTAACTATTTTACACCAAAACCGGCCAATAGCCAAGGATATTTTACACTTTTTGTGCCCGGAGCTTGGTGTGTAGTGTTTGGTTTTCTTTTCGTATATGCTTCTTCTATCTGCTAAAAAACCGTTGCCTATTAGAAAAGATTGAGTTATTTTATCCCGCAGCCGGGAAAATGTGTTTTTTGATTATCGCAGAGGTAACCCGATGCCGGACGAACAAAAACAATTGTCGCAGCAGATATTATTGCAGCAGATTGAGTTTTCGCTTGAAGCTGGCGATTCTGAAACCCTGGCTCAATTGCTCAATGAGCAGCGAAGCAGCGATATTGCTGAAGTCGTCGAGCTTCTCGATAATGAGCAGAGACGCGCTGTCTTTGATGTGTTGGACAAGCCGCTCTCCGCTGAAGTCCTGGAAAAAGTAAATGAGGCCATCCGGGCAGAAATCTTCGACTTCCTCAGGGAAGATGAAATAAAAGACATCGTTGCCGAGCTTGACCTTGATGATGCTGCTGACCTGCTTGCCGAATTGCCCGAGGAAATAAGTCAGAAGGTTATAATCAGTATAAAGCCCGCCGACGCAGCCAGGATTAGAAAGCTCATGAGCTACTCAGAAGATTCTGCCGGCGGAATTATGGACCCTGTTGTGATAAGCGTCCCCAAAGATGCCTCTGTTGCTGAGGCCCTCAGTAAAATCCGTGCCGCTGAAATTGATGAAGATTTCTATTCCGTTTACATTGTAGATAAGACGGGCCGATTCCTCGGCGATGTTCGTGTCCGCCTCTTGTTGACTCGCCCAGAAGATACAAAAATCAGTGATTTAATAGACCCCGACACCATTTACGTTACTGCAGAAGCCGACCAGGAGGAAGTTAAAAACATATTCAATAAAAATGACCTGATTGTTGCACCGGTTCTTGACAAAGAGCAAGAGCACAAACTCATCGGCCGAATTACTGCTGACCGAATCATCGAGGTCGCAGGGGAAGAAGCTGCAGAGGACTTATACACAATGGCCGGAACCGACCCGGATGAGCTCGACAATGTCTCGGTGTTCCACGCCGCACGCGTCAGAATGACCTGGCTTCTGCCCTGTCTCATTGGTACCGGGGTAACAGCCCTGGTTATGATGTTTTTCGAGCACAACAATCCATTGATATACGTCGCGGCGGTCGCATTCGTCCCGATGATTGCGGCAATCAGTGGCAACGCA
>Ga0209991_10001583_pt1 | contig 10376 bp, 8 predicted proteins | sample ChitaG_FD_183167 | JGI IMG/M metagenome (GOLD analysis project Ga0209991, IMG submission 183167) | Deep subsurface microbial communities from South Pacific Ocean to uncover new lineages of life (NeLLi) - Chile_00310 metaG (SPAdes)... | ecosystem: Environmental > Aquatic > Marine > Oceanic >... | reverse complement strand
GAATTTATACATCAGCCTCCGGGAAGGTTGTTCCTTGCTGCTACCGATGGATACCCATAAATTCACCATATTCGAAGCATACCAGCAGATTATGCGATGTGCTTTCACAGGGTTTCATTTTGAAATCACTTATACTGGTTTGATATAATGTGAAGGCTGATTATAAAGATGATGTGTTAAATTTCTAAGCTCGCGTTCAGAGGGAGGTGGCTCATGAAAGGACCAATGAGATTGGTCAGATCAAATAAGCTTGCGGAATACAAAAACCTCGGACCTATCTATGAATGGTCTGAGGGTAAGGCATATCTTATGATTGACCGGGTCAGTTTTAAAGGCAAGGTTGGTGCTATTCTCTGTTATTATAATCCGCCGGTTCATCAGGTTGGAAACCGGGGACTGGATGCATATTTAGAGGGCTTAGATAGGGTTTTTGAGAAAAGGGATGAGTTTGAATTTCTTATCCTCTATGGAGCCAACGACCCAGTACACGCTGGTGGAGATCTCAGGGAAAGCCTGAACAAACTGGACAGAACCCTGGAGATGAAAAAGGAGAAGGAGGCAAGCGGTGCTTCAGCAGAGGAGATTGACCAGCTCTTTGACTGGGCAGACAACAGATTAAAAAAGGGCATCGCCCTGCATGGCTCCATTAGAAAGATTTCCGACTATGTCAGGGTAGTTGCGGTTTGCGGAGGTGGGACACGGTTTGGTGGTTCAGCAGAGATTCCCCTGATGGCCGATTTTTTAGTCGCCGACTCCAGAAGCGGTATGTGTTTTAGCGAGGCCACGATTGGTCTCATTCCGGGTTGGTCTGGAATCGCAAGGACATTGATCAAGGCCGGCCCGACCAATGCGGAATATATGGCCAAGACATCAAAGGAGGTAAAGGCCAATCAGCTAAAGGAAATCGGCATCTGTAATGAAGTTGTAGATATTCCCTTTCCTTTTCCAAAGAGGGAGAAAACTGATGATGCCGAGGCCGATAAGGCCAGATATCAGGAAGCGTTAGAGACTCACAATGAAGAGACAGGACTACTTTTGCTTCCAAAGGGATTGGAACTTGGTACGTGCCCCGTGGAGGAAATACTAAAGATAGGTGAAAGAGATAGAAAAACCCTTGCCACAGAAGAGGATATCTCTCTGGAGGTAGCCAGAAGAAAGAATCCGGAAAATTACGCCCATCTTTGGGGGAAACCCTTAGGAGAGGTAAAAGAGGAGATTGCTGAGATGGGAAGACCCCTCGCACCGCAATCCATAGAGGCCCTAACCGACCTTCTTGAGGGTTACGAGCCGGCAAGTTTTGATGAAAAGGTATTTGTTGAAAGAGAGATGAAGGCGGATGCCAGACTTTACAGGGATCCAAGATTCCGGGCAGGTCTGATAGGAACACTTGAACAAAGGGTAGCAGATTATAGATTATAGGAGGCAGGTTAAGATGAGACCGTATTTTCAAAAAATGAGTCCAATAGGAAGAGAACTCAAGGAAAATGAAAGGGAACGGGAAGAAGCGAACGCCCTTGAGATCGCCAAGGTTGAAAAAGAGGTTGCCGAGGCCATAGAGAAAAGAAAGGTCACCGGTATCCCGGCTGAAAAGATACACGAAAGGGGGGAAAAGACCGCCTGGGAAAGGATTGACCTCCTGGTTGACCCCGGAACATTCTTGCCCTTAAACAGCGTCTATGACCCCGAGTTCAACCAAGAGGGAACCACCGGGGTTATAACCGGACTTGGCAAGATATCCCGCAGATACGCCTCTATCATTGCCTCGGATAACAAGGTTCTTGCCGGAGCCTGGATTCCCGGTCAGGCGGAACATGTTTTTCGGGCTCAGGATATTGCCGAGTGTCTGAATATTCCACTTGTCTGGGTGCTCAATTGCAGCGGTGTCAAGCTGACCGAACAAGAAAAGGTATATGCGGGCAGGCGATCTGGTGGAAGGATATTTTTCAGGCACAGTGAGCTGAGCCAAAAAGGTATACCGGTAATCGTGGGTGTGTACGGAACCAATCCGGCCGGTGGCGGATATCATGCTATCAGTCCGGCCATCATTTTCGCCCATGAAAAATCCAATATGGCTGTGGGTGGTGGCGGGATTGTCAGCGGCATGTCTCCCAAGGGATATTTCGATCTGGAAGGTGCGGAGAGCTTAATTGAGGCCACGAGACAGTTCAAGGAGGTTCCACCTGGAGGGGTCAAGATTCACTATGATAAGACCGGCTTTGTGCGGGAGGTATTTGACACCGAGGAAGGCGTTCTTAACGCCATAAAGAAATGCATGGCCGGGATGCCCCTTTATGACCCTTCAACCTTCAGGGTCGCCGAACCTGCTGACCCGATTTATCCAGCAGAGGACCTTAATCTCATTGTTCCCTTTAATCAGAAGAGGGTTTACAGCATTGAACAGGTCCTGTCCAGGATTTTTGATGGCAGCGAGCACATGGAATACAGGCCTGACTACGGGCCGGAGGCTTATTGCGGACTTGCTAAAATAGACGGTTTCCTGGTGGGGGTTATTGCCAATCGCCAGGGACTCTTGGGCAAAGGGTATCCCCATTATGCGGAGGGGCGGTATCCGGGTATTGGCGGCAAACTATACAGGGAGGGCCTTATCAAGATGAATGAGATGGTCATGTTCTGCAGCAGGGATCGGGTACCCATGATCTGGTTTCAGGATACCACTGGTATTGATGTTGGCGATATTGCTGAGGAGGCAGAACTCTTGGGGCTCGGGCAGTCATTGATTTACTCCATTGAGAGTTCAGAGCTTCCCATGATGTGCGTTGTCTTGAGAAAGGGAACGGCTGCTTCGCATTACATAATGGGAGGTCCCCAAGCAACTAGGAACAATGCCTTTACCCTAGGTGTGCCTACCACCGAAATCTATGTAATGCATGGAGAAACTGCTGCTGCCGCCGCCTTTGCCAGGAGGTTGGTAAAGGAAAAGGATGCTGACAACACCCTTGAACCGGTGATTGATAAAATGAACGCCCTTGCTCAACAGTACTATGACCAGTCAAGGCCAGTATATTGCGCAAAGGCTGGTCTGGTGGATGAAATTGTCCCCATGAGACAACTAAGGGATTACTTTGTTGCCTTTGCGAGAAGCTGTTACCAAAATCCGAAGACTATCTGTCCCCATCATCAGATGCTGCTTCCGAGATCCATTCGGGGTTAGCCGTTAAGTCATAAAATTCATATTTCTCTGGTCAGATAATTGGTTGGGAGAAATGTTTGGTTTGGTAAATTCCAAATTGAGGGCGGCAACAGGTCGTATTGGAAAGGAGGGATAAGATGACTGAATATGATATTTTCAAAGTCAATCCAAGGATGCCCAAGAAGGTCAGGCTAGGGGATATAACCATGAGAGATGGTTTTCAACATGAGGAGGCATGGATTCCCACCGAGGCAAAGATTTATTACCTTCAGGAACTGGCCTTTGCCGGTGTGAAGAGTCTGGAGGTGACGAATCTGGGAGAGCCGCGTATCATGCCCCAGTTCAAGGATGCTGAAGAAGTCTTAAAGGGGGTTCATGATGAGATATTCAAAGACAGGCTGTCCAAAAGAGGTATCAAACATGAGGAGATCGAATGGACCGCCATAACCATCAGGGAACCCTCTGTGGAGCGGGCTATTGAGCTTAAAGAAAAGGGATACGGCCCGGACCGGGTCTTGATGATGGTCTCAACGGATGAGGAGCATCACTTTGCAAATAGTGGCACAACGCTGCCCGCATACTGGAAAGAGGCAGAAAGGTGTATCAAGAAATGCAAGGATGCCGGCATCAAGATGTGCGGGACCGTTAGTACCATCTGGGGCAGCCCCATTTCGGGGCCGACCAGGCTGGAGGATGCCGTAGACTTTACCAAGAGGTGGCTCAGTATTGGTGCCGATGATATCGAGCATGCCGACCACGACGGCTCAGCACCGCCTGATCAGGTATACCGCTACTTCTCCATGATACTGGATGAGATTCCCAATCCCGATTTGCACCTGGCCCATTTTCATGTGACTAGGGGCTGGGGTCTGGCAAATGTCCTTGCTGCCCTTCAAGCAGGACTAGAGATATTCGAGGGTTGCCTGGGAGGTATTGGGGGACAGCCAACCAATTTCCTTGACAGGACACCTGTACCAGGTACAGGTGCCTATTATTATAAGGACCCCAATGTTGTTGGGCTGGTCACCTTTGAAGATATGTGTGTCATGTTAGATGAGATGGGTGTTGATATAGGGGGTATAGATATTGATAGGATTCTGGAACTTGGCACCCTCATGGAGAAGACCGTTGGTAGAAGACTGCGCTCAGAGTCTATCCTCAATGGCAGGATTCCAAAGGAGCCCAAGGAGGAATTCAAACGGCCTAAATTACATTCTGACAAGAAGAAATTTGGAGAGAGGCCCGGTCAAGTAATACCAGAGGGGTGGCCAGAAAAGGCCGAGATGCCCGAGGAGCTGTTGGAGAAAAAACGATTTCACTAAAATAATTGGGTGAGACCTTTTATTCTGACAACCCCCAGATTCAGCACTTGATAAACTATAACAACCTCGTAAAAAGTCAGCCAAGGACTTTTTACAAATCCATTATATTTGCCTGATGAGACCATCATCGGAAGCCACTTCAGCTACCGATTTGTTTATGAATGCCTTCTTGTAGGCGTCGACGAAGTATACGTCTTCGCCTTTTCTTGCCTCCGCTATGGTGTGGGGTACTACCTGGCCTTTGGGTCAGGGGAGGACAGCATAGACTAATAAGAATGGGCATCGCTAGCCGAGAAGGTAAATCCTGGTGGCAGCGTGTGACACTCTACCGTATTGTTACAGACCCAATATATATCGGGCACTGGTATTACAACAAGCCTGTGGATGCCCCCGCCAAGACTAAGGACAATGGAACCATCCAAGTCCTAAAACCTAAGGAGCAGTGGATACCCATCGAAGTGCCAGCCATTGTCTCTCAGGAAACCTTCGAGGCAGCTCAGAGGCAATTGGCAAGGAACAGGGAACTTTGCTGCCGAAATATAAAGAGGGAGTACCTTCTGAACGGGCTGCTTGTCTGCGGTAATTGCGGCTTCAAGCTGGTGGCTAGAACGACAAACGGGAGAGTCTACTATTGCTGCAGCTCAAAATCAGGTAACAATAGGCCGAAGCTTTGCTCCTCCAAAAATGTCCGGGGAGATACGTTAGAGACAGCAGTAGGGGATAGCGTATCCCGGCTGTTATCCCAGCCCAAGCTAATAATTGAGCAAATGAAGAACCGGAGCCAAGCAAACCCTGGGGCTTACTCAAGGGCAAGCCTAGACCGAGTGTGCCAAGCTTTAGAAAGAAAGAGGGTAGAGGCCGATAGGATGCTTGATGCCTACAAGATAGGAGCCATAGACCTCCAGACTCTAAAGCGAAAGATGGATGAGGTAAAAAAGGAAGAAGCAGAGCTAACCGAAGAAAAGTTTAGGCTAAAAGGAGAGCTCCGCAGAGTTGAGGCTCAGGAACTAAATGAGGAGAAGCTTTGTGAGTTTTGCCAAAACTTGCCCACTACGTTGGCTAACCTTACCTTTGAGGATAAGCGGCAAATTCTCCGAGAGGTAGTGGATAAGGTAATAGTTAATGAAGGTGAGGTTACCATCTATGGCATTATTCCTATGGCTGAGGACAAGGTTGATGATGTGTCCGTTGCGTTGCCGTCATCTTAGTGACACAAGGAACTACTAGGGCTTGTTCCCAACTTAAAGCGGAGGATACCCTTATACTTTGAAGTGTCACCCATCTATCTGAACGAGAGCACAACACCGGCTTTGCGGGGTTTTCTGACTTTTCCCTAAGCCAGTAACCCTAAGAGGTCATTTATTCAGGGTAGATTGAGGGGATTGGAATCAATCCATTTTCCAAGTCAAGGCGATACACCTCAATAGTACCAGGCAGTATCCCCTTTCTACCTCAAGATAGCGTAGGAAGCTATCAAGTTTATCTTCCACTCCAGACAGTAGCTAGCCGCTAAATCCCCCCTTCCCTGGTGCTATTCGCCTTAATGGTAATCGGCAAAGTGTTCAAGGGCTTGAAACAGATGTCGGGGGGAAATAGATAGTAGGCCGTACAGGACTCGAACCTGTGACGTCCTGATTAAAAGTCAGGCGCTCTACCAACTGAGCTAACGGCCCATATATCTAAGCCAGTTTAGCAAAGCTTAAGCCGGTATGCAACTCATGTGGCAGGCTGAAAGCGGTAGTTTTGAATCTGGTATTCCCGACCAAGTAAAGCTAAATAGGCTCAAAGGAGCAAGATGGCAAGGCCTACCTACCAGGAGATGGAAAAAAGTCCACGAGCTTTTAAAGCGGGTGGGGCTGACCACTGTCATCTGTCAAACTGAGCTTGGCCACATAGGTCGGTAGCCGTGAGGGCGGCCTTGCCTTTTTGAGGTGCAAATTAAGGCAAAAACAGGGCAAAGCGCCGTGCCTCAACGACTCCAAACCCTGATGGAACCAATATAACAAGTGGCTAATACAGAAGGCATCAGAGGCACTGCCAGTACTCCTTGACATTGTTTCTAACCTGGGCTACCACCTTCTTCGTCTCGTCCAGCCGGAGCTCCTTTTGGAATCTTTGAGGGATTGGTTCAGGCTCTTCCGGAGAAACCTGGAAATCAGCCAATCCAGAGAGCAAAGCTAACCAGGCATAGGGCAAAACATTTTTGTTGTAGCCGGAGGCAATAAGATCGATGAGCTTGCCCTGGCAGGTTTCGGCTATTTTCCTGACTCGCTCGCCTATCATTCTAAAGCCTATTACCGGCAATCCCAGGCGAGTTAGTCCATCATTGAAATGAGGGTCGGAGCCACCATTTCTGATGATAATCTGCGGCTTGAATTCCTCGGTTAATGGCTCGATGACCTCCTCAAAGACCAATTGATAGGAATCGTAGCCAGCATCGACTGGCATCGGAACATTGATGGTGAAACCCCTTCCCTCGCCAGAGCCTGTATCTGAAGCAAAGCCGGTGCCAGGATAGAGGCTCCTCGGGTCTTGATGTAGGTCAATGAACAGAACCTTTGGATTAGAATAGAAATACTCACTGGTTCCATTGCCGGCATGGGCATCGGTATCCAAAATCAAAATCCTTTCCAACCCGTGCCTCTCCATTAAATATATAGCAGCGAAAGCCACATCATTGTAAACGCAAAACCCCTCTCCGTAATCCGGCTTGGCATGATGCATTCCTCCGCCGATAGAGATTGCTTTTTCGAACTCGCCAGATTGAACCAAATCAGCAGCCAGCTTCGCCTGACCGACAATCAATCTGGCTGCCTCCTCCAGCTTTCCTGGTCTCCCAATGGGCAGGTTATCCAAGCTGTGAAATCTAGAAAATTGGCCAGGATAGCTCAAACCCAAGTTTGCAGCTTTGTAGTATTCTTTAGTGAAGGCGACATAGTCCTTTTGGCAAATCAAGAGCAAATCTTCGTCGCTCGCCGGCTCCGCTTTTAGAATGCGGTAATTATTATCCTCAGCCAGATTGTCCCGCAGGAATTGAGGGAATAATTCATAGCGGTCTCCACGAAAAGGGTGACCTGGTCCAAAATCATATTCCTTTAATTCTTCTCGATATAGAATCCCGATAGCCATTTTCTCCCTCCGATAGACAGCCAATACCCGTTAAATCCTCTCCACAACTATCTTTTCTCCGTCTTTAACCTTCCTAAACATTTTCGGGTCATCAACTAAGCTTCCAAAGATGTCTACCGGACTTGCTGCTCGAATTTCTGCCCGGCGACTCATAGGAGTAGGACCAAAGAAAATGCAAAAGGCGCTCCCTGGAGGCCAATAGCCCAAATCTCCAGAGTTTACTACTTGTTGCCCCTCCTCTAACTCCATTTTCACTGGGATGGTAAAGTATATTTCCTCTCCCCAGGTATTGATGTTGCCGCCCAGGGGTAGGGCTTGCCAAATAGCATCAGCGGTCTTTGTATTATAAAGTTCCGCCAGTGCTATCACCGCACCTGCTTTGATGCGAATCTGCCTTTTCATCACTCTCTCCAAATCCGCGGATGGCTTTCTTGATAATACTTCCCCTTTAATACTACAGATTGCCACCGTTCCTTGCGTCTATTATACTTCTTTGCCGAAACAGGATAAAGCGTTTGACCGGCTCCACCTTATCATAATCCTGGTCGCTTTGATGAGGAGGCAAGCTTCTGACCAAGATACCCCTCGCATTAACGAGCCATAATCTTTATAATATATAGATTACGGCTCCAGACATGCCTGACCACGACTAGGTGTTGTTTGCCAGTAAAGGGACTTACTTATTCACGATGGAGGTACAAATGACCACGACCGTTATTCTTGTCCGTCATGGGCAAACTAATTCAAACGTTACTGGCTTCTATATGGGCTGGTCTGACGAAGATCTGGATGAGATAGGCTATACCCAAGCCCGCCGTTTGTCTTCGAGGCTGGCTAGCCTGCCCATCGCTTCGGTCTACACTAGTCCACTTCGGAGAGCCTATACTACCGCAGCCATTCTCGCTGAACCCCACGAGCTAGAGTTGAAGGTCTTGGAAGACTTGATCGAAATTCGGCTCGGAGACTGGCAGGGACTGCATACGGATGAAATCAAGCGAAGGTGGCCAGAACTTTGGCAGCAGTCGAGGATTGACCCGTCAGAGCTAACCATGCCTAACGGTGAAAGTTTCAGGCAGGTAACTGAGCGGGCAGTTCGAGCTTTTGAGACGGTAGTAGGGGCTAACCGGGGCAAGCCAGCAGTAATCGTGACCCATGATATTATTGTTAGGGTATTAGTGGCGTATACTCTTGGGGTATCGAATAGCATCTATCGCCGGTTTGAGATCAATAACACATCGTTGACTGTGATACGAGTCGTCAATAGTAATTCTCAGCTTATTAGGCTAAATGATACATCGCATCTTGAAGGTTAGGTTTGCCGCCGCTTTGAACAAAGCAGGACTTTTGATTGTGGCTGAACGAAAAGCCAAAAAGTAGAGACGGCCAAATGTCAAGAGCGTCGGCCCTCTCTTCGTGTGTACGATACAAGTTTTCTTGTATTATAACAGGAAAGCGGTTGTTGCTGCCACGCTACCTCTGCTCACAACTTTGAACCATTCGTCAGATTGTTAGGCCCGAGCCGTTTTTATTTGTGTCCCCACAAAATAGTGCGTGGATGGTAAGTTAAAGATGGGATAAGTTATCTTGACATTCGCCATTTGGCCAACTACCCTTTACTTAGTTGGGGGGCTGCATGGTATGGTGGGCTAATAGCATGGAGGTAAGCAAGATGGCAGCAGCAATGTTCATGACATTAAATATTATGGACGCCTATTTAACGAAGATGGCTTTGGCGATGGGGGCAGTGGAGGTTAATCCCCTAATGACATCCATAGGAAGCAGTATGATAACAAAGGGACTAATAGCTACAGCACTGGTTTTTATCCTTTATTGGTTTGAGAAGGAAAGGGTATTGTGGCCGTTGAACTTCATGCTGTTTGGTCTCATTCTATGGAACTCAGCCATTTGTTGGATACTAACCGTCGCACGGCTCGGTTATGTTATGATTGGCATATTGTCCTCGGCTTCGGCTGATATAGACCCAGCCAGACCTCATGGTTAACCTCTATCCCTTTCTTTTCAGGCCTCTCCTCAGGTCACTTATGTATTTACTTACCCCAAAGATTAGAATAACCATTAGTCCCGCCGTTTCCAGAGCATCGTATTCCTTACTCCCGTCTTTATCCCTAAGGTAAAAGTACGCTGTTAAACTCTAAATGGGTTTCTAAATAATCCCCGTAATTCTCCTCACATTCAGGTCTTGCCATCACAATGGTTCAGTTTTAGGTTATCACTTCTAGCGATTACTCAATGAGGTCAGGTAAAAGAACCACAATGAAGCCAGCCTCTTTCAAGTAACGCATCTGGTCACGAAAGTTTTGAACTGGCGTAGAAGTCTCTGCTGGACCAGTATCTGATATGAAGTGGTATGTTAGGGATACCACCGAGTATCTGCTTGCCTGGCCTACTATAGACTTGAATACTTCGAAATTCTGATTTGTGATTGGATAGGAGGGGACATGATATCTAGCCTGTGGGTCAGTGCTCGTAAGGTCATAAACCTTCCCTTCTAGCCATCCACCTTTTGCATAGACATAGCCAGCTTCCCTGACATAATCAACAACAATATCGTCCCACTCATAATAGGGATAAGCAAATGTGCGAATCCTAAAGCCTAATTTCTCAAGATGCTTTTTAGAATCAATTATCTCCTCACGCAACTGCTTATCGGTTAGATTTGCTGTTAAATGGGGATGAGTTCTGGTATGGGAGGCAATATCCATGCCATACTTAGCCAGTTTCTTAAGTTCTTTTTCACCCATGTATTCCGAAAA
>Ga0209991_10001581_pt1 | contig 10382 bp, 7 predicted proteins | sample ChitaG_FD_183167 | JGI IMG/M metagenome (GOLD analysis project Ga0209991, IMG submission 183167) | Deep subsurface microbial communities from South Pacific Ocean to uncover new lineages of life (NeLLi) - Chile_00310 metaG (SPAdes)... | ecosystem: Environmental > Aquatic > Marine > Oceanic >... | reverse complement strand
CAAAAGGTAGTATGATATCCGAAGAATCTGAGCCCCCTTATCAGTCTGATGATGCTTTATCACTCGTGCACGAAAACATAAACAACGAACACTAGACATCGCGGGCAGACATGGATTCGTGTGTACGCTGCGCGCGCATGTCACTAATCAAATAAAAAGAGAGTTATTACGTACTTTATTATTTTAAAAAATACTAGTAAATATGTATGGAAATCCCAGTCGGAGCACCAGTGATTTTCCGCAGGGTGTATCTTCACTGGCGGAATACTTTTCAGGACTTAGTGCGTAAATATTAGAGATATCCTGACCTTGCTCGAATTTTTTCTGTTATGGCATCTCCTACTTCGCTGGTGCGGTTGTTACCTCCCAAGTCAGGGGTTAGAATCCTCCCCTCCTCGATGACCTCTTTAACAGCGGAATCCACGAGCTCGGCCCCCTTCTCCTCATCCAACCACTCCAGCAACAGTTTCCCTGCGAGGATGGCGCCGAAGGGATTCGCGATGCCCTTGCCGGCGATCTGCCACGCTGCTCCGCCGACAGGCTGGAAAACGGCGAATTTGTCCCCGATGCTAGCTTGGGGGGCCATCCCGATTCCGCCGATTTGGCCTATAATGTGCCAGGCCAGTATGTCTCCAAATAAGCCGTGAGTCAAGATAACGTCGAAGTCCAAGGGGTTCATCGCCAGCATCATGGATGCGACGTTAACACTGAGATATTCCTCCTTTATCCCGGGGAACTCCTCGACAACGTCGCTGAAGGTGCTTCGGAAGAGCTTGTCACCATAGAGGAAGTTATGCGCGTCTATGCACGTGATCTTCTTCCTGCCCTTCCTCACCGTGAAGTCGCACGCAAATCTTGCCACCCTCTCGGCGCCCCCACGGGTTATGGTCCTGACGTCTCTACCCTCATCCCCCCAGAGATCTCCTTCATGCTGAAGCACGAAGCCCTCCATATTGCTCTTTATCACGACGACATCGATATCCGCCTTCGACTTCTGTACATCCCTGGGGAAGATTCTTGGATATAATTTGAGGTGACAGAGATTCGCGAAGGCCTTCCTTTCTATTCTCAGGTATCTTGTCACGAGCTCCGGGATGCTGTATGGCGCGTAGCTGTGACCGATTGCCCCCAATAACACGGCATCCGCTCCCTCGCAGATCTTCTTCGTCTCATCCGGGATCGGAGTTCCGGTTTCATTGTACGCCCGGCTCCCAACATCGCCGAACGTGAACTTGAAATCAATGCCAATCGATTTGAGAACCTTTATGGCTTCGGCGGTCACCTCTGGACCTATACCGTCCCCCAGCAGAACTGCTATTTTATAATATCCACTCAAAAGCGCCTTACCCAGTGAATCTCGAAGTATTATCCTTAAATCTATTTTTCAGTGATAACGAACTACACACTATCTAAAGGATGTGTATGCCCACTTGCCCTAATTCTCCACAAGCTGAGCGCTCTCATCCACGGTCAACGCAGAATCTGAAGCTTCCACCTTTAGCACGTTTTTAGGTATGGTGAAATAGAAGGCTGTCCCAACTCCGGGCTTGCTCTCGACCCAGATCCTCCCCCCATAGAACTCCACGATCTTCTTGCAGATGGTTAATCCGGCCCCAGTTCCTGGATACTCCTCCTGCGTGTGGAGCCTCTGGAAGAGCTTGAAGATCTTCTCGAAGTTCTTCTCCTCGATCCCTATGCCGTTGTCTTTAACATAGAAGAGGTAGTAATCGTAACATTCCTCGCAGCCCACCTCGATCTCAGGAGCCAGAGAATCGTTGAACTTAAGGCCGTTATTGATCAAATTTGTGAAGAGTTGCCGCATCCAAACTCTGTGGCCTTGTATCTCAGGCAGGTCATCGCACTGAATCCTGGCGCCTCTCTCGGCGATCAGCGCCTCAAGATCGGTCTCGATGTTCTTCACGATCTCTTTCAGATCTATTACTTCCACATCCAAGAATTTGCGATTGACCCTCGAGAGCAGCAAGAGGTCCTCGATGAGCTCCGACATCCTCTTCGAGGCCTTGATAATCCTGTCCAGGTAGTCTCTCTCCATATCATCAAGTTTCGATGAGGCCTCTTTTGAAAGGAACTCGGCGAAGGCCTGGATGCTCCTCAACGGGGACCTGAGATCGTGGGACACAATGTATGTGTATTCATCTAATTCACGGTTCCGTTCACTTAGTTCATCGAGGCTTTTTCTCAGCTTCTCCTTCTCCTGGATGATCGCGATGCTGGAAGCGACATGCCCCGCCAAGATCTCCAACAGCTTCCTGTCGTTCTCATCGAAGGCGTTGAGTTTCTCGCTCTCGATGTTGATAACTCCGAATACTGTATTTCTCACTTTCACGGGGACGCATATCTCAGACAGGTTTTCAGGTTCCCCTAGTATCTTTGACGAGACGAAGTCATGGTCCTTACGCGTATCTAGCACGAACTGTGTCTTGCCAGAATTCATCGCCCTGACCGGGATTCCCGTTCCATCCAGAGGCAGCTTCATCACGTTGCTATCGCTGGTCTCCTTGAAGTATAACCCGTCGCCTTCGACGACTCCGAATCCGACGAAATAAAATCCCAGATCCTCCTGCAAAATCTGCATGGTTGACTTCGCTATCTCCTCCAAGGTCTCGATCTCGCCCATCTTAACGGCGTGTCTGTGAATGGCATCCAGCTTCGCCTCGAAGAGTTTTCGCTCGGTTATGTCCCTGCTGAAGACGAGAGATGATGGCCTTCCCCCATATTCGATGATCGAGATCTGATTCTCAACATCCACGGTGGTGCCATCCCTCCTCCGTAACTTCAATTCATATCGGAATGGGGTGTTCTTTCCCGCGGGCTTGTATTGGACGCTCTTGTCATCGTGGGATATGAACTCGCACGACCATCTACCGATGATCTCGTAAGCATCGGCGAAGCCGAGCAACTTGACCGCCCGATCGTTCACGTACTCGATCTTCTCGTCAAAAATGATGAACACAGCATCCCTAGAGGCCTCTAGAAATTTTTTAGCGGTTGTGAGGTTAGGAAAATTAATTAGTTCAACCAATTATATTGATCCCCGAATTCCTGAAGACTTGAGTGTGAAATATCCGATACATAATATAATGTTAAGGAATGTTTAATCTGTATTTTTAATTAATTACTTCACTCAGTGCGCGCCGCAGTGGCAATCCAGCGCGCACATTCCACTAGAGAAAACTAGAGTTTGTCTCATTAGTAAATTTCTTTGATAGGTAGGATTTCCTTAGCTTTCTTGAAGTATTCGAGGACATGGATGCCTTTCTCAGTGATGACATAGCGTGACTTCGACTTACTGCTCTCTAGGTTTACCTGTTTCTCAAGGAGGCCGTGTTCCACCAGGGAAGACAAATTCCTCTGAACTGGTCGCCAAGACATGTTGGCTGCGTACATGATGCGAGTAGGCTTATCCACACCATTCATGACAGAGGAAAGGATGTTCAACTGAATTTCAAGCTTCGATCTTCTATGAGACATCATATTTCTCCAGATTTGCGTCCATCCTTACAGCTGAATGCTTCATAAGAAATGCAAAATATATCTAATTTTGTGTGTATATAATATTGACAATATTTCAATATTTCTTACTTAAAAACGTTCAATACTAGATTCCGAATTATATCCCGCTCTTCAGAATCATCGCTAGTCATTGGGATGATTGTAGACTCTGCGGAAAGGATAGGATCTCCACTATTATTAAAAAGAATAGCCCAATTAATAAGATCACGTGGACTAGGTCCGTATAATATGTCCCCATTGAGATATTGTCTTCTCATTTCAGCTCCAACCGTGAGAATTTTATTTGCAGTTGCTTCATCTATGTGAGATCGATCCATAATTAGCTTAATCTCATCTTGCGAAATTTTTTGCGCAATGCTAGGATAGCTAAAGTCAATCCAAATAGACATCCTCCTTTTAAAGGCAATATTTAATCGTTTGACCCCTGCGTGCTCTGCCCTTAGTGGATTTATCGAAACTATACAATATGAATATTCATGTCTCGGTATGATCTCATTATCCTTTTCTGTGATTATAAGGTGACCTCTAGCATCTAATACTGGATTTAGTCTACTAGCTACGTCTTGTCTCATCATATTTACTTCGTCAAGATAAAGTAATCCTCCGTGTTTTAACCATAATGTAACTTGACCGTCAATCCAATTTTCTTTTCCAAGTCCGATATATCTACCTATTAAATCATAACTTGAGGTGTTTAATGCACAATTTATCTCCCATAAGGGTAAACCAGTTAGTTCTGCTATTAAATAGACAGCGTGAGTTTTACCGGTCCCACTTGGCCCGATTAACGCACATTGTTTAAAATGATATAAAGCTTCAACTATTCTCACCATGTAATTATTTCCATCATCTATATAATCAGCAATGTTTTCAGGAATTAGATCAATAAACTCATCAAATAAATAATCGGGGTGAAGATCATATTTTTGGATGTTATATTTATTGTAAAGTGGAGAAACGCGACTTTTTTTTCTTTTGTTTAGTTGAATATTAATCTTTCCTTTCTTACGTTTAATAAATACCTTTTTTTTCTCCATGCGCTTTTTATCTTGATCCAATATATTTTCGTTTTTCATCAATAATCCAAATTCACCTTACCGTTTAATAGATCACACCTGATTTATTGATTAAAAGAGTTGTAATAAACATTCTTTATTATTAAAATCTCTCAATATAACTAATTAATATAATTATATTTATAATCTATTATTAGGAGTGCGAGTATTTGAGATTCCATGAAGCAAAGGTTGCGCGCGCGCGGATTTTATCCTGACTATTCTTCCCTGGCAATTCCGGTACAATAACCACTGCGCACGATGCGGCCACCATTACAACGCGAAATAACCCTCATGACCATTATCTGGTCACAACTCAGAAAAGCACCCAACCGGGGAGACAGGACCCAAAACCTCCTCCTAAACTGAAAACACCCTAGCATCAACAGAAACGGGCGAAGCCACACCCAAACCCAGAATACTATCAGCGCGCGCATGCATTAGCGCAGCGACAATCCTACTCCTAAGAGACTCGTCCCCATCTAATCCTGCGAAATAAACCAACGAGATAATCAAGTTCCTTAGATAGAATCGGTTTACGTGTAACCCCTCTTTTTCGAAATGCTCATCAAGTTCTGCACACACATTCACCAGCTTCACCATTCCCGCCTCGTAACCCTCGGAGACCGCTCCACTAAATAACTTCTTCAAGATCTTAAGACACATAATAACCGAAACCGTTTCCCTCAAACAATAAATGTACTTCAAGAATCCATCGAGGATCACCGCAAACGAGTCGTAATCGAACCTGTGGATAGCTCTCAAACCATACTCACGGATCCTTCCCATGAGAGTATTCTCATCTATAACGCCAGAAGCCGCCAGCTCAAACAAAGCTCCCAGGAAACGTCCGGTAAGTTCTGGATCACCAGAATGGAAAGCCGTATTCCCCAGACTCATGAGAAACTTCAACAAACCATTAGCAGTCTCCAAGCCAAACTTGCGATACTTACTTATCTTCTTAGGTGACCCATCCAAAAGGATGTCTTTCACCTCATCGATCAGCGCCGCCCTCTCGGAGCGCTCCTTCATGAACCTCTTAACCGCCACGATCCCCCACCAGCTTCACTCCCTGCCAGGCGAACCTCAAGGGCCTCAGATCCCCCAGCCCCTCGATAACCCTCTCCCCAGCCTCCACCAGCTCCCATGCCTCATCCCACCGACCCTGGGAGGCCAACGAATGCCCCTCGAGCATCGACATCCAGCCCCTCAAGATGTCGATGTCCTTGAGAGAGTAACCGCCTGGCAGGCGCCCCAGCAGATCGTCCATGAAACCGTTCGAGCAGAACCTGACCCTGGCCAGGTTATCAAGCACCGACGTGGCTAGCTCCTTCTTCAGGCTCTCCCTAGACGGCTTGAGATCGCCTACGAGGCTGAGGCACTTCTCAAAGTGCGCCTCGGCCTCAGCAATATCCCCTTTCCTCCAGAACACGATGCCGAGGTTATTCAGAGAGACCGCGACCCCGTAATCATCCTCATGCTCTCCGTTCATCTCCAGGGCCCGTGCGAGGACCTCCTCGGCCCCCTCGAGATCCCCGAGGCCACCCCGGACGGCCCCAAGATTACAGCGGGAACTCGCAACGCCCTCCCCATAATCCAACTCAACGTAGATGTCGAAGGCCTCAACCAGCAGCCTCTCGGCCTCCTCTAGCTTCCCAAGACGGCCGAGGACCACACCCAGGACACCCAAGGCGTCAGCCAAGGAAGACGCCTCCCCGATCTCCCGATAGAGAGCCAGAGCCTCCTCGTAGAACACCCGAGACCGTTCGTAGCCGCCGGGTCCATCGTGGAGCCGCCCCAGACGGTACAGAGTATCGGCCAGGGCACCCCTGTCGCCCAGATCCCTCTCTATGATGAGGGCCTCCTCGAAACAGGAGACCGCCTTACCTTTATCCCCGAGCAGGGTCCACACGACCCCGAGCCGGTGCAGGGTCTCAGCGACCCCCTCACTGTCGCCCAGGCTCCTCCGGAGATCCAGAGACTCCACAAGGTACGCCTCTGCCTTTTCCATCTCCCCTAGACGGCGATGGACCGAGGCGAGAGCGAACAGGGTCTTGGCCGTAGCCTCCTCGTCCTCAAGCTCCCGATTTAGCACCAATGCGAACTCGAGGTACCGCCTCGCACCGCCTGGGTCACCCAGCTCCCACAAGAGGTCGCCGAGGATCGACGAGGCGCTCACCGCCTGGGGCTTGTTATCCATCTCGTGGAACGTACGGTGAGACTCGACGAGGTGGTTCCTCGCCTCCTCGTAATATCCAAGTTCCTCCTGGACCACCCCCAGGTTGTAGAGGGTCCACGCCAGCTCCTCCTCGTCTTCAAGGTCTCTCTGGATCCCTAGAGCCTCCTCGAGGAGCCCCATTGCCTTCTCGGGCTTCCCCAGGTCGTCCATGACCGTCCCGAGGCAGTACAGTGTCCTCGCGATCTCTCCTGGCTCACCCAGGCCCCTCTGCAGCTCCAGAGCCTCCTCGAGATGCACACTGGCCTTCTTGGGGTCACCCAACCGATCGAGGACCACCCCGAGTTCGTGGAGGATCTTGGCGACCTCCTCGGCGTTCTTGAGACCCTTCTGGATCTTCAGGGCCTCCTCAAGAAGAGGTTCGATGGCCTCGAGCTCTCCAAGCTGATCCAAAACAGTGCCGAGGCTGTAGAGGGTCCTCGCTATCGCCCCCTCACTCCCGAGGCCCCTGTGGAGTTTCAAGGCCCCCTCGAAGTAATCCCGGGCCCTATCGTAATTTCCTATGTTGTACAGGATGGTCCCGAGGTTGTCCAAGACCCCGGCAGCCCTTCCCTCATCGCCCATATCACTGTAAATCCGATGGGCTTCCTCCAGGCTTTCGACCGCCTCGTCGAATCTGGAGAGCTCTCCCAGGACGGCCCCCAGATCATTAAGGGTGCTAGCCACCTTCGCCCCCTCGTGTAACTCCGTGTAAACATTCAGGGCCTTTTCCAGAAGTTTAAGCGCCTCTTCGTACTCCCCTTGCTCATCCGAGATGGTTCCCAGAGCCCTGTAACAGTCCGCCTCTCGATCCTTCCTCTTGATCTTCTTGTTCAGTGCCAAGCTTTCCTCGAGGTGCCCCCTGGCTTCGGGGTATTTTCCCAGCTCAACCAAGGCGACGCCCAACAAGTATCGAATCTCTTCAAGGTCCTCTCCATCATCGAGCTCCCTCTTAATCGTAAGGGCTTCGCCGAGATACTTCTCAACCATTTTATAGTTCCCGAGGCCGCTCTGGACCATCCCGAGGTTGCTCAACGTGGCAGCGATGGCCCCCTTGTCTCCGAGTTCCTTATACAGCTTTAGGGCCTCGTTGAGATGACGCCTCGCCGCCTTGTAATTCTCAAGCCTGTTGTGGATTCTTCCGAGATGGAACAAGATCTTGGCCAGATCTTCCTTATCATAAGCCTCTTGAATCTCCAAGGCTTCCTTCAGTAATCGTCTCGCTTTCCCATACTCTCCAAGTTCACTGAGAGTGATCCCGAGCCCGCTGAGTATCCCAGGATTGTCCTCGACTATTTCGAGGTCTCTGCATATCTCTAGGGCCTCCTCCAGCGTACTTCGCGCACTATCGTTCTCGCCAAGATCCAGCTGGACGCGTCCTAGTGCTTCCAAGATCTGTAGTTTCACGTTATCTCCTTGGAGACCCTTCTGTAGTTCAAGGGCCTCTTCCAGATGACTTTTTGCAGAATTTGGATCCCCGAAATTTCTCATGACTAATCCGAGGTTGTAAAGGGTTCTCACAATCCCCTCTCTATCATCACCCCTTCTTTGGATACTCAGGGCTCTATCAAGTCGTTCCTTCGCTTCATTATATTCTCCATGCTTTACGAGTACTGACCCTAGGATATTCAATGACTTCGCTATACCACTTTTACTGTCGAGCTCCTCGAACATCCTTAGCGAATCTTCGAGATGATTTACTGCCTCGTTATACTCGTAAAGTTCGCCAAAAATCGTCCCAATGTAGTAGAGGGTCTCAGCCAAACCTTCCTTGTCCTTGGTTTTTTCGTAATACTCGTGGATGTTCTCGAAGATGTGTAAAGCTTCATTGTATCTCTGGAGCTTAATGTAGATCCTACCTAAAGAATTTAGAGTTATAGCCAAAGAGTATTCGTCATGTTTCCTATAACCCTGCTCTGCCCGGTGGTAGAATATCCTGGCCTCGTTATATTCGCCGATTTTTTCGAAGACAAGACCTAGGTAGAAAAAAGTTTCGGCTATCCCCTCTATGTTTACCAGTTCCTTTTGATACATCAAAGCCTCTTTAAGACAACTTTCGGCTTTGCTGTATTCTCTTTCAAGTATTAGTAGCTTTCCAAGGAAGTTGAGAGTGGAGCCGATACGAAATTTATCTCTAAAACTTTTGAAAAGTTCTAAAGCTTCCTCTAAGCTATCTATGGCTTCTATGTTTTCTCCCAGTTCATGCAAGATACTGGACAGACTGACTAATGTGTTCGCTATCTCCTCCTTTCTTCCGAGTTCATTGTATATCCCGAGGGCTTGTTTATATTTCTCCTTGGAGTTCTCTAGGTTTTCTTCTTCCAGATAGGCGATACGAGCTTGAGACGATGCTAGAAGAGCCTTGGCCTCATCGATGCGATCTTTCTTAGAACGTTCATTCTTCTTTAGAGTCCTATCTCTGGAACTAGGATTAACAGTATTCAACGTAGTAACTCCTTGACATCGACCAATTGTACGCCCTTAGCCCTCTTTTTTCAGATAAGTGACGAAGTTAAGCTTAAAAAAGGAAAGTGGATACAAAACACCGAATAATAGATCATAATCCGGGGCTTTAGTTCGGGATAACATCGGAAGCTGATCGCGCTATCTCTCTTCAGCTTCAGCCTTGATGAAATAGAAAGACTGGTTGAACATGGGGGTTAGGAGAAAGTATCAGAACCTCATAATCGTGGCATTCCTAGTGTTAACCATTGGAGTCTACATAGGCAGCCAATCAGCAACGACAATGTTCCATGGAGACGCGGGTCCTGATCCTGCAGGCCATGTATCAGTGATAGGGTTCAGGGACGGAGAAATATTCTATGAGTACGATCAACACAACCTTATTACCGGCAACGGAAGCAAGCACATCAGGAACTTCCTTGGGTTCGCAAACCAGACCAACGTGGCTTGCATATACCTATCCCTGAGTAACGACGGTGCTCCAGTGAAGACTTGGGGGAAACTACCTGGTGAAATTACTGGTAATGGCCTTGACAGGGAGACGGGGGTTGCGACTGTCGTCAACGGAACCGCGTATCAGGTGACCTACACTTGGACGGCGACGGCGGCACAGAGCGTACAAGCTACAGGACTTCACTGGGACGCGACTGATGACAGCGATAGCAACATGTTAGCTGCAGCCGCTATAAGCGCAGTGAGCCTACAGGCTAACGACATGCTTCAGGTAACTTGGACCGTGAACATCCCAGATGGCTAAGCGGTTTATTAAAGCTTGGCTGTATCTTCTTTTTTAGTAAATTCACTTACACTGTGATATTTCATTTCCTGTGTTGAATGCCGAATGGTGGTTACATCAGGTACTATATTATTGCATCAAGAAGCCTATGTCTCCGTTTCTTATGGTGCCTAGCTCGGTTCTGACGCATCGAAATATTCTTGCGAACGAAGGATATCAATCGAATCCTAGCAATAACTTGTTTCTCTTCTGTTAACCTCTTCCCTCAGATCTCATGGGTCTTCTCCTCTATATCTTCGAGAAGCCAAACGAACGATAGAGGCGACTCGCGGCTTTAAGGGAGCCCACGGTGCGCGCGCGGGCGAGTTCAATAATTTGT
>Ga0209991_10001580_pt1 | contig 10388 bp, 5 predicted proteins | sample ChitaG_FD_183167 | JGI IMG/M metagenome (GOLD analysis project Ga0209991, IMG submission 183167) | Deep subsurface microbial communities from South Pacific Ocean to uncover new lineages of life (NeLLi) - Chile_00310 metaG (SPAdes)... | ecosystem: Environmental > Aquatic > Marine > Oceanic >... | reverse complement strand
AAGAGTGCCGTAAAACCTTTCTTTACTTACCGGAGGTCCAAGAACGATATAGAACCTTCCCATATCCGTCATCCATCCCTCACGGGGGGTTCCACGTTTGAAAAACTTATTTACGTAATTAAACCGCTTGATGTGTTCTTCTTTGTATTCATTTCTTGGGGTGCCAGGCGTAGGATCTCTCTGTTTCCAGAAAGCATCGAGAAAAATATCTCGCTCTCTATCCGTTGTCAGCTGCATAAAAGGCTCTTTTTCCTTAGCAAGCATGATATAACGGGTCAGTTTCAGGATATCTCTGTACTTTTGAGGAAGGTCTTTTTCCTTAATTTTTTTTACTTTCTCTCCGGAAAAAAGCATAGAAGTGAAAATTAACAAAAAAAGTAAAATCGTTGATTTTTTTATCTTCATTTTATTTTTCTCTGTTAATAATTAAAACTTCAATTTATAAAAATCGTTTCATCAGCATTAAAATCCTTTTTAAAGCCTCCTTTATAGGCGATGAAAGAGTTAAGCTTAGACTTTTATTTCAAGTATTTTTCTTGCCTTGCCCAGACCTCCTTCAATGATAATAATGACATCAAAATAAAATTTCCCTGGATTTAAATTATAGGGAAAAGTGAAGATTATATCATCTAACTCCAGCACCTCGTCTTCCGGTTTTGCAAAGGATTTGACTGCTTTGAATTTGTCTTTTTTTAATCCTTTTTTTTCATAGATGTAGAATTCAAACTCAAAATCAGCTTTGAGCAGCTCGTCTTCTTCCTTAAACATTATAGACTTAACAGGAATGGAAACAACAATTTCGTTCTTTTTATTATCGAATTTAACATCAAAATTCACAAATTTCTTTGCAAAACCTTCTTTATCAGAAGTAATCCCTAATTTGGCCCGGTCAATCGCATCGGTAAGGCTTCCGACCAATCCCCCTCCCATTTCATATGGGGAGGGATCAAAGGTAAAACGGCCCATCCCGTCTCTGTCTACAAACTTTATACCGAGCTGGTACCTATAATAATACCACATCAGAACAGATCCTCTAATTCTCTCTCCCTTATAATCAAATTCATTATGGGTAAAGAACTCCTCGAATTTGTCCGGTGGACCCAGATAAATGTATATTCTTCCCCTGTCTGTTTTCCATCCGGGTAAACCCTCTTTAAAACGCTTGTTGGCGTATTCTATTCTTCCGAAAAACTCATCTTTGAATATATTCTCATCCGTATGCGGATCCGGGTCCCTTTTTGCCCAGAAATCCTCAATAAACTCCTCTCTGGATTCCTTGTCCGGGAGATGACGAAAAATAGCTTTTTCGTGTTTGGTCATGATGAGCTGTGCAGTCTCGTAAAAATCACGACTCTCCGGGTCAAGGGCTATTTTTCCTGGCCCGCCGCAGCTAAGTCCGCCCAGCATAAGAAAGGAGAAAAAAGCCCCCATCAGATAATTTATAATTTTTCTTTGCATTTTTGAATCAAGACCTCCAGTTTGTTTCTCTCAGAGAGAGAAAGTAAACGGTAGTAATTTTCTTTATATCTTTTGAATACATCAAGTGCTCTCTCTTTATAGCCCTTCTCCAAATAGGTCAAGCCTAAATTATAAATAGCATTGCTAAAATCAGGCTGTAACTCCACTGCCTTCTCCAAGCAGTAAATCGCCCCATCTAAATTGCCAACCTGAAGGTAAGCACCACCCAATCCATTATAAGCTGTGGCATAATCAGGATCGAGTTCAATAGCCTTTTTAAAATTTTGGATGGATTCCCTGTAACTTTGTGAATTTTTTGTTTTAAGAAAAAGAGAAAGATAAACAGTGCCTAGATTATTAAAAACAACTGAGTATTCATTATCTAAGGAGAGAGCCATTTTATAGGCTTCCAAAGCCTTCTCAAAATCCCCTTTGCTCATATAAGCAACTCCTAAATAATTCCATATTTCAGGATCATATTCCATTTGACGAAAACTCTTTGTATTAAGAGCTTCAATTACTTTATCATACTGGCCTGCGTTTATAAGATAATTGATATAAGTTAAAAAAACTTCATAACTTGAAGGAAGATTTTCCATCCCAAGCTCTAGAACTTCAAGAGCCTTCTTCAATTCCCCCTGTTCTTTGTATAGAGTGGCAAGATTGGAATAGGCTGTATCAATATCTTTCCTCTCCATAATGACTTCCTTAAGAAGCTCAAATCCCTTATTGATATTGCCCTTTTTATAAAGATCCATTGCCTCCATAACTTTATAGTGAAAGGGAAGAAGAATTTTTATATCATCCTGGAGCCCAAAACTTTTCTCTTTTAAAATTTGAGGGCTTGAAATATAGCCCAGGCTTCTTAATTTTGCTACAGATTCTCTGTCAATTTTTGACATTTTTTCTTCATCTTCCTCAGGAATGGATAAATTTTTAACAATTTGAGCAAGCTTCTTCTGGTATTTCTTTAATTTTTTCGTCTCAGCCAGATTCTTAAGTTCGTCAAAATCCTTTTCTAAATCATAAAGTTCCGGAATAGGTGTATCAATAAACTTGTCACGGCCGTATATATAACCTTTTAAAGGAGCCCATCCTCTGCTGTAGTATGGATACATCGATTCAAAATAGATAGGTCTTTTCGGCAGTTTCTTTCCTCTCATGGCAGGAAGAAGTGAAACCCCCTGGAGAAAAGAAGGTTTTTCTATAGCCAGAACATCACAAACTGTAGGAAATATATCAATGTGACCAACCTGCTGATGAACTGTCCTTGGTTTTATATCGGGAATAGATACAATCATTGGAACCCAGATTGAACTGTTATATGCAAAATAGCCATGAGTTTGTTCTCCATGCTGTCCCAATGACTCACCATGGTCTCCGGAAAAGATAATCAAAGTCTTATCGAAAAAATCATTTTCTCTCATATAACCAAAAAGCTTCCCCATGACAAAATCAACATAAGCAACTTCTCCGTTATAAGGATTTCCACTATATTGAGTCTTAAAAGGTTCTGGAGGCTCATAGGGATAGTGCGGGTCAAAACAATGAATCCAGAGAAACCATGGCTCTTTCTGGCTCTTTAGCCAGTTTAGAGCACTGTCCACAACCTTTCCAGCGTTTCTTTCTACGTACGAAAGTTTTTGAGAATGCTGATTTCCATAATCATCATCGTAAATATTAAATCCCTGGGTGAGTCCAAACCTTGAATCAAGGGGATAAGCACCAACAAAAGCTCCGGTGGAATACCCGCTGTTCCTTAAATGCTCAGCTAAGGTTAAAAACTTTTCTTTTACAATAAAAGTAGAGTTATCGTGAACACCATGATAGATGGGAAGTGTTCCTAAAAGGATGTTTGTATGCGAAGGCAAAGTAGTGGAAGTGTGGGCAAAAGTTTTTGTAAATAAAATCCCTTTCTCGGCTAGGCTGTCGATATTTGGTGTTTCAAGGTATTTGCGGCTGTAACAGCTTAACCTGTCAGCTCTTAAGGTGTCTATGGTAATAAGGAGAACATTATATCCGGCTTTATCTTTATTTTTTTTAGAGAACAGAGGAGAAATCGTTAACAAAATACAAAGAAAAATACAGAAAATAATAAGAAAAAGAAATCTTCGGTTTTTCTTCATTTCAACTTTTTTTTACTTGATTTGCTTTTTAAGAAATTCGATAAAGTTATTCACCTGGGTTGCTCTGCCAGAATCCGAATCATACTTTAAATAATTTTCAAAGACACTTATAGAATCTTCATAGTTTTGCAGTGTCAAATAAGTAATGCCAAGCTGGTAAATGGCATCAAGAAAATCCTCCTTGAGCTCCACTGCTTTTTTGTAATACTTCAAAGCCTCTTGATATTTAGACAAGTTGGTAAAGTTTGTCCCGATATTATATAAAACCGTCGGATTATCGATTTTTTCAAACTCTATTTTTTTGTACCATTCAAGAGCTTTCTCATTTTCATTCCGGTTGACATAGCAGTTTCCAATCAACAGTATGATGTCATCGCTGTCAGGTTTTTTCTCTAAAACCTTACTGTAATATTCTTCAGCTTTTTCATATTTCTCCATCTTAAAATAGGAATTCCCAATATTCTTATAAATTGGGTAGGCATCAGGATATTCTTCAATAATTTTTTCATAGACACCAATAGCCTCTTGGAATTTACCTTCATCAAAAAAACTGTTTCCCTGGTTGAGGCCTTCTTTTAGCTCATCAGTTAAGAGTAATCCTTCAGCCTTTTTCAAATTAACATTTACTTCAGGATTTCTTTGAAATTCACTAACCTGAATTTTGATCTTATATGGCATGTATTCAAGCAACTCAAAGTCAACATCCCAAGTTCCGCTTCTCATCCATGATGCTGTCCACTTCCCTTCCGCATCTGTAAAAACTTCAAAGCCTGACTGGTGTTTTGCGTGGACAAGCTTAACCTTAACTCCCTCTAAAGGATTGTTATTCTCATCAAAAACATAACCATTTACTCTTCCTTTTCCTTTCCAGACTTGAGAAAAAACAAGGCTCCCGGCTAAAAGAACTAAGGCTAAAAAAAATAATATCTTTTTCATCTCAAACCTCCAAAACATTTTCTCACCATGTTAACGCGAAAAACAGAGACCGTCGAGAAATCCAAGCTTCTATTCTCTGGGCAAAGAGTTCTTACTTCTTTCTCTATAATTCCCGGCAATAGCCGGCACATCAATTCTATCATTTCAAAGCCAAAAAAAAAAGCCCCTCCCGCCAAAGCGGAAGGGGCTTTGAGCTTCTACAGTAGAAAATCGCTTAGAACTGGAATCTCACTCCAAGTCTCAATACTCTCGGGTTCAGGACTTCATTAAGGGTAAAGGCTTCGTCGTAGCCACGAAAGTTGTTTCTTGCATCACCAGCACCATAGTAATAGTATTCACCCCAATCTTTCTGGTACTGTCTGTTCACGAGTTTGCTGTTAAAGACATTAAAGAGGTCTGCCATTATGTAAATTCTGCCATTTTCTCCGCATCTTATCATCTTCTCAAAACGAATATCAAATCTCCAGAATGTATTCAACCGATCCTCACTAAAAGGTTTCAGGTAAAGCCATTCTCCTTGGTCTCTTGTATTTACGGTGTTGTAATCGTAAAAGTATAATCTCTCTCTGATGATCCAGCCTTCTCTAGCCATAAATGTGAAAGAGAAGTTAAAGTCATAGGGAAGCTGATAAAGTCCAGAAGCCTTCACAAGCCACCTGGAGTAGACGTACTGGTTGATCTTTCCGCTTGCTCCGCCCGTATAAACCGCATAACTTTTTCCGTCAAGAGCCCAGAGATTGCTGTTGCTGAAATAACCCTGGGTACCGTAATGGACTGCCTGATGCTGCCAGGTAAAATTCGCATTCAACATCCACTTGTTGGACAGCCTCTTTGTAAAGATGAGATCAACACCATAATAATCTCTGTAGAAATCATTATCAGGATATCTCCTCACAGTACTGTAGTTCGAAGAGTAAGCAGGATTATAAGGAAAGCTTCCATCAGTGTAAGTAGATTTGTAGCCTTGATATGTGTGGTCAGGGGCTTCTCCCAGATCGCCATCCCATGCAAAACCAGGCACATCATCTGCTATCATCCAATCGTTTACATCACTGGAGATGTCGGTGACAGGAAGAGTGTGATCTTCGTACTGATCCTGAGATCGGTAGCCATAAGCAGTACCAGTATCACTGTCAACATGATACCTAACAGTCCTTCTGTTATTGTCATATTTTCTGTATGTGGCACTTACGGCAACTGCAAAGTCAGTAAAGATCTCTCTCTCCACAGTTAGCATAGCCTCCAGAGTTCTGGTAGAACCGGCATTCTTATCAATAGTCTGATAGGGATCCACTAATGATGTGGGATTGTTAAAGTCATAGCCTCCATAAAAAGAGCCAAATGCGTCCGTCAACTGAGCTGCGCTTGGGTCAACATAGGTGTTCGCAGGGAAAAGCCGAACTGGCGTATAGGTTCCATCAGATATTGAGTTCCAGTAAAGCTCATCGAGTTGAACAACTCCGTCTGCGGTTCTACCGCCTACGTCATCCCACCACCAGAAATCCAGCCATCCGCTTGCTCCACCAGGCATCCATCGACCGGCTTCACCAACTCCCATAAAATCGCCGTATGAGGCAAAGGATAGTTTAACAATTGTTTTACCGTCGCCTGTGGCATCCCATGTTAATCCTACTCTTGGAGAGAAAACTCTCCAGGAATAATCAGCTCCATCAATATCTGATGCAGTAACTTCGTCAATAGTAGCAGCAGGAAGCATTGAGTCCAGTGCAGTCTTTACATCCGCACTAGCAATGTCCCAGGCTGGATTTTCGGTTACAGCGCTGATCGCGACAGGATTAACTCTTGGTTTCTGAATGTCATACCTGGCACCAAGGATCAGATTAAATCTGCCAAAAGTGATCGTATCACTGAAATAGGCAGCAAGAGCGCCAACTCCGTAATCTCTGTAATATCCTCTCCAGAACATGAACCGATAAAAATCATCGTTTGCCGGTATGTCTCGAACGCCGTCAGCAGGCCCCACATGATCCATTGTTGCGGTATTGTAGTTCCAGTTGACCGACATATTTCCTGCATACACAGATTCAGTATACGCGTTTCTGTCTGCGTACTCGACTCCTACTTTAATATCGTGACTGGCTCCAAACAGATTGTCATTGAAGTACTGAAGGAGGAAGTTGTACTGATTGACCGGCCTTTCCACGTAATAGCGCCACTCTCCAACCACTCCAGTTTTACTTTCCCATATTCTATTGGTTCTATCCCAAAATGGAGTGTGCTCAAAATCCCGGTCATCCATAGGAGTCAAATTGAAGCCTGCATCGGAAAATCCATATTTCAGAGAGATAAAAAGATTGTCTCCGAACATATGCTCATCCTGGAGTTTAAAAATGGGGCTGCCAAAATGATATCTTCCGCCCTGATAGTATCCACCAGGTATTATGGAACTTGAGTCCCTTCCCCATTTATTCTTTCCACCAACATGCATGAAGGCTTCAAACCTGTTCTCAGGAATAATCTGAACGTTGAGTTTGGCTGCATAGTTCACAAGAAGTGTGTCATCAGGCCTCTGGTACACTGTTGTGGTCTTAATATCCTGCGCACCAAAGGATCCCCATAACCAGGCCTTGTCCTGAACAAGAGGACCTCCAAGGTTAAATCCGTAATCTTTGTTGTTACGGATCAAGTTGAGTCCCAGGAAGCTTGGCTCATAGAGTTCGTGGTTTGGATCCGTTTGAACAGCTTCTACAAAATCCTCATTCTTTGCCTGGAATTTGGTGTCGACCATGTAGAATCTTCCACCAAGTGTAACCCTGTTTCCACCTCTGTGGGTGATCATGTTGAGGGCAACACCGCCTGTCTGAATGGTAACATCCGCACCACCGATAACGACCTGCATCTCTTCAAAAGCGTCAAAGTCATAATAACTGGGTGACGCACCGATTGCTGCAGGGTCAGTGATAACGAGTCCGTCCATTGCCCAGACACCTTGTTGAGTGTTTGTTGAACCTCTTGCAACATAGCTTGACTGCTGTCCGGATTCCACTCCTCCGATATTCTCTCTGTCAAGGATAATCGAAGGGGCCATCTGAAGGATAACCCACGGGTCCCTTGCTGTCGGAAGTGACTGCAGGATCTCCTGGGTAACATTGATTCCAACTGAGGTCTTTTTTGAATCCACAACAGGTGAAATGGCTGTGACCGTGACTTCTTCCTCGATCGCTCCCATTGCCATGGTGACGTCTATCTTAATGTTAGCACCAACAACAACGATAATTCCTTCTCTAATCTCTGTGTTAAAACCTCCCAGCTCCGCTCTGATGACATAGTCTCTTGCAGGCGGGAGAGAAAGGAATCTGTAAATTCCTTCCGCAGAGGTTATAGAGGTTAAAGGAGCTGTTTTCTGACCTGTTAAGGTTACTGTAACACCAGGAAGAGAATTGCCGTCTTCGTCAGCAATTTTTCCGTAGATGTTTCCGGTTCTGATCTGAGCCATTAATGAGGTAGCGAGCAGTAGCACAAATAAAATGCTTAATGTTTTACGCAATCTTAATCTCCTTTTTACCCCCTTTTTTCAGGGGGGAAAAATCTTTTTAATACCCTGGAGTGAAAACTTTCACTCCAACCATTCCCTTATTTTTTTTTAAGTCTGTCCTATTTCACCTCCTGTAAGTGTAATTTATAGAATTATATAAAATTCTACACAATTCTATTTATTTCTTTATATGCAATATCCATACCAAATTCAATTTTTTGTCATTTATAGCTATATCAACAACTTAGATACGTACTAAAAGATATAAATTCTTCCCTTAGTCCAAAAAATTGGATTTCTATCCAAAAAATTGGAATCCCAGGAATAAGGGGTCGCGTCTCAACATTTGACAATTCCTTCAGGATTTGGCTTTTGTTTGTGATTTGTTAGGTTTTATCCTTTAGAAATTTAAACAACTAAAGAGAGAGAACGGTCTTTTCCCGATGGCAGGGGTTGACCCTAACGTGTGATAAGGCATGACCAAAAATGCGACTCCTTTTTACTTGAATTGTTTTTCTTTATTTCTTAAACTTTAATCTAACTACAATGAAGTATGTAGCTGACCTCCATATACATTCCAAGTTTTCCAGAGCCACTTCCCGGAAAATGGTCCTCGACACCCTGGCCTACTGGGCCAAAATAAAGGGAATACAGCTCCTTGCAACTAGCGACTTCACCCATCCAGAATGGCTCTTTCTACTCAAACAGAAACTCGAATCCACAGGAAACGGCTTCTTCAGACTGAAAAATATTATCCCTTCGGATAACGAATACCTAAAATCTCTTCCTCCCTCCCCTGAGGATATCTCCTTTATCCTCTCAACAGAGATCAGCTTTATTTATTCAAAAAAAGGAAAAGTAAGAAAAATTCACATTCTCCTTCTCGCTCCAGATTTTGAGTCTGTGGATAAAATCAACCAGAAGCTTTCCGGGCTGGGCAACCTTCGCTCTGACGGCCGTCCTATTCTTGGAATGGATGCTAAAGTTTTTGTCAAAATAGTCGCTGATCTTTGTCCGAACTGCGTGGTCATCCCTTCCCACATCTGGACACCATGGTTCTCTCTTTTTGGAGCTAACTCTGGTTTTGATTCCATAGAGGAGTGTTTTGAAGAAATGACTCCTTTTATTTTTGCACTGGAAACAGGTCTTTCCTCCGATCCACCCATGAACTGGAGTCTCTCCTGTCTTGACAAGTACACCTTAGTCTCAAATTCTGATGCACACTCTCCCTCCAAGATTGGAAGAGAAGCCAATGTTTTTGATACAGAATTCAGTTATGACGGTCTTATTGAAGCTATTAAAAGTAAAAATCCCGATAAGTTTCTCCATACAATTGAATTTTTCCCAGAGGAAGGAAAGTATCATTACGATGGTCACCGCAAATGCGGCATCCTATTCTCCCCCAGGGAAAGCGCACAGCATAATAATATCTGCCCTGAATGCGGGAAAAAACTCACCATTGGAGTACTGCACAGGGTAGAAGAGCTCTCTGACCGTGAGCAGGGAAACTTCCCCCCTCTTAAAATCCCATACAAAAATCTTATCCCTTTAAACGAGATTATTGCTCAGGCTATAAACAAAACTGCCGAGTGTAAAAGTGTCCGGGACATCTATTTTCGTTTTATCCACGAATTCGAAAACGAACATAAGATCCTGACAGAAGTGGCATTAACAGAATTGATGCGTATCACTCCAGAGAGAATTGGTCTAGGATTGGAGCGGATGAGAAAAGGAGATGTAAAAATAGTACCCGGACATGACGGAATCTTTGGAAAAATATTCCTCTTTGAAAAAGAAACTTTTAAGGAAGAAGCTCAAAGCCAGCTCAAGCTTTTTTAAACGACTGCCTCCAAAAGGATGCTATAATACAAATTGATTATTCTGGATTATTCATAAACGGCAGTTTTTATGAATACCCTGATTAAATAAACATTTATCAATTAATCAAATGAAAGTCGGTTTTGAAAAAAGTGAATTCCGCGAACATATCCGGCTGACACTATTAGCTGTTCTTGTCGGGCTTGCAGGCGGTCTCGCTTCTGTCGTTTTTAAACTCATGATCCGTTTTTTCCAGAATCAATTCTGGAAAGCAGACAGCATCATCTCTGCGATCTCTTCCCAGCCATGGTATCTAACCATTCTTATTCCGGCGCTGGGCGGATTAATCATCAGCCCTATTATTTACTTTGGAGCCAGGGAAGCAAAAGGTCATGGAGTGCCTGAAATAATGGAGAGCCTCATTTTCCGTGGAGGACGAATCAGGCATCAGGTGGTGGCAATAAAAGCCCTGGCTTCTTCTATCTGTATGGGCTCCGGAGGTTCTGTGGGGCGGGAAGGCCCTATAGTTCAGATAAGCTCCAGCCTGGCATCCT
>Ga0209991_10001579_pt1 | contig 10389 bp, 10 predicted proteins | sample ChitaG_FD_183167 | JGI IMG/M metagenome (GOLD analysis project Ga0209991, IMG submission 183167) | Deep subsurface microbial communities from South Pacific Ocean to uncover new lineages of life (NeLLi) - Chile_00310 metaG (SPAdes)... | ecosystem: Environmental > Aquatic > Marine > Oceanic >... | reverse complement strand
AAAACCATGATTCTTAAAGCAGTCCATAAGTATATATGCCTATACTTATATCTCTGTACAAAAACCACAAAGCCCTCTTTCAAAAACCATGATTCTTAAAGCAGTCCATAAGTATATATGCCTATACTTATATCTCTGTACAAAAACCACAAAGCCCTCTTTCAAAAACCATAAATCCCTCTTTCAAAAACCACGATTCTTAAAGCAGTCCATAAGTATATATGCATATACTTATATCTCTGTACAAAAACCTCAAAGCCCTCTTTCAAAAACCATGATTCTCAAAGCAGTCCATAAGTATATATGCATATACTTATATCTCTGTACAAAAACCACAAAGCCCTCTTTCAAAAACCACGATTCTTAAAGCAGTCCATAAGTATATATGCATATACTTATATCTCTGTACAAAAACCCCGCTGTCTAATCCCCATCCAGCTCAAATAGCTCGCTGGTGGCCTTGTGAATGCGAGCTATGTTTTGTACATCGAGATGATAATAAACATGGAACCCTCTCTTCTGAAATTTTACAATGCGTGCGTCTTTCAGAACTCGAAGATGCTGAGAAGTTGCCGACTGTGATATACCCAGTTGCGATGTCAGCTCAGTAACACACAGCGCTCGCCGCTTAAGAACCTGCACAATGCGTATCCTTGCCTCAACCGAAAGCAATTTAAATGCCCCTGCCAGCTTTTCCGCATCAACCATAACTGCTCACCTCCATATTTAACACAACCTGATATCGCTACCAAACAGCAGCACATAAGCATATATACATATACTTATATAGTATTGTTGCAATTGTCAAACTGAAAACAAAAAACTTGTCCTGAGCTTGTTTACACTGAGCTTGTCGAAGTGTCGAAGGCTCCCCCACCAACCACGCGGCCTCCGCCCGCACCCCACAACTCGTAACTCGTAACTCGCAACCCGTAACCCGTAACTCGCAACTCGTAACTCATAACTCGCAACTCGTAACTCGTAACTCGCAACCCGTAACTCGTAACTCGCAACCCGTAACCAGCACCAATTAACCAATCCACTAATCCGCTAATTAACTAATCCCCTGTGGCTAATCTTTTTGGCCGTTTTGTACTACTCTGCGAAGTACTCGCTCCGTTCTCCGTAGTAGCTACTACGAAAGAGAGCTACGTAGCACGAGTGCATTTTGTGCTTTTTCGTGGCAACAAATCCGTGAAATCTGCTTGCCCCGTGAGCTTGCCCTGTGGGTTTACCCTGTGGGATAGCGAAGCGTTATCTCACTATAGTGGGGGTGAAAATCCTCGGTTAAAAATCAATCAAAAGTGCAGGTAGTTGGAAGGTAAAATCGGAAAATTGTAAATTTTTTTATCTCCTTTTCTCACATCGAGTTACTCCTGTTTATCCTGTCAAAAAAGCCCGAAATTTCGACTCAAACGCGCAGGTTCGCCCAATTATAGAGAGACAATACAATTTGAAATTTGAGATTTGAAATTCACCATCGAAGATCCGGCGCCCGTTGTGCTGAAAGTCCGGCCTTTGGACGGAACGGAATTAACTAATATCGAAGTCGCAGATCCGGCATCTGTTTGACGGAATACGGCCTTCTTTGGACGGAGTCGATGGTCAATCGTAAATCGTAAATCGTAAATCCGGAGGACTTATAATGGCCACCCAAGCCACAATCAAAACAGCCATCCCGACAATGTCGGGATTCCACAACTTTGCACTTTCCACTTTGCACTTTGCAAATATCGACCGCCCCCCGCACAAACTGCCTATCCTGCCTACCTTACCAACAATTTACAACCTTTTTATGCAAAACAAACCCAATCTTGTCCGCCGTAGGCGGATTGCAAATGAATGTAAATCCATATAATACAGTGGCTTATGAAAATAAATCCAATTGGGCACTTGGTAAAAACAAACCCAATACAAACCCAATCAAACCCAATTTCGAACCCGGCGGCTGAGTGTAGTTTCGGCGGGGCTAAATACAAACTAACCTTTGACTAAGCCTGGTCTTTTAGTTACCTTTCGCTAACTATGAAGAGATTGGTAACGTCGTGTTTTGGTCTTGGCCGGCTGCCACTTGCTCCGGGAACGTGGGGCTCGCTGCCGCCAGTGGCTGTATTTGCCCTGATGTGGCACTTCGAGGCGCCGGCTATCCTGATATCAATCGTAATGGCGGCTCTGGCTTTGGCTGGTTCTGTTATTTGCGTTAAATTCGCACCCGCTGCAATCGCCGCAACCGGCAGAGCCGACCCACGAGAAGTTGTTGCCGACGAATTTGCCGGCCAGGCGGTTACATTTTTAGCCATTCCTTTTTTAACCACAGCCGCAATCTCTACCAAGCAAATCTGGGCCGCTGCGGTGCTCGGCTTTCTGCTGTTCAGATTGTTCGATATTGTCAAGCCCTGGCCAATCCGCAAGCTCGAAAAGCTCCCAAAAACCTGGGGTATTCTTGCCGATGATTTGTTGGCAGGTGTGTATGCGAGCATCGCATTACTTTTTTGTCTGCGAACCGGCCTGGTCGAGCGCCTTAGCGAATCGTTTAGCTTCGACGCCTCATCATTAAATGTTTTCTCAGCAGCAATTCTGGGGGCCATTCAGGGCCTGACGGAATTTCTGCCGGTCTCATCATCCGGCCATCTGGTTTTGTTTGAGAACCTCTTCGGCTTTAATCCCGAAAAGCCGGAAATGTTATTGTTTGATTTGGCCACTCACGTCGGAACTGTCGCTGCAATCTTTATTGTTTTCCGCAAATCCATCGCCGCTTTTTTGAGGAACCTGATGGCATCCGGCAAATATGGAACCTCGGCCATTGATATTTATAAAAAAAGCCCGAGTGTCCACATCCTGGTCCTGGCAATTTTTGCTACCGTTGTAACCGGTGTGCTGGGCTTATTGTTCAAAGAGTATTTCGCCTCTGCTCGCGGCAGCTTGGCAATAGTAGCTTCGATGTGGGTTATCACCGGGACCTTGTTACTGATTACCGATTGGCGAAAAAAAACCCGCCTGGGTCTGCGTCAATTCGCCATCTGGCAGGCGATAGTGGTCGGCCTGGCTCAAGCCGCTGCAATTATGCCCGGAATTTCACGCAGCGGCGCAACCATCTGTGCCGCTATTCTCATCGGCCTGCACCGTCGATGGGCGGTGGAGTTTAGTTTCCTGATAGCAATACCGGCTATTCTGGGAGCAGCAGTGATACAATTGGTCAAGTATTTCGCAGAAATCAACTCCGGTAGCTTACCGCTCAGCTCGGTTGTAACCGGCTCAGTCGTAGCCGCTCTTGTAGGAATCCTGGCCCTGAAGCTGCTAATCAAAACCTCCAGAACGGCAAATCTGAGGTTTTTTGCCTTTTATTGTTATATTTTGGCCGGTTTTGTGTTACTTTATCTCTTGAAATAAGCTTGAATTTATGCGACAATTACAGCTTAAGTAAAGCTGCTTTTTCAGCAATTATCTTGTTAATAGTCTTGATGTAGAGGGCCCCAAACGCAATAAAAGGCGTTGGGCGACCCGGAAAGAAGGAAGTCAGAAATGAAACCGGAAGTCATTTCATCAACACTAAACAGGGTGGTAAATCATAAGCACCTCAGGAAACTATTGGCAAGGAAAATCGATGATTACATCTATAAAAGTATAGTCAATGATGATTCGGAAGATTTGCAGCAAGTGCGGTTAAAAAAATACCAGTTTTTATCAGCAATGCTGTATTGTGTGATTAAAAATATCAACAAAGGGTTCATTTCAAAGAAGGTTATGAAAAAAATCATAGATGTGTTTGTTCAAAATAGTCTCCTTGATGGAGACCAAAGTTACGACCGGGCCGTTGAAAAATTCAAAGAAAAATATGGCGAACCGCCACCAAGTTTTATCGTCTTCTCTCCTACCCAGAGATGTAACTTAAAGTGCATCGGCTGTTATGCATCTTCAGCGGCAAATACCCCGGCCACGATATCTTATCCAATCGTAGATAGAGTAGTGGGTGAGGTCCGCGACTCCTGGGGCAGCAGGTTTATGACTATCAGCGGCGGTGAACCTTTTATGTACAACAGCGAAGGTAAAACGCTCCTCGATATCTTTGAAAAGTACAATGATATGTTTTTCCTCGTATATACCAACGGCACGCTTATCAACGAAGAAGTTGCCGAACGTCTTGCAAAATCGGCAAATGTAACACCCGCAATTTCAGTCGAGGGATTTGAGAAAGAAACCGACCAGAGAAGAGGCGCCGGCACATACAAAAAAATCCTCAAGGCATTTGAATGTTTGAGACAGGCCGGTGTGCCTTTCGGCATCTCCGCGACAGCAACAAGCAAGAATGTGGATTTACTGCTGACAGATGAATTTTATGATTTTTATTTCGAAGAGCAAGGGGCCTGTTATATGTGGCAATTCCAGCTGATGCCCATCGGCAGGGGCAAAGACGAACTCGATTTAATGGTCAATCCCGAAAAGAGAGTCCGGCTCTATAGAAAATGGGAAAAACTGCTCAGCGAAAAGAAATATTGTCTGGCCGACTTCTGGAACAGCGGCGTGCTCGCCAGAGGATGTATCGCCTACGGCAGAAGCGGCGGACACGCCTATATCGACTGGAATGGAAATGTAACGCCCTGTGCCTTCATTCCTTACTACGTCGATAATATCTACGATTTATACAACAGCGGAAAAACATTGTCAGATGCAATCTTCTCCGATTTTATGAAAAATGGCCGTAAATGGCAGAGAGAATACGGCCTTGACAATTGCAAAAAACCGGGGAACTGGCTAATGCCCTGCTCCATAAGGGACCATTACGAAATTTTCAGAAATTCAGTTTTGCCGAAAGAGGCAAAACCCGAAGACGAAAAAGCCAGAGAAGCCCTGGAATCTGATGAATATTTTGAGGTGTTGAAAAACTATGACGAAAAGCTGCAGGGTTTAACTGAAAAAATCTGGGAGAATGAGTATTTGAATGTATAATGAATGCCCAACCGGCTGTACGGCTTTTGAAGTTTGAATTTTCTTAATAAGGTCTCGGGGAGACGTTTTTCCGGAGCTTGTTTTGGAGGGTTTTTCAATTATGTCAAATAGTTACAGTTCTCTTTGCGACGATTTTTATCTCGATATGTACATTAATACCGAGCTTGACCTCCCGACCCAGCGCGACACCGTCCTGGCCTTTTTCGAGCGGATACAAAAGGAATTCCCTTCTATGGGCTGCTTCTACCGACGTGAAAATAACGAGTACTGCCTGGAGGAAGACCGCAGCGCCGCCCAATACCGCTGGATTACGCTCGAAACAGATCGTATTGGCTCCGGAGTAGTTAATCCCTCAAGCTTTGAAAGTGCTTATCGCCAGGATAGACTGGTGCTCGAGCTTGTCCCCTATATGCTCAGCGTAAGTCATCTTGATATCGATTCACTGGATGTTACTTTCGCTATGGATTTTGATTACGCAGGCAGTCACGATGAGGTTATCGCCGAGGCACTATTGGCACAGACCGCCTTTAGCTGCCTTCTGGACCTGCCTTCCGCCAGGCCCATCGGCTTTTCACCCGCAGTGGTGGTGGCATTATCCGACGATTGCCGTACTCAGGCCCGAATCAGTGTAGAGTCAAAAACAAGCGTCGTAGAGAGCGGAAAACAAAAGCATAAGTCGGATGAGGCGATAAGTCTTTTCTTTACAATCCGCCAATACCCTTCGAGTACAGAAAAATTTGACGCCCTAAAATCTTTCGAGCATCAACGTCAACTTATCGAAAAATTAATGGCCGAAAAAATAGTCCCTAACTTCGTCCATCCTTTAACGGAGACAATCGCACAAAAACGATTAACCTGAATTTCAGGAAAAACCTTAAAATGGCTATCGAAGCCCCAATAAGTAAGTTCAAAAAGAACGGCCTCAAAATCTATATCGCTGTTTGTATTGCTGTGGCAATTATTTTTGCCTACGATGGCTATCTGAGTAAATATAAGTGGTCAATGCGTTATAACTTTTATAAAAAGCATGTGGTTGATAATGATGGTAAACCCACCTCCACAATGAATTTTAATCGAAAGTCGCCGCCGTTCTTTATTGGTGCCGCAGTGCTTTTAGGTGCATATCTGTTTGCAATAAAGAACAGGAAGATTATCGCCGATGAAAATGAGCTTATCATCAGCAATAAGGAAAGGATTGCTTACCATTCCATACAAAAAATAGACAAAACCTTTTTTAAGTCGAAAGGGCGTTTTATTATCACTTACAAAAATGAAGATGACAGGGAAGTCAACCGCAAAATAAGCGGTAGAACATACGATAATTTAGAAGCCATTTTGGATGAGCTCGTGGCAAAAATCAGTTGAAAATTATCGCAATAATATCTAAAATTTAATCCGTTGACCGCAACATGTTACTTTAGTAGGCTGTTGCGGTTTATGTTTGCGAACATTTTTAAGAGGCGGACACAAATGAATTCTTGTGTTGTCGGATTACAGTGGGGCGATGAGGGCAAAGGCAAGATTGTAGATGTCCTCGCCGAGCACAGCGATATCGTCGTCCGATACAGCGGCGGTGCCAACGCCGGCCACACCGTTGTCGTAGGTGACAACAGGTTTGCTTTGCACCTTTTGCCCAGCGGTTCGGTTCGGCCGAATATTATCTGCGTAATCACAAATGCCGTAGTCGTTGACCCCGACACACTTATAAAGGAAATCGATAAACTGGCCCAAAAAAATATCACGCTAAACAACCGCCTCTTTATAAGCGAGAACGCCCACCTCGTCCTGGATTATCACAAAAAAGAGGACCAGTTACGCGAGGAATCCCTCGGCAAAAACAAACTCGGCACCACTGTTCGAGGCATCGGCCCCTGTTATGCAGATAAGGTCGGCAGAACCCATACCGCACGTATGGCCGATTTAAGAGACCTCGGAAAGCTTAAAGCCAAGCTGAAAACCATCGTGGACTATAAAAACAAAATCTTTGCCGCCCTTTATAACGCAGAGCCGATAAGTGCTGCTCCCCTCTTCGAAAAGTGTAAATCTTATGCCGACAGGCTTCTGCCCTTCATCACTGACACAACCGAATTTCTGCACAAGTCAATTGCGGACGGCAAATCAATCCTCTTCGAAGGCGCCCAGGGCTCACTGCTGGACCTGGACCACGGCACTTTCCCGTTTGTAACCAGCTCGAACTCAAGCGGGCTTGGTATGCCGGCCGGCTGTGGCGTGCCCGCCAAAATGGTCGATAAATTCTTCGGCGTGGCCAAGGCCTACACAACAAGGGTCGGCGCCGGCCCATTCCCTACCGAGCAGGACAACGAAATCGGCCAGTACATCCGTGACAAAGGGCAAGAATACGGCACCACCACCGGCCGGCCCCGCCGATGCGGCTGGTTCGACGCCGTAGCCGTATCCTACGCCGTAACCATCAGCGCTATCGACTCCATAGCATTAATGCACCTCGACACACTCACCGGCTTAAAAGAAATAAAACTTTGCAGGGCGTACAAAATCAACGGAAAAGAAAAAACCTTTTTCCCCGCAAATACAGCCAGACTCTCGCAGGCGAGTCCCATTTACGAAACCGTCCCCGGCTGGGATGAGGATATAACCGAAGTAAACGATTTTCACGATTTGCCTTTGAACGCTCAAAACTTTATCATCCTTATCGAAGAAATGACCGGCAAACCGGTCACAATCATTGGCGTCGGCCCAAAACGAAATCAGACAATATTTAGATAATTCTCGAACCGTAGGAATTGGAAAAGAGCATCGAAGAAAAAGTTAAAAAAACCGCCAGGCGCCTCGGCCTGACGCCCGAACAAATTCCCCGTCATATCGCCATAATTATGGACGGCAACGGCCGGTGGGCACAGAAAAAAGGCCTGCACCGAGTCGAGGGACATTACCAGGGCGCAAAAACGGTCGAAAAAATAGCTCAATACTGCGTAGATTTCGGCGTCGAATCTCTGACTTTATATTCTTTCAGTATAGAAAACTGGGAGAGACCCAAAGACGAAGTCAACGGTCTTATGAATCTCTACACTCAATACCTCATCAGGATTCGTCCTACGCTGATGAAAAATAATGTAAAGCTGATTCACCTCGGCCGATTAGGCGGACTGCCTCCGGCCGTACAAAAGGAACTTACAAAAACAATAGAAATCACCGCCGGCAATACCGGTATGATACTTGCCCTGGCGCTGAACTACGGCAGCAGAACCGAGATCGCAGATGCAGCAAAAAAAATCGCACAAGAATACAAAAGTGGCAAACTTCACCTCAAAGATATCGACGAACAGTGCGTAAGCCGACACCTGTACACCGCCGGCCTTGCCGAACCCGACCTTTTGATACGCACCGCAAATGAGATGAGGGTCAGCAACTTTCTGCTCTGGCAAATTTCATACAGCGAATTCTACGTTACAAAGACCCTTTGGCCGGATTTCAAAAAAGCAGCTCTGGAAAAAGCAATACTGGCCTACGCAAGACGAAACCGACGTTTTGGAACTATCAAATTGAGTCCATAGTTGGTAGTTGAGAGTGGGGCCCCAGTTCGTAGACTACGAACTACGAACTAATAACTATGAACTAAATTATGCTCAAATATAGACTGCTTTTCGGAACATTGATGACGATATTCTTTACCGCCGTCGTCATTTTCGACGGCTGGCTGGACGGCTCATTAACCGCTTCAGCAGCGGACGATGCTCCTGTACAGGGAACGATTCTCTGTATTCTTGTCGCCGGGATAATAATCCCGGCTCAACTCGAGTTGTCCAGACTTGCCGCAGCAAAAAACCTGAAGATTTTCATCCCTGTTTCAATTATCGCCTCGATTGTTTTTGCCAGCAGTTGGTATTGGCAGCAGCTTATAGAAGTTCCGCCGGAAACTTATCTAATTTTTCTCTCCACCTTCGTACTGTTAGCGCTGCTTTTATACCAGTATGTCCACTATGGGACTTCAGCGGTATTCGCTAATTGTGGAGCAAATTATTTTTCTATCGTCTATCTCGGGCTTTTAAGCAGCTTTGTGCTCGCCATCCGCCTCGACTTTGGTCTCTGGCCGCTGCTTATGTTTATTTTTGTCATAAAGTCTGCTGATATAGGGGCTTACGCAATCGGAGCACCGTTCGGCAGGCATAAATTTTCCCCTGAAATCAGCCCCTCAAAGACCTGGGAAGGTATGGCCGGCGCCGTCGCTGCTGCAGTGATTGTTGCTATCATCTTTGCCAGAATATTTGGTATAATGTCCTGGTGGCTGGCATTAATTTTTGGCCTTTGTTTTGCTTTTATCGGCCAGCTTGGTGATTTGGTCGAGTCGATGATAAAGCGAGACGCCGAACAAAAGGATTCAGCAAGCAATGTGCCGGGCTTCGGCGGAATATTGGACATTATTGATTCGCCGCTGCTCGCAGCGCCGTTTGCGTATTTGTTTTTTATGTTCGGCATCGCCCAGTAGAGGAATACTTTGGAAGTTACCCTACAATTGGATTCAGCTCACAAGCAGCTTGAGTTGTTCGGCCCTGCCGACAGTCACCTTCGTCTTTTGCGCCAATCCCTCGGCGTCCAAATCACCGCCCGCCAGGCCAATTTAATAATCACCGGCAAGGAAAAAAGTGTAAACAGGGCCGCTGAGATTATCGACAGAATGCAAAAACACCTCATCAAACGCCGCTCGCTCACCGCTGCGGATGTAACCGCTTTTCTCACTAAAGACAATTCACCCATAACTGCCGAGACCAGCGAGGCCATTAGCGTCTATTCCCACAAAAAGGTTATCGAACCGTCTACTAAGGGACAGCTAAAATACGTCGAAGCAATGTTGGCCAACGACCTTGTTTTTTGTATAGGACCGGCCGGAACCGGAAAAACATACCTGGCCGTCGCAGTGGCGGTCTCAATGCTGAAGAAAAAGCAAATCAGGAGAATCGTTCTTGCTCGCCCCGCTGTGGAGGCAGGTGAAAAACTCGGCTTCCTCCCGGGCGATATACAGGCAAAGGTAAATCCATATCTTCGTCCCCTCTTTGACGCCCTCGAAGATATGATGGATTTCGCCCAGATGAAAAAATTTATGGAGCTGGATATTATCGAAATTATCCCCCTTGCCTTTATGCGTGGCCGAACATTAAACGAAGCCGTCATCATCTGTGACGAAGCCCAGAATACCTCGCCCCTGCAGATGCTAATGGTCTTGACAAGATTGGGCCACGGCTCCAAAATGATAATAAACGGCGACATAACGCAAATTGACCTGGAAACAGGCCAGAAAAGCGGAATGGTTGAGGCGATTAAAACGCTGAGAAGAATCAAAGGTATAGCTTCTGTAGAGTTAACCCAGAGAGACATCGTACGGCATCGACTGGTTCAAAATATCGTACGGGCCTATAAAAAAAGCAAAACGCTGAAAGGTAAAAGGCAAAGCGAAAAATAGAGTTA